>Ga0065711_1026643_pt1 | contig 63782 bp, 30 predicted proteins | sample Hoacrofraction12_FD_59098 | JGI IMG/M metagenome (GOLD analysis project Ga0065711, IMG submission 59098) | Hoatzin crop microbial communities from Cojedes, Venezuela - Epithelial fraction 12 v2 (version 2) | ecosystem: Host-associated > Birds > Digestive system > Esophagus > Crop | place... | reverse complement strand
CCCCCCCAAAAGGAATAAGCTGATTACATTTATATTGATTTTATTGCGCTTTCTGATGTGACATAAGGAAGAACTGATTTACTTAGGATAAAATGATTTGCCAGGTTCCCTCCATTATTGCAACCAACAGGAGAACTACTGGAGGGCCCATGGGGACGAACTGTTTCAACAGCTCTTGGTGCTCAGAAGGTGTATATCCCCACTGTGGACTGACTATACCTATTCTTGTGATGTGGACTGCTATGGATGGCAAAGGAATTCTGTCCATTTATTCGCATGCGCTAGAAGGAGCACCAGGAAAAAGCAGAAAATCACTATGTCATAGAACTCTTTTCCTTTCCTTTTGGGGGAAATAAGTACAATCTCATGGATTTAGTCACTGTGGAGAAAAACCTCAGCTGTAATGATGCTGCTGTTTAGAGATGGGAAAAATTAAAATGCTAAAGTGGGGATGGTGTGATTTCCACAGATCTCTAGAACATCTATTTTTGGAGAGCTAACCCTTCTCCTCCCAAGATTTACTTTAGAAAAGCACATCTAAAGGTAAATCACTCTAAAGTATTTAAAGACAGATGTATTGACTTACCCGTAAGACATTTCAGCACAAACATTGCTTAGAATTCTGCATTCTTCTCATGAAATCTGCTAAAGGGAAGGTAGAAGGAGTTTCCTAATACTTTGCTGTAGCTCTGGGGAAGTTAGTTAAGAGTGGGTTAAACTGGTCTCTTAAGTGACTGTTGGAAAACGAAGCAAAGTATGGGAAGGCCCATAGCCTTGTCCTCACTGTGATTCCTTTCTCTTCTCCCAGAATCTCAGAAACTAAAAGAAAGATCTGAGACTTCAAATTACTGCTCAAGTACATTGCCTTTCAATTGCATTGTAGAAGTAAATGAGGGAAATATGTCATTAATGAGAGAAGGGAGCACTGACTCTGTGGTTAAGTTTTCATTCGTTTGAGGAACTTCACAATAATGAAGAAACCACCTTCAGGAAGTAACATTGGTTTTTCCCCATATCTCTCAGCTTTAGCTCTGTAATAGCTTTGAAGTTAAACTACACAAAGTGAAGAAAGGCCTGTTATGAATCTCATACTTCTCTTTCCTCTCAGGTTAATCCTTGGAGAGGATCCATGCAGTGGTGGAGTATACCTGAGCAGAGTAAAATCCAAGTGAAAGAGATTGTTTTACGAGCTGCGTAAAGAAGAAATAATAAAATTATGATGTGACTCAGATCAAGAAGGGAACCACTGGAGAGAGCTCTGATGCTGAAAAGCTTACTCCCCTTGCTTTTATCCTTGGTTGTCTTGTGTTGTGTCTTTGTAGGAGCATTTCAGAACAGTGTAGGAAGGTATTCTGGATTCAGCTGGTCCATAGTTGTGCTAGTGATATTGGCTAAGGTTGCATTCTAGCTTGCACCACTCACTTAGCTGTTGGACTTCTTGTTCTGCTTGTGGCTGTTGATTTTAGGGTGCAGGAAACCAGAGTTGTATCCAGAAGGCAGCTCTACTCCTTGGACATTGCTGTATGTTATTGTAATGCTGGGGATCTGGGCTGCAGATGGTCTGTGGTGAGACTCTCCTTTTCTTTGTCCGATACCATTCAGGCTCTTACCTCTCTAAAGGATGCAAGGATTTAAAAGAAATGGAAAACACAAACATTGACAAGGAGATCAGGTTGCGTCATCTATGAAAAAGTGGCATATATGTAGACTCACTGAAAACCAAACTTAAAGGATGGAGGAAAAAGGAGATCTGCACGTTTTTTGAATATTTAATGAATGAGAGTAAACCTGTTAAACAAGTTAATGTACTAAAGCACAAACTTTGCAATTGCTGCTTAAGAGCTGGTCTACTTCGATAAAAGACTGGGCTAATGACAGCACATTCAACTATGAACAAAAGTGCTGCGAATATGCTCAGACAGTCTATGAATTCAATCAAATAAAGAGTCCCTCCATAAAGAGGGACTGTTTAGGTTTGTTGGGGCAAGAGATGGTGTAAAATGTAGTGACAACAGCATGGATAGTTTGAAGGGGGAACCAAACTAGAGAATAAAGTGAAAACAGGTATTGAGGGAAAGATTAATTAGCATTTTTTGGCAATAGCATTTTTTGGCAATATCAATGTTAGCTGTCACTTGCACAGGACCAAAAAGTGGAGGTGTTAGGATGAGGCTAGCAATAGCTCATCAGGATCACTACTATCAATAAAAAGATAATTTAAGATGTTTATATTAAATTGATGTTAATACTGCAAAGATAAAACTGTCTTATTTTCACCTGTCAACTGTATTGTCTTATTTCCCTGTCTGTCAAGAATTAAGGAAAGTTGACTCATTTGTGGCAGATGTCAGATTTTTTTCATCAGTATGCCATAGCTTTGTTACATGGAAGAAGAAATAGACACTAGCACAACATCTTACTGAATAGGTGGTTTGTTGTGTTTCAAAAACTTAGCTTGATTTCCTCCAAGTGGCATTTTTTAGATGTTTGCTGCTACCCAAAACAGAGAACATTAAATAGTTTACAATGTCAGTTTGTACAGTAGCACTTGCCACAAAACTATGACTGTCTCAGAGGTACAGCCATCAGAATGGCTACCTCAGCTTACTGTGTATATTACTCAAATAAAGGTGGAACAAAATTAATCCTTCCATGCTCCACGAAGGAAATCACAGACCTCAACAGGGGACCTACTGAAATCAAGAAAATTTTCAAGTTCCTTGAAGAAATTTGACTTAAGGAGAACCCTGTAGTACATGTGTTCTCCTTCTGCTTAGTTTCAGCAATGAGCTACACTGTGTGGTCAGGTTTTCTGTATTCTGCTGGGAGTATCATGTGATTTTTGCATCTCAAAGAATAACTTAGTTTGTGCTCAGAGACTGGGATTGTCATTAGTTTTTGTTCCCTCAGTTAGTTAGACCCATGCCATATATTAAAATAGTAATTCTTACAGTAGGTGTAGCAGTGTACTCTTTGACATGCAGTTCCACCATGGATATGTCATCAACATCTACAGCTGTCTGAAAAATGAACACAGGTAAGAAAGACATAAATGGCATACAGGTATTCCACAATATTTTACATCATAAATGCAAAGTATAGGAAAAAGAAAAAAAGGGACAGCAGAGGATTGACTGAAAAGTAGTGATATGCTAAAGATAGCCTTGGTTTTTACCTCTTACCATGTGTGTTCATTTGATAGCACATGGTGAGGCAACAGAAAGATTGACCAAGTAATTTGGACAGTTAAATACAAATATTACTGAATACAGTACTTAAAAGCAAGCACAAGACAGCATACCATTCGGATGCTAAGTTCACTAAAACAGCATGATTGCTTGTCAGAAATGCAACAGACAAATGAATAATGAACCAGAGTGGAAATAAAAAGCTGATGACCTTTTACAGCCTCTAAGTCATTACTCATTGTGCTAACTCATAGGTTAACTCCATCTTCTTGGCAGAAACATTCATGATTAATTATGATAAAATATGCAGATTTGTTAACCAACCAGTTGTCAAAGAATTTAGATATTACGCGGTCTATTACCTTCTCACAAATCCCAGAATAATGGCTCTTCAGTTTAGGTTTAGCTCTTGTGCCACTAGTTTGAGTTGTGTCTTTACCCGTTTGATAGGAAATCTGTCTGCTAGCAAGTCTGGAGAACATGCTGGGGGTATCAGCTTCTGTGTCAGTACAGCCCTAAAATGTATACAGCAGAAAAAATCATTTTAGTTTCCTTAGACTTCCATTCAATTTACTGCATGAGAATCAGCTTTAGCTAGACAGAAATTGTAAGAGACAGACAGTGTATGAAAGACATTTCACAAAAGTTATGCCGTGTATGACTTCATAAAAACTTTGCTTGTGAGAGTTACGAACAAAACTATCAAGTCTATTGAGTCTAAAATTTGGCTTACTTTTTTTTTCCCCTCCACAGGATGCACTGCAAAATTTCAAACAATATAGTGTTTCTTTATGGTCTATTATTGAAACTTCTCTGATGCACCTCGTAGCTCTGAGGAGACAGTATTTCAATAGTAGTACCCAATGAGGAAGCACAGGTGTTTGGAGGAATTAGGGCCAAAGTTTCCAAAGTGGTTTGGGTGGAAGCAGAAATAAATAAAAAGAAATGTCTGGGGACTGCAGAATCAGTGCTTCAGAAGCATTTTGTTCCATGAAGGAGCCCTGATTTTATAAACTTTGTTCCAATCACTGGGAAAACAAAAAAAAATAAAAAGGCAAAAAACTCCACCCACTAGAATTTCCTAGAAGTCAAAAATTCTGTTCCTTTTCCTCACTCTGTAAGCCTTTTCACTATGATGATGAGGAGTCACAGAATTCCATAGATCGTAACAAAACAGTGAAACAGCTAATCGGGTCATAATGGGCAGCTCATGGCAAACCAGCCTATTTGCTGACGGTGTAGTTTGCCTTAAAATGGGGGAACATAACAGTGTGATATACTTTCTTAAATTTTTTTCACGCAGCAAGGGTTTTTCATAATCAGTGTATGTGCTTTGGATGTAGCTTCCAGCAGATAAGAGTATGTAATTTCTTGAAAATACTCAAAGCAATTATTGATACTTTGAATATTTGATACTTTCAATTACTGCTACTTTGATAAACTTTGATATCTTTCTTTGACAAAAAAAAAGAGGAGTCGAAAAACATGAACTTTGATGGAACTGGAGAAATTGGCCTGATCAGTCTGTTACTATTGAGAGAATCCCGACTGGTGATGCGACACAGAATTTTAATACATAACAGATTGATTGCTCTGAGGAGGGTCAGGATCGTTTTTTCTGTGTAACTGTGGGGAAGGATAAGGGGACTACAGAAGAAGGGGAAGGAAAAATTCATTTAATTCTGGACAGCAACAACCAAGGTTGTATTTTCAGAAGCAGTTTTATAACTGTTGGGGAAGCAATGATGAAGATGAGTCTGCAGAGTGAAGTGTCTCCAGACTGAAATGTCTCGATGGAAGATTCTTTAGAAGAGCTTAACAAAACATCCAGGAGGACAATCTAAACATTTGTTTTCCTGCTGAAGCACAAGAGATTGGGCTAGGCTATTTTCTGGATCCCAACATTTTTTAAAAAGTGTACCATGCTTCCCGTTCCATGCATGGACTGTATTAGCACTTACAGTTCCATTTGATTGCATTTTAAAATGGAAGCAACTTTATTTTCTGAGCGTCTGTTCCAGAGCTTGGCTCCTTTTCATTGCAGAGAACTGACTGGAAACTGTTTGGTTAGGATTTTCCAAGGTGCAAAATATCTTTGCATCCACAGAAGTACAAAAAATTGCATAAAGATAATTTGTCGGCTTACAGTTTGATGACCAGCCTTGGCATAAAATACATGGCAGCATATGTACTGCCTTTTTGCATTGTGAGTGCATGTCTAGAAATCTTATAGCTTAATTGAGCCACATATAGTGCAAAAAACCCCAAAATTAATTATTAAAAAATTAAACAAAGCTTGCAAGCATCAAAAGAAGTTTGTTCATTTTAAACTTGAGCCCTTCTTTCTGCTCTGTACTTCAGCTAAACTGATATTACTTACTAATAAATCAGAGTATTCTATGGTCGAATCAAATGGTTAGGGGAAACATACATTCTAGTCAGAAAATCTTGAATCTATCATTGTTCTGAACAAGACGCAAACTTACTCAAGGCTTATAGAAAATTCCAAACTAAACCGTGCCAGTTGCTTGGAATTTTTTACTTTGGGTAATTTTTGTTGCCCATTCCACTATTTTACCTTGAGTATTAAGAGTTGCTTTACTAAGCAAAAAGAATTGTTGCATTGTTTGTATGGTTCCTCTTCCCCAGCACTGATAGTAGTATAAGAACACACAGTGTTATTGAAGGAGCCTGTTGTCTTTATATGAATCAGGATTCACAGTCTATGAGATGCAATGCAAGAATGTTTCCTTTTTTATTAGCCAGTTTTAAAACATTCTGCCTGGATGGTGGCTACTAGCCAGAAGAATTTCATTTTGATTGGACCAAAAAGTCAAAAGAATATAGAGTGCAAATAAATTGAAATACCACTGTTAAAAACAACTGTCAGAATTCAGTACTTGGCTGGATTAGATAAAATTACTATCTTGACTATGAAAAAGAATCACTAAGAAAATTATGGCTCTTTGTATATTTGGAAATTTCATTTAAAACTTGCAAAGAATGAACTAATGTACTTAGTTATTCTGTATTGTAACTTTGAGTTGCAAGAGAGAGCCTGGGATGCCAAATATTTGCCCTGTTTCCAGCTGCTGTGCAAAACATTTGGCTTCACTTAGACTGGCAGCAGCAAGTTGTTGAGGTCTTCTGTGAGAATGATTCTATAATGGATTTACTGATTTGTCTACAGCGGATGTTTAATATGTTTCCAAATACAGCCCACTTCACTTTCAGAAAGCATTATCTGTTTCATTATAACCTTGCTTCCACTAGAGAACTATTTAGTGACCAGCAGTTTCTTTCTTGTGTGTGTCCAGACTCCAAATCTATGGTCAGACAAGTACGTCCTAGAAGTATGATCAGACTTTCAAGGGTGCTCTGGCTCTAAGCTGCCCTTACTTTCTAAATATCCTGAAGGACTCTATGTGAAAATTAAATACTTTTTGCAATTAAAAATGGATGTATGGGAAGTGTCTCCCTTACTGATTCACTGTCAGAGAGAGAAGACAGTCGCCTTTTTCCTTTCTGCAGCCCACTTATCTCAGAACACTGGCTGGTTACGGTCGCTCGTCTGGAAGAGGGATAACTGCTGAAAGACCGTGAGTCTTTAGGAGAAACTCTCAGCAGGGATCCAAGGCAAGGAACATATGTTGCAATGGCTGTTCTAATGGATGAGAGGTAGAACCAGTCAGACTTTTTCTGTTAGCACAAAAATTCAGTCATCATAAACAATGCATTTATTCAGAGAGATGGACTAATGCTGCATGGACTGGAAAATTACTGGGTACAGAAAGAGTTTTCCAGATATCCAGTATCTCATTTGCAAGCACCCTGCAAGATCACTTATTCACAGTGCCCTACAGAACTCAAATTTATTGCTTGGCAGGGATAAGGGCATTAAAGTATAACTCTTCGAACTGAAGGGAGCTATTAAAATAATGTTTTATCTGCTTTCAGCTTCATCAGGGCAAAAATAAAATTCTGTCCCTTTAAACTGAACCTTGTAGAAGTACCCATAATGAATTATTTTAATCTTCCCCTAAGCAGCTATTCTAGCTTCATCTTACAAATCTGTTTGCCCGCTATCTCTAGAGTTGTACAAAAAGTACAGTTATGTTATAGTACTTCTCTCCTCATACGCAGCATAAGGAAACTCTTTTGCCTAGCTTTCCTTTTCCTCCTGGCCTTCCCCACTTAGATGTTCATGCCCATCTCTTCCCTATCCAGTTCCACAGCAGGTCCTTGTGAAACGTGAAAGAGCAACACATCTATGGCTTTGCTGCCATCCATCAGATCTCACAGCCTGCTTCTGAACTTGATAGGGTAGTGACCCTATATGTTACAACTCAGAAGAAATACTACCTGAAATATGAAAGCTTGAAGAAAGGTGGGAAAGATGCACAAAATAGGGAAGAGGTGGATGGACTTACTGAATTGCTTCTCTCACTGGCCTGGTTAGTTTAACGAACTGCTATTTGCAACACTGACGAACGTCCGCATCTCTCATGAAGACAGTTAAAAAATTTATGGTGCTTTCCTTTGAGGTGGGAAAGTCTCTATCTTTTATCATGTAATCTGTAAGTACAGATCAGTATCCACAAACATCTGACTCCCATCTGCACAGTAATTTGTTCCAAGTACAAATTCCACTGACTATTGTATGGCATTGAGAAGTTTTCTTGGGGAGGGTCAGGCTGTCTTGCAGAGGTAAAATGAGCAGGTGAAGCAGAGTTCAGGTACTAGTCCTAAAAGCGACAAAGTTACTGTCTGATTTTCTTTGCTATATTAAACATAGCTTAAAAGAGTGAACTTACCTGTATTTGGGGTGAGTGATGGCATAAATTATGGGGTTATGGATGACAGAAGCTTTGGCAATCACAGCTGGTATGGAGTTCATGAAGGGTGTTAGGACGTGGGAGTACCTAGAGTAATGCAAATGCATTATATATTCAGTATTGACTTCTATGTAGTCTATGCAGTTATGCACTGACAAGACAATGCTTTATTAGCGCTCCAGAGAGAGTAAATGGGGGAGTTCAGTACCCAAACAGTGAGAGAACAAATTTTGCATCCTTTGCCTGTGAAGATCAACACCAGCCTAATCGCATTTCTGAGAAACAGGATTTTCTTAGTGCTCCTCTTGCAGCACTTCACTACTATGACTCAGAATGGTGGTCATTCCCATGTTGTTTACCCTAGGAACAAAATCAGCCTTCAGTAAGTGAATGTGCATTCATCAATCTATCTGTTCCAACCTCAGCAGATATACTTGCTGAGTAATATGTCACTGAATAGGTGTGCAGAATGAGGCATTATAGGGGAGGATAACTAATAAATCTATTTTCCTATTCAGACTTTTTTTTTTTGCCAGATCTGAACAAAACAGTGAAGGGAAAGTATTTTCAGGTGTCATGTGTTACGCTCATGTGTTGCTGTGACCATGCATACATACAGGTGACGTGGCTCTACAGGATAAAAGAATTATGATTTGTGTCTATCGGCCATGCCACTATCAGCCAGTTTATTTTTGAAGATAGCTTGAAGTATCCCATAAGGTCTTGGTCAGAAGAAAGTCAATAGAACAGCTCAGACCAAAATAACGATAACATTTCATAGGCAGTTTCTACCAGGCAAATTCTCCATAGGCTGGCTTAGAGGCTATGAAGATCTCTTCCTGCATTGGTAGGGAGAGCTGTAAGTGAAAAGGGCCATTAGGTCAGTCTTTTCTCCCAAGGATAACATCCTTTCTTTATCACTGCTCTTCTTCCTGAGAAGACAGTCTAAGCTCCATCTTTCAACTGGCCTTGTATTTCTATAATATATTAAGGGAGAAACCAGGTTTTCCTCTCAATCCTCTCTTAAAAGAAGGTCTCTCATATGAGTGCTGGAAACAAGAAATGATTGCATAAGTAGGTGGCAGCTCATCTTCCAAGTGGAGAAATTTTTCATTCTACTATGGGAATATATATGCTGTGTGATGAGGTGAAAATGATTTGCCAGTGGTAATACAGGAATCATTTTGTCAGACACCTGAATGTTGAGATGCCGTTTCACCTCTAATTGAAGGCTTTTCTCTGATAAACATTTCTCCATATACAATTTTTAAGATGGTTGCTCCTAATCATACTTTTAAAGCATTGGTTAGAGGTGTAATTCCTCACAGAGTCTGGAGAACACACAACAGTATGACCTTGCTGGAATTAAGTTTTTGACCCTGAGATGAGAGAGGGAGTGCTCTTGTAAGACTGATGGAGAGTTCAGCTAACAGAAATAAACAGTGAAAAAGGCTTTAGTTACAGATAAGCATTCCCAGAAGATACAACCTGTAGACCAACACCATTAGTGCGCAGGACTGGGTCCTAGCTTAGTATTCCCCGTCCAAAAAATTTTCTAAAGGAATTAAGGTACTTCCTTCATTGTGTGTTGTATGTGGTATGTTGTTGCTCTGTCAGATGAGTTGTCTTTAGTCCAAGACTATAGCCACAGACTCCATGTCTGCCTCCCATATGTGGCATGTGGTGATTTTATCTGAGTTCGTTGCAGTAAAAGTCCACAGAAGGCCTCTAGCCTCGGTCTATTAATCTCTGAAAAATCCCAGAAGGATTGCCTAAAAGGCATAGTTCAGAAAAATGGAAAAAAGCTGAATGAATAAGTGTTGCTGACCAAATGTGTTCATGAGCAAAATTTGCAAATGCTCTTTAGTCACATACTATAGAGTTACAAAAAATGTCCATTTTTTCAGATTTCTGTCAGTGTGAGACATGGGCTAGAAGTCCAGTTCAGTTCCTAAAATAGGTGCTGAATCGTATGGGACAGTCCGACAGTTCTACATAGCTAAAATGCTTAGCTTAGCTCTTTTTTTTTTTTTTTTAGGTATCTTAGAACAAGTAGTACTGCAAGGTAGCTGTGCTGCATTTCCTTGTCTTCTTGCTCTTCATCTGTCTCTAGCAAGTCACATATCATCAGTGGTGGGTGCCCGGTCCCTAAGTTCCCCTGTGATAAGAAACAGGACACTGGGACACATCCTAAGGATTTGCATTTCTGAGTGAGGAACCTGTTTGCCTTCACGGAGAAAATGTTTGCTGCTGCTTGGAATTGCCCCTCTGGATACAAAAGGAGAGAATTCTCTTCTCTTAGTACTTTTTCTTCTTAAGCATAAGATTTTAGAATTGCTATGTTTAGGCAGCTGCCTAAGAAAAGGTCCTGCAGTGGCCTCTTAGATGTGCAACAAAAATCACACCTGTCTCCCAAAATGCTCGTGTTAACACAATTCACATGTTAACATGGGAGAAATATCCACATAGAGCCAAGGCATCCAGACTTCTAATCCATTACTTGTACCTGGATTGTATCAACTATAGTTTGGTGTGAAGCTATGTACAGATACTGTATTAAGAGTATTATGCTTTTGTTGAATTACTGTATAAAATTCTGACAATTAAATATACGAAAAACATACTTAGATGATTTATATTTACGGTCTTTTCTATCCAGCATCAAAAAGCACTCCAGTGCAAATATGTACTAATTTTGAACTTGCTTATACATGTAAGGAATTTCAGCAGTTTGAAGTAATACAAGAAAATGAACAGACTTTGTAAGTAAAAGAAGTGGAGAAAGAATAGAGAATCAACCCATGGGTGGATCTTTTTGGGCTCCTTATTTAGCATTTTGGTGCTATATGAAGTTCAGATAGTTCAAATATCCTAGCACAGAGAACCAGCATTCAGAAATCATCTGCACAGTAGTATTACATTGCCAATAATAACCTTCCTGTTTACTTTTCTTTTTCCCATTTCTTTTTAACTTTTCTTAAAAATTCAAACTAAGGAAAAATCAGTCAGCATGTGCCTCATTTGTTAAATGTCACTCCTAAATATGTGAATGGGTTGAATGCACTTCAGACATTAAATTTGACAGGTAGCTTTGACTTTCATCTGTCTTTTACAATTTCACACCTTTTGCTTTCACTAAATATTCCTTTGCTGATATATTCATAATTACCCAGCAAAAGCTACCAGAGCAACAACAGAGTATGGTGACCAGGAAATGACATAAAGCAAGATGACAATCAGTGCAATTTTGGCCATCTTCCACTCATTTTTCATCCTCTGATACTGTTTCTGGAACTCTCTATTTCCGTGTTTGCATCCAAATGTCTGAATAGACCTAGGGGAAATAAACATACAACAGCAAAAAAAGGAGATAGGGAATTGAGCAAATAGCTGCATAAATTGGAGCAAAAATTACTCTTATGCTAGTTTATGCTGAAAGTCATTCACTTTTAATGTGTTAACGTATGTATGTGATTGGTCCTTCACAATTCAATGCACTTTTGTTGTACTAAGCAACGGCAAAATTCATATGTGCTTCAGTGAAGAAAATAGTCCTGTACCAGAAGAATTTCCACATAAAACAGATTTTTAAGCCAATTGAGCAATGCTATATTAAATATAGTTAGAGAAGTCTTTGCTTTCCTGGTCTGATTTTGGTACCTTACTCTGTACTTCTGAGCTATGTGACTAGATACACTGCTATCTACAAGAACAGATATCTACAGATTACAAATGTAGTGGCAGACATTGGCTTTTATTTTTACAGCAATAGTTTTTGTTTCAGAGGCCTGTGATTAAATGTTTTCCCTCTTTTTCACCCTTTGTCAAACACGGAATTTATAGTTTAATTCCATCTATTTTTCTGTGGAACAGCTGTTGATACAGTGTTGTTAGGTGTCTCTGATGTCCCTTCAGTATTTCTTTTGGTTGGTTAATTTCTGTAGTCCTTTCTCATCCTTCAGATGTCTCTTGTGGCTACTCATACCCTTTTCTGTATCATTTGACAATATACTGAACAGCTCTGTCTTAAATTCAGGAAAGGCCCTCCTGAGGATCATACTTCTTACCGTGATGACTATTAACTGATGACTGTTTGGTTTCCTGTCTTAGTCGTGCATACAAATTAAAAGTGAAAAACTTCCCAACTTTCTTCTGTTAGTCTTTGTTTTAAGAAAATAAGAAGTCACTTAAACAGAAGGATAAAAACTTCAGACTGCTGGCTACTTACTTGTTGGCCTTCTTGATAGCCTCAAATATAAAGACATAGCTGTATATGATAGCAATCAAAGGAATGAAAAAGACGAAGCAGAAAAGCAGCATCGTGTAGGCGCGGACTGAAGGTGTGAAAGTCATGTAGTCCCAGGAACAGGAAGTCAGCAGACCCTCGGGAACATACGCACCTAGAAAGAAAGACAGGAGAAGGCATAAGCCGTGAAGTGATGTTTGTTCTGAGTGCAGAAGTTAGAGAAGGATACTCAGAATAACATGGGATTTAGTCCTATTCTCTTAGAGGGGAAAAGAGGTTGAAAGGATGCATGATTCTTCATTTAAAGCACCTCTTTTTATTTTCTTTTACTCTGTTGCCCTATAGTATTTATGTTTAGCAGTCTAAGGCCTCAGATCAGAAAACTGAATAATTTTGTTTCAGTTCTTGAATATTGTTTCAAGCTCAGTAAAGTCAAAGGGCATCTCTCCAAATACTTCAGTGGGTCTGCTATCAGACCCATACTGTTTTTACATATCTCCATTTCCTGTCAAATTACTGTCTACCCAAGGAGTGAAATGAAACTGATCGCTATAGCTACAACTTTTTTAAGCTTGTGCAGATAAGAGAAATTTACTATGCAAAGGAGAGAGATTTATTGTGCACATCAAATTAATTTTGTTGTGAAGTAGAATACATATTCTTCCTGACTTAAAATACAATCTCCTTAAAGAAACTGTGTCGAACTGTTAAGTAAAGAGATTGTCAACAGCGATGTCTTTTTACCTTTGTATTTTAATTTTCACTGTTTACAGTGATATTTTCAGTTGAACTCTTAGAAATATTGCACCAGATGTACTCAGATGCATCTAATTACCATGAGAGTTAGTACTGCAGATACTATTAGAATCTAATTACAAGATAACAACACCCTTCAAGCAGTTATTCCACTTTCTCCAATTAAGAATCTAGAATATAAGACTATATTGTCATTTTGTTGTTCTAACAGCTCCTGATTCAACTAAAAGCTGCTTCTCCCAGCATTGCAGTTTGCCTGCTTAAACATGCTTCATGTTTATAGGGGACCGGAATGACAATAACAAGACAGTAACAAAAATCTGCTGAAATTCTACTCAGTAACCGAGTCGGTTGCAGCATCCTTTAGGAAAATCAAACATTGCAATATTCTCAGCTGAGCTGATACCTTCTCTACTGGAATTAGGGAGCACAATAGTGGGTTGGGGTTTTGAATGATGAGTTCATTCTAACTTACTGACTCAAACTGGTGACTCATAGGAAAGAAATTAATGGTAGTGAGGCAGATTCAGATGAGGAAGAGTAACAGAAACTGTTACAAGTTGCAAGGATCAAGATGCTGTATGTATGTTCCAATTTGCAGGCATAAAATTTACAGTTAAAAAAGCAAATTATTTAGTACTAAATACCATCCTTATTGGATGCCTTAGTGAAGATACCAGTGGCTGAATGGAGAATGTGACCAACACCTAGTGCCATTTGCCTGTCTAGAACACATACAAGACGTACTGAAGATGTCCTTGTAAAAAATACACAGGCTGTATTCCTCTTTTATATGAATAAAGAAATTTAGATTAACATGACTATCTTACACAGCACCTTGGGGAGGAAAAAAGTGATCAGGAAAACAAAAATACATTTATTTCACTTTTATATTGTTGAATTTGGCTCAACAGAAGTAGGTGTGGGATAATAAGCAGGCACATCCTTCATAAATTTTGGCATTGATTTTATCAAGTGTTCTTTATTCAGTAAGTAATGAGCTTAAGGAAAAGTGCCATTGTCATATAATATGCTGTAATACACACTGGATTTTTTTTCTTTTTATTAGAGATCTTCAGTTTCAATATGTATTTTATCACTTTTCTTCAAATTCATTTATTCGAGCATAATATGTAAGCCATTCAACCCTCTTCTGTGCCTGTAACCAATCTTTAAACCAATGCTATGAGGGAAAAAAACTTTGATTCCGTTTCACTTACTCCATCCGAAGAAGGGCGGGAGGCTCCAAGCCAAAGAGTACAGCCAGACTCCTACCAGGATTATTAAGGCCTTCTTCTTAGATGTCACTCCAACAGAAGCCAGAGGTTTTGTGATGACAAAATATCTGTCCAAGGCAATCACCATCAAAGTGATCATAGATGTAATGCCAAAAAGAGCTCCACAGAAGGCATACAGCTCACAGCCTTTCAATGAAGATGACAGAAGTAGCAGTGAAATTAATCTACCCATGCTAATCAATTTCTGGGAGAGTTCAAGTCTGTGTGTCTTTTGAACTAATGGCTTCTGGAAGTTGTAAAGCAATGGAACTTCAGTTTTCCTGCAGTTCCAATGCTATTTCAAAGCTGCTGTCTGTCTTGCTAATTATATTATCCATGGAGATAAACTTCAAAGATTTTATTTGCTAGAATTGCTGGAGACAGTGATACTTAACATATTTTCACTCAATGATTTCTGATGTTTCTAGTGGGATCATCTCAGCAGTCCATTAAAATCTTGTTTAACTCCAGTTTTATTGCAGCTCATGTAGAAGCAGCTCTTTTGCTTGACAATGGGTTATAGCTACTTTGATATCACAGAACCATTTATATCTCAAGGTCGGCATAACTGAAGTAAATATGCAGAATATGAATATTTTAATGAATGTTATTAATTATTCAAACAACCTAATGATTAAAAGAAAGGGTTTGATTAGGTTTTTTTCTTTTAACATCTATGCAATTGAACACTTCATGGAACTAAAACAAAAGTGCTTTTGGTCATCAGAGATCAAAATAGCAACATTACTTCTCCGACCTTCCTCTCTGTCAGTGCCTGTTCAAGAGGCAAAGACTAGTCTTCCTCTTACTACAGTTATACAGCAAGAATGAAAACACCTTCATTCCACGTTTTCTTACTGCACAGGAAATGTTCAGTTAATATTTCTGTTGTGAAAACTGACTTCTGCCAGCCTTGCTTTCCTCACTTTGCCAGGTGCAAGTCCCAGAGGAGGTTATTTAGAAGAGCTTTTAAGCTGGTGTGGGGGGGGGTGGTGCTTCTTTGTCATAGGGCTCTGCCAGTAACAAAGTTAAGAGGTGATTGGGGAAGAGTGCAGGTGAGAAGACTAGTCCTGTGCCTTAAGTTGCCAGTGTGGCCTTTGCACCTACCTCATGTATGTGATTTTCCTCTCCATGGTGGGAATGTATTTATTGCACACAGACAAAAATGTTCAAAGAAACATTTGTGTCAACATTGAAATAATGTTGAGAAATGTTGTCAACATTGCAAGTGTACCTGAGGATAAGGAAATAGTAGGTTAACTGCCAGTGTGAGAAGAGTGATATCCTTAGAAAGAATATATACAAACCTTTCTCACCAAAAATCCAGCGTTTGTGGAGGCTGTTGGTGAAAAAAATTGGAGACTGCGTAATGGACATCAGGAAGTCACTAATAGCTAGATTGATGATGAATATGTTGGCTGGAGTCCGAAGGCTCCTACTCCTACAAAGATCAGAAGGAATGTTGCTAAACACTGCTGCACTGTTAATCATGTTGGTACTCTTTCCTGTGAGCCTTGGCAGCTTCACAAATACCAAGGCACACAACATAGCAAACTACAGCAGAGTGCTTCTTATTTCCGTTGTGAGGGAACATAAACAAGGCTCAGTTTTACACCCTTATACTCCTGTGCACTTCAGAGGATTGTTTTGATAATCAGCTCAGTGATGGGGATAAATCATATTGTTCTTTAAGTATTCTGACCCAGTGCACTGCATGTCCATGATTAACAGGAAATTGAAGTTGACGTAGTCTATGGATTTGCTGGATCTGGGTCACGTTAAGCAGGGGGAGGGGAATGCATTTTCCGCTGCTGATAAGATCAACAGTGACTTCCAAATACAGGGATTAAGCAAACTCGCTATGTACTACATCAAGCATTTTGTTTTACATCCGTTCTTCTCTATGACACTCATTTCACTGGCTCAGACACTGACTTTAAAGAGATCAATAGCCAGCCTTTAGTGTATCCTGCCTTCATGTGTTATTCATAGTATTATAGTGCAGTGTTTTAAAGGGGACACACAAAAGTTCAAAGGAGAGCTTCTCAGTTTGGGGCTCAGTGTAACTTTTTATCTCCTTTCTCAAATTTTCAGTCTTAGACATAATTGAAAATACCAGAATAAATGATGGGTTCTTTGCAATGATGCAGAATCACTCACTAGGACTACTGTCCCCTATCTGTCAATTTAGGAGCAAGGAGATGTTATTAGTAGATGTTTATGGGCTGCTTTTATTTATTCAGTAGTCTGCAAAGTTACTGAACATATTTCTGTTTCAGGCAGCTGGCTGTCTTACAGTTTGCCATTACTTGAGACTGCTTTGTAGACATCTGATGCGTTCTCTGAACTTCTGAAGTACTTGTTACTTTGCTATCAATATCCCTTTCTGTCTTAATAACATCTTCAGATGAAGACAAGCTGTATCCTCCAGTGGAACTGCAACTGCCATGACTTGATTTTCAGTACGGGACCAAAGAGCTAAGCTAGCTCAGGTACTTCATCCTCACATATCTGGTCTGCATGCCAACACCTTTTATGTTCTCAAGGCCATGTCATTCACACTGGAGTGTTGATATCTACTCTGAATGCATATACTGAAACTTACTCTTCAATGCACCACATAAATATAGGCTCGAGACCCAGACTGCTTTTGTCCACGCTCCAGTGATTTAAGTTAACACAGCCAAATTATCATATAATTGCTATTATTTTGGTTTATTACATCAGTGCCTCAAGACCAATAATGAAGTAGAAGCTTACTGGCCTGGACATCCTGCCACTGCTTTGCCCCAGTGTGACAAAACAGAAATAGGATGAGTGCACAGGAATGGTGAAAATAGCACTTTGTTGTCAGAGATCCAGTCTCCTTCAGATATAAAAGCTGGAATGTGGCTTTAGTTAACAGGAAATAAGCCAAGCATTAGAAAATGTGAAAACAAGAGACATAGCCACTAAGGAACAGAAGGGGAAAAGAAGCAGTAAGCAGCAGGAGGAAGGAAACATCTAAAATAGTGAAGATATGTGGGAGACACAGGTGCAAAACATCTCATCGATCCAGTGCAGACACAGTTCAGCCAGTAGGAAAAAATTGACTGGAAGGTTTCTGCTTTGGCTGCTTTTTTATTGCTTGACTTACCTGGGTGATTCTTTGCGATTTTGCCAGTAATTTTGATATGGCTATGGTTAATGGGAAGAAGTCAGAGGGAAATGGCGGGTTGCCATGTTTTGCCTTACAGCAGTGTCTCTTGGTGCATTTTATTATGTCTGCATAGTAGTCTGTCTGATAGTATGCCTATGCTGCATTTGCACAGCACAGTCAAGGTACTGTTAAAGTTCATAAATTTGAATATTTAAAAAAACATCTGAAAGAAAGATACCTGCAGAAAGCATAGATGACCAGGAAATTGCCCAGCGTTCCTGTGATCCCCACTATAAGAATGACTACTCCAATTGTATAATGGGCATGGTCTGGGACATCCACTGTAGGAAAGGCACCACGAACATCTTGCACGGTCATCTTCTGTGGAGTAAACAAGAGGTCATAGGTATGTTGCTAGACTTCACTGAATAAACTCACATGTGCTTCTTTAGAAGAAAGAGGAAATGGTCAAGAATACAAAAAGACAGCAAGCAAAAGAAAGTCAGAATAAGCTAATTGCTTTCAAATTACATTTATTGATCATCATGTGATCATTGATCATTGATCATTGATCATCTTCAGGAGATAAATACGCCATCAGAAGTGCAAAGGTCAAAGGGTGGTTAACATCTTTATTGTTGATTTAGAATTTTGGGGAAGAAAACATTCTATTCTCTCCCAAAAGAAAGATACGGACATAGTGGAGAAAAAGAGAGGCAGGAAGGGACCCTTTTCCTTGCATCTGACATGAAGTAATGCCGTACTTAACAACAAGTAAGTTTTCTGTAGTTTTCGCTTCAGGGAAGTTTCTGTACCTGTGAAGTATGATTTCTGTTGTCATCTGATATCACTGGCTAGACATCTGTATCTAACTGGAAGTGATCTACTATGGATAAACATGCATTTATTCTTTTAGTAGTAAGGCTATTTCATTTCTCCCACTGAATAACACTGAACTGCGAGCTGCGCTGAAGACTTGGTTATCAAAAAGCCTGACAGCATTGAACAAGTCTTTTGGAAAGTAAATTGACGATCAGGAAAACTAAAACATGAATCCTTTATACCTTATGCCTTGTTTCCATACCAGTCCTGTTTTCCCTCTGCACTGAATGAAGGTATTTTGCTCTCTATAAAATATGTGATAAAGCATTTGGTGAAAGCATTTGTGTCGTAATCATCTAATAACTCATAGAAAATTCAGTAGCCAAGTCTGAAGACTACAGCATTTTAAATAATAATTTAAGAACATTTTTTAGTTAACTATCAGGAGCTACAAACACATTTTAGGCCAAGTAACCCTAGATTAGTAATAGAAGCAAATAATAAGGCTGCACCCAGGAAGCAGGATGACCTGGTAGAAGTTGCAGAGGAGAGGAGAGGAGAACAGCTGTCCAAACCGTCACTGCTCTGCGGCCCTTTGAGATACGGTCAGGCAAGGAGACTTGAACACTCACCTCTGCACAACTGCAGCTGTCCTAAATGTGTCTTGGCATCAGCTCCAAACAGCTAATGGAGTCATGAAAAATACCAAGCCCTGTCCTCATCCGTCTGTATGGATGGACCCTGTCTCTTCTTTATAGCCAGGCTTTTCTCATCAAGGGTGGCACTCGCTCTGGAATGGCATGCCATGACCACTGGCTCATAGCTCAAGCCTGCAAGCTGCAGCCATGGCATTCCTCAGCTACTCAGCTACAAGAATCACACCAGGGTTGGGAGAAGCCCAGGAAATATTTTCAGTTGTTTGTAGCCTGCCTACTGTGAATATTGTCAACTTGGCTGTGGCCTAGGATCCAGGACAAGGGAATTGCCTGTACCAAGGTCTGTGCCTTTACCAAGCTTAAATAGTGCTATGAGGCTGGTTATGTTCTTTCCAATCACAAGTACTGGCAGGTGGTGGTACAGCTGTCAGACCCAGTCTTTCCTTCCCAGGAAAAGGAAGGTTGCTGGTAGGAAAGGAGGAAAGTGCACGGAGGTAGATATGAAGTTCTCGCTTTTATGCTACAGTTGTGTTGGTAGTTGGCATTCACCGTTAGAGTACAACACCTCAGTTACCAATGGAAATGGGTATTTTCAGAAAATAGAGGCAGACCTTACTTCTGAATACATCTGTGAGATTTGTCTGAAGTTATTAGAGACAGTGTGTATTTAAAACCAATGTGCCAGTAGCAAGAGGTTAACCCCAGGAGCGTCTGGAATTCTGGAAGAGATTGTCTTTGCTTCTGTGCTCAAGATCTGCCCGTAGCAATCCTCAACAACTAGAGCACACTCCCTGGGTTTCTACATTAGCAGCAAAGAAACGCTGGACAAATACTCTGATCTTCGGGAGAGAAAACGTAGCTCTGGCTGTTACTGTAATTGGAGCGAATTGTTAAGGTTGGTACACTAACTGCATGACAGTATCATGGCATTTATTGTTCAGGTTCCTGCAGCAAAGTGTAAGTTGGTGTCACATCATCAACATCAATGGGCATCTTGTCTAGGTGGAAAGTGCTGTGCTTTACACACTGCCAGTAAAATAGCAAGAAAATTCCCAGACTAATAGCAAGTGGAAAGGGAGAGTCTGAGATAAAACTGTTTAAATAAATTAGATCGGATGTTCTCTGGGTTCAGGTTTTTTTTTTTTCTCCTGAGCCTTGTGGCTAGAACATTTTTTAACTGCTGTTCTACAGAGAGTTAATGATGATTATTAATGGAATGGAGATTTCTGCTGGTTTTCCCTGTAGCTATCCATTTAATCAGAACTGGATCAAGGTAATAGAAATGAAGCAACTGAAGGAGCTTGTTTTGGCCACAAATAACAGATTAAAATGGCTTTAATTTAAATTAAATTTGTGGAGGACTATGGACAAGCAAAAATTTAAAATATAAATGTAAATACACAGAGAAATCACAAGAGAGAAAAGGTTATTAAGGAACAGTAGAAGACTTCAGAATGCCTTCTTCTGGAATGAAACAAGTTCAGAGTCAATAAAAATGTCATGTGTGAAAAAATAAAGGAATAATATTTATGCTGAAGCAGAGGTAGAACATAAATAATACTAAATATATGGGCAAGGAAAAGGGCTGTGGCAAAGAGGAATAAATTCACATTTTAGTGTGGACTTCCTGTAGGCCTAGTATTTTTACCACAGGGTCCAACTCCGGCTGTTCTCTAAGAGGAAAAAGTCAGTTATTAAAAAATGTCATTTCACTGTTGTTGGAAATACAGATCTGATTCAAAGCTTCTTTATGTCATGGAAAGGTACTAGTTGACAGACAAGACATTAAATCAGGCCTAAGCACTTCAAATTTGTCACTGAGTTGTACACATACATCTTCCATACTAGAAGATGAAAACAGGTGCCTGTATCAAGTCCAGCTCTGGATCTTCTAAGGGAATTTTAGGTCAAAAGAAAAGGCAGGGAGAAAAAGATAGTGCTTGAGGAAATCAGGTTAGGAGGATAATCAAGAAATCAGACAATTCCCAAAGCTTTTCTCTGTTCAGTTTCTTCAGCCGATTAGCCTTGTTTAGTCTCTGTCTTCTGTTGTCACCCCACAGTGTAAGTACTTGTGTAGATATCCTACTGTTGCAATCCCCATTGTAGCAATTGTCCTTTGAGAATACGCTGAACAACTATTTCAGTTGCACTGATAGTACATAGCACTGTTGCCTTGCATGTTTATCTGTTCAGCCTTCTTTCTATAAACACCTCATAATGAAGATAAGAAAAATTAACAGGCAAAACAAGGACTTCATTATTTCTCTTCCAAGTGATATGACAACACAGTTTAATGTAAGATGGTTCAAAACTTCACCAAATGCACACAGAAACTGAACTGGAAGCTAAGAGGTTGGACAATTTCTGGTGGATAGTCAATGGACTACAGCTTTCTTGAGTCAACAAGTAAAAGATGCTTGCACCTGAGGCTCTGGACCACTGGGTGCCAGTATACCCACAGACCAACTGTGCTGTAGGTGGCTTGGATAGGTATTAATATTGTAGGAAACAATTCATGGGGAACCACCAACTTCCTGACAGTCAGTCAGTAGAAGTGTTGCACATTTCTCAAGCGAACAAACAAAATGGTAATGGAAGCTGTGGAGGACATCAAAGTAGTAGCTGTAATGTAACAGGATTTCTTCACAGTAAGTACTGAGGGCCAGTTGGAGAACATATCACTGGCCAAGGACGGCATTTTAGTCAACCTTAAAAGCAAGTTTTATAATATTGCTTGGGTATATATAAAAACTGGTCTTTTGCTAGAATTATAAAATAATTTGTGTTTTTTATCTCTGATAGGCATGTCATTTATTATTTATTATTTATTTACACTATAGTTTTGCAGAATCAGATGGATAATTTTGAGGTTGTAAGGAACTTGGTAAGTGCCACACTGATTTAGACCACCATTCCTGACAAAACACTAGCCTGCATTTAGCCATGACTGGGTGTTTCACAGAGCTGCGAAACATGCGTAATGAACAGTGATGTGAGAATTTCTTTTTCAGTATAGAGTCTTAGCAGCTGATTTGTACCCTAAGATGGAGTTATTATCCCTTTGAAAGGATAATCTTAGTGGAGGATATTTTTATATGAAACACCTCTGCTAAGAAGAAAGGCTGAGAGAGCTGGGGTTGTTCAGCCTGCAGAAGGCTCTGGGCACACCTTATTGTGGCCTTTCAGTACTTAAAGGGAGCTTACAAGAAAGATGGGGACAGGTTTTTTAGCAGGGCCTGTTGTAATAGGACAAACGGTAATGGTTTTAAACAAAAAGAGGGTAGATTTAGACTGGATATAAGGAAGAAATTTTTTACAATCAGGCCAGTGAAGCACTGGCACAGGTTGCCCAGAGAGGTGGTAGATGCCCCATCCCTGGAAACATTCAAGGCCAGGTTGGACGGGGCTCTGAACAGCCTGATCCAGTTGAGATGTCCCTGCTCACTGCAGGAGGGTTGGACTAGGTGACCTTTAAAGATCCCTTCCAACCTAAACTATTCTATGATTCTATGATATGTAGATGTAATCCTTTTCTAAATGCTACTCTCTCATTTGCCTCAGTAGAGTCAGTGGCAAGAACTTATGAAGTTGCTCTGTGTTAATGTATTTCCTTCCAGCAGGTTTAAGTGTGTCTTTGTGGAAACACTAGAATAGAGGGAAACAGCTAAGTTTAACGCAGTCTTAAAATGCCTTCTTAAAATGCTTATTGTTCTTCCTAAAGGAATGCTTGTCTACTGCCTAGAACAAAACAGCTAAACCAGAACTGACCATGTTTTCGGTTATCATTCAGTACGCTTGACTGAGACTTACAAACTTGAGATGCTTTTTGGGAGTTTGAGTAAAAGGAGATGTTTGATGGATAAATATATCTAAATCTTTGCTGTTCTGGTCTTGTCCATGGAGGCTGCAGCACAGCATGGAGCATCGTTATTCGATATTTATGGCCTGCTGCCACAGCTGGTTAGAAAGGAGGCAGAATTCTTCCTGGAGGGCTAATCTGAGGAGCCAGCCTGCTTCTTTGGGAAGAGAGCAGCGCACAGTCCCTTCTGCTAAGGCTTGGTGCAAGCAGAGAAGGGGTAGAAATGAATCATCCACAGAGAACATCAGCGTAGGGCAGAGCTTGTATTTCACCATGAAGTTTGTCCAGACCCTGCAAGACACTTGTCTGAAGAGAGTTGAAAGGATAAAGCAATTCCTTTACACTCAGTGACAAAACCACGATTCCCAAGAGATTTGCCCATGTTAGAAGGAACTCTAGATCAGATATAAAACCCAGGAATATTTGATGCCTGCATCTGTTCTGTCTTGGAATCTGTTTACTACACACATTTCCCTAAAGAGAAGGTTTTCTAAATAGTTATTTCATAATTTATTAAAAAAAACCCAAACCAACCAAACCACCTCTGAATAACTTCCAGTAGAGGCATACAATTTTTGAAAGTCCACACACACACACAGAGCATAAGAAAAATATTTATGTACAAGTGAAAGAAGGACAACTTTCAAAGAATACAGTTCAACTATTATTGGGGAAAAAAAATCTGTTCTTTTTCAAAGTAAGAAAAAATTCATATCACTGAATTACTGTTCACTTGGACATGTTGATTACTGAAGTCCTACCAAAGCCAACAGAGTTGATGCTGGGAGCAAGGCCATGCATGTAAATACTTGTACTGAATATAAATCATATTTGATGTAGCCCACTCCTCATACTCTCCCAATGACAAGAGTATAAAGCAAGGTTTAGTTTATACTTACAGGGAAAGAAGAAATCCTCATAAGGTCGTTTGGAGATTTGAACATATTTCAATGCTTGTTCTGAGTGATTTATTCGTTTGTGTGACATTGTTTCAAAAGCCAGGAACAGAAAAGACTAGGACAGTGACATTTTTCAGCTATTTCTGCCTGAACACCAGATGGATTGTATCTAATTTGGGTGTAAAACAAGACAAGGAAAGGTAAATAGGGACTGCCATGTTGTTGCTTTTATGAATTAATCTAGCTTCAAACTGTAGTCATTGGTTTTGCAGAATGAATGTTTCAATGGAATAGAGCCCAGTTCCAAAACATGGCAAGTTTTGGCAGTCCAACATTGACTTTGGCAAGGTGTCAGGTGTCTTTGTTCTTAATTTACCTACAAATACAGGTAATGAAGCTGCTTATTTACACAGTATGACTTACACAACCAATGATAGTGTTACACTTTTTACATTACAACAAATTATATAGTTTAGAAAAATTATTGGAACAGAAATACTGTAATTTCCTAGGGTTTCTAGATGCAGTGTTTATACTGCCTACCTATAAGAGGCCTTAAACCACTGATAGCACTTATTTTTCTTCACAGTTCCTTGCTCTGATTTCTGTGCTTGCCTCTGTAGGCACTTGCTCTGTGATGACAGGCAGCACAAAGAGGACTGTAATCCCAGCTCAATTATGGTTTCAGCAGGGTGACGCCAACTGCTAAACCTTCTTTCCAGTAGGCAGCAGAGCTTTCCATAGATGATGTTTGTCCTGTTGAGCAATTTGGATAGCAGATTTTGTATCCTATCTTCGGATTTAATCTCAACCGCAAGCGGCACATATTGCTTTCATTCTTGAAACTCTCTTAAACCGTTCTTTGTGTCAAATTAAAATGAAAAGTTTAAAAATACAGTCACTTGACCTAGGGAAACAAACGGCTAATTACCTCTTTCAGCAGAATAAGGAAAAAGTCCATTTTTAATTTTCCGATGTAAATCACTCTGTCCCTAGAATCCTTTTCCATTTTGCCATGCGCTGTCCAGTCCCTCTTCTCCCTCCCTGCGATGTTCTGCTATCCTCTTTCATATGTTATCCATCTAATTTAGTTTGTAAGCGCCTTGGCTCAGGACGCTTCTCTGGTTATTTTTCTGTAATACGGTGCACACATCCAGGTTTTATTAAAAAAAAAAATCAGACTGAATTTTTACTATGCAAATAATCAAATATTTACTGGCCTTTGAGTAAAAAGTAGGATCAAACTGAAACACCCAATCCAACATCCTATATACATAAAACCATTTGGAGTGTTTGAAACTTGTACACAATTTTTAAGTGTCCACTGTGTTACGTGGTCCATGCCAAAATAATTGGTGTGACCACGTCAAGATTTTAAGTTGAATTTCAGATTTTTAAAACTTTAAAAATTAGGTTGGGACATTTTTTTTGTTCTTTACTTTTAAACAGACTTTTGTATAAACAGTAGGCAATCAAAACTTTGTAGTCCTAATAGTACACTGAGATACACGACCAGGAAGAGAACTTCTGAACTCCTTTGGTTTGGGCTTGTGGGGTGGGACGGAGAGTATTTTCAGCGAGCGCAAAGAAATTCCATCCTGAAGTGTCATCACAACAGATTCTCACCTTTGCACTTCTAAGGAAATTTTCCTTCTGCTTAGTATTTAGCAACTGAGAAAGAGCTTTGACAGAACTTACCTGGGAAAATCTTCTGAACAGCTCTCCTGGGTAACTGCAAATAACAACTCTTAAACATTTACATAAGCACTCCACTGCACTTACAGAATGTTACGGAAATGATGGGGATTTCCGTCTTGAATGATAACACAAGAAAGCATTGTGTTTTAACTGCTAAACAGCTGTTTAACACACAAGAAAATGTTGTTTTGATAATTTGCAAGGTATTTGGTGCACTTTGCCATTAGATATTTCTCCCTGTCTACTGCCCATGTAACTGCTGAAAAACACTGCTTCTACAGTCCTTTCTGCAGTAAATAGGTAAAGGAATAAACTTAAGTTTTCATTACTTTTTTCGTTATTGCCTTACAGCATTAAATGTGTACATGCACCTTAAATGTCCATTTACAGTTCTATAAATGCCACCTTTGCTAGCAGAACTACATGCTACAGTTTTAGTGACAGAAAACACTTACTGTTGGGGCTCTGAGAGGCAGGTCCATCAGTGTGAAGGCATTCGCTTCCAAGTCATTCCATGCATTGAAGGACTCCACAATTTTGGTGCCGTTGGGGTCCTCAGAGGGACAAGAGATCCCCCTTTGAATGGGCCGATTATTCAGGTGAGCAAAATCTAAGCAAAAAGAAAGAAAGAAAAGCTCTGCTCTGAATTGAAGTCAGCCAATTTACCTTTTTTTGTGTGTTTAAAGCAGATAGTTAGATTCTCTGGACTAATGAGAGATCCAGTGTAGAGTTTCTCACTAGAGCTTCAGATTGCTTCACTCCATCTTCAGCTTAGCAAAGGGCAGCAGCAGCGGTTGCCGTTTAAATACAGGAGACAGCAGGGTCTGCACATGCCCAGTTTGAAGCTTGTTCCATCCAGATTCCAGCTTCACTCCAATGACAGTGTAAAACTGATGCTCACTTAAAAGTGCTATTATCTTTTTTTGCCTTTGACAGATTTATGTCTGAATTTTAATGTTATATCCACATTATCCCTGTAGGAAGACAAAGAAGTTAAAAGGTTGACTTCACTATCTGTCTTAGATATTAGACCTTACCATTCATTTTCACTGTATTGGTGAATTAATTTTTTGTAGTCTGCTTTTAAAGAAGATGTATGTGTACAGTTCTGCTGAAATTGTCTGAACTCAAATAGAGTCTAATATTTAACAATGTGCTTGTGTGCATTTCTGTCTTGTAGAATTTAGGTCATGGTTATTTGTTGGTCCACTTCTAAAAATAAACAAAAAAATAGGGCTAAAACCCACTGACATCATCCTTTTCTGCTCTTCAGTAAAAAAAAACCAAAAACACACAAATACCTTAGGCAGAGAACAGCAAATAACCACTTGTTTCCAGAGTTGTCTGCTTTTTTTTCAGTCGTGTTTAGTTAGAGCGTGCATGAGCAGATTCTTATTCACATAAATCTTCCTTTACATTGCACTGTGCAAAGAGAGATGAATTGCTGTATTCCCAGTTGAAGGCCCATTACCGTGGTAAAGTGAAGCTTAATTGCAATAGAGAATTAGGCACAGAGTGTGAAAAAGCTGTTCAGCAGATACTGCAGCCTGAATATCACAGAGTTTAGGCCTTCCACCCACCGTCAAAAGGACCTTAATACAAGCTATTAGCTTCATTGCAGTTGGTAGTAAAAATAGATGGTGTGAACTGTTTCTGGAAAGCCTTTGTGAGAAGGCTGTGACAGTAACATCAGGAACTGTATTCCCCCAGCTGTGCGCGAATTCCCTTTGTCACGTACCTTTCCCTAAATTAGCACTTGCAGCACCTCACCCTAAACTGAGGAAAAAGGGATTGCATCTCTTTGCACAAACAGCAGCTGTGCCTCTATATCAAAGGCACTCGCCCATAGTGCTGCAGATTCCCCTTCCTTGATAGTCATTTAAGGAAGGTAGCGTTTACTTTTTGTCACCAGGCCACTGAACATTAAGCGGAGGAGACACTTCTTAGACTCTACAGGCTCTTAAACTGTGAGACCTTGAAAACAATTAATTATAAGCAGACCTGTTGTGAAAGGCAGAGAGATTTCGTCGAGTATCTCTGCCCTGCAGTGTTAGGCAGACATAACTAAGCCAGATTTAAACTAGCTGTGGCAGAACTGAGCCCAGAGGTGGCTGATCACCTGACAATTTTAAATTTTGTCAATATCTGAGATTCTATGGTCATTTTCTATGGTGTGCTCTTCCCCTCTTCTTTATGTGTGACATCAGACACATGAATATCAGGGCGAGGATGGATGTGGCATTAATGGTACATACTTCAAAAGAAATTGATGTGAACTCCGAATCCATCACTCTGTGTTCCTGCATGCAAAGTGCTTGCGTGCATCACGCTGTAGGTATGAGGCAGCAAACTATGGTGTTGGGCATTTTGAGGGACAGCACATTTTTGGAAGATAATTTTGCATTTTACTGCTAAAAAGGCAGGAGATGCCATTACAGAAAGCCACAACGTGAAACTGGCAAAAGCTCGTACTATGTTCAAATAAATCTTAGCAAGGGAGTACAGCAGAAAGTACATTTTAATGATTGAAGTGTAGAGAAAGGAGACAGTGGGAGATCTCCCATTTGTGTGAACTTTGTGTTCAAAGAAGTTGCATACAGTTACGTCCTGCTCTTATCAAACTAATAAGACATAAAGTTTGAGACATTCAAGAACAGGTATAAATAGTAGAACAGAGGTGTTTTTTGACTTGGTATTCTCATTTTCTTTGCTCAAGTCCTCTTGGTGTTCTGCTCCATGTCTTAGTTTCGTGCAATGCCGACACTTAATCTGTTTACATACAGCTTGTACATTAAGTTTTCCTTTTCTCTGGGTTACAGATTAAATTTTTCTTCCTTCATATTTCCTCTTATCTTAATAACAAGTCAATGCACTGAAAATATTTCCTTTCCAGTTAGCCTGGAAACATCCAATTTTTGGCATTTTTAGGGGAGCCCATAATATGTTTGGCAGAGTAATAAAACCATGGAATAAATGAGGACTTTTTTAAAGTAAATGAGACATTATAGAAACTACGTGACTTCTTGCTTCATTAGATTTGGCGTTGTTGTAAATGCCTTCCCAGATAGATTAATTTCATTAGTTCAGCATCTCCTGAGAGTATATTATGAAAGAACATGCAGTATAAAGGAGAAAAAGAAACTTTTTCCCGTGAGATATGAATGCTAGTCCAAAGAGGGCTATTGATTTGGTATACTTCCTCAACCTCTGGGGCCTGTTTTTGTGAATGCTAAGCACTTGCAAGCTAGGTGAAATTATTTCTGAAAATTAGGGCCTAACACTAAGATTCATGTCCTATGGAAATGTTCTCATGTGATGACAGTTGTCTGATCATGTGTTAGAGCCAATTGCTAGAGGCGATTCAGCTGACCTATTTTATATGCAATGCCTCAGCTTCCATGGAAGGAGAAGAGTCATGTCCTAGAACTGCACAAGGTGTGAACTATGAGGCATCTCATTCTCTGCACCTAGGGCTTTGGAAGTCAAAGACATATAATAGCAAGTCATTCACAAAACTTTTTTTTCTCTCAGATTTGCTTTTGTTTTTTATGCAGTATTAAACCAGAGAGACTAATTCAAACTATTTTTTTTTCTTTATAGGTAAGGCTATTTCACTTAAAGTTATCAGAATGCTAGACTTATGGATCTGGAGGAGAATTTGCCCTCTGTCTCTCCCTTGTTTATTCTCCACCAGAAGCTTACCTCTGACATATCTCTGGGAAGCTTAATGGAGAAAAATTATCAGTTCATGACTGCAGGTACTTTTTAAAGCCATCCAGCTCGTCCTAAAATTTTCAGACATTTCTGCCACAGTTTTGTGTGTAAAACACATTGGGAGCCCACCCAGCTTATGGCCCAGATCTGAATTGCCCTCCAGTCACTTCTGGGGAAAAGAAAACCTGCCCAGAATTCATCTCTGAATTCTGTCACGTTGAAGTATGATGAGAACGTCCTTCCCAGTTGGAGAGTCCTGACCTTCACCTGCACCTCTTGCTACTGATAATTAACTTCTGCCCATACATTTTTATAAACTACAGGCAGAAACAGCAGAAAGACCATGTACTTTCCCTTCCAGGAAACTGAGAAAATTGGCTAATAGGACAAGGGAAAGGTAATGCATTTGTAAAATTTAATGAAAGTCCAAATGAGCAGAAGAGTTCTTTCACTATGAGTGAATGGGAACAGCGTCCTCTTCTTTGGCTGGGAGCTCTGTGTGGAATTAGCTTTTAGCCCATCTGCAGGAATACAGAGTGGACTGAAAGAACAGGTAATCTACTGCTTAGAAGACAAACAAACTGCTGTTGGGAAATGCTAAGAGAGTTAGAAGACTAGGGGTATGTTCAGCCAGGCATTAATGTCCCTGAATCATATTTACAAATGCTCTCCTGGACTTCCTTAAATTTTCTGAAAGATTGCCTAGGTTTCCAAGGCCAGCATGAGGAAAGGGGAATTGACTACTCCGTAATGCAAAAGGTAAACTCCCACTCTTCTTTGAGTACAGACACAGTTCCAGGATGGGTTGCCCAGAGAGGTAGTGGAGGCCCCATCCCTGGAAACATTCAAGGCCAGGTTGGACAGGGCTCTGACCAACCTGATCTAGTTAAAGATGTCCCTGCTCACTGCATGGAGGTTGGGCTAGATGACCTCTAAAGGTACCTTCCAACCCAAAACATTCTATGATTCTATGATTTGAGTTACCACAAGCAAGGAATGTGCAAAGCAAGGAAGGTGGGTGTTTCTAAGCCTTGCTAATAAGTTGTGTGATTTTTTTTTCCCATTGTGATGAGGAAAATGACAGTGATAACCCCTGTAAAACATCTTGGAGATAACAATGATACCCTCAAAATATGCTCTGCTTGCCCTCTAGATGTGCTAGGTCTTCCTGTAAGTCATGGGATAAAGGGAGGAATGACTGACTTTTCACTTGAGACCCTATCCATTTTCAGTATCTGCCTTTCAAAAGGCAATGCCACACTATAAAATCTGAGTCCATAGCAGCCTTCCTCGCACAGTCCCTCCTGTACAGAAGTTGTGAGTCCTGGGTATCTGGTGTGGTATTGCTTGTCAGTGGCTGTAACATCTCAAACCACGTTTCTCAGAAGCATTTTCAGAGGCCTACTTTTGTAGTGATACCTGCAACAAACTTATCTGCAGGTGATATGCAGGTGAAAACTAGTTGCTCATTTTATACAAAAATCTGTTTTCAACCATCTGTGTTCTTTTTGCCTTTTAACAGCCAAGATCTGTTGGATGGGAACTCTCCCACTTCCTTACTGTTCACGGACTGCGTACTGCATTTTTGGCACCCCAAATAACAAAGCAGGGAGAGACTTGTGTAATATATATCTTCTTTGTGCTCTGTGAATCATAGAAATTAAATTTAGTTCTTCATGCCTGGACTAACTTGGTAAGGGGACAAGGAGTCAAGAACACCCTTTGTAAATAAAATTGTTAAACAGAGTACAAAGTTCTGTATGACCTCTTATGGGGCCATACTCTTGGGACTACCCAAAAAATCAATAGACAAAATAGAAAACAGTAAATCAAATCAATGTGGTTTCCACTCAGCTGTAGAAGCAAGTAATTCACCTCATAGGTAGTACTAATTTTACTGGGTAGCCAAGACCTGCAGTGAACAGCAAAAGCACAAACGGCAGAGTGCAGCCAGCAAGCGTGTAACACTGTGGGGCTCTTTAGCCCCACAGAAGGAGAGTGAGAATCCCAGGGCTGGACTGAGTATAGAAGGGCCATCAGAAATGATGGTTTAGAAAAGTCCATTCAAACACAAATTTTTTTTGTAAGACTTTAAAAAAAAAAAAGCCTTTTCCACTGAGATGAGAAGATTATATCAGTGATCTCTTCAACAGTATGAATTTAGCTCTCTGACATGGCATTAGACTGCCGCTCCATGGCCAAACACAATCCAGCAGGTGCCCTGCCTTAGTTTCCCCAGTAGTATTTCCAGCTTACTCTAGTGCTTGATGGCTTCAAGCCCACACAACTTGAAAAGGTCAATCCTCCTCTGTCCCTCTTGTCCTTCCTCATAGAGTCTGAGACAAAGTAGTCACGCAAAGAGCTCTCCAGATCAACCAAGTTGGATTTGCAGTGTCTCAAAAAAAAAGCTTCTTACACCTTGTTTGGTGGACTGAGTTCTCAGATTCATCCTTCCCTGTCTTCTATAAATTAACCTCTGTGCAAAGCCTACCCTTCTCCAGGAAACTCTGGTTAGCCAAACTCTTCTCAGATAATTTCAGCTGGAAGCTTCCCTACTACCAGCTCCCAAATAAGAGCCTTTCCAGCCCTTCTTACATGTGTGAAATAAAGCCGATTGTGCTGGTGCAGTTTAGGCGCCTATGTAGGCAGGGAGAAATAACATTTTTAAAACCACAGAGAAGTTGATGCATCACTGCAGGAAGAACAACCTCCACATCTTATAGGCAAGAATTCAATGCAAAACTTAAAGGAAACTTCCTTTGCTACTCTCTTGCCTGTAATAAATCAGGTCTGTGCCACAGGCAACTCAGTCTGCAGTGGGCTGAAACGTGGGGTCAGCACGTGATGGTCTCCAGGCTGCCTTGTTGCCTTTGCTGGAAGCAGGCATTACGAAAGATTGGCTTATGCAGACATACAGCATAATAGTGTGTTTCCCAGGTAGAATAGGACTCAGATGAAAAAAGGATTATTTGCTGAGAAAGGGTGAGAAATAAAATTGCAGAGAAATTCTATTTATCGAGCATTTTCCCCCAGTCAAGTACTGATTGCCGTTAGAGGTGCAAACAGTGGCCAGTGACAGCAGTGCCAGGTTTGGGTCAGCATGAATAGAGAGTTTGTACTGCTTGCAGGAAGAACAATTGGTACCATTTGTGTTTTGATTATTTGTTTTTTAATCTCATCTGCTTATGTAGTAGTTACTTCTGAAATAGAAAGAACTCAGTGGCTAGAGCCCATCATGGGGAGGGGCTGCATGAATATCTTGATAGGTAAGATAGAGGACAGAAATGGAGACAGAGAGATCTCTGATGAAAGGACTAAGGGAAGAGGAACAATAAGAAGCAATTTGTACCCACACACAGCGATCAAAATGAAAACTCTGGGATCTGAGAAATAATAGTTCATGATAACCAGAAGGTAAAGAAAGTGTGTTCTCATTTGATATTAAAGAATTATAATCTTTCTCTTGGGATAATAGCACTATTGTCTTCAAATGATCCACAGACAATACATATACTGCCCTGATAGTTATACAGCTATTTTTCCTGGCACGTACTGTCTTGTCTTACAACATCCCTGTGAAAGAAATCCTATGCTTTCTAGAAACACCATCAGTGATTCTGTAAAAAAACCAAAACAAAACATAAAACCACATGACTGTCAATCCACTGGTAGGAGAAAATTATATTACTGCACTAATAAGCAGACAGCTTTATCACTGGCTGCAGCTTAAGTCTCAGCAGTTCACAGCTCTTGGAGGTGCCGTGTGCTTTGCTGTTCTAGCCTGCGCTGTGCCCAGGGCTTTCAGGAATTTGGGCAGGATGAGGAGGGAGAAACAGACCACTCACTAACATCACTGAATTTTCAATATGCTGTATTTGAATTGTTTCTGAAAACAGCCTGACAAGTGAGTGAAAATTAATAATACTAGGGGATATTTTAGCTGAGACTTCAGTGACAAGTGTCCTGCCCAAGACAAAATGGCCAGCAGCAGCTGAAGCAGAAGCAGGATTTGGCTCAGATTACAACAATGTTCAAGATCTGGGCAGGGTTCTGTCACAACCGTTGAGAACAGAGACATTATGAGGAGTTTCTCCTTGCTCCAACTTGAAACCTTTCACACAAAGTCCAAAATCAAACAGACCTAATGCTTAAGCTAGAAGAGAATCCACCACAGTTCTATAATCAGAGCTTCTCAATGTACAGCAATGTAAAGCTATATACCCATTTCTTTATAAACTCTTCTGCTAAGGCTATCATCCAGCCTGTCATCACCTTGGACATTGATTTCGCAAGTGTTCATGTGAGGCCTCTAATGAACAGAGATTCTTCTATGTTTAACTTTGCAGTGTGGCCTTTACTAATACCCACTCTGCTAAATGCCTCCTCTGGATCCTTGCTGACTTCTGTTTCAGTTGCTATGAGATCCTTTTTCTCCAGCCTTTATTAATGAAATGTACAGGGCAATTATCACAAGCCTGCAGACAGGATGCAAGTGTGCCAGTGCGGCTATGTAGTCTAAGCCCTTTTCATCTTGACCCTATCCTCTCCCAGCCCATTGCTTTGAGTGTTATTGCCATGCATCCAGTTCTTTGACTCCCCCTTTTCTATTAAATCATATTGCTGGTCTTCACTTCTAAGGGCCTTGATGCAATATCAGTGTTCAGCTTACCTGTTGTCTTTCAGACAGCATTGGCTTGCCAGCTCTCCCATCCTGTCAGGCAGTGATGCTCATTTCCATCATTCGCGGAACACAGTTTCCAACATGCATGATTTGCTTGTCTTCATGCAGTTCCTCATGCTGGAGGCAATGGCAACAAGAGACATTGGCAATAGCTGGGCTACAGGCACACAGAGCCTGCCTGCCGTATTGTCAGCGCTGTCTTACTGTTACCTGCTACTTTCCCACCAGTATGCCTCCATTTATTGTCTCCCTATACTTTGACAACAAGCTCTTTGGAGCAGAAACTTTTTATTCTGTGCTGGTATAATGCTTTGACTTGCCTAATATTTCTAGGCGTCAGAGTAATGCAAATATGGTGGGCTTCTGTTCTCTGGTAGTGTCACGAATTTCCTTAACAAATATAGTCTGCTTGATGTTTTGGTGGTGAATTGGTGAGTAGTTCAGTATGGTTACAATAAAAACTCCATTGAAGCTTGTGGTTTGGTTTTAATAAAAATGTGAACATTTGTTTGAAGATTGTTTTCAGAGTTTAAAAAGCAAAAGAGAAAGCCTCCTGGATAAACAAACATCTCAAAAGCAAACCTATATGAACCAAAGCGATAAAGAACACTGGCGCTGATCCTCAGAAAGCCAAACTAATATGTCTCACTTTACTTTTATAATTCTGCCTCCTCCCTATGGAACTGGCATTCCTGTTCATGACTTGCAGATGATGCTGCAAATCATGAAAACATTTGGGTAGTAATTTTGCGGCACAGCAGACAAACACATCATCTCTACTTACCATAAGAATTTTTCACTGAAAGAATATCCTGAAATTCATGTACATGATTGGGAAAGCTGGACACTGCATTCTCTGTGCTTTTAAAGATGCCTAAAAATATGCCTGAAATGCCAAAACATTAAAAACATGCATCTGTGAATATGGACTTAATTTCTGGGCCTGATTCCCCAAAGCGGTTGAGCTATTTTGCACACCACCAGTTTCCTTCTTGTACAAACAGAAACATAAGAATGTCACTAGTAGGAAATGACTGACCTCTCCCTGTATAATAAACAAGTGGATCCCATGATGAGGGACATTAGACTTATGCAGGCCTTATCTTGCTTCTGAGTGAATGAATCAGCTACTTCTTTTCCTAATAAAAAAATCAATGTGCTTTTTTCTAAGCAGAGTTTCAGTAATGGGACTTACGACTGCAGAACACCTCGATAAAGAATGGATATTTAGAAGCATTTTTCCCTGATTACAGAAACAATTTCTGTGTGTGTTTTTACCCCTTTTTGCAGCTTTAGTAACAAAATCTAATTTACTAAAAGTAGAATTCTCATCCTCTCTTGCTCCCCCCTGCAAAAACTCTACCCAGCCAAAAAGTTAAGCCTTTGCCCTTACTACGCAAAGAATATTTTACTGAATAAATGCATTACTGCTGCCTTTGAAATGAAAGGTGAAAATGCTACATTTTTTTCAGTGTTTATTTATAGTAACTAATTGTCAAGGAGAAGATGTAATAAGAAATACAATCACTTCTGTCTTCACAAATTTAAGTCAAGGTAAGTTCAAAAAATCCTAGTCATGCAATCAGTACAAACTGTTGCTATTGTATTCCAGACTATGGACATACTTAGCAGTCTACTCAGTCTTTTTGTTTTCAAATTTATTTACTTGTGGTAGAGTTACTTTCTAGGATTTCTTTTAAAGTGAGAGAACAGGGCTGTTTAATTTGCAGTTCACAGAGAAACACTCTTGTGCACCAGTCGGAACTAGTTACCATCATCAGACAACTGCAGTGATCTCAAGGTGCTCTAGTGTCTTGCAGACGCCAAGTCAACAATGATCATGTTGGTTTCTCCATAAAAACAATACAAAAGTAAACTTGTGGCAGCATTCTGAAGTTAGATACCGAAGAAACTCAAACCTATTTTCTGAACATAAAATTTTCACATTAAGGAACAGTATATCTGTTAGGACTCAATTTTGCGGTTCGCCAAAATAAATGTTCCACAAAACATACAATAAGCTTCCAGGTCCAATCGCCCTTACAGAGTTAAGCAGTTTTGGACTTTTATCATGGATCTGCTGCTCAGATAGCGTAAGTCAACATGGATCTAGTAACTCAGCTCTTACTGCTTGAGCATCTGGGCTCCCTGTTACAAAGCAGCTGCAAAGCTAGTACAAATTGCCCAGGGAAGATTCTGCCACAGAAGGAGTTTCCAAGCTCTCTGCAGAAGCCAAAGCACGTTCTCTTCCTAGCAATACTTGTTACCTGACAGACTGTAGTCTGTGGATGAGCCCTCCAGAGCTGCTTTACAGTGGGAAAATAATTGAGAGTTTTTTTCCATTCACCCTGCTGATTAGAACACTACAGGACCTCCTTCTCCAGGGAACTTCTGGACGGTTTAACAAGTGACTCGGTTCTGCTGCAACTCCAGTAGATACTGCAACTGCAGAGACAACACCTGTAGAGCAAAAAGAGTAGCGTTTCTTTTCTCATGGCAATGTGTTGAGATTGTCAGTTAGGTGTTAAAACACTAAAGCAAACAAACAAAGACTGAACTAAGAATAAAGAAAAGCAAGAATTTAAGAATAGAATAGGAGTGTTAGACTATGTCAGGGAACAGCAAAGGCCAGCTGCTCTGTAGGTGCTAGGAGGATGATAATAAACCAGGAGGGCAGAAACCTGAACAGCCAGGGCACCATCCCACAGCACGTGAGTGGGGTGAGCCAGGCAGACCCAAGGATGTTAGCTAGGATGAACAGAGAGTCTGGGCTATCAGGCAAGTAAGTCCATGCCAGCAAAGCAGGCCTGAAGCAAATGTGGGAGCAAAAGGCAGCAAGTCAGGGTCAATGACCATACCCAGGACCAGATCAGTGAAGCCCACAGCTACGCACAGGCATAACTGTGATAAGCTCACGCAGGGAGCACAAGCCCAGGCCCAAGCTTAAATGCAGTCCTGGCCCCATGGATAGAGGGGGTTGATGGGGGTGTCAGGTGAAGCTGGTCAGGGCAATTAAGACCTGTTAGTGCATTCAGGTCCCTGACAGACCCTGAGTCTCAAATTCTTATTAAATTCTCACTACTAAATTCTTTCTGTTAAATTAAATACTTAATAATTGAGCACATTTTCTTAAATACAGTCTTACTGCCTTGCACTGGTGTCAGCCTATATATCTATTTACGATCTGACCATTTATTTAGGATCTTAAATTTGGACTTGGGATCTTCTGACATTGTGGAAGTTTAGAGCAAGAGATTTCATGAGGGTTTTTTTTTTCTCTATTATTTTAAATCATGTGTTGCATTAGAGAAAGATGTTGGTATTTAACAAGTATCTCTAAGAAGAGAAGAGTATGAGAATGACCATTCTGAGTCAGTTCAAAGGTCTGTCTAACACAACATCCAGTGGCTAAAAGCGGCACGCCAGGAAAGAGTTGAAGAACATGGTGAGATTTCCCTAGACTCTTTCAAACTCCATCAGTATGCAGTTCAACAAATCTGTGCCTCACAAACCATATTTCAGTGATCTAAATCAAACATTGATGGGGATTTTGTGGGTTTGTAAAAGGATTCTGGATGTAAGTAAGAATGTAGTTTCAAGCTACATAAAAGTCAGGGAAAAGAAAGGCTGCATTCTGAACCATGAAGTTATTTTGGTCCAAGCCAAATTACTCTTCAGCTTGAGCATAAGTACAGAAATCTGAAAGCCTATGCACCCTCTATTGGAAAGCCTTGTATAATTTAAAACACAGTCATACTACAAAACCAGTTCTCAGCTCAGCAACTCTCGTCACGATATGCAAATGCCTTTCAAAAACGTTGCCAGAACAAACCAGCTGAGACACAAGCTGCCTTTCCCTCCTTTCTCCTAACGACTGGAGGAGGAAAGATTCCTCTTATTATGAATTTTTAGTTGACAGATTTTAATGCAACATTTTTTTTTAAATAGATGCTAAATAGCCTTGTTAAAAGCTCTAATTTTTAAGGTTTGATGATCAGAACTCAAATTGGCATTCCAGAGAAGTGCCTGCAGCTGAAGCACCTAGAATGACTAGCTGAAGATTTAGGAACATGGTTTTTGTGTAAGAATTACGCTTTAAGAACTGAGAGGCTGAATAAAACCAGCAACCTAACAAAGTAATGCAACATTAACATTCGTTATATTGGGAATAGTTTCTAATCACTGCTATTTCTCAGGCTTTTCTTGTGGTACTTTGATAGTGCTGCTGCTGAATTTCTTACCTCTGCTAAGTAGATATCACTGCAGTAAAAGGCTCTTCATAATTCACTGAGTACAGAAAAATAATGGAGGGGAGGCTTTAAAAAGAACAACTATTTTTCATTCTCTAACCATGCCACTGGGACCGAGTTCTTAATTTTTGGTAACCAGTAGAGTTATAAATATGTATGTCCCCAAACGGGAAGGTGTTTTACAAATTTTGTTTAATGATCTGTATTGAGAGGTCATATTAGAGATCATTCTATGAGACATATTCACCTACAGGGAGCTGGGTATTTTAGTCCCTTAATGATCATCCTTGCACATGCGTTTTGCAACGTTGGTTCTGGAATTTCACCTGTATACTTACTGTGAGATCACTTGATGCACTTTTCTGAAAGTGCATATGTAGAACTCAAAGATGCTGGTGGTCTTTTGTGCAGGGTACTTACCTAACTAAACTCTGAGGAATTATTTGCTATTTGGTTTTAGTTTTGAAAGCTGCTGATTTTACCTGCCCTGCCAACTTGTTACCACGCTTTAATTTCTGTATGTCTGAAAAGTATTTATTTTGTCCAATTATGCCAGTTCATCTAATGAAAGATACTTACCTACAAAGCTTGCACAGCCTGTCTTTACACCATAACAGTTACAGCAAATACCAACAGAAATAATGGTATGTTTTCCTGACTTGACAGTATCCCTCCCCAAAATGCATAGAACTACATCAGAAACATAAAACACATTAAAAACAAAGGCTGTGTCATGTGGAGAGACAAAGGAGAGGGGCAACTGTAATCCAGCCCACAGGTACCATGTGCAGCTGATTTTCCAGTGTCATAATGAGTTGTATTGCCATTGAACTTACGCCAGCTTTTGTGGAAGGACATTAAATACAATAGTAGGCAACGTGTGTGACAAACAGGGTAAAGCACAAACTATTTGGCCCTCTGAGACAAAAGGTTTGCACTTCAACAAAAGAAGTGGGAATTGGAAAACAGGGCTTTAGGAGACTGGGGAAAAAAATTTGAGAGAGGAAAATTCTAGCTTTACTATGGAATGGTGCATACTCCATATCCCAGTGATGGTACATTTTGCTTTCTGTTATCGGTTCTAGGTTGTGCAAACATACAAGTACTGCATTTCTGTTGAATCCTATCTGGAATTAAGCAACTGAGCTGGGTTATGTAAGATTTCTACCATTTCTCTAGGAAGAACAGTTTTCAGTCACATGTAGCTAGAAACTTTTCTGATGATATATGAGCTGAGATGAAACTCAGCAGTTTCCCTTGATCATGGTGGCTGTGTACTGTTAAAAGGACTTCAAATGTCAGTACTTGTGTTAGCAATTTACGGTATGAAATGTAACAATGACTGTGGCACAAATATGCTCTTTTAGCAGAGTTTATTTTTCCTAGCTGTAGATACATTTGAAAAATAAGTGTTGTAAAAGATTTTCCCTAAGACATACTAGTGACTGGGCAGGACCGAGTACCAAAAAAAGTCTGTAACTCCTATTTCTGGCTGCTACTGGAAGTCAAAAAACAGACATCTTTGCCATATGTCTAAATAAACATGCTATTTTCTCTCCCCATGACATTTCACCTGCATACTTGTGTTGCTAGTCACATTATTATAAAGCTATACTAACCTAATGCTTCTGGAGAACTAGATTTAACTTGGTTGAAGCCATTTGATTGTTCAGTGCAGCTGTTATTGAGATAGTCATTATCAGAACAAATATTGTACAATAAAATTATTGTTTCAGATTCTTTGCTTTAATGCAAAGAATGAGATAGACAGGACAAGAGCCAAATGGCACAAATTTAAAACCAGTAATTTCCATCTGAACACAAGAAAACACTTGTTACTGTGAAGGTGGTCAAACACTGGGACAGGTTGACCAGAGAGGTTACGGAATCTCCATCATTAGGGATATTCAATACCCAACTGCATACAGTCCTGAGCAAACTGATGTAGCTGCCCTTGCTTGAGCAAGGGGGTGGAAGAGATGATTTAAAGCAGCACTATCAAAGCTCAGCCGTTCTGTGACTCTGACTGTAGGAAGGAAAGTGAATTCTTCCATGTTGACTGGGGTCTATCAGCCAGAACAGCAGTGCAGGAGTCAAAAAGTCTAATACAGATAATACAAAAACAACAGTTCCACACTAATGAACTAAGAATGCAGCTTCCAGGAAAAAAAAAACACCCGTATCTTAGGAGGATAAAAGTCTGAAAAATCTCTCTCCTGTCACAAAGAACCTAACCCAAAAGTGAATGCTGACATGAGGAGTTAGCCATGTGTTTATTCATTCCCAGGTTATGAACTCCTGTAATAATTTTGGAATAATATAATTCAGAGTTTGATAAGATTTAGTTATATCTTGTTGACTTTGTAGACATGAGCAAAGGGTAACCAAAGTATATTGTTCCCAGAAAATTCCCGTATACTAATACCTCCTTTGTTGAAATACAAATGTACTAAATATCAAATTAAATAGGTTATTTTCTTTGTCCAGCAATTTGCAAGTTGTTTTCCTGTCCTGCTACTTGAGAAATCACAACCAAAGCATTTCTTTCCCCATACCTGTTAAAAAAACCCAAATTTTAAACTCAGTTTAATCCATTTTACATACGTAAGATTTCACCAGTTAAAATAAACGCTCTTTAATAAAATTAATATTCTGAGTTATGAGTAGCGTCTTTACTGATGTTCTGTAGTCAATAGCAATTCCTCTCCTCCTCTATATAAAGAAATACATACACATGTATTTTTATAGCATTTATTACTAAGCAGTTCCACTAGAAATTCTTTTAGTTGATGTTAGCAAAAAGGTATGTGATGATTTTGGCTGTGGTGTGTTATTCTGGAACAAGAAGGCTGTTGACTGCCCAAGGAAACTCATACAATAAGGAAATAGCCGTGAAACTTCTGTGTGCTTTCAGGGCATATGGGGCTCATTTACATCACCTATCAAAATAACCATGTTTACTTTAACTGAAGCCTTTTACCAGTTCACATGATGTGCAAATGTGCTTGGAAGCATGGGTGCCCCAGTCTTGTTCAACTTATTCATCAATGACCTGGGTGAAGGGACAGAGTGTATCCTCAGCAAGTTTTCTGAGGCCACAAAACTGGGAGGAGCGGCTGATACACTGGAAGGCTGTGCTGCCGTTCAGCGTGACCTGGACAGGCTGGAAAGTTGGGAAGAAACGAACCTAATGAAGTCCAAGAAGGGCAAGTGCAGGGTCCTGCACCTGGGGAGGAACAACCCCATGCAGCTGGAACTGACCTGCTGGAGAGCAGCTCTGCGGAGAGGGACTTGGATGTCCTAGTGAATAAGTTCACCATGAGCCAGCAGTGTGCCCTTGCTGCCAAGAAGGCCAACGGTATCCTGGGGTGAATTAAGAGAAGTGTGGCCAGCAGGTTGAGGTTCTCCTCCCCCTCTACTCTGCCCTAGTGAGGCCCCATCTGGAGTACTGCATCCACTTCTGGGCTCCCCAGTTCAAGAAAGATGAGGAGAGAGTCCAGCAGAGGGCTACGAGGATGATGAGGGGACTGGAGCATCTCCCCTATGAAGAAAGGCTGAGGGAGCTGGGCTTGTTCAGCCTGAAGAAGAGAGGGCTGAGAGGGGACCTTACAAACGCTTACAAATATCTCAAGGGTGGGTGTCAGGAGGATGGGTCCAGACTCTTTTCAGTGGTGCCCAGCGACAGGACAAGGGGCAATGGGCAAAACTGAAACAGAGGAAGTTCCATCTGAGAGGAAGAACTTCTTCACTCTGAGGGTGACGGAGCACTGGAACAGGCTGCCCAGGGAGGTTGTGGTGTCTCCTTCTCTGGAGATATTCAAGACCCACCTGGACAAGGTCCTGTGCAGCCTGCTGTAGGTGCCCCTGCTTTGGCAGGGGGGTTGGACTAGATGACCCACAGAGGTCCCTTCCAACCCCGACCACTCTGTGATTCTGTGTCCCTCTTCAGCTGAAGACAAGAAAATAATTATAGCACGATATTGATTTGCTATTTTAAGACAAAAAGAATAAGAATATCCACATACTGGACTTGCATAGCATGAGATGTAAAGTAAGAGCAGTGTAATTTTTGTTGTGACAGTTATGTGCAGATCAGCACTTAAACTATGTTCGCTATCAAACTGAACCTGAATTTCAAGCAGGTTGTCCTCCTGCAGTGCCTGCGTTCCTGCAGGCCAGGAGCATGTCAGCCTGGCAGTCTGGACTTCTCAGAATCGGGTCCATGTAGCCCTGGCATTGAATAAGTCGTGATTACCTTCCAAGGCCTTTCAGCCATCTCTGAACCATTTCTTCTCTTCAGCATCTGATGCTTTTGTCTCAATTGAACAGGACAAAGAAACCAAGTTCCCTCTTGGTCTTTCCTTTCTTCAGGAACAGTTGCAGGTCTTCAGTTACAGTAGTCCAGCTGTTTAGAAACTTTTCTGCATTGGAGGGTTAAGGCAGAAATCTTTCTTCAGGCTAGACTGCAGTATCTAGAGTTCTACCAAAGATTTTTGTTTACAGCAGATGTTTGCCATGTCTTGCCAGAGGCTTGAACTGTTTATAGCTTTTCCTAAACGTCAATTGTTAGTACAAAAAGCAGGTACAGAAAAGCTGACATTTCTTGTGTCCTTTTTCAACAACTTGGAATAAAGAACATTATTTGTCAGCTATAATACAAATTTCTCATTTCCCCTTTACTGAATTTCAGAAGCGAAGTACTGTGTTGAAACTGAAGTAGTCTCCAGGTAAAATATCTTTTGAGAAAAGAGTGGCGTGCTAAATACAAATTTGGAATAATACTAGCAAGTTTTCAACTGACTTGGGCAATTTCTCACAAAGCCTAGATGATGGTTTATTTCTTTGCAATATGTTAAACAGTTTGTATTAAAAAAACAGGGAAAGTAACATATATTACACAAGCTAGTGCTTTCTTAATCTCTGAAGTTGGGGTCAGATTTAAAGATTACTTTTTTCCTCTGTCCTATTTCACTTTTCTATTATTGTCAGCAAATTTGAAGTTTTATGCAAATTAACTATTTTCACACAACTGACCTCTGTATTGTGAGAAAGTGTTGTCTGCCAAATACTACTCATTCAGTTTGAAGCTTGTCGGCAAGCTGTAAAGAGGCAAGCATTTACCTAGCTCATATGAAGCTTTCACACGGCTTCATTTTTGTCTTTCTCCATTGAAGAGGAAACCTCTAGCTGGCACCAGCACAAATGCTAATATCTGATACTATGGAACATACCCACTGGAAGTTCAAGAAAAAACAGCTCTCAGGCCAAAAGAATCTGTATCCACATTAAGCATAAGTGACACAAATGTTTGGACATCTCCTAGGGCTCCTGTAGCAGCTTCCTGGCATTGTAAAATGAATTTTAATCACAACAGATTAAATTCTTATGATTGACAAGGAATTTTTATGCAGACCTTAGAAAAGTGGGAATTCATCTTAAACGGCCTCAGTCATTGAAAACTTAGTTGTCTCTTCTGAGCTAGCTGTGTGCCCTCTTTAAACGCCTCCATCAAGCAAGTCATCCGGTTCAGAGACAGTCTAAGATCAGCCAGGACAAGCCACCCTCAGGGGCTGCCTAACTGTCTCCACACTACAGAGAGGGCACAGATGACTAGCAGAGACAAGGTGTAAAACTCTCACAAAGGTTAGCTGAGTTGAATCCACTCTCAGGACATAGCTATGGGAGAAATACAGCACATGTGAAAACATTTCATTACGCTGGGGTCTGGCTTTGTTTCACATCTTTACTTTTGCTGTTCACTAGTACTAGTGGACCCAAGAAACAGGACTTTGAATTAGTCTTGAGCTTTCCATTGTTATTGGAACTACTTCACATACCACTTCAACCGTAGCCTCTAATACTTAAATGTTGTACATTCAAACCATACAGGAGACTGCTCTGTGTATTGAAAGAGTTTCCTTTTTAGGAAACAGTGTATTAGAATGCTACGTTAAACACAAATCTCTCCTTCAATACCTAAAAACCTCAAAGTCTTCATGATGGACCAGTGCCAGTGAAAATAAATTTTAAGAGACTTACCGCTGTAGTGACAGATAATGCAGGAAAATTACTGCATCTGTTCCTAAAGTAATCTTAAAGAATCTTCATGTCTGCAAGAAAAGCTAGTAAAAATCAGCAGTGCTGGATCTAGTGAAATAATTTCCAAACAGTTCCAGTAAATAACAGGATTAATGCAAATACAAAATCATTGCATTGTGTAATTTGATTGCTTTCACTCCTGTTTTCACATTTCTGTGATGACTTATTTAAGTTGTTTCTCTATAGAAATGTGGTGTTATTGAGTCTAAAAACAAGAGCTTCTACTGCTGGAGCTAAACAATGAAGTTGATGAATTTGCAGGGGTTGAGCCAGGCCAGATATTAGGGAGGGACAAAATGACCTGTGTCAAAACTAGGAGTGCTATTCTGACATAGTGCATGTTATTAGCAAACGAACATGCAACAAATAGATAATTTATCATAGAAGCCCTGAATTTGCCAGAGGTACTCCTGATTTTTAACTGTATCTTCGTATCTCCCACTCATGATCAAGATCAGTGTATCTTTAGTAGGAGACAGGGAGGACAATTCCATAGCTGAGTTTCCCAGAGGTCAGCAGATGCACTGGCGTACAGCTTTCCTGCTGTGGAAGAGGACAGTTCACCATATGTTCTTCAAGAGAGCAGCACAGTTCAACATTTGAAATTTGAATTTGCCCGGGGGTCTGACTTTCATTTGTGGTGACACTCTCTCTTGTCATACAAGGGGACAAACCAGGTTTGAATGAGAACGGATCCTTGTAATCTGGCTATACTGCAGAACCCCTCTGCTTCACCAAGGAGGAATACAATGAGACTGGGAGAAAATAAAAAATTCTATTTCAAGTGGCATTTTCTTTGAGGTTGCTAGGAGAGTGATAGAAAGAAATAGGATCTTTTGACTGTTCTCTTTGGTTTGCTATTAAGTTGGCAGCTAGAAATCCTAAATCTTAGGGGGCATACATTTTTCTATAATTATTTACCTGGGAGCAAATAGATATTTTCCAAATTAATATTGCTTGTGTATTAATATAAATTAATAGCAACTGTTTTTACCTTGAAATCAAAGGCTTGTTCTCATAGGTCTGGTGGATGGAGTTCAAAAGAGTTTGCACAGATTATCTCCGACTTCTTGGTTTAGGATAGGCAAAAGAAAGAAAGAAAGTAGGAAAAAGTATTACTAAAGGAAACTCCTTGCAGTATTTTAAGATTCCATCGGACTCCTGAGGTCCAAAATATCTTGGGCAAGTGACAGTTGTATTTCTAACCATACACCTAGAAATGCATTGCTTTGCAACCATATAGCTCTGACAGTAAATGCTAAGTAACTTGTGTACTTAAAGAGACAAAGTCATTTTAGATTACAGTCTCTCATGGGTTGCCACTTACATGGGAACAGGGTACCTCAATGTCCTCCTGTGTATTCTGAAATCTCGTGTAAGGTCCAGAAGCTGGGGAGAGAACCAACAAGGAGGAAAAGTTACTGCTAACAGAAATGAGATAATAACCCCTCTCCTCCTTCTGTCATGTAATGTACTATCATTAGGTGATGAGTGAAAAGAGAATGTATTAGTGCCAAGGAAAGAATGAATTATTGTATGAGGCAGGAGACTGACACTGTTTAAATTCAGGGTACTTTACACTGACCGATTTATTTACCAGAAGATGGGTACTACTCAGTTGATTTAGATTAATTTCAATCTTCTTTCTTCAGAGTCATTACCAAGAAAACATTTTTAACAACCTGTCCCCACCTGCAGAACTTTCCGCTCCACTTCATACGGAATGCTTGGCTCTCGGTCTCCTTACAGCAGCAGACTGTGGTTCCTGGAGAGCAGCAGCAGCCAGAGACAGAGCAGCTTGTGGCCGGTGGCAGAGTCAGGCTCTGGAAGGAGCAGTGAACATGAAACATGACCCTGTTATCTTTGAAAAAACACTACTGCACATGCATGAGTTTTCCATTTTTGTAGTGCCTTATACATTCCAGATTTTGGTGCAAATTCCTCTTACTAGAAGGTGGATGGAAAGCACCTAACATCTAACCAAGTATTAGAAAAATGTAGTAAAGAGGAGAACAGTTCAGTTGCACAGGGGGCAGACAAGAGCAGAGGAAGGGAAGGAGACTTAGCAAGGAACTAAAGCAAGCAGTAACATACCAGTCATCTATGAACAGTATCAAGAGGTGCCAGTCCCTTACTTTCTAGGGGCAGAAATAAATCTACTTAAAGCGTTAATCACTAATGCTTGATATCAGTAATACATAACAGACTAATGGATCTGAAAACTCATTAGTGGTGTGTAGGAAGCTTACTTTCTAGAAGTAATCTGCATGAACATTAACATTAAAGCTAGTCAGAGAATGGATAATCTTGCCTGTACAAAAACTGATATTATATCTTTGAGTAATATGAAAAGCATAAATTCTGATTTTTTGCATGAAAAGAAATGTCAAAGTAAGTCTCTTGATAGGTCCCTTTCAATATTTTTGCATGAAGCCTCTAAACTAAAAATATGTTTATTTCAAGTGTGGTGAAAGAATACAGATATTCAGGCTTTTTTCAGGATTATATCAGTAAAATTACTAGAAAAGTATCTAGTTGAACTGTCTTTTGCTAAGGGACAACTATTTAGAAATTTTTCAGTAAAGCTTTAACTAGCACCAAAAGTAAATGATGTGAGAAATAACAAAATGCAATGACTATGCCATCTTGTTACCCTTCCCTTTAGCTAGATAAAAAGCCAAATAATTTTATCTATTGTATCTACACAATAAAGGGCTGTTCCATTATAGGAATGTTTTGTTGCAAATTTTTTCTTATTCTTTAGACAGAAGGAAAAAAGCTGCAAGGGCTGTGATAAGATTAGTAAGTAAAATCAAATGTATTTTTTATGAGGAATATCTACTGACACCAAATATGTTGATCTTGCTAATGGTTCCAGCATAAAATTTATGTGAGAGGATTATACATTTGTGAAGCAAGCCTGTCACAGCAATCATCTGTTCAAAGAAGGGACTCCTCTGCAAAAGCAGCTGTACTTAGACAAGAATGACCTTTGAATGTCCAAGGCAGACGACAAAGGTCCCTTCCAGGCTCTGCTCACCAAAAGACAGGTATCCCTATTAACGAGTAGCACAGAAACAGAATGGGAGGAGGTATCTTTCTCATTCCTACCACCCATGAAGGGGGAAAAACTTCTAAGATTTTTTTTTTTAGGGGGGGAATCAGAAAAGCTGTATGAAATATTTTTAAAAGCAACCAGCAGACATTTGAGACCTCAAAGTTAACACAAATACTGATCATATTACTTTCCTCCTCATTCTAAAGGAAATTTAGTACCTTTAGGCCTAGTTTGCCTTCCTTTGTTATATCCCTTTGGTTGCTTTCTTTTCTTTCTGTTTGTGCCTGGAAGCTGCTTTATTCTTGAAAGGCGGCTTAAAAACTGAGTGTGAGCTCTAACTGGAAATAACAAATGAGATTAAATTCACTTCTAAAGTAAATTCTATTAATAAAACTCATTTCTGAAAACTGGGCAAGTTTCCAGAAGCATTTATAGATGACAAGGTATAAAATAAGGTTGCAGGTCTGTAAGAACCGGTGTAATAACTCGTTATAACTGGTTACACAAACTCTGTCAAACCTGATAAGGACGTGAAGCTTACAGTAACTAAAACTAAAGCATATGCTAAGTCATATTGATTTTAATGGTGTTTATGTGTGGTAGATTAAGGCACAGTTAGCTTTAACAGTCCCTTTGCTGATTCGGAAAGTAAATATTGATATGCCCATTTCATTGACTAACATAGATCCTTGCTAAACAGGTGAACAATTTACAGCACTCAAATCCTAGAGGTCTGACTATAGTCCACTGGACTGGACTAAAGCGTACTCTGGTAAAAGCAAAAACTCTGAGGTGAGTTCTCAGTCATAAGGCCTCCAGCCATTCCTGAACATACGGCAGGCATTGGAGGGGGGTTGTGTTCTTTCATGATTTAGCATAGGAAGAGAAGAATCACTTTATATAGTATTGTACATACCCATCTACCAGTTCAGAAGATGTCATCTCCTGGTGGGTTGGTGTCCTGTTGAAACGAAATTGAGTATAACTGGAAGAAATTACCAGGCCTCAAAAAATTACACTCAGATTTCTTTAAGTAGTGTTCTGTGAAAGCTTGAGAGTTCAAGCAACAGTTCATTTACCCAACTTACGCTGTTCTTGTTACACTATAAATATTCCCTTAGTGATGAAATAATTCCTTTTCTCACCTTTTTCACCTTACTCAGTCCTTTCTTCCCCCCCCCAACTTACTGTTTTTCCATTTTCCTCCCACCCTTCATTGCTTCCTTCCTTTTTGCCAAGTGGCATCTCTCATTGATTCCTTTCTCTTACTTATGCTTTCTTCATTTCGATCTTTCAGTCTCCATGGAAGAATAAACACTTCATTCCATAGGAAACTGGAAGAGCACAAAAGCAAACTATTTTTGTTAACAGGGAAGTAGTGGACCATATCTGCAGCAAACTGATCTCTGGGAGTCTAACAGTCAGTGCTTGGAATAATTCAGAGTTTCATATCTGCCAGGCCCGCTCTGATTTTGTGTTCAAGAGTTCTTTGCACACACAACAGACTAACAAGTACGGGTGGTGAGGCACTGGGACAGGTTGCCCGGAGAAGCTGTGGATGTCCCCTCCCTGGCAGTGTTTAAGGCCAGGTTGGATGGAGCTTTCACTGCGCTATCTGGCAAAGACTTAGGGACTTTGTTAGGTAATAAAGCAAGCTTCCATTGTAGAGGATGACATTACTTAATGATAAGATGAAAACAGGGGAACATAGTTTTCCCCCACAGAGTAAAGGTGTATTACTGCATGTTGCTGCATGTAATGCTCTAGTTAAATTACAATCATTTGGAAAAACCTATGCTTACTCTGAAAAAAGGGTAACAGTTTAAAAGTCCACACCCAGTGCTAGAAAAATATAACTGTATAGAAGCTATTTCATAGATACACCTGTTTTGTTAAATAGATAATGACCTGGTTATTTTTAAATTGGCTCTAAAATAGCATCAGTCTGGTTTTAGAAGCTAGATAAGGAGAAGGGAGGTATTTTCTTTTAACAAATAGCATTAGGTTAAGGGGACCTTTGGTGGTACTTGGAGAACTACTACAGAATCTGTTTTACAGTCTGTTAAACATTAAACAATGAAACCGGGTTTGTGCTCCTTGTTCCTTTGTTTGATTACATTGTTCAAGCAAATGCAATCACAGCAAGATTAACCGCCTCCTGAGATAAGACACAGGGCTCACCCAGAGGTAGCTGTTAAAGTTTCATACCTGTTTCACAAGCAATTAACTGTTTTCAAGTAAGGAATATCTTATAAGGAAGGTGTGAGGGATAGCTTGTTGTGCATGAAATAAGAGGGCAAATTTTGGTTTCTTTGAATAGCTATTGATTTTTAATTTTAAAGCACTGACAAGGCATAATACCTGTACTTACAACTTATTTTATCACATGACAACACTACAGTGCCTTGTCTCTGTCTGTTCTGCAGCAGGATATCGAGTGTACATTTGTTACATTACAGGAAATATCTTTAAGTGAAATGATAGGTCCAACTAAGCAAGACTTTCTAATATAGTACAGCAAAAAGTATTTTAGCAAAGAGCCCAAGTCATTAGAAAGACTTCTCAGCCACTTTTTCTTTTGTTCTGGATCTCATCCTCTGCAGTCACCTCTCTCCTTTCTTTGTTATCAGCTGTGATGAAAGACATACAAGAACCTTCTGTATCAGTAGAAAAGTAATGTTCTCCTGTTGGACTGGTCCTTTGCCCTAATGGAACCTGTGGAGGTCCGTGTTTCTCAAACTTATCTCCCTTGGTTCTACTTTGGAAGCAATTTTGATATATTCTCTGTTGTATACCTCTTTACTCCCTTAGTGTCACTTGGTCTGAGCAATTCTCAGTTCTTGAAAAGCAAGTTACGGCATAACCTACCTACCATTCATTAATATGATTGAATTATATTATCTGTTAGAGTCTTATTAATCACTAGCTGCGTCTCTAGGAAATTTAATTTTAAGAGAAGCACATACTGTTTCTGTTACTTCAAGCCACCTGCTCTAGTGCAGCTGGAAGTGGTTCAGCTATTACAAAACAGTATCATAGGATCATGTATGTTTTTCCTAGCCAGCTTATCAGTTGGATTATAGCAAGAGGAAAAAATAGCAGCAAAATAATTTCTTAATTGCTGGAGAAAATATTGAATATACTGCAGTACTGATCAGGAGAGCTGGGACATAAAAAATACCTGAAACATGAACCACCAGTGGGGAACACCATCTCATAATCACTCATCTTTAAGGAAGTGCCTCAGTTGGGAGCTGCAGCAACATTCATGACACCTTTATGGACAGTCTGGCTCGGCAGAGAAAGACTGAGAACCATTGGTGTAGTCCACAGTAAGCATCAACAATTGTTTCTGTTCCTTCTCACAATATGCTACAGTATTGTCCAATTTAAACTGTAAATTTTAATTAGCAAAGACAGTGCCATTTAGTCTGTTTGTCCAGGTTCCCTGGGCACTGTCACAAGACTAGAGGTAGAATGAGAGAGACCAATTCATGAAAAATTAAGTCTGAACATGAATAGTCTTTCCTAAACATGGCTTTATTGCAAGGGCTCTGACTTTAGCTCGAACAGTAGAAGGAATTCCTAGAAGCAATTTTTAGATGTAATAAATCAACACAGGATAGCATACAGCAGTGGTTGCTGCTCTGTATTTGTCACTTAAGATTACAAGTTAAGAAGACTGGTACATACTCACTGAGCCCCATCAGTGGCTCACTCAGCCTTCATCTGAACCCCAACATTCAAAGAGAGCTTGCTTCAAGGCCAGAAGAAAGCCTTGGATCCTTGAAAGCCTAAGGATCACAGGGAATGCTGAGGATACTACCGTGGTGCATGTAACAGGATAGACAAAATTGTTTGTTTACTCATCAATTAATAGTGGATACCCTTGCTTTAAGTTATTACAGAATTAATATTTTCTATGTAGGAAAAGAATTAACACCAATCTGAGTTTTATACAAGAATCAAGTGCGATTTATACAACAGTGATTTCTAATACAAATAAGAGCTTCATGGATATAGAGAGTAATATTTTGCTAATGTATTATTAACAGAATTGAATATGAGGCTTTAAAGGAAAACAGAGCTAGTATTTTTAACAAAGCTGACTGCAATAGTTGGAGTTAGTCTTCAAAGGCCAGTAGAAAAATAGTGGGAGTGATGAGCAATCTCACAGGATCAAGCACTTTTCACATAAAATATTTTTAGGCATGTATCACCAGTGGAAGTATTATTGAATTAAGCCCACTCAGAAAAGTCTTATCAAATTAGTGCCATGCATTTATAAGTGTAAGAGAACAGGAGAAGTACTTAACCCAAAGTATGACTTTCAGCAAGTGAAACCGATGCAAAAAGCTTTATGCTAGGAAACAGCAAAAGCCAGCAGCTCCCCAGAGGACTAGAAACCAGGCATGGCAGCACAGTCAGGAGAACAGGGACCCCCACCAGCCAGGGCCCAGCCTCACTGTACCAGAGAAGAGCAAGCAGGACAGGCTGAGGAATAGCAGCTAGGAGTCCAAGTCCTCACACGTGCCCCAGAAGATAGCAAGGCAGATCTAAAATCAAGTTGAAAAGCCATATCATGATCAGACCTACTAATGATTATAAGGGCAAGACACCTCAGGGAACCAGCCTAAAGCCAGACCAAGAAGCCAGAGCCAAAAACAACACAGACATAGCAGGGCTGGAGCTACAGACCAGCAGCATACCTGCAGGTAAGCTCAAGCAAGAAGCAGGTATCCAGGGCTGAGCTAAATAGAGCTCCTGGGCAGAAGGGGTGGGTGGAGGTAACCGGTGAGGCTGCTCGGGGGAAATAAGGCCCATTACTTCGCTCAGGGCTCTGACAGTTTGAAAGCACTGTTTCTTGCCCTGAGAGTAGCTGATTTACTAATTTCTACATAGCTGTTCTTTTGCCTTTTCTTGCCAGACTTGCCAAGGTAAAAAGTTAAAAAGAAAGAATCTCTTTCAAAATTGCCATTTGATCATGCAAGCTTGAGTTACATCCCCAAACATTCCTCTGGTCGCCTTTAAGTTCACCATGGTTTCTCTTCCAGTTCTTGAAGTGAATGATATTTAAGTGATTTTCAGCTTCTCTTTTACTCTCTAGAAGTTGAACTTTAACAAGCTGACAGATCAGATAGACATGAGGCTGTTCATGTTTCCACTCATTTTATCAACAGAGCAAGAGTACTCTGAATCAGGGAGAGAACAGAGGGCATGTCAACACCATGCAACAAGTACCATGCAGAGATGCTAGTTTGGACTGTGGAAACAGAATGGAGACATCGGTAGAACACTTCTTCCTACCTAATTACTCTTGCTGAGCATTGCTTTTGAGTAATGTTAACTATTATAATCATAGTGCTGTGCTAACTTTGCTCTGTAACTTCTTTTGCTACTACTAGCTTCTCTGCACAACACAATAGCATATTACATAGGCACACTGAAAATTAAAAAAAAATTTAAAAAGATAGATGGGAGTAATAGTCAAGAATCTGCACCATCTTGTGCTCTTGAATGTCCCAGTGTTGGATACATAAAAATCCCTGATATGGGGGAGGTATATGTGTAGCATGTTCTGCAAAGCACTTTGGAATATTCTTTAAAATAGCAGCTGGAGGGAAATAGAACTGGCCACATTGATTCAAGGCACATACTGTGGGGCTCCTGCCATTTTCCAAACAGTAAACCCAATGGCTGCAAGTGAGCACAGGCATGGAAAAATGTTTTGAGCTGTCACAAGGCTGTGAGGAATGTGATCACATGCTGTGCAGGCACAAGTCATGTGCAGAGCCAGCTGTGCCGATAAGCGCTTGAAAATTAAACTGTGAGAGCAACGGGGCCTGTGTAGTCCTGTGACACCTGTTTGAGACAATACAATTTTTCCAAAATATCCTTGGTCTGTGCAAATACAATGTTTGTGTAGCTGTGGATTCTCTGAAGAATTGTGTTGCTTTATTTTTGCTTAAGATAAATGAATTAAATGTGTCAGGGCCCTGAGTGACTACGCATTAGCAACCCTAATCAAACTCATCCGGGATCCCCATCTACACCCTCTGCCCATGGGCCAGGAGCTCTACTTAAACTCAGGTCTGAGCCCTCAGCATCTAAGTTCTGCTGTAGGAGTATTGGTTTCTAACTCAGTAATAGTCTTAATCTGGCTACTAATTCTAGCTCTGACCTACAAGCTGGTTTTTTATCTTCATCTCAGGTTTGTATTGTCTCCGTGGGGTCTCCTGAGTGCTTGATGAGCTGTGTCTGACCCTGGTTGTTCTTACTGGACCAGACCTGATTTGTAGATCAATTTTCTGGTTTGACCTTGGACCTGCACTATTACCACAACTTGCTGGATAACCTGGATACTTGATCAAACCTGCTTGCTCTCTGGGTCTGCCTTGCTTGGGTACTGCGGGTACTGCCAGCCTTGTTACTTTGCCTGGCCCCTTGTCCCTTAGAGAACAGCTGGTCGCTGCTGTGTCCTGTCAAAATGAAGCTTAGCAGCTATAGAACTGATCTGTATGGCTTTCAGGCATCTTCAGTGACTGTATTTCTATTCAATATTAACTTTCTTTTTAATGCTACTGTTAGCAATGCCTTACAGCTCAGAAATCCCTGTGCTTGTTTTCCTCAACTGTTCTTCAGGTTGTTCTTACAGTTTATCATTTATGTAATGTATTTTCATATTGCTGCGTAAAGGTATGGTTCTTCCTTCCTGTGAAATGAGTCAGTTCAGAGAACTGAAAACAAAGTGTAGCAGAAGTGAGTACAGAAAGCCGATGGTGAGTGTGATGGATGACACAGCTCTAATCTGGCTTCTTTACATATGCGTGTTGAATCACTTCTAGTCTTTTTCCTGGCTGTGTTGGAGTCAGAGGGTGGCTTTGGTTGCTTTTACTGCTTCTGAAAGTAACCACAGGGCAGTTGTTTTAGTGAAGATTTCTAACTTGTTTGGTGCTGGAGGTAGCCCCTGTTGCCAAATTCCAGGAGTAAAATAACAACAGGACAATCAGTATGGCACTGAATTACTATGTGAGCATTTTGACTTTGTTTTATCTTAAAAATGTGAGAATGCAAAGGTGTGTTATGGAGCATCATGGGCCAAACTACAACTCAAATGTGACCACTCCAGTTGTATTAGTCAGGTCCTACACAAAACACTTAAGGAGGGAAGCCTGCTAGGCCAGATGCTGTTCTCATAAAGCAGGCTACTGAGGAAAGGGAAGTAATAACACTCCCTTCTCCCCAGTGCAACGTTTCTCACCACAAAATGAACTCTTTTTAGTGAGAAGCTGTAAAAGACTGCAAGGGTCAGCATGTTTACATTCTAGGAGTGTCAAAAAAAGGGGTTTCCTCCCACCCAAAACCACACAGAAGAAAGACAAAAAAGGCAGGAAGACAAAAGTATTATCTTCATCTTATAGTTCAGAAATGGGACATGAAGTGAGCAAGAGAGTTGTGTAAAGCCATTCAGAGAGTCCATAGCAGAAATATGGGCTGCCTGAGTCCCAGCTTCATCTGAAAGACCCGCCTGTCCTTGCTTGCACAGAAGGTTAGATTTTTTCTAGGAAGGAAAAAAAATAAATTATTTCTACCTCATGGCTACTACCAGAGAGGATGTTGGCTGTTCGGTAGTGGAGTCTGTATTTGTGGGTGCACATTTGCTGAGGGATGGGAAAACCGAAGGCAGAACTGTAGCTGCTGGTTATAACTGCATGGTGGCCTGGGAGTGGTCCAGTGTGGCAGCAGGTACAGCCTAGTCGGATGGGGACTATGGCAGCATAATTATGCAGAACAGACCAGATGCTGTGGCAGCATAATTATGCAGAACAGACCAGACGCTGTTTACCGCATCTAGAAATTCTTTATTAACGTTCAGAGATATTAATGGTAATAATCTTAGGTGTTGATACAGGAAATATTTAAAGTGATTTACTCAACCCTGTCTGACTCTACCAGATACCCTGAAAAGGGCAAGAAAGGAAAACTATATCTTCTTCTTGCCTTCTGGAGATTCAAGAATCTCTTTTCAATGTAGGACTTGCACAACAAGTAAGTTTATTTTGCATCAGTGTAGAGGAGGATCCTGCCATTAGGCAGGAAAATTACTTTTTCTTTTTTTCCCCTCACTTCTGCAGTTCTCACAGCCTGAACATTCTTCTACCTTCCTTTTCTTAGAGGCTGTCTACATTTGGTTGTTAAATGACTCTTGCCCCACAAGAAACTGCATTTTTCACAGTGTTCTGTATATTATCTACATGATAAGTAATTTGTCTTGGAACCACGGCCATAGGAATAGGTGTTCAACCTAAATTGCCAGTCTTTCTAGTACGTCAGGCTGGTGCATCTCAAAGGATGCTGCTTTGCACTTAGCCTTCATGCTGTTCTCTAGCTTCCTTAGAGCCTTTCTTCAACACTTGCATCCTTTTAAAGGCAAGGGCCTCCAGGGCACCGGGGGCCTTGGTGCTTCCCGTAGGGAGGCAGTGCCACAACAGGTAGATGATCTGTTCATCTGCTTTTTAAAGTCTTCTGCTTTGTGGAAAATGCTTTTCTGCTCCCTTCTACCACAATGCCAACAGTCCTTGGCAGAGCAGGGCCCTGGCTTCTCTTCTTGTGCTTTCAGGCTCCAATGCCCTGTGCATGGGGGTCCAGAAGTAAAGAGAGGCTGCTCAAACCTTAAATAGTGCATGGATGTGACAGACCCTTATGAAGCTTTACGTGGAAATATAAGTTGAGGCAGGAGGCACTGTAATGAGACAATTTTCAGGCCTTGCACTAGCATGCTCCATTGCATCGAATTAACGTGTGGAGCTCTGTCATAACAGTATCTGAAGGAACAGTTCTGCACTGGCAGAGAAAAAGAGTATACATAGAAGAGGTGCAACTTTTTTATCGTGTAGAACTTTAGGTTACGGGTTGCCATGTTGAGGTTTTTTTCCAAGGAAGGGTGACAAGAGTATAAAAGAAAAACAATAAAATACCTGTTAAGGAATGACTTTGGCTAGTAGCTTTTATTTAAAGTGTGTAGGAAAACCTAAGCTAAAAGCATGTTATTTTGTCTTCAAAGCTATTTTAATCTGAATTAAGAACATTTATCTTTTTTTTTCCTAGTGTAGAAAAACCTCTAGATTCATATGTATCTTAAATGCTCCTTAATTACTGATGTACTGTGAACTGTCAAGTAAATATCAAATATACATAGGCTTTTGTATAAGGGCAGACACTTGCAAACAATGGAAGCGGTAATATTCTGGCATGTCAAGGCCTATTTACAGAGTAACTCTTAGGTACACTTGCCTAACAAACAGAGCTATTCAAAACCACTGAATAGAAGTAATTCCTGCTGATATTTGGAGCTGTTATGGTTTGATGACAGGACCTACAAGGACATTTTCCAAGCCACAAATTATATAACTGAAGACGTTACGAGCAAGCAGTAGATTTAGATATTAAAAGTTATCATGGCACAATACACTGTTTACAAGTAGATGACCGTAAAAGCAATTCTGTAGCAGAGGATTGACTGTATTCTCTTTTGAAACATAATCACTTTAGTTGACTCCTCTCCTGAAAGAGAAATCAAATGTTTGTGAGAGTCTTTTGGAGGTGAAAAAAGAAAGTTTTTGATTAACATAGAAATGTATTGTTATAAAATCTATAATTTTTTTTAAAGTATAAAGTAATGTTTGACTGAGTTGCAGTCATCTGGTGATGAATGTCTTCCCTGAGGGCCGTTGGTAAGCTTGATTTGAATTATTGGCTTATATGAAGCCAAGCAATGTGGTGGTGGTGTGGTGGTGTGTGGTGGTGTGCACTGGGATAGCCTTTTGCTGCTGAGGATTTGCCTGTAAGCAGGGAGAAAAACTCATAGTCTAGTTTAGTTATTCACTTGGTTGTGCCTGCTTCCCTTTAAAAGAACTGAACTCCAGTGCCTTGGGAAAACCTAAACGGTTTCCACTGATTTAGCCAAAGAGCCAAGTTGTATCTAGCTGGATGGAAGCTAAGTACAGTGATGGAGAAATAGGATAGTTGCATTATCATGCCATCCTCTCTAGGTCTATCCTTTCTCTTCTTAAACAGAGAAGCCAAGGTAGAAAATACAGAAGAAGTAGGAAAGGAAGAGAAGTGAGGAGAAATGGATGTGGACGTGAAATGCCTGAGTAACAGTGAGCAGATGAAGCAGACGGAATGAGGAATGATGATGGGAAAGACTGCACACTTTCTTTTTGCCTAAGAGTAATGGAGAAGTGTCTGGTTTGCTAGTTTTCACTCCCTGTCTCCATGGTGATTACAGCTCCGTACAGAAGGACTGACATTCTGCAAGATGCTGTATGACCTGTCTGCTGTAGCTGCTAGTCAGTGAAGATACATATGCTTGACTGATCTGGGAGCCTGTAGGCCATGCCTGTAGTTGCTGTATTTAACAACTGTTTGGTGCTCTTGAACCTGTGCAGCTGTAGACAGACTTTGTCAAGCAGTCCGGGGGATATCTGTGCCAGCTGTACTCCGCAGCCGCAAGTGAGACCACCTAATGTCTCTGAGTGGTTGTCCTACTGCCAGCCCCCAGAGTCCCTGCTTGCTAGGTGCAAATCTTTTGTAGCAGGTGACTGGCTATTAGACTGTCAGCAAGGTCTGACATATGGAAAAGTACATCCCTTTTTGTTAAAGAATAGCATCTGCAGAATTTCCTCAGCCAAAATCAGGAGTATGCTTTACACAGTTCTTTTGCAGGACTACATTGCCTTCACGATCAAATCTTCAGAGTTTTGAAAAGACAAACTGCTGCATGTTAGAAGGTGAGCATCGGTGGCCAATCATCATGAGATGCTCTGGACTTGTTGCTTTTACAGATTTACCAATCTCTGGTAGTCCTTTTGCTCTGTGTGAGAGCTGTGAGTTAAATGAATGTCATGTTGTATTGAATTGTATTGTGTTGTGTGGTGTGTTGGCAAACTCTACAGCGGAGCGGGACCGATGGTGCCAATACAGTAGTTCCCAGTGAAGCTCTATTTGCATTCCTTGTAAAGTGCTACTGCTGCCTCTGCAGGATTCAATTTCCTTTCTATTTTTATATCATTTTCCAAGTCTGTAGTTAATATTAACTGACAGGGCCAGCTGAGAATCTTGGGATTTCCTATTACAGATAATTAAGGAAAATACTAATTCATGTACAGACAGATGCCTTGTGGTAAATTGCACTGCATGAATATCATTGCCTTCACTGCTAAATCTGTTTCCTACTGATTACCGAATCTGTCTTGTAGTATAAGAGGCATGCAGCAGGTTTTCCAGCAAGTACACGTGTAAAGAAAGCTGCAGAGGAGCTCTTATTTTTTTCTGAAGTGCTGCTTTTGTGGGCCAGTTGTCCTAAATTATTCTGAATATGAGAGCTTGCATGTTACGCTTTCTTAATGGAGCTTGGAGAAGGACGTGGGAGGGAGACTTGCATTCATCAAGCACTTTTGCAGTTCACCTTCGTTATTACCAAATTGGTGTATGGTTCCATATTAGTTTCGAATCGAGCTTCCTGTTTTGTTCCAAAGACATATTTCCATCAGAAAGCAGCAGGAGTGGCTGCCCTGCAAGGTAAGCCAGCCAGGAGCTGAGGATGGCAGCAAGGCCAGTGGAGGAAGCGGCCTCACCAATCCCGCAAGACTCGTGCAGTAAGAGCAGAGAAGGGCCAGTGGCAGTAACCGAGTGTGGCCACAGCCGTCGCTGGACAAGTCTATAGCAACGAGGCATGTCCAAGCTCTAATGAGAAAGCGGAGTCAGAGTCCGGATCAGCAAGGCACATCACACATAGTGAGCTTTACCTACAACGTAGCTCAGGGTTAGAGGCTACACTTCAGACCTGCTCAGATAGACCTGTGTGAGGGTCTGAATTTAAATGCAGCCTGAAGTGAAGTGGTGGAAGCCCTGATGAGGCTTCTCACAGCGTTTGCACATGAGCCTGACCCACAGTTGCAGCCGCAGTGTGTCTGAGCTGGCCTTGAGCGCAGGGCGCTCGAGGTAGGGGTGGCAGGTTGCAGAGCCTGTTGGTGCACTCATGCAGCAGTTGTATACTACTACATGCTTGCCCTGTTCTTGAGCTATTTCCTAGGTAGGAGGCAGAATGTTGGGTTAGATGGATCTATAATCTGATGTGGTGCAGCCATTGTTACGTTAACAAGTTAACCCTTTCTGGCCTCGGAATAATCTTCATTTGGACATAGAAAACAGGACTGCAGCCACTGTTATGTTAACATATTAAACCTTTCTGGCCTCAGAACAATCTTCATTTGGACATAGAAAACAGGACTTCAAAATTCAGCTGAATGAACTGCCTCAGGCTGAGCAGGTTTGAAGTGTGATACTTTTGTAAAATAGTATTTCCTTATTAGTTGTCAGCATAAACATACAACCAAGTATTGCAACAAGCAAGTGGCTGTGATCAGAAGTACAAAGCTGGCTTTTTTAACATCTTGTGGAATAGATCTGTTTCCTGGGAGACTGGCTGTTTATCTTGTCAGTGAAAAGATCTGATAGTTTAATCCCTGTTCTCTAGCAAGGAATGTGCAGGAGTCTCCTGACTCATAACTTACCAACAAGCAGAAGGGTAAATGTTGATTGCAATATGTCTGAGTACAATGAAACATGAGCAGAGAGGAAGGAGATCTGTGCTTGCCTTTCACCTTCTCAAGTGTCTCCTGCAGAGGGATATGAGAGCAGCTTCACTGGAGTCACACCAGTTTGCTCTCATCTACCCACACTGGGTACCAGCAGCAGGGACACTATGGCAGGTCTGGCTTTTACAGTCCTCTACCTGATGAAGAGCTAGTGTGCAGACTCAGGCTACAAACATCCTGCCTCCAGTACAGGAGTGGCCCCCAACTAAGTCAGCAGCGTTGCTAATTTGGGGGGGAAAAAAGACTCTCCAGCTGTAAAAAAATCGAGCTTCATCTGGAGTGAAGGAAACACAAGTATGGCCTGAAGGCTATGCAGAGGTTATGCTTCAAACCTGCTTAACCAGAGGCTGTTCATTCAGCTGAATTTTGAAGTCCTGTTCTTTGATGTCCAAGTTGCCAATTTGATGGCACTTCGGATGAATCAAAGCTACTAGCAGGCATGCTTAACACTAACTTCCTTGTGCTGTAGAGAAAAACACAGACTAGATTACTGGAGTTTAGCATGAAAGATGGGAAATCAGTATGAATAAACAGGGACAGAAGTTTAATATAGCATGAATATACTTTGTTGAGTTTGCTGAGTGCCCTTTAAGACAAGGATATGGCAAAGCTCAGTAACTGGATTTTGACAGATTCCATTGCAACTGCTTGCTTTTCTAGCCCTGTCGTGCCTCTGCTTTTATCTAATTTTATACGTTCATATCTCATCACGGTTAACCGTGATTATGGTCATTCTGTTATCCATTAAATGAACTGGTTTTTACCAAGCTTTGTTTCCAAGACCCTTAAAACACCTCTAACACCAGGGTTTGCCATGAACTCGTGGCAGAACAAAGGCAATCCATGCACCTCCAGATCGCTACTAATTCTTTACCTCCTCTCCCTTGGAATACTGCAAAAAAAGAAGTCTAATCAGGCACAGCTTTTCTGTTGATCTGAATAACCCAGTGAGTGCTGAGCCTTGTGTTTTCTATTCATGCACTACAGCCATCCTAACCTACAGTGTTGGTGTTACAGAGGATGAGGTACCTTGTGGGCTCTAATTTAAGCAGCTAATACTGTAGAGAGCTGAAGTTAATATATTTTAATTTGTAGGTATTAGTGTGTGAATATATATATGAGATGCCATTTTCAAAAAGCATATGGAACACTTGGGACTTACTTGGATATGTAGTTTATCATAGAATCATAAAATAGTCTTGGTGAGCAGGGACCTCAGAAGGTCTCTCATCCAGCCTCCTGCTCCAAGCAGGGTCAGCTCTAAAGTCAGACCAGATTGCTCAGGGCTTTATCCAGGTAGGTCTTGAAAACCTCCAGGAATGGGAACTGCACAGTCTCTCTGGACAACTTGTTCCCCTGCCTGCCCGAAAATGTTTTTCTGTATCTGCAGTTGGAATTTCTCTTGTTATTACAGCTAAATCCATATTGTAAAACAAGTATGCTGGATTGTAGTTCAGCTGTTTAATTGGGAATAAGTGTCACAGCACTGAGAACCGATGTGGGCCATAGGTGAAGTGCTGCTGACAGGGACAGAGGCTGATGTCTGTCAAATCTATGCACCAGTAGGGATACAGGGGCCCTACTCATGTGGTGGCTAGTTGCACGCTGAGCTCAATGTCTGTAACTTAGCCAGAGTAGAGGCTGTTACAGAAGCAGTGCCGTGACACTATAAGTACCCCAAGGTAAAAAATGTGTTTGTAAAAGTTGTACTGACCTGGTCTTCCGTACCTTGCTTTCCCCCCTGCAATCTAGGCATGATTCATGTCTGTGTATGCTGGTGCTCATATCTGTGTAGAGCAGCAAAACCAGCATGAAATTGATGTGATCTTCTTTCTTTGCTGCCCAAAAGGTTCTGAATAGCAGCCCTGGAACAGAGCGGGCTTGTTGACTTCATTCTGCAGCTGCATGACAAATCTGCCTCTAAGCCTGCAGCTTCAAGAAGACAGCGCAGCATCTGTTCGCATGAAAGATAGCTTTTGGCTTGTCTTTTTTGAAATCATGAGAAATTTAAACTACTGGCTTTAAATGGAAACTTAGAAACAGTTGACTTGGGCTTCCCTCATTTGCCAAGAAAAGCTTCCCACTTGTCTTTGACAAAGGACTGGATGGATTATCCTCAATTTCAATTAAATATTTTTGCTCCACACGTGGAAAAATTAACATCTAATTTACAAGAAGCTTTAATCCTGGTACAATAATTATACTCTATTATGTGAATCTCTGTTTAGTCAAGGTATGAATACAAAGTCTCTTTTATTTTTATGGGCTGGTTCTTTCTATATGCATTTCTTTCTATATGCATCTCTTTCTATATGCATTTGCTTGTCACCATGACAACTTCCTATCATTTTGTCTGACACTGTGCACTTCAGAGAAGCTACAGTTAACCCAGGGCCTGAAGGCAGAGTACCAGGGAGTAACATCTGAGCATCTGATTTCCATGGGCTCATGCATAGTGCTGCTCTGCTGAAGTCTGACGCATCCAGGCATGCAAGTTTAAGAACAAAAGAACTACATTCTTTCACAAGATCTTCAAGTTGCAACATACTGCAATTTCGTCAATATCTTTTCATTCTAATTATGTGCACAGGCTTGTAAAGCCAACATTATGGACATGTTTGTAAGACCAATGTTTAACTATCACTTAACGGGTTTGTAGCCTGCCTTATAAAACTATCTTTATGCTTCCTTTAGAAATTATTATTTTTATAATCTAGCTTAAAGATTTTTTTATTGAGTACTGGGATCAGCACTGAATTGGCAAGTATTCTACCATAGAACTACACTGCCTTACACCTGTGTCTACTCTCCAGTAACTGATAAAAATATTCCTGCCTGTGCAAATCTGGCTGATCTGCCCTGTCAGGAGCAATTTTTCAACTTAAACTTTGGTACTCAAAAGATCTGTGCATTCTTTGATCTGAGATGCCTGGGCTGATATGTTGTGAGCTGTGGTGATTCCTGTTGCTGGGTGGTGGTAGGTGCTCATTGCCATGCTTCCTCACCACTCCACACAGCATTTTTGTTGTCTTGGGAGAGCTTGCACTGGAGACTGGCAGTCGGCTTTCGGACAGGAAGCTTCAGTTCCTTGAAGGAAGGATTTGCAGGATGAAGATTTGAAAAATTTATTTGGGGCACGTGGCTTTGTTCAGCCGTATCTGAAAGTGCCTCAACGTTAGAGGTCAAACTGAGACAACTCTAAGCCTGCCAGAGGTAGTAAGTGTAAAGTTTCCTAATGAAATTTGAATGGCTAGACCTGTAGCAGTGACGTTTATTACCAACTGTTTGGCAAGACTGCGGCTTAAAAATCTGTCATGTTATTTCCCTGTCAAACTCAGAAGAAAATCCTTGATCACAAATTGTCTTAAACAGAAATATTCATGCCCATACACTGAACTAGCTTACACAGTGGAGCCTCATGGTAGATGGAGAGATTAGTCTGCTGCACTTGCATTGATTCTGCGTGTTCCAGCCGGCAGCTGCTGTGTCTCTGGATGCACACCATGCATACTACATCAATTTTCTGTGTGTAAAGCCTTGCATCGTGCTTGGTTTTTTGAAGAGTTGTAGTGGATAACTTGAAAGATACATAGGAATATTCTCTTTCCCTAAGCAAAATATCTCAAGTATCTGAGAAGGAAATTAGTTACCCTTGACTGCATTTAGTGATCAGAAAGGCATGTAGAAATGTAACAAGTATAAGTATCTTCACCGTAGAAAGACCTGCTTGTTACAGTTTTTGCTAAAAGGCCACTGGAAATACCTTATTTGAATCACGGTCCTGGAGATGGGTGATTCCTTCTGGTTTGCCATTGAAATAAAGCTGTCCAGAAGGAGCTATCTAGACCTCATGATTATAAAATGTCACAGTAAGAGGATAAGAAAATGGAGTTTTGTATTGTCTAACAGAAAAAGAAGGCATAAAACACTTAAGGTGGGGGGG
>Ga0065711_1026642_pt1 | contig 63789 bp, 29 predicted proteins | sample Hoacrofraction12_FD_59098 | JGI IMG/M metagenome (GOLD analysis project Ga0065711, IMG submission 59098) | Hoatzin crop microbial communities from Cojedes, Venezuela - Epithelial fraction 12 v2 (version 2) | ecosystem: Host-associated > Birds > Digestive system > Esophagus > Crop | place... | reverse complement strand
CCCCCCCACCCCCAGCAGGAGATTTATTATTTTTTTCTCCCATTTAAAACAATTTCTTCAAGTCTCCTTCTGAAACAACCGTTACATATTCTGTAAGATACCTCTTAATTTGAAATTCAGCACAGGCAACTTTACTTTGCTTCCAAATGTCAGTGGGCTGCAGATGTTGTGTTGTAAATTGTCACTGTGCTATTAGAGCTGTCAGTGGTCAGGCTGGACATGTGGGCAGCTAGTTGGAAACAGCTGAAATTTCTGGCATATTGAGAGAATTCTCTTCTTGAATAAAACAGTATTGACATCTATTGATTGAAGATCTGAAGAGATCTCAGAAGATCCATAACCATTCATGGCCATTTCCTAGATAAGTTATTCCCCTAAATCCCCTCCTTGTCCTTGGCTTTCTCCCTCACAGTCCACCTACACTCTCAAATGTTCAGCTGCCTAGAATTATGCTGGCAGGGTGGGCACCTGCTCACTGAGACCTAGAGCTCCGCTGTTCACTACGTATTCCTCAAATTAGAAAGCATTGTACGTAGTAAGCAGCAGGGGCGTCTCAAGCAGAAGCAAAGGTTTGGATAACATGAAAGATCACACTGTCTCACCAAGGATATTTAGATGCTGGTGTACTTCAGCGGCTTATTGTAAGTTGTCAAGACCACAACTTAGAGTTACCTAAGTATCTTTTAAAATACATTTTTTAATTAACTTGTTATTTAAATTGTACTCTGGCACAAGCATTAAGTATCAACTGGACTGTTTTTTAATTTAAAATACTGAATAAGAATTTGGCCTTGTGGAGGAATTAAAACTGGCAGATTCTCACACCTGAATGCAGTAATGTTCAAAAGAACAAAATATCTGATCAAGAAAAAGAGCTAGAGAAGATTTGTATCAATTCAAGCAGTCTTGTCCCAAAACCTGAGATCTTCCACCTCTTTCATTTGACATTTGTGGTTGATAACAAAATCAGGAGAAAAACTAAACAAGAATGATTTAAAGTATTGCATTGGACGCATGTTGCACAAACCTCACAGTAGAGCCCAGGAACAGCAGAAATTAAAAGGAGTTCCTTTGTGTCACGGCTCAATGAAAACTCAATAAGCAGAATGCCAAATTAGTAACAGCATTTGCACATCAGATTTTATTGATGTTAAAGAAGTCAGTGTACTTCCCTGTACTCCAGGAGACTTTACAAGTATGGATTTTCTTCTGAGTCCCCACAAACAAATGTAATTTCTGGTCCCTATCCATAACATTAATAGTCTGCTAAAGTAACAGTAACCTGAAGCTCCAAGAGAGCTAATTAGCAGAATTTTAGTAAGTGCAGTATGGGTAAAAATGTCCACAGTTTTACATGACTAGACTATAATGCTATAACTGCTCAATGACTTGCATTCAAACTTATCTTAGGTTTTTCAAGGCTATTTTCTGTCATTTGTGGGTATTTAATACTAATTTTTAGGACATCAATAGTTGTCCAAAATACCTGTGGTCCAGAGACCTACATCAAGGCTCTTAAGACACATTCAGAGAGCCCTAGCTATGTTTAGACTATGTTTACACAGGAAGGTCTTAGGGACAAAACCCACTTAGTCTCTGGAGTATTCCCAGTGCTGCCTCACTAGCAACCTTATCTGCCACCTCCTTTTAGTGAAATAAGGGAGTAGAGACACAGGACTAAGTTAAAGAACAGGTAGGGACAGACAGTCTATCAGTATCGCACGTTCCTCTTCAAAGGCCATCCCTACTCTAACCTGCCACCCAGCAGTACACATTTGCCCTCGTAGCCTCAGTCTACCTGAATGCCTGCCTGAAGAGCATCTTTTTGCCTTCCCTTCTTCCAGCTCTACCCAATGATGCACCAAGGTATCATCTCCCTGGCAAGTGGCCTAGAACCTGGCAGCCCTCCTTAGGATGGGCTTCACATTCATCAAAAATGATCAAAAATGCAGAGGACCCACAGTTTCTGGTTGCGAATCCTTTTGGCTGTTCTTGCTCATGGCAGTTGTTGGAAAGGCAGACTCATCCTGACACCCTGCCACTCACATGGTCTCAGCCAGCCACACTCAGCCAAGGCTCCTGGAAAAAAGCGCTGTGTCCTGACTCCACGTGACATCTTGAGCATTACACAGCCATACATTTCAAGTGAACATAGGTGGACTTATATTAAAAAACGTTTCTGGGGGCACCAGTCTCTATGTCAAGGTACTGGGAGGGGGGCAAGCCCCTACCCCCAAAGTATACAGACCACCTGCTTTTGTAGATGAATGGTGAGAGAAGTTAAGTATTGAATACTCACAAGTGTTCTGGACAAAGTCATGCTGATTTGAGGGGACAAACTTTTACTAACTTAAAGATTAGGAGTCTTGTTCAAGATTAATTCCTCTGCATCTGTCTGCACTATGCTATCAGTTATCCATCACCACGCCTTCTAAGTGTCCTTCTCCCTCAAATAATGAGCACATGTCCAAGATGTACATGTGCTTATGAAATACGAACTTCATTTTTTTAACCAAATTTCCTTCCCTTTTAGTCATTCAGTAACTCTAAATCAGTTTTAAATTTATCATAAACCTCAGCAGATTTTCTGAAACACTAACAGATTTTTATCTTTGCCATGCTCAGCTGATCCTGTAGACCTTTATTGAACTCAATTAATTTACAGTATTTGGAACGACGATGGGTGGGAACACCAACACCTCTAAACCACCTCCTTTCTCCTTTAAGCAGATGAACCTTTTGCACAAGGATCATGTGAATCTTCCTGTTGCATAAACAATTTTGAATTTAGAATTTGTAAGAATTTATAAATCAGGAAGAAGTTGCCACTGTGATGATTTTATAAAAAGGTAACATTATACATGCTACTATTAGAAATTAGAGGTAACAAGTATTCAGGCTCATTTGATTAAGATCACAACTGAACATTGCAATGAGAAAAGAGTGAGGATTCAGTGAAGAACAGAGGAATTTCCTCAGTAGACGTGAAGGTATCTGGGATGTTTCTTTAATAGAATAGTTGCAGAAAGTGTAACAGCAGAGCATTAGCAAAAACCTACAGGCAAACAGAAAGAGAAGGAAACACATAAAGAAAGAGCAACTTTAGAGACAATGCTGTTCTGGTGTTCCCAGCTTTATAAGCATCATTTTTTGTGATTCTTTACCAATGCAAGATAATGTTGAGGATGAAGTTCCCTGTTCTGAACTTATACGAGATCTTTGCAGAGGGCAACATTGCAAGCAAGGACAGCATTTCTATTCCAGGACTCCAGGGCTGGTAATGCAGCACCAGGGAAGACTTCATGCCTGCTGCCCTTCCCTGCATGTGGGGCTCTGGCAGAGGAAGCACTGCAGCTGTTAAAAGTTGTGCCTCCTTGTAGATTTCATGTAAAGCTACCCCAAGACTCCATTTACTGATATAACTCAAACCTTTTCAAGCACAGATGAGAAGTGCAATCACCTTTTCTTTAACTTTTCTTGACACTGTTCCCCACAGCATCCTCCTGAAGAAACTAGCTGCCCATGGTTTGGATGGGTGTACTCTTCGCTGGATAAAGAACTGGCTGGATGGCCAAGCACAGAGAGTGGTGTTGAATGGAGTTAAATCCAGCTGGTGGCCAGTCACAAGTGGTGTTCCCCAGGGCTCAGTTTTGGGTCCAGTCTTGTTTAGCATCTTTATCAACGATCTGGATGAAGGGACTGAGTGCTGCCTCAGTAAGTTTGCAGATGGCATCAAATTGGGCAGGGGTGTCAATCTGCTTGAGGGTAGGAAGGCTCTGCAGAGGGATCTGGACAGGCTGGATTGATGGGCCTAGGCCAACTGTATGAGGTTCAACAAGGCCAAGTACCGGGTCCTGCACTTGGGTCACAACAACCCCATGCATGCAGTGCTACAGGCTCGGGGAGGAGTGGCTTGCCCAGGTGGCCAAAAAGGCCAACAGCATCCTGGCTTGTGTCAGGAATAGCGTAGCCAGCAGGAGTAGGGAGGTGATTGTGCCCCTGTACTCAGCACTGGCGAGGCCGGTCCTCGAATACTGTGCGCAGTTTTGGGCCCCTCGCTACAAGAAGGACATTGAGTTGCTCGAGCTTGTCCAGAGAAGGGCAACGAGGCTGGTGAAGGGTCTAGAGAACAAGTCTTGTGAGGAGAGACTGAGGGAGCTGGGGCTGTTTAGTCTGGAGAAGAGGAGGCTGAGGGGGGACCTAATTGCTCTCTACAGCTCCCTGAAAGGAGGTTGTAGTGAGGCAGGTGTTGGTCTCTTCTCCCAATTAACTAGTGATAGGATGAGAGGAAATGGCCTCATGTTGCATCAGGGGAGGTTTATATTGGATATTAGGCAAAATTTCTTTACTGAAAGAGTGGTCAGACATTGGAATAGGCTGCCTGGGGAGGCGGTTGAGTCGCCATCCCTGGAGGTGTTCAAAAAACGTGTAGATATGGCACTTTGGGATGTGGTTTACCAGGCATGGTGGTGTTGGGCAGATGGTTGGAGTTGATGATCTCAGAGGTCTTTTCCAACCTATGATTCTATGATGTCCATAAAACATTTCACCTCTCCATATCCAGTTAAGACCCCATAAAACTGTTGCACGATCACACAATTAATTTAAGCTCTGCCCCCAGAGGTCATCAGCATTCCCAAAGGCCGTACATATAAAGGAGACACAAATATGAGTTTAATATTTCAGGACTGCTTCCAAAAATAAAAATATTGTATTAGCCGATAAATGCAAAACTCACTTAAGCAGAAATAAAACAAAACGTGCTTAGAAGATAAGCATATGTAAAGAGCTTTACAATAGAAAAAGCTGAGGCTACCCGACTGCCATCATGTAATGTCATGATATGTTACCTTTTACACGCATTAATTCTGCTAACTAGTGCCTAGGGATTTTCACAGCCGTTTCAGCACTTCCAAGGTGACATCTAAGGGGAATTATGTTTGCATCAGCAACTAAGTGTAAAGGCATACAAAAAAAAAAAGCTGAATATGTGCTAAAACCCAGTACCACAGAATCCTTCAAAACCCTTTATATTTAGCCCTTGCTTTTCATCCACATAGAATAATAGTAATGTATATCTTTTAACATAAGTTCTCCACTCCATACAGGAGAAAGGAAAGGAATCACCAGCATGGAAATAACTTAGTCCTTTATGCATTATTTCCTACTTTGCTCTTGCAACTCTTGCTGTGGAGTGTGTAGCATTTAAAAGTCTGGGTTATAACCTGGTTCTTCAAGACAGTTACTTGTGGATTTCACATTGACAGTTCTGTGAATCTGAACAGACCTTTTCCAGTTTCTGTGCTACTTTTCTTCCCTTTTCTGTCTTTTCCACCTTTCACTTCCTGCATTGTTGCGATGAGATAGCCTACTTGCAGTACACAGAGAACGTAAGTAGCCTTTGGAGACCAGATGTCAGCACATCTTATGAGAGCAATGGGAGGGCTGCTGGAAACAGAATGGGCTCCTGCCAAGGTTCTGGAGAAACTCTTTAACTAATTAAAATCTCTGACTTAACACTGAGCAGGTGGCTATAAAATATTTGTTACAATTAATATATAATGTCCTAATAGAGTTTTGACGTACTTTGCATCATATTAATGCATCATGATTTATTTTAACAACTGGGTTATAACAAATTGAAGCTACTGAGCTGCATGATGTTTATAAGCAGTATCATTTATGGTTGGTTATCTCTGGCACGCTTTTCTTAAATCCTGTTATCAGTTGCTTAAGATTTTGCAGGCTCTAAACAGCTTTGGCTACAGTTCATGGGAAAGCTCTTTAGAAAGTTAAAAAAAAAAAGGCTCAGCTTTTTCCAAGAACAAAGCCAGAGAAAGTACATAAGTTTAACAATTAAAAACAAGCAAACAAACTTGCAAGTGCTTAGCTGATGAGCTTTCTAGTGTTCATACTTTTGAAGTGTGCACTGGTTACTGATTACTGCCAGATTACTGGCAAATGAGATGTTCAAGAACTAGGGAGGTGCTTATTGAAGTCCAAGAAATATCTGCCTAATTTTGACCGAATTGCAGTGTCTGAAGCTGCTATTTGCAAATATTCAATGAAAAACAATTAAAGACTGGCAAGGAAATTCTCAAAGGAGTCCATAATAATACCATTACTCAGAGTAAGCTGTGAAGATAAACTTGTTAACATTTGTGAAACACTCCGATGCTCTGATAATGAACTCCATGAAAAGCCCATGAGAATAGTAATAAATCCATAATCAACTGTGATATTAGGATGTTGTCTAGTAAATTGAACTGTGTACCTGACACTGAACACTAGAAAACTACTGAATTGCCACTGAGTCACTGGTAGATTTCTACTCTGTGGACTGCCTAAAAGAAAGACTGTAAAGAGAAACATGTATACATTGATATAGGGAGATATAAACAACAGTTTGGTAAATTTTACACACAGAAGTGCCAGATCAAGTTCAGAAGATTAAACTATGATTCTGTATTTCAACTTTTGAGGATTTGACTTGGCCAACTTAATTCCTGAGTGTTATTAAACTGTTATGTATTTTTCAATATTGACTGAACAGTGTCATTGCATCAGCAGAGTAGACTACAACAGTAGCCTGCTAATCAAGTGTGTCAACTAGTTGAACACAGTCTAATTTATTTTTTTTGCCTACAGGTGGAAGCACAAAGGAATTAATCTAGCCTCTTCAAGGAAAAGTTGGATCCAGTATTGCATTTTACAGCTGTAGCTGCGCTCCCTACATGTTTGTACAGATTTATGAACTGCACATTCTGTTCCCTACCAGATTCTTGACCTTTTGTACACTACAAATTTATTTTCCCTGGCAGCAAAAAAGGGAATGATTAAACCAGGTGAACTGATTACATTCGTATATTCACGTATAAAGAAATAGCTCAAATAATTTTAGCTTAGATGCCTTGCAATGTTTGTATTCATACCTGTATCTACGTTGGCTCATCCCGTTTTTATTTTATGCTGAGGGAAAAATCACATGACACAAGTCAAGCCAAACAGAAGATATTCTACTACAAAAGCTTTTATTTTTGTCCAAGATTGAACTCCTTGAACAGTACAAGTGGATATGAGCCAGTATTTCTCTGAACTAAAGTCTCTTTCTGTATATAAACATCCGTTTGATCTGATTACAAACCTCTAAAGCAGTTTTTCCAGCTATGAACCAGAAATGCAAACACTAGTGAATAAAACCCATACGTCTTTGTGGAAGATCATCATAGCATACACAAAAAAACCTCCTCTTGAGTTCCACCAGGCCTACCTCAGTAGGTTCTTTAACTGGAAAAAACAGTGTAAGATTCAGCTCCTTCCTGAGAAAGCTGACGATGGAGTTGAAGCACTTGTTCTCTGAGCATGAAAAGACAAGGCTGACTCTCAGCATCTTCTATATAATGATGGTGACAGAACCCGAGAGAGTCAAAGTGGAGAAAGCAAGGCTCTTGGGTACACAAGTAGCACCGTGGCTGTTTAAAGAAAGCACTTTGTTCCCTTATTCACGCAGAAAACTTTGTGTTTATTTTAACCTTAACCCATTAATTTCAGAGGACTTTGGAAAATGAAAGCAATATTTCATATATCTCCCTTAATAATGTGCGATTCCCTGTATTACTAGCCTTTTCGATTCGCATTTTAAGGGGAGTGAAAGAAGGAAGCGCTTTTAAACTTTTTCATTAAAAGAAACTTATGTAATAGAAATAATTCACTGAGCGTGTTGTTCCACAGAAGAGAAGCCAGTCAACAAAGACGTGATTTTTTTAGTTTACTGTCTATAACAATAGCATAAACGAAACTAACAGAGATCAGCTGGTACTCGCGTGTTCCTTCAGATTTCATTCCACCGGAAGGAACATTCCTCTGAAGATACAATTCCCATCAGCCTCCCTTCTCCACCTGACGAGCAGAACAGGACTGTCTTAAATGTAAACAGTGCTAAAAAAAAAAAAAATAACGGAGCAACACCAGTGTTAACAAAGAATCTAGCAGATGTTCACTGTTCTCATGAGCTAAAGATTGATCTTCGTAATTTGTATTCTTGTGCTTTTTCTCAGCTGCTTGTAATTTCATCTTCTCTTTTAGTCTGTAGTTGTAAGGTCTCAGAACTGCAACAGATCTCCAGGGCTAGCATGGCAGGTACTACCCCAGAGCTCGCTAGCAGAGATGACACTGTTGCTCAATCTTCTTCAAACTCTTTAACACCAATTTGTAGTGCGGTACCCAGACTGCTCTCTGGCTTCTTTCCTTATAGCTTCATCTTTGATGTGACAGTAACCCACTTTCCCATCCTTGCTTTTTCACAAATTCTCATCTGTCATTCACCCCTTCTGCATTTCTCATTCCTCCTTCCATTTCTTTCATATGATGAAATTAAAAATGAACATATTTGAAAAGAACAAATACAACTATTACAACCCTAATTGCCTTAATGAGGCAACTCATCCTCGATAACTTCTCTCTGCTACGAGTTCAACTCAACCTGGTAACACCAAATTTACACACCACTTAATGCAGTGGGTTCCCAGGCCTATATGGAACCTTCCACTCTGGCCAGAATATAAGCAATAAAATAAGGATGACACTAGTTCTTGTCTCATTGTTTTCTGTGAACACTCACTCTATTTTGCCCAAAATAACCAGACGGGATGTGCTGAAGATGGCTGTATCACCATGATTCTTTTAGAAGATTGTATTTGTTACAGTAAGAAACCTTCAAAATACTAATAACTCTCTGTCGAGAAGGAATTCCACAGAGCAGCCATCAGGCAAGTTTTTGCACATTATTTGCCCTATTTCAGAAATGAGTTTAGTTATAGGTCCACAAAGCCTGTGACTGAGATACTATCAGACCTCTCCCAGACCTTTTAAGAGGCACATTTCTATTTTTGAATTGTGAAGCATGCATGTTAGAAGTCAGTAGGTTTGTAAGAAAAGCCAGCTGGGAATTACTGATCAATTTAACAGCATCTACCTACTGAACTCCTTACTCTTCAGATTAGCACAAAATATGAGCTGAAGAAGCCCAAATATTACTTACCTTTGAAATAAAATACAGTTTAGGAGCAACTTTATCAATTATAATCATTATTAATCTGATGAAATACTGCTTTTCACAACAATATACAATTTAGTCAGAGAACTGAGTTTAAGTGGCTTGAACTATTACATTAGCAGTACTTCTTCACCAGTAAGAGCTCAGCACAATTTTGTTTCTCTCTAGAAAATTTCTTCCAAGGCCTCTTATGGTTTGGTTTTGTTTAGCCTTCCAATAACATTTTTAGACAGCTTCGCGTACATTGAACCTCTAAACTGTGAGAAGTCTTGAGGAAAAGATACCTAGTTCTTCACCAGTATTGCTACCAGCTTTCATCAGCCATTCCCTGTGAAAGCCCCTGTGAAGCAGCGAGGCTGTGGCACACCAGAGGCCTCTTCCAGCAACACCAGTATAATGGTAGGGACAGACGGACTTCAACGCGGTTGTGACAGCGGATTTGTAGTCTGACATGATAATGATCTTCCCTGCAAATTCAGCTCACACCTTAACAGGGGGGCAAATCGCCATTGCTGCTGGGAATCCAACTGTCTTATTTGGCAAAAGTCTATTCTCTAGTAGTGGGACTTTTTAAAACACAAAACATTGGATTAACTCTTCCCTCTGACTTCAGGTAGGGGTTTTAGTAATTTCAATGTGTCAGATCAATACTGAATGTTTTTAAAAATTCCACAGCAAGTTTACCATGTTCTCTGGCTCTCTTTCCTTAGCACTGGCCTTTTAAGAAGGAGAAAATAACACAGAAAAAGAAAGCTGTTGATTTACTTCCCAGTCCAGAGTTCCTCACTCAGTCACCCTGCCAATACCTATTTACTAATGCCAGCACTAGTGTGCGAAATCGGCTGCTCCTTCTGCTGCATTCAGGATTTCTGCCACAGCTTCTGTGCCCTCTGTACCCTCAAAAGAACTCTGAAAGAAGACCAATCTGCTATTAAATGCCTGGTTCAAAAAAAGCCTTTGAATAAACACAAAAGCCACAGTCCCTCACTATTTTTCTGCTCCCAGCGTTTCCATGTTGCACATGGAGAAGGGGGACTATGTTGCTGTGCAAGGTAATCCCTGAGAATGTGGTATTGATAATTACCACTTAATTTTTGATTAGTTAGTAAAACCAAAAAGTATTGCTGGATTTGTGGTAGTGTTGTCCAGTATGGGAGAAGACAGGAGAAGGTAAAGTAAAAAATAAAATAAAATGAAACATTGCCCTTCATAACGTGTAAAAACTGGCCTTCTAAGATTCAGTTGAGAGAGTTGCCTTATAAATCTCCTTCTTCAGTTGTCTACTCAGTGCATAAGATGTGGATGGCAGAAGCAGTGATGAAGGAGATTAAATAGGTTTAGAGTGACTTTGTGGAACAAATGTAATAGATTCCAAAGACTGCTGCTTAGGGCCTTCCTTGCTGGATTCACTGCATACCAAACAGCACTCTGGGAACAACTGCTGTGATCTGCACTTCCCCAAGTTCTGCTTTCCAAGAGGCGAGGATGGTCTCCTGCTCTCCACAAGTACAGCATTCAGAACTCTGTCTTTAAATTTATTTTCTTTCTATATATTTCTACTTTCTGTATATAGAAAAAAAATCAAAAAGGCTCTCACATTCAAATGTGGTGTGCTCCTTCTTTCCCATTCTCACACCCTCCCATTACAAAAACATGTACCACATTTTTCCCTTGCTAAATATAGAGGACTGTAATTCAGAGTTAAGGGCAAGAGTTTAAGGCACTTTCATTTACTAAAAAAGTAGTATGTAGTGAATCCATGCATCCTCATTAATATTATCCGGATTAAATTCTCTCTATGGGTTTGATTCAGATCCTAAGTCACTGACAGAAGCCATATTTGCTTTGCTGATGCAGCATCAAACACAAGATCAAAGAAAGCATTCAGCCGTTTAAAATACCAAGCTTGGAAAATTGTTCAAAGAAACCCTACCTGAGCCTGTTTAGATGCAAAACGCACGTAAACTTGTGTTATCAGGCATAGTCAGCAAGCACAAAACTGCCAAGGGTACATATCCCCTACTAACAGTTGAGTGAATCTAAATTTAAGCATCTATAACCCCAGACCCGTTCACAAGATCAGTTTGCTAGGTATGCTACCAGCAAAGCTAACATACTTGATGCATGGGGGTTCAGGGCAGAAAGAGAACTGGAGTAAAACGAGCTCACCTTTTACATATACTAATCCCCTGGCTAGAGCACTACGCAGGAAGCTGGAGATGTGCTCTCTGCACCATTCCCAGTGGGAGGGGCTTTGAAAGGTTCTCAGACTCTACTTCTCTGGAGAACTCTTTGCCGTTAGTGGATTTCAGGTAGCTGTTTCTCTGGCTGTCAGGCCACAGGACAACTGAGGATCTCAGGTAAGAGGGAACCTAATCCTGTAGCCTAGCAGCCAAGGACACCTATTGGTAGGTGGGGATGTCCTAGAATGGTATTAGTACTTCCAAAACTGTGAGGGCTGTGTATGGATTACACACAAAATACGCACACAGTGTTTTGTACTTAAATGGGCTATGAGACTAGCACTGTTTTCATAGAATAGAATAATGAAAACAGTGCTAGTCTAGTTTTGCCATTAGTTCCGTATACAACCAAATATAAAAGCTACGGAATGTGGGAATATTTTATGATTTTTGATTGCACAATACAACATGTCTAATATGAGTGCATTCCCATACAGGAGCATTTGTATGATGGGTATTTAGAGATTAAAATAAAAGCAGAAAGAAAAAAAGACGAGACTCAGGTGCGTCTTTATTTCCTACATCATTCCTCCCTCCTCCTGAGTGTACAGACATTCCTAGACCTTGACGGGAGCTGAAACTCTTAAGTCTGACCAAACTGTTTACCCATATGATTGAGAAATGCTGAAGTGCAAACTAATTGCGTGTGGAGAGGTCACATTATAGGAAATCACAGAGTGGTGGCAGACATGTCTATAGTTTTGCATGTGCGGCAATATGCAAAGAGTTAAGAGCCCACAAGAGATACTGTTAAAGTATCAACTTGCAGAATGTGCTCGTGAGCATAACTCATTCACTATCATTGAGTCTCTGATTAAAATGAACCTCCACACAAATGAAACAGTTCTCCCCTGGCCTAGTTGCTGACTGCTGGAAACCCTGAAATTATATGAGGCACTGCTGCTTGAGTTCTAACACCAGATAAGACTTAAACATATTTAATTAATGCATCCCATGGGAATGGGATTCTATCTTCTACTGCAGGATTTGAAACTTTAGGAGGCATTACAAGCACAAGTTTAAACCTCTGAACATGCATTTTTCCCTGAATCAGGGGTGTAAATAAGAACTGCCATCCTAGGTCAGCACACAGCTCCGCCAGGCTCAGTACCGCATTCCCACCAATGATGAGTACCTGAGGCCCAGAGAAGCATACAACAAGATGGAAAATGTGCAGCGATGGTTCCTCAGGATATTCTTCCACTCTCCAGTATCTGTGGTACGAGGACTTGTTCAGTGATAAATGCAATTAACAGAGATAGAGAATTGTTCTACCCTTCCTCACGTATGGAGAAGAATGGATTAATTTTAAATCTGTCACAGTATATCCCAGGCCTTTCATGCCCCAACAAGCAAACCACAACATTTCAGTACTTTACTAACTGTTTTTGTTACCTTTTATTCAATTTTTTTCTTTAAAAGTAACATTTACAGTATTTCCTTCCCTTTAAAGGAGGTTTGAGGTAGAAATTCTACTTTCAGTTATAAATGGTACAGCCTAATATTTGTTGTCCATAAGTATAGCAATTCCCAGTCTTTGTTTCTGCCCAGCAACACTGCATTTAATGCATCTGTAGCAACCATAACAGAATTTCACAAAACTATAGACAATAATCTCCAGCTCAGCATACAAATTATTCCATCTCCATGAAAATACTAGAAAACCATCCTCCTTCAATGTGTAACATGCATTTGCATTAATTTACATGAACAAGGGTTACAAGAGAAGACAAGACGCCACCTTCCATGTGGAAGGTATCTGCTTAAATACATTTACCTTGTGGAGCCTGGCCTCCTGTTTTGGCATAATACTGCTACCAGAGAGTCTATGGGTGCTGTGTGGCAATTTCCTTCCACTGGAAACATAACTTCAATTTTCTGCCTAGAGAGGAAACACATCTTTATCCTGGGACACTTAGCCCAACAGGAACAAAAGTTCATTTTTAAAAAGAACAGAGACAGAGAAGGAGAGATGCAGTACAGAAGTAACATTAATAGATTATTAATATCGATTTAAATCCAGTACCCTATCAATAACATTTATGAAAACAGGTGTCAAAAAGATTCATTTTCTTCATCTGTCCCATTTTCCATAACACTTGCCCCTACCTCACAAGCTTTGTCTTTTAGCATTAGCCTCACACATCTAGATTCCCTCATCTGCCATAAAAAACCCCAAAGCCCACAAACTCACCCCCCCGAATAGCAAAAAATATCTGTTTCCCACTGAGAATATTAGCAATTTTTAGCAGTTAAAAAACCAGCCTTTTCACCCTTAACTTCCAGTAATCAGTCAATAGTCTTTAACTTCAAATGACAAAGTGCTTAAGAAAGTTTAGTAAGTTTAGTAACAATGTCAGTCTTGATGTAATTACTAGCATTATCTTCTTAGTAAGGAATTCATCTATTCATCTGTGTTTGCGCAATTCATATGGTCCCAGCTGCGAGGCATGGAAAAAAGAAATAAAAAGAAATAAATGGAAGGGCTCATCCATCAAATTCCTCATCGCTTCTTCTAAGTGCTTGGTGTGATGTGTGAGCACCAAAGCTCTGAAGGAAGCAGCCAACATTTTTTTACTTGATTATTTCCAGTGGCTTCACAGAAAGTCATTAGCCTTAAAAAAAGCAACCAAAAAAACAACCAAAAAAACCCAACAAAAAAACCCCAACCCCTCCTCTCCTCAAAAACCCTAAAACAACCAAAGCCCAAAACAAAACACAAAAGAAAAATTTATCTTCACTTTTTTTGAACTGTTCACACTGTGTTACTTCTTCCTTGCCTAAAGTGAGAAGGCAACTACTTCTGAAAGTGATTTTAGAACTGGATATATCTACATCAACCCCTCCTATACACACACCCACAAACACACTCTTGCCAGGAAATGTCAGCAAATGAGTGAGAAACCAAGGATGCAGACATTAGTGGGCGTTCTTCCCCTTTTGTGCTACACAATCAAAAATCCAAGGACCTCTACTGCCAGAGAGCTCTGCCAGATCCTACTTCCCTACCCTCTGAGGAAAAACAACAAAATCTCAGCTACTGGCCTGAGACATGCCAATACCTCCCATCTATGATGTTACAGACATGAGGACAGATGGCCAAGTCAAATGTGTATTTCTGTGCTTCCTTTCAAATAGCTTTGGCACGACCAGATGGCATTCTCTGTCTGCTTGGTATAAATGAGAACTTAAAAGGGGCTACAGCACTGCCAGAAGCAATCAATTCCACATCCTTTCAGGCACACTCTTTTCCAAAGCTGGGATGCCCCTTTCCATGATGATGGATATCTGACTGGAAATCCACCAGAGAGGAAAAAAGCCCCTGGAAAATGTCACTGTGGAAATAACCAAGGTATGGGACTGAGGACAATTTGATAACAATGTAGAGTGTAGATTATAAGGCACTAGCAATGAAAGAACAAGAAGGACAGGTTTAAGTGCTTGTCACTACCAATATAAGATCTGTGACCAAAGAATTTGAATCCAGTTCTTTCACTGGTATCTCCATACCACAAAGCTTGCCAACAATTTCACTGTTACTAAAAATTCAGAACTATTACAGACTCTGACAGAACGCTCTAAATCAAAACCTTATATAGAGATAACGGAACTGTTCCTCACTGCATTTTCCTTCTGCCTCTTACCCTAAGATGTGTTTCTATTTTTCTCTTCACTAATGTGCATTTTCCTTAATTACTTGTGATTCTGTATCACATGGTTTTATTGCCAGAGAAAACGGTGATAACTCACTGAGGTTTTATTTGCTTGTGTCTTGTTCGAGGGATTTAGCATCTGTGAAAGTAAACCAAATAATTCTTATTAATTTTTCCCATGTAATTCTAATTTTGACAGCTAACTCCGAACAACAGCAATCATGTTATCCTAATCACTAGCCTCTCTGGAAGATCTCGCCACTGCTGACAAAAGCCTACTGTGTCTTATAAACTCATCCAAATCTGCAAGGGAGCGTTTCTGGGAAGATCAATGTGTTTCCTCCTTGTGAGCAATGGAACCAAATCCAGCTACAGAGAGGACAACTACTCTCAAGCTGCTCTCTCTCTCTGTTTTCTCTGCTGTCTTTCCTGTCTCTGACATCTTCCTTCTGAGCCCACAGAAACTTTCAGAAGACATGCATGTGTGAGTGTGTGTGTGCACTGAGAATACCAATACAGGCCTCACAGTGCCCCAGTGCCACCTGCGTGTGTGGTAAATTTGACAAGCAGAGACAGAGCAGCAACAGCAACTGTAACGAGCTGGTAGTCTTCATCGTCTTTTTCTCTGCTTCTTTTTATCACCTCCTCTCTCCTTCTGACTTTTCTGTGTTACTAGCATCATGGAGGGCCATTGTTTCTATTCTATTCCGGTCCCAGTTTATTTGATTTTGCTTGTTTTTCTTACTTACAAATTACTGCCCTAAGGGAAAGAAATGTTTCGAACCTTTGAGCCAGTCTGATCTATTTAGGTACTGCAGTTGTTCATTTATTAAATCAGGTTCTCTCCTTGCTGTGTCTGCTGCTTCTAACTCCTTAATTTCCACCAATCTATTGTTTACTATTATGAGTAATAAAGAATGTTATCACAGTTGTTTGTAGCAGGAGGAATGAATCAAACAGCTGACAGGCCTCTACTCTGAAGCTCTGATAAATCAGAGGTGCAATTCAGTAAATGCGATAAAGGCACATACAGTCTGGAGAATGTAAGCACTTGACAGTAAAAGTCACTACGGGTTATTTTTCACATGCAGAGGTAGAAAAAATCCAAAACCTATCAGCTCTTTTCTATCAGTAAATCTCAAACGTTTTTTTCACACTGTGTCTCTCTAATTCACCTCTGAGGCAGCCTAACCCTGACCTCACTTCCTACACTTGGAAAAAAGAAACAAAAAACAGAGAGGGACATTCTCGGTCTCTCTAGAAGCCACAGCACTACAGGCCTAGAGCCCACGTTTTTCACCTTTGACAGCTTCTTGGTTAACATTTCGTTCGTTCTGGTTCTAACTTTTCCACCAATTTAATTTCTTGATGATTTATTTCTGCTTTAATCAACAAATTAAAACAGACTTACATGAGTCAAAGTGATATAGAAAGTATTAATGTAGTGGATTTGAACCAGTTTATCTATAGTGATAAAAAAATTTATTCCATTAGCTTAGGTAGAGCTGTAGAGGAATCTTCTAAAAAATCATTTTCATCCTTTAAGCCTTAGCAACAACTTCTCTTTCTCACAGCCCATCCTATCTTCTAGCAAAGTTAATGTAACAGAATGAAATTCTCTCTGTACAATTAAAAACCTGTTGATCACTAGTTCAAACAGTTTCTAAGGAACAAGAAGATGCAGGATATTGCATATACCTGTTAACATCTGAAATTAAGAAAACACGAGGCAAAAGACAACTGAAAATGAAAAGTATCATAAATTAATCTGATTCTGTCCAAGTTCTGTAAAGCAAGTGTAGCAAACCTCATCATGTTTTTTTTCAGCAGAAATGCATAGGAAGACTGCTAATATTGCTGGCCTTCAAAGAAATACTAAAAAATGGAAGTTATAATTAAAAATGCAAACAAATTAAAACACTGTGGCTAACTAACAAACGCAGAGGCATCCGTATTCCCTAATGTGCGCTACATAAGAGCTGAAGACAGCCCTCAAGAAGTCACCCTCAGAGTTGCAGCGTGAATTTTCCTATCGATGTTTCTAACCCCGCAGCCCTAAGATCCCTATTTATCCCTGCTAGAGTTAGCAGAAGACAGTCCAGTTTTACTTATTCAGCTTTTTAAGACATTGAATATACTTGCTGGCCTCTACAGAAATATGACACATCACATTTAATTTTAGTGCCTTCCTCTTTTTTTATACACGTATAGCCGCACATTTTAATCTTCCCACTGTCCTCCTTCCTACTAGTATCCATCCGTAAACCCGCAATTCAACAGCAACTGAGACCCTTAGGAACTGAAGGTTCATGGCAAGTCAATGTAGATGATGCTTCTAAGTGCTTCAGTGACTTCTGAAAAATCAGTCTACGAACATACCCAATGGTAAAACTGTAATAAGTGTAGGTGTGATTGTACTGCATATAATTTAATTAGCTTAGCTAACAAGATCAGCAAACAACAGTAGTAAATGTGACAACATGGACTGGACGCTCTGCCTCCCAAATAAGTACACGGTGTGGGAGGGAGGTAGCACAGCTTGCACTGACTTCTCCACCATGTGCCTTCATTGCAACTGCTCTTCCACACTAGGTAAAGCTGGGGAGGTGTCTATCTGTTCACATGACATTTGCTGCATCTTGTAGGTGGCTAACTCTGTTCAAACATTGGAGGGGAGAGAGCAAAGCAGTATGATGCAGATTACTGGCTCTAGAGACAGACAGTAGAAATAGCACTTAAATCTGCCTCACTTAAAATGGAAAGAGCAAGAGAAAGCACATCACTATTTCCCATATGCAGTATGCTGCAGTAGACTTAAGGAAAAGGTTAGCATGCTAGCCTAGATAGTAAAAAATAACAAAATTCAATATAATCTTACCAAAATTTTGTAGGTACTTTACAGTAAAGGGAAGAGCTCTACATAGGCCGCTGTTTCTCCCAGAAACCAAAAACATTACCTTCTGCACTGGATTGTATTTGAGCTACCAGAAGTTCTCATAGTCCCCAGTCTTGATTTCGGTAAAACAGACCATGTTTTAAGTGGGAGATTTTGTTGTTGTTTTTAGTTAATTTTAGCACGATAATGACCTCAGCTTGAGCAGTAAAGGTATTCTACCTGAAACTCTGCTTGAGTATAGCATCACAGAATCAGACTGTTTAAGGTTGGAAGGCACCTCTGGAGGATACCGAGAGAGGCCTCGCCATGACATCAGCCAGCTCCCCCAGCAGTCAGGGGTGCATCCCACCAGGGCCCATAGGACTCCTGTACACCCAGTTTGCTCGAATATACTCTAACCTGATTGTCCTCCACCAAGGGTAAGTCCTCTTTACTTCAAACTTTCCCCTCGGTCTCCAGGGCTTGGGATTTCCAAAGGCACAACATTTCAGCAAAACAGTACAAGTTCATTGTCAGCTCCTGGACAAATCTATTCTTGTCTATACCCCCTCAAGGAAGCACAAACCACTTGGAACTACACAACCCACATATGCATACAAATAGCTCCAGAAACTCTTGGTGAATGTGAAATGTGTGGTTACAGATATTATTCCTTCAAATCTTAATAAAATGTATGATGAAATAGAGAAACATTTAAAATTGTTTATTTTTAAATTGGATCTGCATCTTTTTACCATACATGGATTATCTTTCATTCATGAGGTTGCAACTGTTTGTTTCCTTTAAGAAATGCAAGTGTAAAAATCTCAAATGCCTTTGAAAGGCCACGTTAAAGACAAAATGAAGGAATTCAGAGAAATTTGTGGACAATACATCCAGAAGACACTGTCTTGTTTGGAATCCAAAATACTGTAACTCTCTACTAGCTGATCTACAGTTAGGAGAAAACTGAACATTGTTTGGGTGTTTCAAACTTTATTTCCATTTCAAGTGGCACTTGACATTTTCTACATGAAGAACGGAATAAAGCAAATGCTGAAGGGCTTGTGTGCTTTCCTACGCTTGCTAAGTGCTACTTGAATTTTGACTACACTATACTTTGTCTCTGATTAGCCAAACTCCATGTGGTGTACAACAACACTGTATGTCTTTTCTATACAAAAGAAAACCCGGAGCTCTCACTTCTTTGGATTAGACTACTGGTTTTTGGTTCAACCTACTAGTCTTAATTTAGAGCAGCTCTGCTAAATTTTCCAAATACTCCAACTATGTACTACAGTGTACTTAACTATTTAGACACTACAAATTGCACGTATATTTTCATTAAGTCCACAACTACATAACCAAACCAAAAAAGTCTCCCAAACTTCTATTTTTTTTTTTTAAGACTAAGTGGAAAAAAATCAGATACATTTTTGATTCACACACAATTCTTCAAATAAAAAACAGCTTGCAGATTTTTAAATTAATACCAAAACTGCTAAGAAGTATTTGCGAATCACAATTTGTACCTTAACTGCATCACTATGGCACAACTGCAGATATAGGACTCAATTCCTTACATCTAGAGTAAGAAAGCATAAAACAGCATTCTTCTGAGCCAGTAGGACCTTGGAAAACCAGTGCCCTTTCTTGTGATCCCATACACAGAAATAAGAGTAAATTCCCAGCAAATCCTAGGAGAGAAGCTACTGAAAGACTGCTCCGGGTTATCACATTTACTGCATCTTCTGGGTATTCAGCTCCTCTAGCCAGTCAGCTTGGGTGGGATGGAGGGGGGAAGCCAGCCTTTTTGGCCACTTGCAGATTTCACAGCACTAATTCAGCAGGCCACCATCTTTAACTGCCAGATTCTTGACACTTGGCACAAAGACTCTTCACCTGACAAACCTTTTTCCAGGATTTACTCAATTAGAAACCTCCATAAATTGTGGGGGAGTTTGGCTCTGAGTTCCAACTTCAAATTGTTAACGCTGAACTCAATTATTCTGAATACCAGAATACGTAAACCTCTTCTTCCAGTGGGAATATTAAAGTCTAAAGTGAATGGCAGTGCCACTTGGCTATTATGAGTCATTATTTATGGGTAAAATGTTGCTTAAAGATACAGGAACTGTAGGCTTAGAACAGCAGCTGTCACAATTCTGAGAGAACATAGGAGAAACTTTGAGTAAACTTGTGTTTTAAAAGCAAACCATTGTGATGATGTAATGCCTCTCCTTAAAATTCATAACTTAAGTATAAACTTCTGTTTCTACTCAAATGTTTGTCAATAATAAAAACAGAGGTAAATATCATAAACACCAAGCAATCAATGATGTAAAAGAATATCTGGCTTGTTTAGCACATGGGAATTCGTGTATATTTTAGTAAGCAGCTCATTCTGGACACTCACTCTCAAACAAACGGGGGCAGCAGAACACTATGAGTATCCTTTGGCTCCACTTAACTCCTTTCTGAGTGGTTTCAGACTTAAAACAGGCTTTATGTCTATGTGGCTTTTTGCTGGTATTCTGGCGAGGAGCCAAATTTCACTTCCCTATGAATAAGGGCTTTATTGGAAATTGTTATACTGTTTTAGAAGGTGATCTTGTTTTATGTTTCACTGGGAGATTGAAATGCTTTGCAAAGACTATTTTACAGGTTTTGTCTGGTTTCAGCACCTTTGAGACAAACACTAAGGAGAAAAAGCAGCAACAAAACTGTTCTGTTTCCACAGAGTTTTTGTGCCTATATAAGGTACTCCCAAGTAACTGATTTTGTCTGCTATAATACAGGAGTTCTCTCCTTATTAAGCTAGACTATTAAAATATTAATTGTTCTGTCTCAGGCTGTAACCCAATGGACAGTTCAGATCATATTTTGAAATCTGACTGAAGCATTACAATCATGGATTACAGTTGAAGGCTGGGAAAAGGGAGCCCACTACAGAAATACCTCCTCCTCCCTTTTTCCAAAAACCTTTATCAAAACAAAGTAAAGAATTTTAAGACTTCAAGATATATGGGCCTAAAATCAAGTTCAGTGACTTATAAGAATTTCTGTAATGCGCTGTGACTTTCCGGAGATTGCTCTTAGAAAAGCCTTTTTATGGCTCTGCTTTCATTTCAGGTCTCTGCATAAAGATTGCATTTAGAAGAGTTTCAAATGTATTTATGTGCAAGAGGCACTATCTCCTCTTTGGTCTTTTTTGGACTGAGTAGGATTGAAGAAGGGCTATCTTGCCTAGGGCACTCCTCAATGCCTCGTCCAGACCGACAATGATACACTGTATTTGTTTTAATACATCTTTGTGTGCTATACAGAGTAGTTTGATAATGCTGCTTGTGAAGAATGCTTTGGTCTACATTGCTGCAGGCTAGGAAAACTGTGCTTACAAATTCTAATGCAGAAGGATATACAGCTATTTTTAGCCAACATATTGCAAGGTTTCAGACACACAGTAATACAGTCCTGTTAGATCTTTAAACACTTGTGACAGAATCACAGAAATGTAGGGCTGGAAGGGCTGTTAAGAAGCCTTGCCCATGCCCTGAGACAAGATTAATTATATTTTTTAACACCTCAGAGATGTTCACCTAATATAGTTCCAAATGAAGGACATCACAGCCTTTTACAATGCTTCTCTACAGTTACAATCAGACATTTTCCCTATTTTTCTCCATTACTCCTTGTCATAGCTCCAAGGGGCACCAAAAAAATGTTACTGTCTTCTCCGAAGGAACCTTGCCCCCCCCTTCTCTTCTTAAATGTACCGTGAGACTATTATTACACTCACATTTTCTTACCATTTTCCAGACCAAGCAAACATGGTTCCTATAATCTTTCTCTTCAAGAGCAGTGCCCAGACCTGGGCATAGTACTCCATCCAAGGCCTCTAGTTCTGAGCATTACTGCCTGCATATAGTTGCATACCGTATTTTCTTTTTAAATGCATAGAAATATATAAATACCTCCATTAACTTGCATAGAACAATCCTGTTGACACATACTGGTTGTGTTGACTTTTCTTCTACAGCACCATATTTTTAACCATTCAATCAAATCCTGATTTCTTTTTATCTTGTGATTCTTCATTACACACGCAGCTATCCAATTCTCCTTCCTAACAGTAGTATTGCACTTAATTTCATTTTCTTAACTTCATGCAATTTCTCCACCCTTTCTGAGAATGCCTTGTATTCTGTACTTGCTCTCCAAGAGGTCTCAGCTTGTCGGTGCAGGATTGTACACGTATCCCTCATTATGCCATCTGATTTGTCAAGGAAACTGCAGACTAGAACTGGATTGAGGAGAATAAGAGGTATATTCCATCTGCAGATTAGAAAATTCAACTCTTTGCTATGAAATTTCAAGAAGTTTCTAAACAGTTCCCTCCAAGTTCTTAATAAATATTAACTGCTCTGGTTCAGAGGCAGCTTAGACACTCCTTAATACTACAAACAAATTAACTCCTACTGACTTCATCTATCTAAATATATCCCAAAATACTTTAAATATATTTTAAATTCACCATTTTCTTCCTCTACTATTTTTTTAAAATTGTGTTAACTAAGTGATAAAATTCATGGCAACAAACAGAAGATTAGGCAAATTAGAAATGCCTGTGGGGAGGGGGGAATAAAAAATCCTGGAAGACAAAATAACACCCAGTCAGCTACTAACACTTGTAAATTTTAAAGGAATTTTAATAGTCATATAGGCTGATTCCATGTAATAATAATATTCAGTAACAAAATCGGATAGTACTTAGTCACAGTCTTTTAAATAAAATGACATTGAAATCAGTGAGGTATTTGCTTCTTGACCAACCAACTTCGTAATTATTTACACAGCAAACCTGCAAATTTCATGTTTAGCTCTTCACACTCTGAAACTAATAAGCTGTTAAAAATTTATAACGCTAATCTGATTCAGAACTTCATTCAGGTTCATTATTTTGCACATGTAACACAAGAGAAATTTCACTGATACAGATTTTACTTGTGAGAGTCAAGTCACACATACAGAATTTTGCAGGATGTGGTAATTACGGCAGCATCAACATGCTCTGTGTGACAAAAATCTCACAGACATACTACAGAAGGACAAAAATAAACCATGAGTTGAATAAAATGATGGCAGATATGGCAAAAGATAGAATTCCAGATCAGTTCTGAATGTTTAAAGTCCATATATCTTTCCATATCAGCATGCATACAGAAACTTTATTATATATATTCTATGACAATATATTGTTCATATATTATAAATGTTCACTTGGTATTTTATTCAGTTTATAGAACGGATTCATATATATTAAATCATTCAGCACTTAATAAAGGCCATGATGCACAGATTACTAAATAGTCTTCAGGGCTAATTTGATACAAGCACAAATGTTAGATTTTCATTAGCCTGAAGTTTAAGAGCATAATTGAATATAGCATAATTTTAGATATAATTTATTAAAAGTGAAATGAAGGGTTAGGTTTAATAAAAGATGAAAATGGCCTATAACTGCCTATAACATTTTTCCATGTCTCTGTGCTGTTGTTTCCTATCTATTTTGAATTTAGCATAATGAGATAACTTTAAAATATAGAGCAGAGATTTTTACGGTATCAGTCAACTCTTCAAAACAGTTTCACTTTCCCCCATGTTTGAAAGGTTTCTTTTTCTTTCAAGAAAAGAAAAGAAATAAGCCAACCCCTGATATGGTCTTTCAGTGAAAGAAAGGTTGAAAGATGGGACATCTCCTAAAATTTAATGGGAAACAGGACAAACTTGTTTTTGGTTACAGAAGGAATATATTAACTTCAGAGTGGGAAGTACATTACATGAAACACTACATAATGAAACAGAAGGGAATCTAATATTCATCCCAAATTATAGTCTGACTCATGTAGTGATGTCGCGATTTAGCACCTGTGAACTGGAGCCTGAGTTAGGTGACGCTGTAAGCTGTCCTTGGATGGGACTGCGCAAAAGCTGTGCAGACCCAGACTCAGAACAGCAATTTCATCCCGTGGGAATGTCCTAACCTGCATTCCCTCTGCCTTGCTCAGAGCAACCAGGACGGAAAATGGGATTCTGAAATACCAGATAATATCAAAGCTGGAAGTGAATCTTGACATATTTCATGTAGGACATTCAAAGTGCTCAGGTCACTACTGGCAAAGCAGAGCTTGTTTGTCACATCACAGAACTGCATTCTACAGAGAAAGTTTGTATTACCTGCCTGTAAATGTCTGTCTTGACCTTGGAAAATGATCCATAGCAACACTAGGATCCCCTGCCATAGGCTCACTTTTTAATCTTAATTATGTTGAGAAACACTGAGAGTGTAACTAAGGCTTAGTGGTTCAGAAATAAAAATACATCATGGGACCTAAAGACATAGGATCATGCTAAGTAATAAAATATCAAAAAATTACGAAGGTGCACTACAACATTTCTTTACCTTTCACTTTCACCTCCAAAAATCTGTTTTTGATTCTGGCAACACAGCATTATACACTGCAAATCTGGAAAAACCTGAATATGAATGACCAAAATAATGTCTGAATTTTGTGATGCGGTTGCCCCTCTTTACCACTTGCTGGTCTCTCTAATGAAGTATCTAGAAGACTAAGTCCTCTAGGTACCATTATTTCAGAAAACCATGTTCCATCTGTTGCTATCATAGCTGTCCATCCTTTAGTCTTAATGCTTGGCATAGGAGGGAACAGATACAGACACTGGTCATGCTCCTAATCACACTTTGCATGAAAATGGAAACCAGACTGTTACAGAGCCAAACAAACAAAAAGCACGTGTTCTTTCTGCACCTTATAACAAGGTGAAAAGTCAGAAAAGACAGCCACTCTCACAAGATAACTACCTACTTCAGTAATCAGACTAAACACCACAGTAAAGGTGGTACAGCAGCAAACTAAACATGGGCTACCAAACCACTCAGAAAAGGTATGTGAATGTTCAGGCTGTCAGGCACATGGAGTTCCCCGCTCTCCTTACTCCTCCCAGACATAAAGACTGCCTACCATCCTGTGCAGAGAATAAAACGTATGTTTGTAACTTAAAACAGCCCACAGAATTCTTGCCTAAAGATGAGGAGTCAGTAACTGCAGAGGCAGGAAAATGAGAATGAGGAAGCTTTCCTATTAGAAGTAGGAAAGCAAGAGAATAGTTTAAATTTATGAACTGCTGTACTAAATTTCATACTTTTTTTTTTTTACAGATTTCTTTAGAAGCAAAGGACCAGTGAAAAAGCAGGAAAAAAATTAAGCTAATATTTTTGAGCATTATCTGAAGCTAGGTTCTAGATTATTACAGAAGTTGTCGACACTTTCCTTCACTTCCTTTTTCAGAATGAAACCAGTTCATACCAATCACCTTTTCTCCAAGTTAAATAAATATAACAAGACGAGTTAGTAATAAAGGTTGGATTTGCAAAGAAGTCAGAAGAAGTAGTTATTCAGCTGTTGTTGAAAGCAGACAAACCACACACAGCAGATAAAATGGCATTGTTCTTTCAACCTGGGATGTGATTTTGCCAACAACACTAACTTCTAATCATAGAATCATAGGTTGGAAAAGACCTCTGAGATCATCAACTCCAACCATCTGCCCAACACCACCATGCCTACTAAACCATAGCCCAAAGTGCCACATCTAAACACTTTTTGAATATCTCCAGGGATGGTGACTCTACCACCTCCCTGGGCAGCCTATTCCAATGCCTGACCATTCTTTTCAGTAAAGAAATTTTTCCTAATATCCAGTCTAAACCTCCCCTGATGCAACATGAGGCCATTTCCTCTCATCCTATCACTCGTTAATTGTGAGAAGAGACCAACACCTGCCTCACTATAACCTCCTTTCAGGGAGTTGTAGAGAGCAATAAGGCCCCCCCTCAGCCTCCTCTTCTCCAGACTAAACAGCCCCAGCTCCCTCAGCTGTTCCTCATAAGACTTGTTCTCTAGACCCCTCACCAGCCTCGCTGCCCTTCTCTGGACAAGCTCCAGCAACTCAATGTCCTTCTTGTAGTGAGGGGCCAAAAACTGAACACAATACTCAAGGACCGGCCTCGCCAGTGCTGAGTACAGGGGCACGATCACCTCCCTGCTGCTGCTGGCCACACTATTCCTGACACAAGCCAGGATGTCGCTGGCCTTCTTGGCCACCTGGGCACACTGCTGGCTCATGTTCAGCTGGCTGTCAACCAGCACCCCAAGGTTCTTTTCTACCAGGCAGATTTCCAGCCACTCCTCCCCAAGCCTGTAGCATTGCACGGGATTTGTGTGACCCAAGTGCAGGACCTGACACTTGGCCTTGTTGAACCTCATACAGTTGGCCTAGGCCCATCGATCCAGCCTGTTCAAATCTCTCTGCAGAGCCTTCCTACCCTCAGACAGATCGACACTCCCCCCCAATTTGGTGTCATCTGCAAACTTACTGAGGCAGCACTCAATCTCCTTATCCAGATCACTGATAAAGATATTAAACAAGACAGGACCCAAAACTGAGCCCTGGGGGACACCACTTGTGATCAGCCGCCAGCTGGATTTAACGCCATTCGCCACTGCTCTCTCAGCTTGGTCAATTCAACCACTTCTTTATCCAGCGAAGTGTACACCCATCCAAACCACAGGTAGCTGGTTTCTCCATGAGGCAGTATATGTCCTTCTTCTCAGAATTTTCTTTAGCTTATGTAAAGACTCCATATCCATCAAGCTGGCCTCAAGTGAGCCAAAACAACTAAAAGTTAAACAAAGATGTCCTTTGAGGGATCCAGCCATTCCCACCTTGGCTTGACATTGCCTGGTCTTTTTACGCCCTCCTGATGTTTTGTAAAGGCCTACATTTTCTACCAGTGTTTTCAGAGAAGGGATAGATCAAGTCAGATAAATGATATTCTTCAATGCACATTAAATTTCCTGGTTGCATGAACATAAACACCAGTGAAAAACCCCCCATATATACGTATGAATGATTATTTGAATGATTTTCTACTATCAGGAAAGTTCAGGCCTAAATACCAGCTAATCATAATTCAGATTTCCTGACAGGATTCTATCTATTAAAGGCAATTGTTTATTACTCCTCTCCATCTTACAAAAAAAATCAAGAAAAAAAGAAAAAACATCCACAGTGAATGGTCTCCTGTTTCCATTTGAAGTCAATGGCAAGATTTCAATTTACTCCAATAGGACCGCAAATTTCTCCAAATACTCTGTGAGGCACACGCTGAAGCACACTGCTCCAAGTATACTTTTAACAAGTAGTATATGAATAATGTAATACGAAGGTATATTTTGAATATGTAGAAGATAAAAATGGAAAGCCCTACAAAATCTGCAGCAATATTTTCTCAAGGAGCTATTTAAAATAATTCAAATAGATAATGCTTACGCCATGTACAATATTACAGTCCTATTGACAGCAATGGCCCTTTATGAAAAATAAAAAACTTAAGTGTGCCAAAGTCTATACTCCTGCATACACATACAAAAATATGAATTAGTTACAAAAATCTTTTTTGGGAACAAAACAAAAGGAAACGAACTAAAATATTTTCTTATAACTGACGCTATACTGGAAGAAGAGCGAATCAGTTCTTTACAGCGAATCAGCAACATGCAGACATCCCACATTGAACCCTTTCACAGAGTGCAATCATATTTGAAACACAAAGCACAAAAGACGCAAATCCTCAAACCTGTCCAAACACCTCCAGTATGTGCCACCCTGTGTCGTAATCAGTCATGTCATTGTGCTTCACACAATAGCATCCACTTCACATATTCTATACGTCACAGTACACAAACTCAGTACGAGTTAAAATGAAGAGGCAAAGAACACAGACTCACGTTGCGAGACAAGTTGAAAACAAATATAAAAACTGAAAAATAAAATAACCATGTAAAATCCTTATGAATTGAAAAGAATCTACTGAGGTTCCTCCTCATTATTTATCACTGCTGTTAGACAGTCTTAAAACGAGCCATTAACACCAACCCGGCATTGGAATTGTAGTGAATTGCACAACCTAGACTCAAAACACTCCTAAGCAATTGCTCATGCAGGAAACACTTGTGACCAGTAAAATATTCTTACAATTGAGGTGTTCTGTCTTGGAGTGCAGAACTAGTTTAAAAAGTAAAAAAGAGAAATTAGGTAGGTAGGAAGAAATCAAACTGCTTTCCCAATTATCTCTGTCAAGGCTAGTTACTGCAGAAAAGGCTCTTTACAAATATAGAAAGCATGTGGGAAGTAGAAAAGTGCAAGGTTTCAGTAAGTCTGAAGGTTGCATAATTGAATTTGATAAACATTTCCTAGGAAGTTTTAAAATTTCAGAAGATAAATACATAGTAAAAATAAACCTAGTTCAGCCGTTTTTGCTCTACAAAATGGTATACCTTCATTTCATGAAGAAAAAAAATAATTCCATCTCCTCCTCCCTTTCAGCGTACAATCAATACTCTCTTTCCCCTTTATACTCTCTTCCTCCATACTTTACAAACAATCTGAGAAATATAATTCAGTCCAAGGGAATATTAGACTACAGACAATACTACTTCATACAATTTATGATTCAGCCAACAGTAATTAAAATCCCACCAGAAACATTTTTTTTCTACAAACTTTAGCTCTAACACCCTCAAGAAGGAACAATACAGACAATTGAACATCAACAAGAAACGAAAGGACACATTTGCCAGTAGGTGGATAGTTTCACAATGACCTTTCCTTTCTGTCTCTTTGGAGCAGGGCACTATCACAATCCCGCAGCAAAAGTACAGAGAACTTCCAGTTCATCATTCAGCTCAGTTTCTATCACTTTAAATTGATTTTTTTTAAATCTTAAATATTAAAAAGATGGATTAGTAATATTGCCTCTTAAGACAAATAACTGCTAGTAACATCGCAAATGGACTTGGGTCTCAAGTTCTAAATTGGTCTGTTCTTTGTTTTCATTGCTGCCACTTCGAATCATAAAGTTTAAGAGGATGTCATGTTTTGAGAAAGTTCCTGGATCACAGCCCGGAGTATGTATAGACACTTCTGTTGTCAAGGTTTTGCTCCTGATTTCAGCAAAGAAGAAAGCCTCCATCCTGTAATCTGGGTACATCTAAATGGCAGACCATCTCTCTCATCTGAGCTGACTTTGAGGTAGCTCAGCTGCATACTATTGCAACTGAGTTTACTAGCCCAGAGCTCAGAGTGAACTGTCAGATTCAGTTTTTACTTTCCAGGCAGTGGTCTAGATACAAACATGAAGCTGCTTGAAATATCAGTTTTCCAATGAGAGCACAACTCTCTACAGAGAAAATGATGAGTGGCCAAAAAGTATTAATTTGAACGTAAAAAAATTCATACTTTCCTGTTTTACAAATGCAGATGAGCTTTTAAAATCAGCACAGAAGCTTTAAATTCCAAAGCTGAAATATCGAAAGGAGTTTGCTGGGAAACGAGCACTAAACCTCAGAACCTCAATTAGTGTTTAGCAATGCAGGTCCCTATGAAATCAACAGAAATCCTACCCTGAAAGCTGTTTTTCTTTCTCACCTCAACCAAAATAGTCTATTCACAATGACACAGATTGAATAATTAGGCAAGGCTACAGAATTTAGAGCTGTTGGCTCTCACGGATAGGTTACGTTACGCACTCAGTCTGTAGGCTGCCTTAGGCAATGTGCAAAACTTCCTCTTCTACAGTCTGAATAACTAAATAGTGCAATATCTGGCAAAAACCTGGACTTGCCAGTGCTGTACCTCATAATTATTTTGCTTGTCAATACAGATTCAAGACTGCTTCTCTAATTTTAGTTTACAAAATGTGACATGAAATCAGGAATGACCATACCAGCACTAAGTGTCACAGGCAAAACAAAAACGATACCTACCAAAGAATGAAAGACAACAAGGAAAAAATTGGAAGCACGGTACTAACTCGGTGGTAAGTTACCAACATAGACAATGAAGTTCAGTATTTAGCCATTTAAACACCAGGATCTTGACAACACAGACCAGGACTTTGAAGTTTCGGTTACCCAACCCATCACTCAGCAGAACTGTGAAGAAGTAGCAGCACTTGCTGAGCAAGTTACGGCAGCAAAAGGAGAACCATGTTGGCCGATACCAGGCTGCCAGAGGGTGCCATATTATGACAGTGCATAAAGCACTTCTCGGATGAGCCGCCATATCAGAAGCCACACCAATGACAGCTCCTGATCAGATGATTTTACAAGCTGGTACATCCACCACTGGATGCTTTACACAGTCCCTGGCAATGAAGTAGTGCAATGGTAGTATTTCGCTTCTTGCTTTTTGTTCGTATTAATAATTGAGGATGATGAGGACTTGATTAATTGCTTTCAAGGCATTATCTAGTATGATTTATTATTTTTACTTTGGAAGCAACTAATAATTGCAGTCATATGCAGCTTTCTTCCCCATCTAAAGAAAGCCTGTCAAGCTGTCTTAGAAACACAAATATTTTTGTTCCCATTTCATTCATTCATTCAGCAGCACATCAATGCATACAGTAGTCATCCTATCTGCTTTTGGCCACCTATGCCTTCATAAGCCACTTCATTTTGCCTCCATAGGCGTTTAGTGGCTGGAGATGGTCATTGGGCAACTAAAATACTCACTGGCTGCAAAAGGAACTAGAACAGAACAGCTTCTAACTCCACTTAAGTGGTGAAGCTACCAAACACAAGTCATTAAAGTTAAGCAAAAGTAAGCTGACAGTTTAACAGAATTTTCCAGCATCACAGAGCACTTGAGCTAGCATGATATAAATGAAGTCCATTTGAACTCGATAGGTCAAGCCCCTAACACTGCACTGGTAGAGCTTAGAACCGAGCTGTTCTTTTTCACTTGCAAATACCTCCAACTTCTGGAAGCTATTGCTCATTGTATTAAAAAAAAAAAAAAAGTCATATGCAGAATCTCTCTCAGTGTTGTCAGTTTGATTTTACGGAGAAGCATATGTTCACTTAAGGAAAGGAGTAAGAATTGAAGCAGTTTTGCAATCTCTGTAGCAGTTTAACTACTTTGCTTCTTTGGTTATATTCCCCACTTTATCTGTAGGCTAGTATTTATACTAATAAAGCACAACGCTTCTATCTGCAAACTCTTACAGACTATTACAGGTCAAATACAGAGACGGGGCTTCTGTAGTGTTAATGAGGGGCTCTGGGAAGTTAGATTCATTGAATGCCAACTTCCATTTCTTTCCCAAATTTCCTGAACAAGAAATGAAACAAACAGCAAACCCCACTGTATGGGCCTAATGTCAGATTTTAATCTTGCTTACCTGGATACAGTATCAAGTAACTGCACTGATGCGAACACTGTTACTTCAGAGTCACAACACAGTAAGTATTAGAATCTAGCCTCTGATTTTCATTTTAAACCTGGATTAACTATGTAAAGAAGGCAGGAAAAAAGAGAACCTTCTAGTTGTGTATTTCAATAACCATGACTCTGTTTATTTAGTATGTTTTAATCATGAAAATGACTGTATGTGGCAGGATTTCTGACATCAACTGGCACTGCTCAGTCTGTCCCTGAAACAGAGCAGAGCTTGAAATCTTTATTTTACTTTGCTGCTCTTTACCGTCCAACAAGAATGGGGTGGAATCAATAAGGATCTTAGCAGCTCTGTTCTCTGAAGAGATTTGAGAACTCTTTCCTGGTGCACAGGTGGAGTCAGGAAGGGGAGTTAAGCATGGCATCTCCTGAGCAGTCCATGTTTGATACATGACACAAACACTCCGTTCAAAACATTTTCCTAATGTCTCTCTCATGTGGTGCTTGTACTCTCAAAAGACAAGAAGAAACCTCCCAGAACGACACAATTATTCTTTTCTTTATGTTTCACTTGGCAAAGTATTTATAAATTGTGAACTTGGCACTTCTGGTTTCTTCACTTTGTAGGCTACAGAATACGCATGAACTACCCTGCGTGTCTCTTTGTATATCCTAAAAACCCGTTAGTCACGTGTAGGAGGTCTGCTTATAGTCTTCTCACTTCTCCTGTGATTGTGATACCCCAGTAAGGATCAGAGATGTTGCTAAACAGATCAAATGTAATTGCACTAAAGCAATAAAGCTGCTGCTGCTTTTGTACTTCTTGATGTGACTATTCTGTGCAGCAACATGCAAAAGTAGACAAATATTCCTAAGGGTGATTGCAGAGAAAATTACCTAGTGGCCATATCTAGCTGTACAAAATACAACGGGCAGTAATGTTGATTAACTAACCTTAACACTAGTTATGTGAGGGGAGAAAGGCAGACAGAAAGGGTCAATCTAAAGTAGTTTGAAGGAAAAAATTAAAACAGATTGACTAATTTGTTAAAATTACAAGCAACTAAAACTAACCTTCAGACAAACAAGTCCCTAGTCTTTTTTGTTTGCTTGTTTGTTGTTTTTTTTAATAGGAGGAAATACACTATAAACCCTGCCCACAATGTCTGCACAGAGAGACAAAGGCTACCTCAAAGTTAAGAAATCATTACATAAAAAACAGTAATTTCTTCCACTGATTAGTAACACAAGTTACATAGACCTCAGTGGTTCGAAAGCCTACTTTGGGATCGGAGAAGCTACCTATGTGCAAACTGACTCTTAAGAGATGTAGCATGATACTATGACAGTCACAGAACTTTGCCATCAGAGCCTAACTTTGGTTTCTAAGGTTATTTTACACATTAGATGATGCATCATCCATTGAATCAACAACTTGGAAATATCTTTTGAATGTTAGAGACCTAACAAAGAATTCCTCTTTAAGAAGCACATCTGAAACTAAAATATCCCAGAGGTTTTGGAGTAAACTGTTACAGGGTGGAATACTAGGCAGAAAACACATGTTTTCATGCTATTTTAAGGGACGATGCTCTGTTTTAACAGCCATGAATATGAAGTATAAAAATCGAATTGCTTCTCCCTTATGCTATTGGCAAAAATCCCAAAGTAAAACCAAAACAAAATTCAGGTCCTGTTGTGTTTGAAATATACTAACAGCAAACAGGTACCTTTTTCTGCCAAGTTAAAAAAAATAACGTTCCCTGGTCTTACAAACTGAGCACTACAATTCAATGAGAAGTTCTTTCTGTTAATATGTTATGAAGACCACACAAATCAGAGGCTCTTCAATGATTAAGTGAACTCCAGCAGAGATGTCATCTAGCAATACACTTAACAGTGGAGTTATTTACCTGAGTAGTTTCCTGTGTGAGCTTTGTGTGTTTCTACTCACACCTATCTTTGTGTTCCACAGCATGATACAACAGTAATAAAAAAATCACCATGAAGGACTGTTTCCTGTGGTTACTCAATCTGTCCTCAAATCAGTGGGAAGGCAGTGACAGCAAAAGCAGATTTAGGTCTCCCACGCTTCTTAAGGAAGAACATTACTTAACAACCAGGATTGACCTTGAAGTCCTTTGTGACAAGTGGCAAGACTCGAGCTTCCCAATGCCCAAATGTAGCGTGGCACCTTGATGACTTCACTAAAACATTAAATCCTGCTTGTTATCAGCAGCTGTGAATCAGCAACACCACCTACCACATCCCTTCTTTACTGAGATGCAATCAATAACAGTGGTGTCCCATCGACAGAGAGGTCCTCACACGCTAGCAAGCAGTACTGGACTTGGATTCTGTCCTTCACCTGGATTCTGCCATTAACCAAAAATAGCAAGTCAGTTCAATCTGATTTACCAAATCCTCTTGGGAAGCAAGACCAAAGAAGTGTCAAATACATTCTTTCTGCAAAGGAGGAAGACCACTTTCAAAATTATATAAAAACAACTTTGAGGAAGTTCACAAGTGGAAAAAAAACTTTACACTTACAAAGCTCTCTCTTTACTGTTTTGAGGATATAACAAGGCAGATATCTCCTGTAGCTTACAGGACCAGCCCCTATCCTAGCTCGGTCACCTGCTGTTAAGACTACAAACAACTCTGATCCTTCTTCTTTTTTTGTGTAGCCACAATAAACTGAGGCACTAAAATCTCAAGTACTGTGAAACCCATAGAGATATTCCAAGCAAGCAGCAACTGCAGGAGTTACTGAACATGCAACCGAGGTATTGGCTTTTGGCCTCTTCTTCCCTCCCTTGCTATTTTGTACATATCCCTGGCAGTAAATTCTTCCTGGAATATAAAATAGTTCAAAAAAAAAATGGAGCAAAAATGAGGTGAAAAAACCCCAACATCTAAAAAATCATGGCAAGGAGCTGAAATGAGAAAAAATTTTTGGGTCAAATATAAATAGCGTCAATGCAGTTTACATGTATTTACATTAACTTTAGAACTGTTTTCTGATTAGTAGCTCAATACGTCTTCCCTATAATTCTAATTTCAAGGTGTGTACGTAAGGCTACTCAGTTCACTTTACTGTACCCTTCAGTAAAAACTGCATCTCCGCAGGTTAACAACGGTTAGAGGGCAGCTATTACTCACTGCTGCCATCTCATGGTAGAGAGCATATCCGAAGTGTTCAGTAAAACGCAAGGGATATTTCTTAATTACTCAGTTTTACAGGTGCTCATCGGCTTAGAAAGCTGGGTTTCTGTCCCTATGTAAGCTTCAATTCTACTGATAAAAACAAATGGATAGTGAAGAAATTATAAGTCACAGATATCAGAAATGCTTCACAAAAGAAAACTGCATTAGCACAATGAATGGATCGAATCCCAGGTTCATGTAAGGTAGAAAACAGTTTTACCAGACGGTGTTCACCACCTTCTAAAAACAAAAAATCACCACTCCACTATATTGGGTAAAACCTACTTGAAACTACATGCTTTAGAAAAAGGAAGTATACTGTGATGACTGTATTTGCTATATAATCACGGAATCGTAGGGGTTGGAAGGGACCTCTGTGGATTGTCTAGTCTAACCTCACTGCTGAAGCAGGGTCACCTAGAGCAGGCTGCACAGGACCTCGTCCAGGTGGGTTTTGAATATCTCCAGAGAAGGAGAATCCACAACCTCCCTGGGTAGCCTGTTCACCCTCAGTGTGAAGAAGTTCTTCCTCTAGTTCAGATGGAACTTCCTATGCTTCCCATTGCCCCTTGTCCTGTCGCTGGGCACCACTGAAAAGAGCCTAGCCCCATCCCCTTGACACTCATCCTTAAGATATTTATAAGCATTTATAAGGCCCCCTCTCAGCCTTCTCTTCTTCAGGCTAAACAAGCCCAGCTCCCTCAGCCTCTCCTCATAGGAGAGATGCTCAAGTCCCCTAATCTTCTTCGTATCTCTCCACTGGACTCTCTCCAGTAGTTCCTCATCCATCTTGAACTGGGGAGCCCAGAACTGGACACAGTACTCCAGATGAGGCCTCACTAGGGCAGTGTAGAGGGGAAGGAGAACCTCCCTCGACCTGCTTGCCACACTCTTCTTAATGCACCCCAGGATCCCACTGGCCTTCTTGGCAGCCAGGGCACACTGCTGGCTCATGGTTAACCTGTCGTCCACCAGCACACTCAGGTCCCTCTCTCTGCAGAGCTGCTCTCCAGCAGGTCAGCCCCAAGCCTGTACTGGTGCATTGGGTTGTTCCTCCCCAGGTGCAGGACCCTGCACTTGCCCTTGTTGAACCTCATCAGGTTCCTCTCTGTCCAGCTCTCCAGGTCTTGCTGGATGGCAGCACAGCCTTCTTCCCGTTCTCCATCCACCTCACTGTCAACCCATCTAGCCCACACTTCCTGAGCTTCCCTAGGAGGATGTTATGAGAGACAGTGTCAAAAGCCGTGCTGAAGTAGATGTAGACAACATCCACTGCTCTTCCCTCCTCTACCCAGCCAGTCATGGCATCATAGCAGGCTATCAGATTCGTCAAGCATGAGTTCTCCTTCATGAATCCATGTTGACTACTCTTGATAACCTTCTCTTCCTCCACTTGTCTCAAAATGACATCCAGAATGAGCTGCTCCATCTTCTTTCCCAGGATGGAGGTGAAGCTGACCAGCCTGCAGTTCCCTGGGTCCTCCTCCTTGCCTTTATTGAAGGTTGGAGTGACATTGGCTTTGCTCCAGTCCTCGGGCACTTCTCCTGTTCTCCAAGACCTTTCAAAGATGGCAGAGAGTGATTGAATGACATCCACCAGCTCCCTCAGCACTCGTGTGTGCATTCCGTTGGGGCCCATGGATTTGTGGGTGTCCAGATTGCTTAGACGATCTCTCATACAATCCTCCTCGACCAAGGAAAAGTAATATTTGTTCCTTTTCACTTCACACAAGCCTAAGTGCTTAATCAAAGAAAAACAAAAAATGGAAGTGTTTTCCTACAGATGCCTAAGGAGGGGATCTTTAAGGTTCTTCATTAATTTATTTTTTCAATGCAATAAAATTTAAAAATGGTAAATAATGAATTAAATACTACAGCTGCTACTAAGTGCTGATCAAGACCTAAGCACTAGTGCTATCCAAGTTCAAGGTGAGGTAGACTTTCAGGGTATGTCTCAGTAATTATTTTATTTGTTTCAAAACTTTAATTGAGACAAAGAATAAAAATAAAGATGTATAAAGATGGTATGAAGTGTCAATGAATTTTAGAATTTTTCTTCCCATGGAAGTTTTATGTTTGGCAAAAAAACCCAGAAATTGCTGAAAACAACAAAATACGCACAAAATCTCCTGTAGTAGCACGCAGAGTGAAGCTTGCTGTTGGTTCCTACATCTCTGATGACATTAAGGGAACTGCCCCCCTTTGGTGAGAGGAGTCGGCACATGATGAGAAATTGTAACACGGAAAATGGAAATTCAGTGAGGGAACCTAGCAAATATCGAAGTAAGGGTAGGAGACAGCTCCTTGCATGACAGCATTACAGGATTCAAACACTGCAGATTTAAATAAACATGTTTCTTTGAGAAACCAGAGCCAGGAACATTTTCTGAGGAAAGCAAAGATTTTCTGCAAAATCCGTTTCAGTTTATGCTCATTCTAAATCAGAACTTTTTGTGAGGTCTAGCCTAGATGCACATAGCAAAGCAAAATACATACTTGCAGGATAAACTGCTAAATATGAGGATATGATGTAGTTGTTACATTATAATGTAGATGAATATAAAGAATAGTTTTCACTTTAAATCAACCCCCAGTAAGAATTTTAAGAAGCAGTAAAATTTCCTCTATTCAGAAATCTAAAATGAAGTCACATTTTCTAAATGTAAATATTTACCAATCAGTTCACAAGAGGTTGTGAAACATACAGGGCAAGAGAAGAAAAGAGGAAGAAGGGCCCAAAGGCAGAAAGTAAGCAGTAAAAGAAGTGATTCAACAACAAATAATCTTTGGTGGTTTTCCTTTACACAAAGCAGACTAAAGTCACAGTAGTGGGGATCTGATTAAGAGCCTGAAGTGTATTGGCAAGATCATCAACATATTTAGGTAGAGGCAAAGGCAAGGTCTGAGAAAGACCTGAATTAAGTGAAGTATAAAACATTAAGATTTTAAAAATGGCAAGGCTGCCAACCTGAACACAACCTGTGCTTTGTAGACAGCCCTAGGAAGAGATGGAGACATGCAGAATACGAGTGTGGTCCTTCACACCAGGGAGTCTATTTGCTACTACAGTCTAGGTCAGCTACAGCTATGGACAGACACAAATTAATGCCTTGTTAAGAATTAATATTTAAGTGCTAGTTTTGAGTGCACAGAATGGGCATTGATGTTCAACAGATGCCACAATTTCTATAAACTACAACAAGAAAAATGGTGTCATATCTGAAGCTTCCTCAAGTTTTCTACTGGGTAGGCAGAATGACACGTAACGTCCAGTTTCTGCATATTATTCAATATAGTTGACTGCATAGCCTCATATTTATGGGTTACCACTGCAGTTTGCTGAGGTGCATAATTCCATATAACCATTGATGTCATCTGTAAGTACAAACAAGAACTGTATTCTTCCAGAATTAGGAGGCTTGATTTCAGCATTATTGTAAAACAGAACTTCACAATGCAGACCATACTCCCCATAGAAGAATTAATCCTTTGCTCTCCCATTTGTGACTGAACTAAAACTAGCTGGTAAATAAATGATTATTTTCACATTACTGTCTTGAAGACACTGATTATTTTGTCACTTCCGAAATGAGTAAGTCATACTACTATTCCTTTTGCTCTTCCTTTTACATGATGAACAGCTCCAGAATCTACTGTAAGCCAGGCTCCCTGGGCTGCAAGATCTCTCACCGGTTGATGCTGCCATATCCATGTCCTGGCGCCATTAAAGCACAACTATGGTACGATTATCGGGTTCCTGCAGTAAAACCTCCCTCTTAGTGAGATAGGTTGGCAGCTCTTATATTCAGCTTTCTACATTACTTGAGATGCAATTATGCAACAGATAAAGCCCCCTTTAATGCAAATGTCACCTCTTTATGATGCTATATGTGTGTTCATTAGATCTCCTGGTGTCTGTAATGTTTTATGAGTGTTATGCCTGCAGGTTCTCAAGGAAAAGTGATAAAGTCATACAAATTCTGATATTTGCTTCTCTCTTTTCACCTTTCATCTTCTATTTACATGAGGTTACACTAACGCTGTCAATTATCCAAGCATCATTTGGCTTTTGGAAGATGTCCTTTTTCTACCTACTGCTCAGATAAGAGAAATGCTCTGAACTGTATAATTTCAATTCTTTACAGCATTCGTGGAAAGAGAGAGAGGTTATTTCTGAATTTTAGGACAGTCCCAATTTTATTTATGACTTCAGTACTGCTTTTCATTTTCATTTTTAGTGATACTGACTTGCTGTCTTTGATATGAATTTTCAAGGTCCTTTGTGAAGTCTTCCTTGCTATGGTCTCTTGTATAGATCAAAATACTTCTCAATGCTTTATGGATAAAGCTACCAATTAAAATGTCTTGCAACCTGGGATAAAAGGAAGATATTTCAAATATTTCACAAAAATATAAACACTAGACAAAAATATACTAAACTTGTACTTTCTCGGTTGTAGGAATTTCCATCCTGGTAACATCCTGCTGTGCTACACTCATCTAGTCCAGTGAGCAGCTTTTAGTATAGACCAGCACTGATTCAAGCACTGCTACCACAGTAAGAGGAATCAATGAATACTAACATGCCTGAATTATTTCACAGAGAAGACCCCTACTAATTCACTTGATGCAATTTTTAGATTTCCAAGAATATTGCTTCTCTTCAAAGCTGTTGTTGTCTGTATGTAAGTATATACATACTTTGGGTACTAGGCTGTAATATTCTAGTTTTCCAAATATCCAGTAACATATTCACAGCATCTCAAAACCTACACCAATTAATAAAGAATATTTCCATATAATTTTACTGTATTTTACTAACATTATAGCTATTTCAACTTTCATTAAATCTAAGATTCACTGAAATGCATGAATAGCAGACAACCTATCCTTTATGTGATTATTAAAGAAAATTAAAGACAGAAACAAATATCTTTTCCTGCTGCAGCTAAAATTATTAAAATTCCACAGATATTAAATCCACTACTTAATTAAATGAGGGGGGACCTGTAAAGACTGTCTTAACTGGTTCTTGTAAAAGGTGTTGTAAAAAGTTCATGTTCTATTGTCAATGGGATTTAAACGTTCTACAGAGGCACATTATATTGATGTTTAATCTTGGCTCCCTAGAGAAATGGTAATTTTTAAATTATTGTTTCTGGGTTTGTTTTTTTTTTAGAAATCTCAATACAGCTAGTGCTTTAAGACAACAAAGCCAGAACAAGTAGTAATCCTCCTTAGTAAGAAATTATATGAAATTATATTAAATCAAAGTAGAAACAATAGTTTCCAAAGCTTCCTTCTACTAAGACAATTATCAAAATGGCTGAAATCTGGTACTTATTTATGAAATAGCTAATCTAAATAAAATAGGGTAACTTGTTTCCAAGACAGTCAAGTTATGCAGGGCTCCAAAGACTACTTTTAAAAACAACTAGGGATAGAATACCAGTGAAGGATTTGGATTCCTTGAAGTCCGGTGCCAACTGACTTAATTTTGGGACTGTTGTCCCCAGTGGGAATCTCATGGGCCTGAATTCAGGGTCTAGACTCAATATACATGATGCAGGCAGAGGTATGCATCTCTGTGGGATTCAAAGCAATCAGCAAGCTGGGCAAGGAGCTGTGTAAGTCATGGCACTGACCTGCAATTGCTTAGAGGAATAAGGAAATAAAAAGCACTAATGAGAACACGGAAGTGCGCAAGCCAGAGAAGCTCTGAAATCCCATGCCTCTTTGAAGCCAAGCTACCCGACTCGGGCCTAACAGAAGTCCTCTCTGTTCACTGCAGGACTGCAGATGCAAATGCCTCCACAGGTAGGCACCTGTGACTTTTCCCCCCCAAAAAAAACCAAGAGAAGCAAGTTTAAATCACAGTCAGTGAAGGAGAAGGTACAAAGATACTGGGACTGAGCATGTGTCCACCACTTGAATGTTGGGATCAGTCAGTGCTCTGAGCAGTTTGCCTTCCTATCAACGGGCGACTGTGACTTTTGCTCTGAGCCGAGCCTGTGCTTTGTAAAGAGCCTGTTCTTGCCTCATGGCATTCAGTGATCTGGCTTGCAAATCCCACTAGGCTCCAGCTGGAGGAACACCTTCTTGCTCAGAGATGCCCAAGGGATGAACTGCTCAGACTTTCCAAGTCAGTAGCAACTCCAGACATTCACACAATTTAAAGGTATACTTCAGTGACAGCTAAGCTCCACACAAACAAAATATGAAAGAAACTCATGTGTCTAAAACACACCAGTAAACAGCTACAGACCTTTTCAGAAGTCACCAAAAATGTCAGTCAGATAATTCCAAAAGCATTAGGAAATAACAATGCAACTTGCTTAGCACTTTTCAAAATCTAGGCATTATTAGGTACCTACTTTACCGTCTTCGAAAATTTTACTCAGTTAGTGAATCCCTTTATGAAATAGTAATAACTATTGCTTTTACATTCCTACTCAGAATTAAGCAATTCTTAGTGTAAGATTTTAGTAGTTTACGTTATCACCACACTGATAAATAAATTCTGTACTTATCTTTTATTAAACCTGATATAGTGAGGAAGTTGCACAGAATTACTTCAAAAATTAACAACAAAACCCTTCCAAGTTACAGCTTGGTAGTTTGTCTTGTCATCTCTACATCTGTCACTTACATTGAAAAAACCCTTTGGGAAATGAACTATGCTCATTTCCTTTTCAGAGCAGTAAGTATCATGTACAAATTTAAATAATAAAATTAATAATGTATTTATGTGCCAAGTCACACAGAAACATCAAGGAACTTGTGTTATGCTGCTTTCCTCCCCCCCAGCCATCAGGTTTTTTGACACGGAATTTGAATCCTCAGAAAATAGAATAAATTTCTCAAGTTGTTATAATAATCCTGGCCTAAATGCAAGGGGAACAATTCTAGCTTCTTAATTTGTGTTCTTTTTTCACATAGCCACCATCAGATGCATCATCTTCAGGTTCTCCATGTAAGCAGGCAACCATGAATTAAAAAAGGGCTGAGAGGAACCAATGTATTTCGTCGTGAAGGGTTTGGGGCAACTTCCCTAGAATCTTATATACCTTTTTTAACAGATTCTGAAGTTTCTTTCTCCCCTTTGAGTATGAGAAGTTTTCAGGAAGGAACATAGTGCCAGCAACTGCTGCTGCCAAGGGAGCCGAGAGTAACACAGGACCACTTCATGGACAGAAGCTGCTCCAGAATACACCTTAAAAATCTGTGGGGAATCAGAAGGATAACAGAACCAGCTATGGTTGCCTTTGATTTGCATGATGGGGTGATCTTGAACAGAGAACTGAAACACAGAAACATCCCCTATGACTACAAGTACTTTCTGCAAAGGTGTTAAGGTTTTCTTATCTTCAATATTCTTGACTTCACAAATGCACAAAAGACACAACTACTGTACTCAAGCCTATCAGAATATATACCATCTATATTATATTCTAATTATAGTAGCTTGGGCTGAGTATTCATAGTTACTCCTTTTGCTTATTAAGCATCAGTATACCCGCAAGCCAAGTTTGGTAACAGAGACCAGTCAAAATACATTTTTAATGCTGTCTGTATTCCCCGTGGTACCTCAGTGATTTTTTTTTTTCCCTCCTTCTGCAAAATGATACACCTTCTGGGCAAGAAGGTTTCAGATTTAAATATGACCAAATTGATACTGTAGCTATATCAGTGCATACGTGTGCTAGTTTGTTTTGGGGGGGGTTGTGGGGTTGATTTTTTTAGTCTTTTTTTTTTTTCCTGAGGTACTTTTTTTAATTAAATGTCAAATTCAGATTGGCACTAGAAACACACTGCATGACTCTTATTTGAGGAAAAGCTGTCAGCTTGTCTCTTCCCCTGTCAAACTCCCATCTGCTTCTACAGAGATTAGTTTGGGCTATGGGATCACCATTTGGCAGGGTATTCTTCTGTATACAGCATGATAATATTCAATATAGGACATGAAAACAAGATCACCTATGTTTTTTCTATGAGTCTGAGCTACATTTCCCAAAGCATTTAAGGATATTTTGTGAATTTTCTATGCCACTAAATCACAAGAAATGTAAAATATTGTTTAGCATTAGAGCAAAAGCACAAAGAGCATATCCGTTCACATCTGCCACTCTTCCAACCAATTTTTATTATTAGTTGAGCTATATTTAAACCAAATCCTGTTGTTCCTAGAAGTGACATTTCTATACTCTGGTGGCCTACTAGATAGACCAAGGTTTTAAAAACTAGTGTTCCTGGTTGTCTTGTAAACTACTAACTTTATTGCGCACCCTCAAGGAAAGCACTTAACTTCATTCTGTTTTCATTCTGCTAAATTGTTATTGTTTGCACTGATACTTTAACTGTCATAGCATTCAGCCAGCTCACTACTCAAACCCATTCCTAGCTGCGCATACGCACTGAATTTGATTAGTTTTGCTACAAGGTTTTGGTAAGGCCTTAATTATTAATGGTTGAAATAGGGTGCTAGTTACTAGTTTTTATGTTTCAGGTAGAAGATGCCAGATATACTGAAAAGCTGCATGTAATAAACACTATTACCAGAGACTGATGACAATGCCAAAGAATACAATCACATTTTACACAGTTGATAGGTACAGAGCTATTCCATACACAGGGACTAATATGAATTAAATGCTACCCATGACTTTTTCTTTCCTCTATCACCGTGCTATGAAGTGACGTAAAGAACTCTGAGATCAGAAGAAAACTTGATTACTCAGGTCCCAGCTACGTGTCACTTTGATGGGAGCTATCCGAATAGGTTATTGAAATATGTGCATGTCTTCTCAATATCAGTACAGCTCGTCTACACTTTGCTATAGATATTTCTGCCAGAACGTATTAAGGCTTAACACCACTTTTTGATCCGGTGGCTGTTTTTACTCCCCAAAGACCAAAAGCCAGAATCAAGTGAAGACCCTTAATAATCTCACATCACAGCTTGTGGCTCAGAGAAGGAATCTTTGAAGGGTTCAACATGAATAAGAGAAACACAACAGGGACACCTTATGCAAGAGGAGAATGGAGTTTAATTCACTGCTAGCCTCTTCCTATGTGCTAAGCTAATTAAGACCACTTTAATCACTGTAAATTCAGCATAATGAGAAGATTCATGCATTATGCACAGTAGTATGTCATAGCACATTTCATTTTTATATGCAACAGAAGAGCATAGATAACAGAAGATAAACTTGCTTTAAGATCCAGTTCTAACTAGGTCATACAAATTTGTCCTCCTTAAGCCCCAGCTTTTAACAGAGATATACACCAAAGATCAGAATAAACAGTAAGACAACCGATTCAAAAGTAGATATTATAGCAATTGTAAGTTGTTCCTGACACTTTCTGCATTAAGATGTGTGTACAGTACCTCAAAAGCAACATGCACAAATCTTCAAAATAATACAGTTTAATACTTGGGAAGTGGAAATAAAATAACTTGGTGATATTAATATTTCAGTAATGCATTATTTAAAAGAATGAATTAAAGTATTTTGAATTACATTTAGCAATTGAAAATAATGTTCAAGAAACAAATTTCAGACAAACTGGGAGACAGGAAAAGTGTTCAGCAAATATGAAAAGAACTTTTAAAGTGGGCTAAGTATATACAGATTTATATATTTTATCCCAATATCAAAATGTCAGGAAGAGGCAAGCATCTCTGCCTCTGACTATTTTTCATCAATGATTCTACCTGTCTTTCGTGTTGCACTATTCAATCAGCCACAAGAGATTTCTAGAGCTGGAGACTGTCAATTACCTTGGAAACAGGACAAGCAAAATAGCTTTGGCTATACCATGTATTTACTAATTCTTAATTTCTTATAGACATCTGTGGAAGCTCTAATAGGCTGCTGGAGGCAGGGCTAGAGCAGGTAGGAATGTAGTTTAAAAGCCTAATAATTAGAATTATATAATACGAGAAAACTCTATAAATTGAGGCCCCTACACAGTTTTTTAACAGACTCCAAACTTTTTCAAACTTCATCTTCATCACTGAAATTGCCCATGCCAGAACCTACTCCAAATGGGAACTCATTTAGACCTGGAGCCAAATTTCATGCATGGCATGGTAACACCTGTCTTAACATGAGAACTAGTGAACGTAGATGTAATTTACACAATACCACAACTAGCCAGCCCTGCCCAAGGAATTTTACTGGGCTCAGTAAGAATGCAAAGGTGAGGATATTTTCAGACCTGTATAGCACTTCACTTGCATGCACTCAGAAGGTAGATTTACAAGTGGTGTTGTACCTGCTGACAATGTCATCCGAGGCTACACAGAACTTGCGCACTGCTGGAAAAAGTTGACAGCTTCTGCTTAACTGCCTGGCAGAGCCTGACATCTCTCTCGCATCTCCTCCTGGTAGGCATGCAGATTCCCTCAATACAGTGAGTGTGAGGAGGGAGAGAGAGGTGGTGCAGAGCTACACAGTTTGGTATGCCTGGGTGACCTGCCAAGTTGATGAATGGGTTGTCAGTGTTCTTTGGCAAAAAAGCTCTGTTTGGGGTGCATATGCTACAAAAAGTGTAAGTCATGTAACTGAATGTTGCTATCTGTCCTCCATTGTGTTGGCATATAAGTCAACAACAGTGTCTAGTTTGACTGAATGATATATGAAAGGAAGAGAGACTCAGATTAAGAAAAACTACTTAATTAGTGTTCAAAGTTAAATTCAAACTTCACTAAAAGTTCCCCCAACTTCATTCAAACTTCTGACTTCTCTGGAATTGAGTAGACCTAACAACACAATATGTAAAATGTCTTACAACAGGCAGCATCCTACTTTGGGTCCAATACTGTAAATGTTGTTTTCAAATATTTACTTAAAATTTGATTTGTTCTGCAGACCACAAGCCATGTGTTGAAGGAACAGAAGATCTCACATGCTTTTCATTTACACTCACAGTAACTTGTTTTTCTTCCAAGTTTAGTCAGACAATGAAGAAATAAACATGAGACAGCTGCTTGTTCTTTGAGTTAGATGTGTACTTTTCTAACCTTCTACTTCTTTGTCCCTCCAACATACAAACACCAACTTTTGCACCATGCTAAAGTTGACAAAAAACTAAAATGTAGATGTTGCCAAATTGTATTTTCCCCTTAATTCATTTGCCTTCATACCTGCAGATGTTAGACATTTAACACATGTACATGAAAAAATGAGTGTCAATTTCTGCAAATGTCCACGTTAACAGATTAAAAATTTAATATTAAAAAAAAATCACAGCTAGCTAACTACACCTTTTCATTTACTGAAAAAGAATCAAACTTACAAAAAAAAATGCAGATGTCTATATCCTGACTTAGTATTTCTCAAAATATCTAGATATCTCTGAAGTAATGGAAAACTTCCATGTTGTTTGGCATTAAAATCATACCTGCAGGACATTTACATATACAGACAGCCTGTGTTCTGAGATGCTGAGAATGAGAGTTGTAGGTTTTAGAAGCTCAAAAAGCAATGTCACATTGGCCATTGCATTGATTTTGCTAGATACGTTTTAAAAAAGACAGAATAACATCAAAAGCCAAACAAGTGATCTGCCATGAACACCGTGCTTCACATCGCAGTTCACATGCAGGTCAAGTGTATTCTGTTGTTAGGGCACATCATATCTTAAGCATCCCCCAACAGTCACTCTTGGATTGCATAAATAAAAATACTCAGGCGGCACTAAATACTGGTCAAGGAGATGTTCCATCTAATCACAAAACTAGTGCAGCGTGGAGAGGAAACACTATTTTAGCAAGCACGCTTCCTCGGAGCTGTGGATTTAGCACTCGACTGAGAACCTGATGTTCTCAGGCAACCACTTTGTTTCTGTGCGCTGTGATATCTTCTCAGCAGACGTGTGAAGTCATACAGTGGGCTGGAGTACTGCACCATGCTGGAATGTATTACACAAACTACCAACTCACTTATAAAACATCTATTAGACAAATGAAGCTTTTGTGGTGTTACTTCATGTTGAATTCAGGGATCTGCCTGCCCCCGATCCTTCAACTTTTTTGTGTCCTCCAACTCTTACTATTGTTGTCATTGTCTTCCCCTTCTGCACAGGGAATTTCCCCCCCCAGCTCAAACAGAAGGGGATAATGGGAAGGATCTACAGTAAGATGTAATTACTTTGTTCAGTTTGGGTTTAGGGGTTTTTAGTTGGTTGATTTTCGCTACGGGCTTAACAAAAATTGGTGGACTTCTCCAGGTTAATTTCAGACCCTGGTCATATTAAGCCACAGCAGATTTTTGAAAATGCTATATAGATGAGTTTTCACATTTGCACATAAGTGCAGGAAGAACTGATTCAGCACACCATAAGGAAAATGGCTAGCTATCTTTTTGCACACGGTTCTTTGGAGTTCAATAAAAATAATTGTACTGAGATCAGAAAGCGTGAAGCTCCTTGAAGGACTGGGTATAAAGCTTTTATTTCCAGGATTTGAAGAAGCAATCTGAAACAAATGCTACACAACTTTTGTACTTAAATTGTGATTATCCACCCACCCTTTTCTCAGTCCCTGTAAGATACTACCTGTTTAATTTCTGTTGTATAAGTGACCTGCAAGTCCCTCTGAGACTTACGCTGTTAACTAGATGACTCTTGTATTTCACTTTTCAAATAATTTTTTTCAAGCAATTCCCATGATAAAGAGAGAATGAGGTTCTAGCGTAATACAACAATAATTTGCTCACAGTATATGAGCAGTGGCTGGCCTTATATGTTTTGAAGTATACTGCACATAAATGTGAAGAATACCATGTGTTCTCTGAAACAGAACGTAGTGACTTTCAGTGTCTGGGAGAACACGTCAAACATCAGACAAAAGATGAGAGAAGGAAAGCAAATGCCTCTGGAAGACTTCATGCTTCTCCTCCCCTCTGAAACCAACAGTACTTTGAAAAGCATTCCCATTCCAGCAAAGACTTTCAAGATGTGTTCTGACTTTTATTCTGAAAACGCCATGATTTTCAATAGTCTTTTGCATGGTACTGAAGGGCTTTTCCTAAGGGACATATTCTTTCAAATGAGAGAATTATTTTCTGGTGACCCCTGAATTTCTGGATCAGGACTTGTTACAAGTATGAGACTGATAGAACATTTCTAGGATTATCCCACGGGTGTTGCGCTTTGGTGGTAACAGCTCATGCAACAAACGTATCAAAATTTTTATATCTGTAAACAGATAAAGGAAGCAGAAGAAAGATGAGAGGAGGAGGCAGGTTTTAAAAATAAAAGAAGGGATACTGTACAAACTTCAGAAGTTCTAAAAATGGAGTAACAAATAATTCTTATTATTATTCTCTTTACTCTTGTCGCAGCATATGCCACCAGAGATGGGAAATTATCCATGACCTTTCCATTTATTAATAGAAAGCAATTCTATTGAAATCACATAAACTTTGGTAATTCTGGTGACAGTTAATGCCTGTTGAAAAATAAAATTTGAAGGAAGATTTTTTTTCACTATTGTTTCTTACATCAGAAAAAGTCAAAGCAAATTTTACAGTGGAATGTGTATCAGAAATGCTACTTGTCCCTTGGATAATGCTGCTATATCTTGGGGCTGAGATTTCTAGATGCAAACAGCATTGCTTAACAAGAGAAATTGTACTAGTTTTAAACATGTGTAAAAGTGTATTCGACAAATATAAAAGTTTTACCCTCCTCATTTTATTTTTTAGACATTAAAAATAAATTTCTGGAGCTCTCTCAAGCTAAAAAATGGCCATATAAATACAATTTTATAAATAATAATTTTAATTTGTTGGGCTCTAGTCAGCCTTCACATAACTAACTGGACTACAAGGAAGTTATACAAATGATAAATTCAAGTCTTTGTCTAAAACATCTTCCACTGTGAATTTCAGACCACACTGCAAACCACTTAGAGGAATCCCTTCATCTATGCCTGAAATGAGGGAGCTCCTGTGATGAAATACAGGCTAACAGAACATAGCAACTTTCTGTGCCTGATTAGAAAATGCTGCTGCAGCATCTTTAAGTAATTTGAAAGAGTCTGAACACAATTTTCCAAATAGGATTTTGACCAGAAACCAGGAGCATCATAGAAACAACGCAAAAATTACAAAAAGATACCCCAAACCAGATACACCTAATTCTTCCAAAGCACAAATGTTCTCAACTATTTTATATTTTTTTTAGGAGACAGATCATGAATCCACAATCCTTTAGTACTGTACCTTCTTATGCTGAATTTTTTATAGCGCTAAGGAACACAGTTCAAATGAAAAAATACATTTTAAAAATTGGTTGCCAATATTCCTTTGATTGCCAAAAAAGAAAAAAGAATGGACAGCTTACTCTTGTCTGTGCTTTTCTGAAAAAATATTTGGGTTTAGTTGTCTTAAAATGGAGAGAGAAACTTAATAATCCTGGAGTCAGACCATTTACCAAATCCTGACTCAAATTATTTGTACATTTTAACTGCCTGAAGCTCCTCCTCCTCCCTACCATCGAAACTGCCCTTCATCTTCTTACCTGAGTCTCTTCAGGAGGGACCTGCTCTGACTCTTCTTTCTCCTACATATGCCCAAAAGCTAAAACAGCATCTGTGCCTGGAGTTACCAACATCATCAACACCACAAGCCTCTTGTGCTACAGGCATTTCTTCTGTAAATTGCCATTGCTTCAGAATATTCCAGGAGCGAAAACCGAAGTGGAACCAGCGTCACTGCAAATTTCTCAACCGGGAGCAAAATAAACCCTGTTTTCTAATCCATGAAAAATCTCTGCAATAAGGAACACTGCTAAACTATTTTTTTAAAAAGTTATATATACTCATAGACGAATATTTCATTATATTACCAATGCCATTAATTTTTTTTTAACACATCCATTTTTACTGATGTCAACTCTCAGTAATGTTGCCTGTTGTCTGTCTTTATTAGTTCAATGTTATCAGCTCAACCATAATGCAATGAAGTAAGATCATTTTCTTCAGTCCAATCTACTGTTCATTACTGCTAGAAAATAATATTCATCCTTTTACCTGGGCTTCCAATCAAAACTCAATCATATTTTTGCACTGAAAAAGGAAAGATAGATAGGATTTCTTTTTCTGTTATAAGATCATGCTTACAATTGTAACCACAGTCAAAAACTATAGCAAGACAGTAAATATTAAAAAATGGAATAAAATTCAAAAGAAAGGTGTAATCATACTGTAGATTTGTACTATCAAGAAGTTAAAGATGGTTCTTCTTCACTTCTACTATTCAATATTACTGAAAAGAAAATAATAGTCATTACGAATCCAGATTTTTCCCATTAATTCACACAAAACTTGCCAACAAGATCATCTTTCAAGACACAGAAGTTAATGGATTTTTCTCTTATACTCAAAAAACAGTTGTCAATCAGAGCACAAGTTCAGATACCTTGAGAAGCTGTGTGCTTCTAATGCTCTGATGTTCAGAAAGAAGCAGCAAGCGCATACAGTTCTGAAGTTATGTAGAGGTACATATAAAAGGCAGTGTTGTCAACTGCGCACACAAGTGTACAAATAAAGTCTCACGTGCATGAGCCTAGCTCTGCTTTACCAAAGTATGGCCTCCCATTGGCTCCACGCCCTTCCATTATAAGTCAACTTTTACCACTCTTTTCTGTTCCCACTGGCTACGGGAATCACTCCTACTCCATGAGGACCTTGTACACATGACTGCTATGTAACCAGATTACAGAGGAAGGTGTCTATAGTGATGCAGTATTGTGCATGCTCTACACCAAAACATCCTGGTCCAACGAATGAGGGTAACTCACAGCTGAAAAGCTGATGCTGTAGGTGATGGCGATTCAGTCACCGACTAATTTCTGTGACAAAATGAAAGGGGATCCACATTGCACAAGTCCCTCACTGTTACCTTCCTACAAAGTATCTTTCAACATTTTAAGTATCTGAACAACACTTGTTGTCATCTTCCTCAGTCATAAATAATATTTTCCCTTAATATTTCAAATATACAATGGAAAAACTTCCATGTTTATTTTAGCCCAGCTTTTTGCACTATTTGACATCTCAGCGAGAAAAGATCAATATACAGACTGAACCTAGATGCACAACTGTTTAAAATAAAGGAACAGTTTTATTTTGACAGATGAAGCTTAAGGTTTGGGGGGGGCTGTTATTTATAGTTGTTGAATGTTGTTTAAAATTGAACTGCTAAACAGAAAAAAAACAGAATGGAAAATACAGCTTCTATTTTCTAACAGAAGTAGTTCTTTATTTTTAAAGTGAGGTTTGTCTACTATTGGTAACTGATTAGATGTGAGTTTGGACATCAGAGGAGGGAATGATTTAAATTTTAAATTTTAAACAAAGCTTTGAGTTCCTGACTTGTATTTGCAAGGTAGAACTTGAGAAATTGTTCTCATTCTCCATGTTGATGGGTTCTATTCAGCATTCTCTCAAATTATTTATGGATCCAAATCTTAGAGTGATGTTACTGCTATTAACTTTTTCACCTTTTTTAAAACAACTCTAGAATTTTCCCAGACAGTCTTTACCAGACTAATCACACAAGTCACTAAAGTCCCTTGAAACTCAGAAGCAGATCCTTAGGTGAAGCCAATGCATCAGAATAGTGTCCAACTTGACTTATTAGTGAGCCCATCATCCTAAGACTTGAAAGAAAATATGAAATAGTCATCTTTGATGCCTGGCCATGAGCTGCTAATGCATAGGAAGGTGAATTGTGCATTCACTGTCCTTTCACGCTAACCTCAGGCCTTCCCGGTGGCTTTAACACATGATCATATTTAACAGCAAAAGGGTTTACTTGTAAGACCTGTTTTAATCAACTAAATGAAATAAAAGACTAATTTTTTAAACATGAACATCTGTCCTGGGTTCGGCCAGGACAGGGTTAAATTTCACCAGGTGCCAGGAGGGAACAAAGCCAGGCGGGCTGACCCCACCTGGCCAAACAGAGCAGGGTATTCCACACCATGTGCCGTCATAGTGGATTCCGGTGGGGGGAGCTGGGTGGCGGGAAGGCAGTCGCTGGTGATAGTTGCTCTCTGTGTTCTGCTGTTTTGTGTTGTGTATTCTCCCTTATCTGTATCGTTGTTGTTGCTGTTCCCTTTGTTTGCTGTTCTGTTGAACTGCCCTTATCCCGACTCACCGGTTTTTGCCTGTTTCTTTCCATTCTCCTCCGCACCCCAGCGGAGGGAGGGGTGGCCATGTGGCCCTTTTGTTGCTGGCCGCAGCCAAACTATAAAACATCAAAAAACATGAAGTACAAGGATTATGAAACCATCCTGCATAAGCACCACTCCCAGTGCATACTTTCTGTTATGCTCATCAACAACAGAACGGCTACATTAGCAATTTCCTTTAAACAAGCACTAGAAAAAAAAAATAGCAAGTGTGGAAAAAGCATAAGGCTGTGTGTAAGACTAAAAAGCAGTACTAGGAACTACCTCTGGCACTGGACCCAGCATGAGGTATAATATTTTTATTTAGAAGATAACCAAGAATATTTAAAGTTGAAATCTGTGCATTTAAAGAGCTATGCCTTTTCATTTAAACTAATTGACAATAAACAACATTGCTAGTACAATATTCCTGTGCAGCCTGCTGTAGGTGACCCTGCTTTGGCAGGAGGGTTGGACTAGATGACCCACAGAGGTCCCTTCCAACCCCTACCATTCTGTGATTCTGTGATTTGATACATCATATTTTAGGGATGGCAGACTGGTTACTGTCTGCCCATCCAATACAGTTCTGTATCTGGCACTGGAGAATGCCACAAACATTCTCTGAAGTTCAGAGATGATCTAACACTCCACATCTGCCCACACAAATAAAATATTGCTCCATATCCATTAGTATAGGCACATACTTGGCAAATGATGGCTAAGCAGAGGGAGTATAGAAGCTTGAAAACTGTTAGAGGGATGAAGATAAACTATTTAGTGTTCTATATGCAGTAACAGCAAAAATAAGAAGAGGAACATATAGTGTCATATCAAAGAAAAATATTTTGACAGACAGCAGAGAAATTTTCTAGGGAGACTTCCAATTGAAATGTCACTGCTTTTTAAAATGAACCTGGGAAAGCATTAGGAGGCAGTCTGAGACAGTAAAAACTCTTGACTACACGAGAAGTGTCATCCATTCCCAAATTCTGAGTTGAGAGTAAAGAACACACACTAGATCAAACCCAAAGGCACCTCTGCACCATACACTCCTAATCCTTCTTCATGCTTATGACAAAGGAAAGGCAACCTGGCATTCCCACATATCTGAAACAGCTACCCGACTGGCTGCTTACAATATTCCAATACCTCATCTTTAATTCCTGTAAGGATGGAAAACTCACGTAAATAGAAGATAATAGTCCAAAGATACCAAAGCATTACCATTTTTCACCTGACACTAACAGAAATGCTCCCTTGTGTAAGCACAATGCACTCCTGAGACCTTTACTCCCACTTAGCTATTTTTCATTTTATTTTATTGTACAGAAGAAAAATATCAAATTGTTCTGAGATATTAAGTTCCATCCTGGTGAAACTTCCATCAGTAGCATTATCTCACACCATTCTCCAGCAGTTTTGCTGACCTTGCCTTCAGTAAGTTCCCTCTGCTTAGTGGAAATCCAAAATAACAACTTGCTCTTCGTCCCTAAATATTACTTTATACAATTTCAGCTTTGAGTGCAATATCTTGTAATGGTAGATACAAATAGAGATAAGCAATAAAGTTCATTCCCAAATTTTGGATGTGTGCTTATACTAAAGTGGGAATTAATTTACAAAATTACATCCAGAGATAGGAAAATATATGCTATAGGGTTTTGTTTGATATGCAACTAGTCCCACATTTTCATAGACTGAAGTCTTCCATAATTATACAGCCTACAACTTCTATGGAGCTGTTTCTGAGGTTTAAGGAGCACTGAAATACTGAAACACAGTAAGATCAGCTGCTTTATATTCTGAAATATTTAATTCCAATCAATACCAAACTTACAGAAGATTGCAAACCAGAAGAAAATAAAAAGGTAATAAATCATGGCTTCTGTACTGTCCACAGGAAAGTTTGAGTATCGTCATTTTATGTAATTACAGGCGATAATCCTGGTATTTTGATTCTCTCCAAAACAGCTAACCTACAAATGAACACAGTTTCAGTGAGACTAAACTTCTCTGACCTTCATTTGTATTGAGTGTCCGCATTTCACAGTCTTGAGAAACAAGGATATATAATAAGTTGCTAGATTTCTGTCTCAGTTGCTTACAGCTGGCTACATCTTGTCTATCATTACCAGCAATGACAGTTTCCTCTCCAGGACTTCGCAGAAGCATCGTATCTGTCACGTAGTATTTTCCTGTATTAGATCCACCCCATACAGAACACAACTAGTGTGCACAGAGAACAGCGGGAGGGTGGAAGCTTTTCCTAAAGATTTCTAACTATACTCTAGAAGTCTGTCATAACCCTTGAGTAGAACAGTGACTCCACAATAAAGGATGAGAAAAAAAGCAGTAACAGAAGCGTTAGCTTCAAAATCTGGGTAGCATAGTTTTATGGAGAATGCGTATATCAGTAAATCTGTACTCAAGCCTGTGATAGGGATCTGTCCCTCCTCATCCTTATCAAGAGATGTTAGGACACATTTTAAGGCTTGCAAATAACTTAATGAATAAACTTGCTCACATCAGTAAGTTTACAGTTTTATGATTATACCAGGACACATATCCACAACCGCTTAAGGCTCAAGTTTTCAAACTGCATATGCCATGTGTATGCGCATTTTCCGATTAAAGTCTTATGTACTCATTTCAAATACCTCATCTACAGCAACAAAATTTGTGCAAAAATGGTATGGTCTTATGGGCAAAGGTTTGGAGGGTTGGTTGGTTTTTTTTCAGGTAAGTGAATGTCTTAGGAGTGAAAATATTATTTCCAGATACTGTAAAGTAATTGATTTAAAATTTCAAGTATTCATACAGCTATGCTGGGAAAGCCTGACTATTCATCTGTTTTTCATATGAAATAATTTAAATTTCTATAGAACAAGGTGGTTGCTATTACTGTAAGTATTGGAAATTATGGAACATAGAACATATGAGGTTTTCAAAAGCAGCTAGAAGAATGACTCAATAAAATCCCAATGAAGATCAGCCACTAATGTCAGGAGTAAAATTTAGAAGCATGTCATGAAAAATGAAAATTCTGAAATTTAATTACGAAATGAAACCCATGGTGTTTTAAGAAACACATCCTTCCCACAATTTTTTTAATATACCTCTGTCTTCCACTGATTTTTACATATATAACAACACCTCAAGACTAATAAAATACACACTCAAATATAATGTATCCAATGTGCAGCTCATCCAAGCAAGTCTCATAGTACAATAAAAGCATTACTCTAGGAAATTATGGTTGTTCTTTCCCTGCTGTAACTTCTGTAAGTTTCAGGCCACACATACAATATGTTCGTAAACTGTAAATTCAAACTCACAAGAGCCTTTAATCACTTAAAAAGAACAGAGATTAGAACAAGATTATCTGAGCCTAGAAAAGCTTATAGTAATAGGAAATGGCAAATCCTCAGTTATAAGAGGAGGAAAATCCAGTCCTGAAAACTTCCGTTGAACAAGGGTAATTTCTTTTCCCCAAAGTGCAGGAATGGCCAGCATAATCTCTTCCCCAAAAATATTCTTATCCTGTGGAATTGCATTACTTTTTTGGACCTACATCCTCAGGGGTCAGGCTAGGTGTAACAGCCATAGAATTTCCTTTATTTGTGTGGCGTGTGCCTCATGATAACTTTTGGAGTAAATGTTATTAACAGCATGATGTTGTAGTCAGATTTCTTATTATGTAGATTTCTTTAATATCCTACACTGTTTTGCTTTTTCAGCTGGTTGCCATTAAAATTCTTCCATCCCTTAAAAATGAAAGCAAACAGAAATACTCTCTGCAGGCACTTAAGACATTGCATGATGCCAGCTGAGAAGCTCTGTTAGTGAATGGGATGGGAAGCACTAAGCAAAGTAGAAAACTAAGCTTCATTAAACTTTACTTCATAAATTCTTCTGAAGAAGCACTTAAAACATCATGTTGTTTTCACCTAGTGAATGGAGTTTGTCAGAGGGAGAGAACAGAGCCAGGCTCTTCACAGTGGTATGATGTGGAGGGAGGACAAGCAGCAACAGGTTTAAGCTGAAACAGGAGAGGTTCACAGTGGCTGTAAGGAGCTTGCCTGTGAGGACAGGTAGGCAGCAGAACAGGCTGCCCAGGGAGGTTGTGCAGCTTCCACCTTAGAAACTTCCAAGCCCTAACTGATAAAGCCCAAAGCAACCTGGTCTGGTCTCAGAGCTGCCCCTGCTGCGAGTAGGAGAGCAGACTGGGTATCTCCTGAAGTATCTACATATGCCCCTGAATCAAGACACAGAAAGACAGACTTTTCTGGAATAGAGTTAAGCTAAACCAGATTGCTTTATTAGCCCCTTTCCACACAAACCAACACCTGACCTACAGGCAGAATAAATTGTTTGAGTGCCTGTAAACAACATTAGGTGAACGTTCACCTCCATGCCCACACTTCTGTTCTTAGAAAGGGTGGTCAAACTGCAGGTGAAGAACATGGTCATTTATTTTTAATTAATTTATTAATTCGGCAACAGTGAGGCATGCACAGGTAGCACACAGGTATACAGAATCATACAAATATTTAAGTTCAAAGTACCCCTATGGGTTCTTCTAGCCCAATCACCCTGCTCAAAGCAGGGTGAATGTACTTTCCACACGGCTGGGTATTAACAAAGTCCCGTATTAGAGGTGTATCCAAGTATCACATTTGCACAAAACTTCAGAAACCTTTACATGGATTAAGATGAGATTTCACTAGCCAAAAAGTCAAAACCACCCCTAAATAAATCTCCCCTACAAAACCAGAAACCAAGCCCATATGAAATGAAAAGCTGGACAGCAATAAAGCACAGATCTAGCTCACCCAAATCACTAGATGTTTACTTTAACTGAAATTTCTATACTGAATAAACTTCAGACTTTGCCTTTTAAATCCACAATGAAGCTCTAATCTCAGTATATTATAAATTAATATATTACGGCTTTAAAAATTATATAAAATGGTTGGATAAGACAGAGTAGTCTTTCCAATGTATCCCTTGACACAAGTAAGTATTATCGTACAAGCTACAATAATATATGTGTTACTGTCCCCTCAGTTGGCTCCCGAAGCTCATATTGCTATTCTGCCTATGCCACTTTGCATGCTAATAGGATCCCAGAAAATGATAATTGCCCTTAGGGACTACATTCAAAAGCTGTCCTTTTCATTAAAAAGGCTCATTCATAGCCCAGATTATGTCCAGATTTGAAAGAAAACCTGATGCCATTTTCCAGACTGCTAGAACCTTCAAAATAGCATTATTTGCTTAATGACCTTTATTTTTTCTTGCTGTATGTTCTTCAATCCAGAGTAAATAAAATTACAAACTGTCAGCAGTGATATTCTAAAAATAATGCAATTATAGCAACAACTGTGAATTGTTCAGAGAAAGACCAGAGTGCTAAATATACTTTAAAAAAATTCAAACAAATCCAAACACTGGGAAGATGCTAACTTAGTTTCTATAAAAACGGCCCAGTTAGACTAACTAATGGATCCTGCTGTCTTTAATTCAGCCATACACCCTACAAAACCAGCAACAACAAAAAATATAGAAACAGCAGAGATGATTGCCAAAAGTGCTCTCAAAGAGGTAGATGCCCAACTCCTATTTACTTTTTAACTTTCACAGGATTTAAGAAATTGGGTTATGCAATGTCACAGTTATAAATCACTTGCATTTGCAGTAAGTTCCACATTGAGATATTTTTCCAGGAGAAACATTACCTACAAAAGTTGAGGTCATCTTAAATTAATTCTTAATTATAAGGTTTTGAGTTACTTGTCCCACGTAATTTTCAGCCTTTTGGTTCTGACAGTGGCAAACTGCTAATTCTGCACAGTCATTACAGAAATGGTCACATCATAAATGATCTTTCAAAATCTGGGGGAAAAAAAGAGTATTTGTGCTTCAATTTAGAAGGCTTTGGAGACTCACTACTGTTTTCTGAAACACCTCATGGCTATCAAAATAATCAAATTAAATGTCATTTGAAATCAAAGCAGACAGTGAACTGTGCTTTTATTTGAAAAAGTATTTATAAATCAGGTTTGCATTGCTCATTTGTAGAAGATGAAGCACCATGAGCATCACACAGGTGACTAATGATTACTGAGCACATTAGCTTGGTCTAGTGGGTTATTTAGTTCTTGTCATCCATCATCCTTTATCTCCCTCAAAATAGCATGACTTAATCTTTAATCTCTCATAGCCTCCCCTTAAGTTAATCAGATGTAATCAAAATGCAAACCATAAAACACAACAGCCTAAAAATCAAATCAACATTAATATCTCTCTCAAAGTTAAATACGCTGTTAAGAATTCATTGTCTGCTTCAAGTCTGATTTTATTCTGATGCATGGGCAGAATATACTTAATGATAGATGCTTGAGAAACAGAGATTAAAGCTGTTTTATGTGAAAGGTCTGTAATATGATGTCTCAGGAAAACAGGTTGTCATGATAAGATATTAAAATTTTGTAAAATAATGTTCAGAAAGCACAGTTTATTAAATTTGAGATGAACCAGAAAATCAATTATTGCTTGAGTCTCTTCATACATCCATAATATTTGCTATTTTCATGAAACCAACAGCTAAACAATGAGCACAATGACCTTCTCTACCAAATCTAGCAATGCCATGCTTAACCCTTCGCATGATGGAATGATGTCTTGTTCTGCACTGCAGTGTCCCCTTGTTTGGCAAATTCCTCACTGTCTTCACTTCTGGCCTTAGGTCACTTCATCAACTTTCTAGGCCTGCCTTTCTTTCTTACTTATTATTTCATTCTCTTGAATCACCAAGAACATCCACAACTGAAGAAAAACAACCCTCTCTCTTTTACAACACAACCTTTTTTCAGTGGGGTATTATTACGCAACTTTCTCAAGAGGCCTTATATGCTAAAAGGTGTTACCCGCAAGCTCAGCTGGAAGCTGTACTAGAAAGAAAAACCTATTCTTATCTAGGGCTGGCCAAAATGCAAAAGATTTATTTTGTACAACATTTGTATTGAATTAAACCCACAGTGGCATCCTCAGAGCAGAGAGGCAGATACAGTCTCTGGGGGAATCCACTTCCATCTGAATGACTATTTGAACGGCATATTTTCTCCTAAACCTGCCCTAATAGCTCCCTATTGCTTTTGGTTTCTGCTCCATCTAAACAATTTCCAGAGTCCTCATAACGGCTTAAGAGTATTGCTGCTGTGCCTCCAGGCTTTATTGAGCTAAGCTGTTAAACCTCAGAAGCAGGTTGCCAGGCTCAGAATTCAATGCTAGTGTTTAAATAAAACTTTATTCCTATTCTTTTGATAGCACTTAGCTATAATGCTCCTAATCAGCTATGCCATTACTGGGTTCATTTCCTCCTGAACTGCTGAAGTTTCAAAGTCAAGTCAGCAGGCAGAAGTGCCTTGCCAAACCTACTGCAGCACAAACCTCAGTCTGCCCTACAAATAAAAACAGAACTACTTCTTGAATACGGGCTGAACTTGGGAGCAGGGGAACCCAGAGCTAAAGGACCCGAGACACAGAAAGCATCATAGGTGTAGAGCTTTAGTGAAGCTACAAGACTAAAACACCTCATAAGGCTTTAACATTTTCAAATCTGTTCAGCAAGTGAGGGATGAGTTTTCACCTGGTACCTTACTGGACTGGGACTTCATACTAACTGAGCCGGCAAAAACTAAATGACCTGTTAATGTGGTCATTGTGAGGACTTTTGTTGGTTCACTCTGAGCGTTCTTCAGACATTGCAAAGGATACGCATAAGGGAAGCAAATGTACAGCACTATCATAGAATACCTTAGTTACAATGAATAGATGACTATTGCCAAGCTGACTTTACAAAGGAGTATTATTTCCTAGTACCTGCCAAAAGTTGAATGAATGGCTTGAACAAAACATGAATATTAAATGTTAATATGCATACATGGTAATCAAGTTTAAAGGTCATTAACGAAGCAGTCACTGTGCAAAACCATTTAAAGTGCTGTACTTACTGGTCCAAATATCTGCCATACAGAAGGAACTAACAAGAAGATACTAATTTACAGAGCAGGTTTTTATAAACAAAGACAACAGCAGGAGAGAAAAAAAAAAAAAAAGGGTTTGCTCAGATGATCAGTATAAAAATCCTGTTTGGAGACTATTTACCCGTCTATATCTATAGCATCTTAGTGTCTTGTCTGTGAACAAGAGAACTTTATCATATCCATATGAGCAATACAACATTTACTTTGAGACACAACAGGAGATTATGCCTAGAAACTAGATGCTCAGAAATGTCCATAGCTGCCTGGTAACATGCAGACAAAGTACATCATTTCGCTATCTTCTGAGAAATGGCAATCAATCAATGCAAACAGTGGGCACGTGCACCACAAGAATGTTTTTTCTGGTGACCTGTAGCTAGAACTGACTGCAAGCCCCTGGTTCTACTCACAAACTATTTGGGCTCCCAGGAAAAGTCTAAGAAGCACTACAAAAGGTTTTATAAAAGTGCTTCAGTAAAACTCTTCCATTCTGGGTAAGGCTAAGACTCCATAAGTAACAGCACCCATACTCTAGGCTATCAAACACCTACATTAGGTAGTCGTAACTGGGCTGCAAAAATGAGACCAGATGCATGTGCACATACAGATAAACACATATCCCTTACTGCTTACACACTTCCAATAGAACAGCACACGACCACACTGTACAAGCCACCAGGAACAATTCTTCCCCCTCTTGAACGTTTTCATTGGCTTTATCTGGAGAAAGGTGTTGCAAGAGATGCAAAAGATAGAAAACTGGACTACCTAGATAGCTCAGCCTTCTCTATAGAAAAGGGGAGTGATGGTGTAACCAGTGTGATAGAATCAGTTAACCAGAACATGAACAATGCTGCTATGTCCCTTGTACAGCCCTACCCATCTGGACATTAGGTCTGGGAATGGAGGGTCTAGTCTCTAGGTAACCATTAACGCTAACCATAGTAAGGAACTGTGTTTTTGTCAAGAGAAATGATGGAGTGTGATTTTGTGAAGCAGACTGAAGAAACTGACCAGAATTGCCAAGATTGTGAGCCTACTAGATAAAAGGTAATTCCGGCAGGGGGAGATCATGACCACCGACTCACTGGCCCCCTGCTCATGTAATACCACCTACTCAAAAAGGAACAATAGAAGAGGGTAACTGAGTCTGCGCAATAATTTACATAGGAAGCGAGCAAGTTTATACCAATCGTCAAAGAGAACAATATTGAATATGCATGAATAAAATAAATATGTATATTTTTGATCTATATAAACTGCACGGAAAAGGTATTAGGTATGCACGTTTGGTGGAATTATCCCCCGTGCATCCAGCGCTGCAATACAGAATGCCTGCCTTTTAACACTACATTGGTGTTACAAGATTTTATTCCTAGATTTTTGGTGACAATGGTTTGGTTTTGCTGGGTTATTTCATCTGTTTCTGCAGGGGGTTTTGTGGGTTTTGGTTGGTTCATTTATTTGGGCTTTTTTACCATACCATAAGTAACTCACTTAATTTTGGTGAAGACTGACACACAAAAATGTAACTAAATTCAGAAGTTCTGTTCTTCTATCATTTCTCTTTTGGAATCATCATTTTATGATGAAACTGAAGTCACCATAATCCTCTCAGCATTCACTTTACATTTATTTTAGCTTTGCATGTTTATCTCCATATAATTTTGCATGTGTCTATGTAAAAAAATTACCATGACAATCTGGTTTTAAATGAGGAACTGAATATAGATCATCATCTCACTTCTTCAATTTAACTAATGCTCTATTTTTATTCAAAAATGTTAAGTTTCACTTTGTTGTGCATATGCCACAAGGCCCATTACTGTTAGCAAAAGCTCCTGTACCAAGAAAACATCTGTCAGGACCATGGGGATTTTGCCATTATCTACCACTTCGTTGTTAATGTATGGTCAATACTATGACAAGAAACCTCTCAATAAATATGCAGTGGGAAGATAAATTGCCGGAAAGTTGGAACTACCAGCTGTCAATACAATTAGAGACAAAAGAGCACTGGAGCTGGCCTCAGAGGACTATACAACCATTTGGGAATCGATTTCCTTGGGGGTTACTCGTTTGGAGCTTTTTATCCACACAGAGAGCCCATTTGTTGAGGAGCACCATTTGTCAGGTCTTTACTGCATTTACATGTGTTGTTTCTGTCCTTCCCTGCCCAGTATTCTCCTGAAATACAGTATTTAGTAAGGTTATTTCTAGAAGTGTACTTACTGTAGAATTTCTCTACTAATATATGGACTTTTATTTATTTGATTTTAATAGCCTAAACTATAAACTTTCAGACCTAAATAAAAAATCAGACAATATTCTTACGCAAGACATCCCCTACTTCCTTGTTCTTATATCCAGGACTTTGTAAGAGCAAAGAATACAGCTAAGAAGATACAGAATGAAAATTTATCTCTTGGAAATGAATGGAGATCACAAAAGATTGGCAATGCAGAACAGGTAAAGTGAGCGCTTCCGCTCTCTCCACCTATTCATTATCAAGTAGGAATAATTCTGCTAAGTGAAACAGTACAGTTTTCGAGCTTTTCCAGCAGAAAGTCACTGCATGCCTTCCTCTTTCTTAAAGAATGACAATGCAAAACTGTTACTTCAGTCTTCTCCATAGTAGTTTGCTTTCAAGTCCTTCAGGCTATACTCATAAGCAGAATAAATCCTCTTGCAGGAAAAGGTTGTTTTATCCGGCAGATACAGTTGGTCAAAACTCTTCTGACAGAACAGCTTTAAGAGAGTAAATGCCAATTTGAAAGAATCTAAACACTCCATAGAAACACATTGATTGCATCAAAATTCTGATGACATTTACTGGAAACCTGCCCAGTTTCATGTCTGCTTGTCTTCCCACCTCCTCAGCCAATATTTCCAGGTTTATACTGAAAATACAATGTAAAAAGCAAAGTTAAATTTAAAAAGAGGAGAGGATCAAAATTAAGAAGTTGCTAGAAAGCCTATGCAAATTAATTGTTTCAGTGTCTTAAGAATGGTATTATTTCAGAACTGACATTGCAGTGGAATTTACTGCATTTATTTTACAGTTTCAGACCCCTATTTTTCACATTTTGGAATTCCGACTAAAAGGAGATTTCCTTGTGCCACCCACCCACTGCTGTGCAGAAAACAGAAACAGTACCCTTTGACCTTAGCTGTTCTGCTTACTGGTTGGCACAGCTGAAATACTGTTATTGTGTCATCAGTTGCACCACAGACAATAGAGCTGTCTGAGCAAAGTTTCCCATGATAACCAGCATAGTGACTTGCTCTGTCCTTAGTCTTGAAAACTGCAGGAAACACCATGCCAAAACATGTTCATCTAGCGACTGCTTCACATGGAAGTAAAGAAAAGGTCACGGGGGTTAATACTGTTCTCGGCTGTGCTAAATGCCAAACCAGCATTTATCAAACTGTGAAAGACCAAAATGCAACCGTACAAAGCTTTGCCAGTGCTTGTGTTCTTAGCTGCAAACTTGGAAGACCGTGAACAGAACAGCTCTGACCCGACTGAGCTTTCAGCTCATTCATCCTTCACATCTTTATTTTTACCATATATGCATCTTTGTTACTTTCTCCTGTTTTCATCTTTCTCTACTTTTTGTAGAACTATTATGCCTCACTTTTACCTTTTGTTTACTACAAACAACATTATCACTATTATCACAAGCAGATTAAGGGAAGTATAAATCAAAGTAGGATCCAAAGTAAAAGAATAAGTAGTATTATTCCATGACTGGCCAAATTTCACTGATACTAACTAAATTCTCTGTGTTTGAGTTAAAGTGGTCTGTGCTTCTTTGAATTTATCTTTTCCAGGTCATTTGTTGTTGACTCACTGCACAGCATGCCAACCACCATTCCACTGCAGCACTGATCACCTTCACAGAATCACAGAATGGCAGGTGTTGGAAGGGACCTCTGTGGGTCATCTAGTCCAACTCCCCTGCCAAAGCAGGGTCACCTACAGCAGGCTGCACAGGACCTTGTCCAGATGAGTCTTGAATATCTCCAGAGAAGGAGACTCCACAACCTCCCTGGGCAGCATGTTCCAGGGCTCTGTCAACCTCAGAGGGAAGAAGTTCTTCCTCATGTTCAGATGGAACTTCCTGTGCTTCAGTTTGTGCCCATTGCCCCTTGTCCTGTCACTGGGCACCACTGAAAAGAGCTTGGCCCCATCCTC
>Ga0065711_1001712_pt1 | contig 63797 bp, 33 predicted proteins | sample Hoacrofraction12_FD_59098 | JGI IMG/M metagenome (GOLD analysis project Ga0065711, IMG submission 59098) | Hoatzin crop microbial communities from Cojedes, Venezuela - Epithelial fraction 12 v2 (version 2) | ecosystem: Host-associated > Birds > Digestive system > Esophagus > Crop | place... | reverse complement strand
GTAAGGTTTTGTTTGTTCTTCTAACTGCTGACTGCAATTTTTGTGCTTTGGCCTTGGAATACTTTGGCTGGGTGTTTTGGGAGCAGGGATTTTTTCAGCGTTACTGGTAGTGTATTTTAAGGTTACTTGTAGGTATTCGTGTTTTAGACCAGTTTGAGAGTTTTCTGTGCAGCAACGCAGAGGGGCAAGAGGGAAAGGTCTCTCTTCCTAGGCTACTTTCCCAGTTTCACCTCATTACTGTGAGGTGATGGCACAGGAAAAAGCAATTTCTTACTTGTGTTGGGTCTCATGCTGTCTCCCTCAGGGTCATACCTGAGACCAGATTGGGCCCAGCCTGGGTCGAAGGTTTCAAAGCAAGCTTTGTACCTTGTGCTTTCAGGCAGAGGGAATTATAAGGGTTGAGCTAAAGCATCAGGTTTTCCTCTGGTTTTGTCTGCTGCTCCCTGCTGTCGCCCTGTTTCCAGTTTATTTCTGCTCAGGGTGCATGCTCTGGGAGAGGAGCGACTGTTGCCTGGCTCCTTTGGGAAGGTCTGTGCTCCCGACCAGCCCGAGAGGCTCCGACCTGTTCTCCATGCTGTTGCCTGTTAAAACAACAAATCTGTGTTCCTCCCGCAGTCCGGCAAGTTCTCCAGCGGCTCGCCCCCCTGCCAGGGCCAGCCCCAGGGGCTGCAGTACGCCGAGGACGCCGCGGAGCACGAGAACATGAAGGCCGTGCTGAAGGCCTCCTCCGTCGGCGGGGAAGGCACGGCGGCGCTCGGGGTGCGCGCGCGGAGCCGGGCCAGCCGAGGTGAGCCCCGGCCCTTTCCTTCTGGCCACCCTTCCCGCAGCGCGGTGGACGCTCGGTGGCCCCAGCGCGGGTCGCGGGCCCTTGCGTAGCTCTCGCGGCGGGAGGGGTTGAAGGGGAAGGAGAAGACCCCGGCAGTGTTTCCACGCTAGAGGCAGTGATCTGGGGCACGGGGAGGCAGGAGAGTTTGCCTGAAGTTTTAACGCGTGGATCGCCGCCAAAGTAATGCCTGCGGGCGTTAGGAGCACAAGCCTGCGGAAATTCACACACCCGTGAACGTGTCTGCCTGCTGACACCCCAATTTTTATTCCTGTTCTCATCACGAAGTCAAAATGGAGGATCCACGATGCGGTTTTCTTTTTATTGTCAACAGAAGCAAATAGAAAGTAGCAATTCAAATTGGAGTGAAAGGGCCTTGCAGCATCTTGGGAATGACTGAGGAGAGGAGAATGGGTAGGAGAAAGGTAATGAATCTTTTAACCACCTCCCTGCTTAACTGCAAAGGTGGTGGATTGAGTGGAGTCTGGGAGCATAGAAAGCTGCTGTGGACAGCCCCGCATCTCCTTGCTGTCCTGACCAAGTATCAGCACGGGTGATTTCTGAAAGCTGACAGGGAGGAAACAAAAACCCGTCCCAATCTGCCGATTCCAGCACCTGATACTCTGACAGAAGAGCTTGCTGGTACAACCATTCTTGGCAATGAGATAGCCTTGTTTTTTGTCCAAGACATGATTCACTGGTAGACCTCTTCGTTTAAGCAGCCACTAAACCACTTCATTTATGCTAAGTCGTTTTACAGACACTGGGTTCACCAGTTCATTTTCTTTCATCTTCCCCTCATCCCCTCCCATACACGTGATACTTGGAAGGTGGTTTTGGAGTAAAGGCGATGCACCAAAATTCAAGTCCTCAGTTTTCTGTTCTGGTGTTTCTTTTCCCTGACAGCTAGATAGCTTGCACTTTGTTGATTCTTTTTTGATACGATTGATACCACATCCAGAGCATCCACCACTAAATCTGTGTGTGTATAGTTTATTAAGGCTTGAAAACGTGATCCTGTCTAATTTAGAGGTTTCACAGGCCCCATTTAAGAAGCAAGTCAAGCAGTTAAAGTACAAAGATGAAGTAATTCAAGCTGCACTGCAACAAACTGAATAGCTGAAGTAATCCATTGAATGCTAACGAGCAGTGTGTCCTGATAGTGAGAGTCAGCTCGTGTTGCCCTGAAGAACAGCAGAGGCAGAGGATGGATGAGCCAGACAGGAGCTTGTCAGGAGCACTGTCGTAACACAACTGCTTGTGATGAGAGCCAGGAGAGAAGGGGCAGAGAAAAGTGCTAATCAAAGCTGTTGTTTATTGATGTCAAGGACGTGATATGGAGTGGCCTCACCAACGAGTTTTTAGGTGCTTGCAATTCTACCACACCCACTCTTTTGCAAAGCTCACTGTCAAGTGTTCTCGCTCCATACTGGCCTTCAAATTACTCAAAAACAAAAAGCACACGGAACAGTAGTCTGTAGTGGAGGAGCCCAAAGATGTGTCTGACACAGCTCTGTGGAGTACGGAGTGCCAGAGCCTTGGGTTCAGAGACATGGCTCACTTGTTTGTTTGTGGTTTTAACCAAAATTGCTTATTTAGCTTTTCAGCTTGCCAGTGACTCTTGCTTTTCTGCTCATAACAGAGCACACACAGCTGCACCAGGACACATAGAGCTTTGTGATGAGAAGGTTAATTCTTCATAGTGAAAGGAACAACTAGACACGTCAAGCAACATTTTTTGCTCTTTTCATGTCTTGTTTACACGAGGCTCTGATACAGATGCTTGGAAAATGATTGTTTCTCTGTTTTGGTACGAAGGACTTGTCTTGCTGATTTTTGGCCGTTTCTAACATGTGCCATGACTTCTAGTCTCTGTGTAATAGGAGGAGAGGGAAACGTGGTCACATAACACTCCAGCAATCCTTGGTTTATAGACAGTCTCTAGCAGACATTTGCCACTTGTATGGTCAAAGAAAAGACTCTGAGACTGAAGGGAATAGAAAGTTATAATTCCATTTGAGCTCTTGGGTCTCTGCTGATACAGCAGAGAGTCTAGGGTATTATTTAGACGTATTCTCCGTTAGGCAAAGTCTTCTACTTTGGCCAATTTGAAGTAGTGATGACTGAGCTGCCTGCTGTAACTCCCAAAAAAACTCAGCTGCAAAACAAAAGTGACGTGAGAGACTTATGTCTTCTTTTCCCTGAATTCATTTGCTGGACTTTTCCAGGCCGTATCAGTTCGTGGAATGCTGGCAATGATGATTCACCTAATGCAACGGATGATGCAGCAGATGAGATCATGGATCGCATTGTAAAGTCCGCCACCCAAGTGCCAAGCCAGCGAGCGGTGCCTAGAGAGAGGAAGCGGTCACGAGCCAATAGGAAGTCATGTGAGTACATGGCTATGAAATTTCTCAAAATAAGCAAATGGGCAAGTATTTATGTATAACAGTGTATGAACCAGGCCTTTAGTATGCAGATATGCGTGGGTACTTATGATTGGCATGTATTCCTCTTACTCTTGTTTAAACTATGTATGCAGTGGATGACTCTGTCTTCTACAGAAGTTGAAATGTCCTTAGCAGGAAGAGAAGAAGAATGTTTTGTGGTGCTTTAGAGCTTTTTTTGATGACAGTACTTATTCATAACTAGAGAATTCAGATCACGACCTCAGATGGAGACTGTGAAGGTACTGTGAACTGGCATGAAGGTTAATAGTTGTATCTGTAGCTGAGTTTATTCATAGAGCAAAAAGTAGTTTGAGAGATTTCACTTCTTAAAATCTTTCTCTCTTGTGGTGTGTAGACTGCTTCCACAGCCCTGAAAAAAAAAAGTCTACTGCTGCTTGGCTGTAAGGTGGTTATAGAGGAGCTTAACTTCCACTGGGAAGAAAAGGTATCACGTTTATAAGGTGATCTTTCAACGGTGTAGTGTGGCCATGGGGCTGAGCTGCAGCACCTGAGTTTGAGCAATTTGATTTTGCACTTTTGGAAATACAATGTTTAAGAGGTGATGACCTTTGTAGTTCTATTTTTCCTTACGTGCAGAGACTACTGCGATTACCGTGAGAAGGATAAGTACCCAAAGAACATAAGATCTTAGTGTTTAATATCATTCACCATATGTGGCTTTTTGACTACCTTTCCATCCATCTTTCTAGCATTTCTGGGAAGTTAGGACAAAGAGGAGACAACAACAGTGAGTGAAAAATCACATAGATTTTCATTTTTTGTGGAATTGTTCTAACATAGTGGGTGATCCAAAAAATTTGGTATAAGCAGTGATTGCTATAAACTAGCATGTGCTGAAAGCATAGTCACTTTCTCCAACATGCTGTGAAAGGGACTTCTGCATGCGGCAAGAGCAAAAGTGAAGTGGACGCTCTGGTTAGATGAGCCAGACTCTGAGCAAAGGAAATGAGCTGACACTGGATTGTCTGTCTTACTTTCCATCATACACTCTGCCGTACCGTTTTGTGGCATCACCTTCTGCTGCTACCCACTTCCCCACACGGTTTTGGTGTTCTGCACGTGCTGACTGCCCTAGTTGGCTTGTGCTTATCAAATAAACCTCCAGTATGTTTGCCTATTCCCATGGTTTATCCTGTGCCAAAATACTTCCTCCGTTAGCAACACTACCTTCGTGCACACACGCCAAAAAGTCTTATTTCTGCATTTTACCAGGTACTTTTTCCCCAAGGAAGCACTTGCTGCAGGAAAGAAACGGGTAATAATAATAAAAATAATACATATTTTTCTGTGGAGTTGGCTTTTATGTTCAGTAAAAACACTGACAAGGATTAAGCATTCAGTAAGTGTTTAGGCTGGGACTGATTTCCATTGTAATTAATCATGATAGAATCCAACTCTTTTGCTTGTTTGTTCTTAAAAATGTGGATGAGACTCTTAAATGGATTAAAAGGCAGTTTCAAAACAAATATATGGTTCAGCAGTTTAGTGTACCTTTCAGCTGACATGCTGGAAGAAAGTGTGAAAGGAGAGTATCTTAACTGAACTGTTTCACACTGATAGATAGCCAATATACCTGGATGATGAATAGATGTAGTAGTATAGCTCTAAAATGCATTCAACTGGACTGATAATATGGCACCTCCAGGAAATGAGCAGAGACCAGCCCTTGTCAATGCATGATGTGAGTGAAACGAGCAGAAAATCTTCCAGGTAGAAATGTAACACAGGTCCTCCATGAACATATTAGAAAGTAGATCTCAGGCGTACTTCAATGATTTAGATTAGCATACACTATGATATTTGTTATCTGCGGAGCAAAGAGACCCTATTATCTGATGAGTTTGATTCACCACCTTCAATCTTCAAGCTCCCATACACATCCTTTGACTTTTGCTGTGAGCCTGATATTCCATCTGTTCATGGACATCAAAGCGAAACTCAGTTGAAAGGAATGATTTTCATCGTGCATCATGTTGCACATGTCTCATTGCTTTCAATGCAGAACTGGGAATCTTGTCAGGCTTACTTAGCATTCAGCAAAGTTTTTAGTGAACATGAGCTGACATCCATGTTTTTAGCAAAACCAGAAACCCAAAAGTTTTATATGCAGTTGCACTGTAAACATTTCCTGTGGTTCAGGTAGAAGGTTTTTGTGGGAGAGGGATTTTCTTGCTATATAAAAAGATAGAAAAATGTGAAGTAAAAAGCAAGTGATACTCAAGTTGTTTATAACTAGGGGAAAACAGAAACAGGAATATGGAAAAGGTTGTTAATTTCAAGAACTTGTAATGGGAGAATGAGATATTTTGACATGTTCATTTGAATCTTTTACTGTTGAGCAGTGTGACTGTATCTGGTATGCAGAGAGCTTAGTGAGATCTTAATGACGTGGAAGTCTCAGAGCAGTCAGCAGAACCATACACTGGGAGGAGGAGTAAGGCAGTGAGTCATCCAACAAAAGACAGATGGAAACGTCTGTATGTGTTGGTTGGAGATACGAAGGGTCACTGATAAATCCAGATATGACTGAAGCCAACTGAGACCTAGTAAGAAAGAATTTGTTCAGTGGGGGCTGAAATGGACTACAGAAAGCTAAGGTACACGGTAAGCGCGTAACAACTGAGTTCTGCTAACAATCTGCAGAGAGAGAATTTAATTCTGCACGTAGTGGAGTTTTTTAAAGATAAAATTTGACTTTTAGAAGTACGGTAACCAGCTGGAAGAGATTGCCTTGTGACTGGTGTTCAGTGGCCTGCCTAGCAGACATGCTGCAGTGGTGTTATATATGAGAAAAAAACATTACAGTTGTATTCGTTCCTTAGAAGCCTCATCAGAAAGAGACAGGATTGAACGAGCGGCAGAAACTGAAATGCTCTGTCACCCCTCGAGGTGGTCATTCAAAGGCAACTTCAATGCAAGTGGCCATGGGAAGCTTCTGCTGTATTTTTTCTTTCTGATGTCTTTATTCTGTGTGTAAACAGCAGATGCCAGCCTCTGGAGATGTCAGTTCAGCATGTTATGAAAGCATAAAAACCAAATTAGGTTGAAAATACATGTTTCCATTCTTGAGGACTGAGGGCAGCTTTCTGTGAGAAAGGTTTTTATAACATTATGGAGAGCTGTTCAACTTAGCAAAGAAACAAAAATAATATCATTGAGATTGTCTGGTTCTCCCATAAGGTTAGGATGACCTTCACAAACCATGCCATAACAAACAATGAGTGCAAAGGAAAATTGGGATAAGGAAGTTTTAAGAATCACTCTATTTGATAGTACAAATTCCAATGAATGCAATTGCTAGTTAACTTTAGCAGCTTACAGAACAGTATTACAGGCATTGCACCAGTGGATTTGGGGGAATAAAAATAAAACTCTGCATGAGATACCACTGAGATTTCAGAAAATGGTCAAGAAAGGAGGTTGTTTCATACAAAGAGAGATGAATTTAAAAAATAAATAAATATAAGGTAGATTACCAGAGTTTGCTGTGACAGTTGTAAGAAGTGGGGTAAGAGAAGAAATTACATAAAGAATAAGGCTGCTTAGAAAATCCTGTTAGTAAATGAGACTTTCATACCATGATGAACCAGCCTGTGCTAATTGCTTCCAATTGGGGGAGAAATAAAACAGGTGTTATAGCCATGGCAGCTTTGAGGCAACACAAGACACGTAAAGACTAGCCCTATCATCCGTAAGAGAAAAATTTTACTAACTACATTTAATTAAAAGAAACCCCTAAAACTCCACGATAGACAAATCCGAAGTTAATGCTGTTTTCCTTCTTGTCCTGGCTGTTTAAAACCTTCATCCCCCAACATCAAATCATTCTCTCAGGATTAGACTCTTATGGAGTTGCCATCTCTGTGTTGGTCCCATTGAACTGAGCGGATCTGTCTCAGGAGTACGATAGAATTCCTATGAGTCAGTGCCATGAAAATCATACTCCAGTCTAATAATCCTGAATCAGCGCTCGGAAGGTATTTGCACTAATTCTGGCATACGCAGAGCAATACTTGGAAAAGTTGAGGCAAACAGGGCTGATTTCTGACCTCTGTGAATGACCGTGGCAGGGGTCTGAGAAGGGACCAAGAGAAACTCCTAAGCATTCATTACCTTGTTCAGGTTCCATCAGACTTACACGAGTGGACTGTGGAGGAAACAGGAATTGAATCCAGATTATCTGAATCCTAGACAAGTAAGCTCAAGGCTGCTGCATTAAATTTAACTACAGAACATCCCAGGTCAGGTATTTCATACTAAATTTCACCTTCAGTAAAAGTGAAATAGGAGTTAGCACACTGTCATCAGGTGCCAAAACGTGGGAAAGAGCTCTGCCAAAGGACCAGGCATGGAGACAAGCTTCAGACGACTTTTAGTAACACGTGCAGTGCTGCTTTGGAATAAACATGTTTGTAAGCAACCAAAATACTAGATGGGAGACTATTTGAATCCAAAGGTGTGTAATTTTTGTTTGGCATTCACAGGGTGCTTCAGTTACCTTTTTCTTCTTCTTTTCTTTGTTTTTTCATTATTTTTCATTTTCATGTCTCTCCACTTACTTTTTCTGGCTACGAAAAGATACAGAAGTGCCAAAATACCAGGAGGGAGACTGTTCCTCTGGTATTTATAGCCTGACTAAAAGCAGAAGTTAATGGAAATTATGCTTTTAAAAAAATAAAAACCTTACAAGAACAAAATCTGTATAAAATGCGTTAAAGGCAAGGAACTTCACTTAAAATTTGCAACTAATTATTTAGGATTTCAGTAACTGGATCCTATCAGCAGTTAGAGGAGGGGGCAGAGTAGTTTAGTTAGTGATGCACATTTAGCAACAATTCTTTGCATTTAGAAAAAAGTAAATGTTTCACAGATGGTATTCAGTATCAAAGTCTGTTTGTCCTCACACAAAGTACTGAGCCTTCAGAAGGTCAATACCCAGTTAATAAAAATCTAATTATTGAATGGAAACAGAATGTGAGATAAAGCCCTTAAAACTCTGGCAGCTGGGAGGTTATCTCCGTTAGATGCCAAGTTAGCTAGTGTCGTTTGGATGCCTTTTAAGTAATACATTCTTTCATCCTTAGGATGGCAAGGTCTTTGCAAAAATGACAGAACTAAGCTCTGTGATCTAAAATAAATAAAAATACAAACAGTAAAGAAAAATTATTCATAGTAGTTAATGAACGAATAATAAATACAGTTGACCACAGTAAGCTGTAGAAATTGATGTACCTGATCAGGGTGAGGCCAGTCTAAATCTACCCTGTTTTGATTTAAAACCATTACCCCTTGTCCTATCGCAACAGACCCTGCTAAAAACCTTTTCTCCATATTACAGTTCTTTTTATAGCTTTCTTTTAAAATAACTGATGTTGACAGACGGGTAGACAATCTGCTTGTTGACTGTTGAAATGTGTAGTACCTATGTATTTTGTTGGCAGTCTCCATGAGTTTCAGACTCATATCTCAAGTTTTGTTCAAGAGTGTTTGCCTGGTCTTAGCTCTGTGAAAGTGAAATTCCCATCATTCTGTACAGTTCTACATTATGTATCATTCAAAACAAAAGACTTTTGAAAGCCTGGTTTAAAAATCTAGTAAAACAGTTTCTTGTAAAAGAGGCTTAAATTTGTTTTCCAGTCACTGTTTAGAGGAATTTATGAGTCATTTCTATAATGAATTTTATTCTGATACAAATTATTTGTTTTGGGGCTCATATCCTCAGACTTTCTGCTTGAAACAACTTTATCTTTTTTATATAAGGAAAGTCAGATATAAAATTAACCCAGCCTGCACCATGAAGTACATTCCTTAACTCTGCACTGGATTCCAGTAGTGGTATTTAGAGATACCGTGGAATCTAGTATTTGCCCAAAATTGAGCAGCAACTGAAAAAAAGGTGAGAAGTCATTGCTTTAATCTGGGAAGTCAAAGTCAGAATTAAATACACAACATTTACAAAAAATACGTATCTTTTATCCCTGTTTATTTCAGTTCACAGGGAGAAGACAGAGCTGTTGAACATTACACAGACATTCACATGCTCATGTATGTTATATTACACAAGCAGAGAGGCCGTGATGTAGGTACAAGGAGAGAACTGCTGCTGTCATGGGTTATCCCTAGTGATTTTAGAGTGGCTGCCACCTCGTGGGATTAAATGCCTGCCCAGATGTGCTGCCCTGTGGAGGAAGAGGCAGCCACCTCTCTGGTTTTGGTCTTAGCAAAGAGTACATCCCGGCAGCGGGTGAAGCCTGTGTCCCAGCAGGATCCTGCAGTGTAAGGAGACCACCAGCATGTCCTTGTGCTGTGTCTCCAGCAACGGGAGGAACAAAGAGAGGGAGTGCTCTGCAGCTTCCGGTGGGCTTCTAGACATGGCTTTGCAAGTGCTGGGATTTATCTGGCCATCTCTTCTTGGCCAAATGGCACTTTCTTCATCAGAGGAAGGAACAAGCTGAAGGTAATATGGGGGAAACAGGCAGGAGATGAGTAGTTGGTAAAAAGCAAGTGAGGTCAGTATCTATAGGAAATAAAGCTGTTCATGTTCCCAGGACACAGAAGATGGGTATTGACATTTTCTGTAAAAATACTTTTGTTAAGGTATACACTGCTGGTACTTTTTCAGCTGTATTTCTGTAGAAAAAACTAGTTGTACTTCATTTGTTTGCATCATACAAGAGATACATATAGTTGTTTTCGCTTTTGCAAGTTTGCCATTCACTGCATCAGTGAATCCATATACATTACCCTCTGTTTTCATTTGTTGGCATGTTTTAATGGTGTATTTCAAGGCTATTGAATTCTTGTCACAAGATTCATTCCCAAAATTGAGAAGTTTCGAGTAAAAATAAAAATATGTATGGTTCAATTGAAGACCATTAGCCCTCAGCTGATAGGATATGTATTTTGTTCGGTTTCTGTCTGTATTAAAGTGGCTTTGAAGTTCATCTCTAGTCATCAATATGCACCTTAATTTCATTATCCTTCCTGAAAGATGATGATTATTTTCAGCATCTGAGTAAGAAATCAGCAGCAGTGAGTTGCTGGCTGACAAGATCACAGAGTTGTTATGGAAAGAGCTTTATTTGAGAACGAGAAAAGACAGGGATGTATAAGCTTGCTTCTCGAGTTGCCTTACGAAAGAAGTGCAGTAACAAAAGCGATCTCGTATGTGGCTTCCCAGAAGAGCATCGCGATATCGCAGCTGGCAAAGAGAGCCCTCTGCTGCCATCAGGGAGTTTAGCACAAGGAGCTGTGAAGGCAGGAATGTGGCTACTCTTGGATGCGAGTGTCAGATGTGTTCGGAGGGAAGTCTCTCTGAGAAGATGGACAAAAATGTTTCACACAGAGTTACTTTGAATTTATCTTGCCCCAGCACTATGTCAAAAAAATAATATATATATGTATATATATGGCTTTCTGTAGGCAGAATATCACCACCTAATTAGCATAATTACAAGATTGTTTTGATTGTAGTTATTTTTAATCTGATGGGTTTATAGAGATGATGGCTTTTACTGTTTTATTTCCCAATGCAGATGTCTAATGGGGGTAATTAATTTGCATTCCACAGAGCCCGGGTGCTGAAACATGGTCACACTTCTCCGCTAAGTCACTCTCCAACAGACAGCTTTGCGTTCATAAGCCTGAGCTACCCCCTTAGCGAAAGTCTGTTATCTAATAACAGATCACTTCAAAATAGACTTTAAGTCATTTTAAAATTTCAGATGGAATGTAAAGGCTGCATGCCTGAAACACTTGTGTTAGATGGCTGGCTTTCTGTATCCCATTTCCTGCCTTTTTTTTGTCCTGTTCATTGTTAATGTATAGTCCGGTCTTGAAAACAGTGCCTAATGCTTACGTGCAGAGTCAGTTGTTGGTGAGCTGTATGTTCTTGATGCTTTACCTATTAATAGTGGAATCACTTCTGACTAGTGAAGTGGGAGAAATTATCAAAGAGATGGCAGCATGATTGCTTGTGATAGTAACTTTTTACAGTGGAATTCACAGAAGTCCTAAAAATTAGGGGTTTTTTGTCATGGAAGGCTTTCAAGGAAGGAGTTAAATATTCTTTTCTGCTTTGCTGTTGCGACTATGTAAATGATGATCTGTGAAATACATGAAATTGGAAACTTTAACAGTTTCAACTACATGTTAAATATTACTTTAAAACCAATACGTTCTTCATGCAGCCCAGCAAAGTTACTTTTTGTTCCCTATAACATAAGCCACCTGGAGATGAAACACAAGTTAAGCTTTCCTTACACAATGCCATTTTGTCCTTTTCCATTGTTAGTCTTCTCTTCATGTCATAGCCACCATAAGTTACACCTGGGATGACTGTGAACTACAGAATTTCTTGTTAGGAGACACTTGTGCCATCTACAAAGTGTCGACAGGACTCAAAGCAAAGCTGCAGGGCAATAATAATACTACATAATATGTTGCTTCCTGGAGCTTTCTATGTGGATGACCCAGATAAAGACCACATTTCAGTTAGCTATACTTCTTCAGAGAAGTGCTTGATAAAATCCAAAAATTCACCTACAAATCCCCATAAGAAAATCTCTAAACATAATGTTTTAGTAATTTTGTTAAGCATTTAGGCCTACTCTTATTAAGCAATCATATATGCATAATTAAACATAACTTACATAGAAACATAAAAACACAAATGCAGAAAAGGGTTAAATAAGACTATATGAGCAAGGCTGTCTGGATTGAACTTTTGAGTTGCAAATTGCCATTGCTGGACTCATTGGAATAAAGTCCAAAAGAATATGTTAAATGTAAATATATGAGAAAATAGACTGAGTGCGCAAGCTGGGTATGGATAGGTAACAGAAAATAAAATAAAGATACGTGAAATGAAGTGAGATGATGGAGCTGGCCTGAATTGCTTCTTACAGTCTGCCCTTCCTGCTGGATTTGGTGTGTAATTTACAGCCACGCAGAATTTCTTCTTTCCAAATCAGCAGCTAGCAGCTGCATTACTTTTGCAGCTACGACCAAAAGAAAGTTCTGTGGCTGCCACATCTTTTTGTAATAGGAATGCCGCTAATTCTGTGACTTCTTGAGCAGGAGAATGATCATATCTATTCTGCATTTCAAGTGACTTATCCATACAAGTGTAGACACACATTCCAAAAGCCATTGCAAATGCAAGAGTAAATGGCGCCAGCCAGACTGATCTTTACTGTTCATTGCATCTTAAAAAAAAAAAGGTAGGGGGAGCGGAAATTAGGAATGCTATTTGCTCTTTAAAAAAACAACCAGCTCCTAGATAATTATATTCTCTGACAAAGCTGCATTTAGGGAACTACCCTTCTTAAAAACATTCCCACTGTACTGTGAGGGCTGTGTATCTGTGTAGATTTTAACCCAACAGGCAGAGTCAAATTCATTGAGTTCATCATAAGCACACTGCATTCTGCTAGGATGTCAAATAAAATTCTGGATTTCCCAATTAACAAAGAATATCATACACTCTGACCCCAGAAAAACAACATTTAGTTTCTTGGTTATGGGATCTCAGCAGGCCTTGCTTGTGACAAGAGTAAAAGTTATTTTCTCTCTATGTTAAGTTTCTTTAGCAAATGTTTTAAAAATTGCTTGAAGAACCTAAAAGGTCATTTGAAAGTCTTATTTTTATTGTCACTGCCTCCGAAATACATTCCATAACTCAGTTTAATGTGATCTGCAGCAGGCCAAGTGTTTTACAAGCCAAGATATTATGTCTAGTCCAGTTAGAGACATGATAGAGTTCAGTGAAGAGGGGAGAGTGACGATCTAGTTTGAGAAATGTAATTTTGCAATGCTTGTAAAACATGGAAAGAAAATATCTCTGTGATTCAATTTTGATGACTGAACATGTTCATGACCTTTCCTAAGGTAAAGAAACCCAAATGAGCGCTTTATGAGGGAATAGATATGTCTGAGGACATCTGTTTAAAAGCATGTCAAGACAAGGTTCACCCACCTCCCAGAGTAGTCCCTTCTCCTGTAGATAACTTTCTCCTGGCTTCATCACTCACAAGCCTTCATAGTCCTCAAGCCAGTGCAGAGAATAGCAGGGCAGGAACTTGCTCTTGTGTTACTACCGATACTGCATCCATCCGCTGTATCTTCAGATAAGGAAAGGTACTGTGAGTAATTTGCAAGAATCCCCTCATTTGAGTCTGGACCGTGATTCTGTCAGCTGTTACCCTTGTTGATGGTGACAGCTTTAATCTTGCCATACCTCCTTGTTTTGCAGTGGCACAAAAAGCACAAACCAGGAATCGGCCTCTGTTGTATGGGTCCTACAGCAAAACCAAACCAGGGCACTTGTCCTTGTCACATGCTGCCTACACGTACTTCTTTATTTTCGGTCATCTAAGGGTTATACATGAGGTCCTCAGACTAAGACTTTAGTGTGTTTGATAGGTAGGTATCTGGAGATTCAGAGAGAAATCTTGCATATGTGAAGAAGACTCCTTAGTTTTCTTGATTTTTCATCAAGATAATTTCCACCATGGTATTTTAACTCCTGTTTATGACTTCTGAATATGAACTCCTGTAATTTTCTTCAGAGCGACCTGTATGTTTTTGTAAATCCATTTGGGTTTTCCTAGTAAACTAGTAGTCCCCTAAACAATTGTATTCTGCTTGGTGGAAGTTACAGAGGCACATGTTTCCCCTTCAGTTGTCTAGACAGAGTCTCAGCCCCAGGTATTGCTGCAGTAGTAATTCTAGTGACCGAAAAAAGGTTATTCCAGATTTATGTTGTCATAAATAAGATCAGAATTTTGTTTATTCGGGTACATGCCCAGCATTAGCAGAGCACCTCGGTTCCTATCAAATGTTTACAAACAGGAATAAAAATTTGCTTGTTCCCTCGCTCTTTCTGTCTTACCATCTGACAAGAAAAATAGCTTTGTTTTATTGTGGTTTTTGTGCTCAGTTTGCAAATGTGAGTGAGTGATTGTGGCTTGAGTGAGTTGGGGATAAGTGTAAAAGCAGTCATGAATACATTTGGTTTGACACTTCTGCAAAAGGGTCTAAAACATGGAAATTTGTTCTGCACTCAGTTTTCGGTTTACTTTTGCCTTCAGTGGGAAGATTTAATTTCGTCTAGACAGTGATTCTGTGAAAGTTCAGTCTCCTGTACGCATATTTTTTTTCCCTGATGATTGACAGTTTCCTTGGTTCAACAGTATAGCTGCTATGGATAATTCATGTCCACAGGGGAGGAATACTCTCTTAGGGAGTAATGTCCAATCCCACTTTGAGTCTAGTGACAGGAGTTTTGGTGGGTCTTTGATAAGCTCTTCTGAAAATCAATGAGTATTAGTCTGTGCTACCACCACTCTACTGTTTGGTGGCCAGGCTGGCCATGGTGCCGCCTTTGGCTGCATGTTATAGAGGGTACAGAAAAAACATGTTCAGGGGAGAGGCCGTGCAGGCAGCCAAGCAGGTGAACTGCACAGGGAAATCTTTGCTTTTAATGAGACACAAATGTTTCTACTGCAGCTTTCTTGGATTTATTCTTTCACTTCTGATACAGTTCATTTCGATACAGAAATAAGCATTAGGTGACTCACTGAGGCCTTAAGACCCTAAGGTATTTCATAGCTCATGTCTAGGAATGAACATTTGTCACCATGGACATTTGGATTTCAAATTCAAGAAGTATAAAAGGGGGCCAGTAATGAGGACTGACTCAGAAGTCCATGTTGGGTATCCTGTACCATGGAGACCAGAGCATTTTTTGAAGTGCCTTGCTCTTCCAGTAGTCTGTCTTAGTCTTAGCTTTATCTGCTGCATTTAACCTTGTGCTGCTCTAAGTTAAGCGTTGTTAAACTCGGAAGATGATGCTAATCAGTACTGTAGAAAAAAATCACTATTATAAAACACTGCCATGCAGACTCCTAGACGTATTTACTAAGTATCCTAATGCTATGGGAGAAAGGAGTGAGCCTTGAAGAAAAATTTTCAAGCAAGAGTTTGATAATGGAGGAACATTTACACATGTGGCCCTCCCAGCTCATTTGATTAATCTCAGCAACTGATGAAAGCGGTTTGACTATCAAACATAGAACATATTCATCCTACCTGCATGGTATCGTATGTTCAACTGTGCCAGATTTTCCCTTTCTCTTATCCTGTTGTTTTCTACATGGATCCATTCCCTCCTCTCGCTCCTGCTAGACCCTTGAGTGTGACCACCCAGTTTCAGTTACTGAATATCTTAATTTGTTAGAGGTCTTAATTGTGCTAGATGATAGCAATGCAAGAAGTCCCTACCACTGTTTGCAATTGGTTTCTCTAAGAGTTTCCTCTAGACTTCATTATTTTGGGGCTCTGAGTATATTTTGTTCAACATAAAGTCATTATTTACGCTTTGCATGCAGCTTAAACTTCTGAATGTGCATTTTGCACTTGAGGAGCATCAAAGTGTGGAATAAACACCCCATTTGAGTCTTTAACTAAAGCCCATTCACTTGAAAATTATGGCACCAGAAAAACTAGGAGAACAGTAATGCTCAGTGCGTGTAGTCACATAGTCACTTGTTTCTGAATAAAAAAGGCAATCACAAATTTTAAAAGTTTTATGTGGGGGCCAATGTTCAGAACTCTTCATAGAAAATTAAGAAACAAGATTCTGACCTAGATTTATCATTTAAATTCAACTAAAATTCTGCAGACTACTAATGGCAAAGACAACACAGATGGGGCTAGGATGGGAGAACATTACAGAAGAAAGGGGAGCGTGTATGAAGACAGTGTTTTTAATGATTTGAATGGATAAATTTTAATGATTTAATGATTTTAATGGATTGAACAAAATTTTCCCATGTTTCATCTTTTTACTTTCTGTGTTGGTTTTTTTTACCCCTTTAAACGGTCACATAGGATTTAATAGTGGTAAATTCAATAGAGCCCTATAAAGATCCAAAAGGTCTTTTAAAAAATCTGTATGTAACTATAAAATAATAGTGCAGATGATACATTCTATGAACTTAAAATCAACTGATACAATTTCAGAGGGAAAAAAAAAAAATCTTAAAATGTGTTGGTATTTTTCTTAAAAGTTTTTGTTGACTAGATGTCAAATGACAGATGTCTTTTTGCCCGACTCTGTGGAGTTGCTGGGTACTTGATGCTCCCAGTGATTTGGCATAGGGCATTACGGAGTATTTCTGAACTTGAGGCCTGGAGTACATAGCAACTTTTGATTCAACTCAGCTTGCACGTTAACAGGATTTTTTCAGCTGAAAGTCTTATGTAGTTATCGCTTCTAATTGTTTGCATTTTCTTTGTTGTTTTGTGGTGTGTTTTTTTTGCCTGCTTTTGGAATTCATGACCATCCAGTGAGAAGGACACTAAAGAGCGGGCTAACACCAGAAGAAGCCAAAGCACTGGGTCTTATCAGCACCTCTGAGATGCAGGTTTGACGTCCCAGAGGTGGCAACAAGAAGAGCCTTTCACCTGAAGCACACAGGCTGACAGCCCTTCGGTGGGGCATTGACCTGCCAGCCTCCTCTGCTGCTCCCAACATCCCATCCTCTGTTAGTTTGATTTTAATAAGCAACAAAAAGCGAAACCCCACAGCCAGGACACAAGAAGGCTGTGCCGCAGCTCAGCACGACATCCGGACAGTAACTGAGGAAGCGTGTGAGTGCTTGTAGGTGAAAGCATATGGCTTCTTCTCGTGGTGTGTTGATGTGGGTAAGAGGGGGCTCTCTCTTGAGTTATCTGTCGTTATGTGAGCTGTGTTTACTCTGGCTTTCCTTGTGCCCTGTTTTAGTCATTGTAAATGTATGGCATTTTGTTAATGCAAGGAACAGTCCTTAAAGAGGCAAAATAACTCCTGTTACAGCGACCCTAATTTTCCTGAAGCAGTTTTGTTAAGCAGAGATGCACAGTCTGTGCAGCCCTGTGGTTTGAGGTTTTTTGTTACTGTTTTGCCACCAAAGAATGTAAAAATGTATGTGTACCTTTGTATATGTACAGGATGAATGTGTGGACGTGTGTGTGTGTGTCTATACACATACAGTCATGGTGTGAAATCATGCTCCTGCTGAAGCTAGCTGGACCATGATTTTCACTCTGGGGCCTTACCGTTCCATCTGGACAGGAGGAAAATAATGTCTTTTTGTAGGAACTCAGTGTAATCAATGGGATTTACCCTGTAGGGCAGGAGATGGTCTGCAATACAAGTGGAAAGTTCAGAATCCTGAATTCACGTGTATTAATACACACTCATACTGTACATAGCAGCATGCACACAGAGGAGAGGACACAGAGTGCCTCCCTCTTGTTGAGCGATGGCTGTACTGTGCGTTTGTACAGTTTCTGAGAGATCTATGCCAACAATTTTACATACTCGATAAATGCATTCAGATGCTAAGATCAAGAAGTTTTGTTCACTTGCCTGTGCCCTTCATGCTGCTTTTCTCTGCTGCAAGATAATGTGGTGGTGATTTTATTTCAAATTAATGGTTCTGAATATGAAATGGCCCTGCTAAAAGCCTGCTGTCTTTTTGCTGTACTTCTTTTTTGTGATTATTCTTGATGCAAGTGGAGAGGGTAGCACAGTGAACACTCCAATATGTTTGCTCTTATCTCACTCTTTTGTAGCTGACTTTTATAACTGCCCTCAGCATGTGTGTTTGAAGAATCTTTAGTCAACTCATCTACCTTTACGTGGACAGCATATACAGCAGAGAAGATGAATTGAACATAGTCACCCTAGCCAGTGTTGAAGCATTTTGAAGAGAACTGCAAATAACAATAACATAAAAGGGAACTTTTTTAAGCCAAAGTCTGTATGTGACCAATTGATCCTTGAGGATGCACAAGATTATCTCTTTCCATTGCCTTAGCCTCTAAGATAAAGGGTGTGTCTGCACAGCAGTAACAGCTGAGGCTGACTTCAAGCTAGTTAACTGGAGAACTGCAGCAATTTAGTCATGGTAACAGGGTTCTATTTTGGCTGCAAAACACACTTGAAAAGTAGGGTGGATTAATAGTCTATGCTGGGCTCCTAATGCCATAGCTGTGTTGCTTCTGGCACCCAAGCTAGGTCAGGTACATCAACAAGTTACTCTGCTCTCATTAAGGACAGGATAATTGCTAAGATTGTTCAAGATAGTTGAACCAAACACAATAAACCTTTAAAATCTTGGTCATCCATCACATCGCATTGAGCACAGCATCCAAGTGATGAGAGAACCAGGTAGCTGACAACACTGCAATGAGATCTGTGGTGGAACATCCTATCTATGCTGTCCCTCTTTATCGTAATGTTTTATTCTTTATTTGCCATTGCCTTGGGTCTTCACATGTCAAAGTCTGTGGGTAAAAAGTCACTAATGAGCAACAGTTCTTAAGGATAGCATTGAGTTTGATCTGGTTTTCCCCTCAGCTTGTTAATAAGTGAATTGTACGATTAGGCAGAAGGCAGTAGTTGTGTAATTAATAAAATGCGTTGTGTATTTGAAAGCTGTGGAAAGGAGGAAGCTGGTTAGGAAACAGAAAGAAGTGGCATATAATTTCACTGTAAAATAAGCAAGATCTACGAGCACCTGCATTTTAAAGTGGATCTTTATGTGCTGCTCACCTTTATGGACTTAAAAATCTCTCTTAAGGATGTGTAGAACAAAGAAAAGAAGGTAATGGGGGTTTGTGGAGGTCTTCGAGGTCGGAAACAAGAGGAAGACACCCTGAATGTAATGGTTATGTTGAACTGTGATACTTGCTAAGTGATAAAAGAGGCAAAAATGAAATAAAATGCTGTTATGCTGACAGAGGTCCTATATTTGATTGGAGGGAGAAAATGAAACAAGTTTTTAAAACTGAATATTGTAATTAAAATATGCAAAGTAGGAGGCTCTTGGTAACCACTTGCTAACAGGAAATAAATAAATCTGTGTTTCACTTAGATGTAGTACAACATCTGTGTCTGAAACATAACATAGCTAATGAATTACTAATAGTTGGGCATATGTATTTTCCAAGAATTGTTCAAAAATTGTGCAAAACTTCATATGGTCCTTATCAAGGAGAAAATTAAATAATGGGGAGTGGGGGTTAGAACAAGTTCAGGAAAATAAGCCAGTTTCTTTCAGATTCTCTGGATGCAACTGTCTTACATGTGAAGCATATTCTTCCTTGTCTATTTTTCCATTATGTTTCTTTTTCTGTATTTTTGCCTGAGTTCCTGATGTCTATCTGTAAAACTGATACCAATTTTTCTGAAGGAGAACTTGGCCTTGTTTATGCAGTAGCGTACAGTCAGATTAATTCCACTGTCCTCAGTGTTTACTGCAAGAAGATGACTGAGCACAGTAACAATGCAGTAACTACAGAAAAGATTTCCATTTCGATTTATGATAAAAACGGGCAGTGGCCCAATGTGCTAATCTGTAAGATGGCAGCATTTCCTCCAGAGCCTGCTAGCGTGTCCTGACTGTGGAAATAACATTTGTTCCCCTTCACCTAACTAGTAGATTCCAGATTCCAAATGGAGGAATTGGTTATATTTGCATGCCCTTGTCTGTCTGTCTGATCAGGTTGTAACCTTCAGGTTTTGAGTTGCTGCCTGCCCCTCCATCATCAAAAGAGCTCACCAGGAGGATGTAACAGTTGTTTCAAAATGTGTGTGAGATACAGATTGGTTTTGTGACAAATATAAAGGCCTTGGAAACATGATGTAGTAACACATGTTCCCATTTCTTGCTTAGAGATCCATGAAGGCTGTTTTTAAACACTTGCAGCCATAACAACTACCTCTTTTCTGTTTCTCATAGTACCAGTCAGCTGCAAATGTAGTGCCCGGAGTTTTGTGTCTCCACCAAGCTCTTAGAGTTGCTGCTGGTGCTCTTTCAGCACCCATCTGCTGCCAATAACTCGTCTGGCCGTCTACCACCATAATGCCTTCCTGCTTTAGTTGCTGAGGTAAACTTTAGCATATGAAATGGCCACCAAAGGGAAGCTATCCTAATTTCTTTTCATCTCCCTTGGTGTTTAAAAGCAGACTGCACACAAATACTTTGTATTTCCTCGCTCCCAACTGAGGGATAACTTTCAGTAGCAGTTATGTGGCTGCGGTGAAGAAACACCCCCAGGAAATGCTGCGTGCCACAATCGAGAGTGCAAGATCCCTCACAAAAATTAAATTCGTCACTCTTCACCTTTCAGTAAGGCCAGGCACCAGGCTCATGGATTCCAGATGTTTTATAGCCCCTTGGCTGCTACATGTGAACCTTCTGTTTGATAGAACCCTGTCCATAATCCAAAATCAACAAAAAAATGGTGTTTAAATGAGGGTCTCTCTTGCTCCGATAAATACTGGAAACAGCATCAAAAGCGGTTTTCAAAATAAATTTCTTTTTCTCTTTTGACCCCCTTTTATTGTAAATATCTGTACTGATTGACTCTGTCAGCAAAACGTGGCATCAGATTTGTAGGTAGACAAGACTTTGGCTTTAGCTTAATAGAAAGTCACGTATGAATATCTAGATAAGAGTTCATTCCCTGATTTAACAGAAATGTGGAGTCAGAGTCTTGATGTGACTGAACAGCAAGGGCTTCCTGCAAGGTGCTCCATTCCCCCTCAAGGTACTGGATAATGCAGCAGGACAGCACCATAAATCCCTGGTGTGCTGTGCTCTGAACATACCCTGGAGAACGCTAAAAGCCACTGAGAAGTCGCAAGTGAGGACCACAGCATCTGCTGCAAACCTGAGGGGCGCGATGCTGCTGTGGGTGCGGTACGCGGCTCCTTTTGTCAGGCACCCACTCTGCACCGGCGTCCCCGGCAACTGTTGAAAATGATTTGCAAACACTTGAACGACATTCAAGGCCTGCCTTTCTTTTTTTTGAATGGGGCAGCAGCTGGCTAGCTGGCATTTCAGATGCGATCCCAAGAGGTTTTTGGCAAGCAGTTTAGTAGTTATATAGTAAGTAATTCAAGGAGTTTCAGAGATGTTGTATAGTTTTACGTTTACTCAAAAAAAATTAAAATTATTTCTAATTAGTCCATTTCACATTGAGTGGCAGATAGAGATATATTTTGTTTAATCACTATCTAATACAGAGGCTTCTGTGAAAGAAAAGGTTTATTTGTAGCATTGGGTGCATTTCTCCTTTTTAAAGACTGTCTTTGCGCGTATAGTGTCCTTTTTTTGTGAGCTGGGAATTGTAAAAAAGTGTAAAGTAGAAAAGGACGTGTTTCTTAGACGAAGGACAAATACTGTAAAATTGTGTAAATGTCACTACTCATGTTTTTTCGTGTTCTGTGTAGCATAGTGTAAAATAGGCTTTCCAGCAGTGTTATTCTGTGAATTGTAATTTAAAAACCAAGCGATGCGTGGTCAGAGATACTATTGACAGGTCCTTCTATTCGACTGAGTTTTTGGTTTCGTTTGTTGTTTTCCCATTTTAGGTAAATTTGTTTTATGTTCAATTTAATTGTCCATGAAACTGCATTTTTTGTTTCTGAGTTCTGTTTCATAAAGAACTTGAATTGCTCTTTAAGATTTTATTACACACGAAGCTCACCTACCGTTTGTATCGATCCTTCGAAGTTTTGTCACATTTAGTGTAAACCAGGGGGATTTTCTTTTTAACATACCCCTCATCTGCCTCTTCTCCCCCCACTTTCCCCACTTTACTGTCTGGAAAGATGCAGTCACACCTTTTTTTTTCTTTTCTGTGCCATGCAGGGTCAATATGGAAAACCGACCACAGACCTGTGTCCAAAAGTTCTTGATATAAGTAGTTAAAAAGCTCACCTCTACAGCATTATGTAAACACATCTTGCAATAAAGCTTTATAAAGCACTGACTGGACTGGTTCTGGTTTTGTTGATGAAGCCAACCATGGGAGGTTTGGTGGGAAATGGGTGGGAAGGGGGATCGTGGGTTGTTTTTGTCATATGCTCTAAGTACCTGCAAAGCCACCATGAGGACCACAAAACGGCTGCCATTAAACCATCTGGGTGGGCTGATCATAAAAACCTGATCTTTTACCCCTTGTTTCACCGTTTGAGTCTAATTCCTGGTCTTGAGTGAAGAGATTGAAAATGTGTCTCTGGTTCTCAAGGATTTCAGTAATCTGGCCCTACAAATCCTCGCCAAACATTGAGGGTTCCTGCTTGCTGCCATTGGCTCGGAGTCGGTTCCTGTCTTAAAAATACTCTGTGCACGGAGCTCATTGCATAAAGGTATGAGATTTATAGAAGCAAATATAAATAAAATTAAAGACTACCTGCGTGCGGGGGAGCATTTCGGATTGCCTCTGCATCAAGACATGAAACTCTCGCCATGTCTGCCAGTGCTTCATAACTGTAAGAGCGGCCAGGAAAGGAGACGTGCCTTTAGCTTGGCTGAAGCACATTTCGTGTATCACCGTGGTGTGCAGTTTTCTGGTGGCCACCTATCAGTGTGCCTGGACAGGCAGTGGTCTTGCAATGTTCTCTGTTTGCTGGTGTCTGATTATTTTCTTGCAATTACCCAGCACTTGAGAGAGAGTCAGTTGACAACGGGACATCCCCGGCCCCACGGAGGGTGAGCCGTAGCCGAGGGACTCTTGCAGCTTCAGTGACTGCGATGAGGAGGGGGGTCAAAGTGACGTGTGGAAACTCAGAGTGCTCAGATTTCCGTGGCTAGTGCTGCAACAAGCTACTCACGAGTAACTGCTCTTTCGAGTTGCACATATAATAAGGTCAAACTACATTATTCACAGACAGCTACGCATGTTTACAGCGGCATCCTGGAAGGCAAAGTAGGTTAACTGAGAGTCCAAGAGAGAATTTTCACCTATGGTTTCTGAGATTGCAGAAGCTGATATAAAATGCTAGGTATGTAAGCCTCCATAGGGAATAACAGAAAAACACCACCTTCCTCCTTTTTAATTAGTTTTTAAAGTCATTTCAAATAAAAAAGGTGCCTTTTGGGATATGGCTGCATCCCTGAAAGAGCTGCTTAACATTCCAGATGCAATGGTGTAAAGTCTAGAGGATGAAAGGCCACTAGCCAGAAATGTGGTAATGCTTTTTAAAATAAATATATAAACCAAGTTTATTGGCCAGACACTTTTCTATCACAGCATATCCATTAGCAATTCTAAATTCCAGATGTGCAATGACAATGCGTACATATTTTTCAGACCTGGTGCCCAGTCAGAACTCATATGTTGTCACAGAGAAGCCCCTGGCCTGTAGTCAGGGAACGAGTAAGTATGCAGATTATCCATTACACAGCTGCAGGCGCTGGTTTATAGACTCTTCAGAACAGTGTGAGAACACACAACTAAAGAAAAAAAATACATTTTTTTCCAATTATAAATTCTCCAAGTTTTCTGATGGGAATGCAGTTTGGAAAAGGGAGAGTGCTGTTCTTAAAGCTTTACCTCTTGTGAGTTTCTTCGCAGGAAAGGAAGAATGACGGCTGTACTCTATTAGTCAACTATCTGATCAGACGGACCTCTGCTGGGAAATCCTGAAAGGAACACAGTCTGTGTGAGGTTTCATGCCAGTGAGGGCCTCTCTGCCCAGCTCTTCCTGGATGATGTTTGAGCAGGACTCATCTGTCTGTGGAGGTCCTCTGCTGAATGATACTGCTTTTGAGTTCTCAGGAGTCAGAGGAGGCTGTTCTCCTCCCCAGTGCACACCATTCTGCCGGCAAGCTCGCTCTCTTGCTTGAGCTGAGTCAAGAGCCTTTCATTTACTATTTATCTAGATCTATCTGGAAAACACTATGGAGCATGTCAATGTGCAGAAGACACGTACCAGCGCTGGGGAGTATGAGACCCTTTTGGTGTCCCAAATGGGACTCCTAGGTTCATGGGGCACATCCTGCACCATTACTTCTGCAATGATGACCAGAAATGCTTTAAGCATATGTTAAAATCTTACAAATAAGTTTTATAGCGCAGTCTTGGTAAGTGTTCAGATGTCTCTGCCTAGACAACAGACAAAATGACTAGCCTTAACTTTTATATATTTTCCTTTGTTTGATCCATGCTTAAGGTAATACAAGAAGAGCAGCAGTTAACAAGCAGCAAAGAAAAAGAAAATGCCAGTGAAATCCAGCAGCACTTGAAACTGGACAAACTTGAAGGCAAAGGTGAGGTCAAAGCCATGTCATAGCCTCCAGTAAACATTGTACTAGATCTGTCTCAGAGCAACATTAGCTAAGCCTGCCTTGAAAGAGCTCTGCATTTACTTAACAACCATCATTCGCAATCTTCTGCCTGGCGTGGGGAGCACAAAGCCCTTCCAGAGCCAGACAGGGCTCAGGTGAGGGGCTGACAGATGGCAAAGGCGCTGGAGCGTATCCATCACTGCAAAGGCGCAGGAACTTACTTGGCATGTGCCGTGACTGCATGTTGGGTATAAACATTTGTGCTAAAAACCTTGGAGTAACCTTTGAAAACACATTTCATGCAGGTATTCAAAAGCTAGAGAAGGGTGAAAATTCTCGTTTTTAATAAAGCAATGAAATATTCAGACTCTTGAGCGAGAACTCAAAAAAATGAATCCTCCTTCCATCCTTGTCCAAACTTCCTATAACTATGCACTGGGAGGCTTAAATAATCTTGGCAAGATATAGAAAAGGAAAATTATTGTTAAAAAGAGGCCCTGGATATCGTTTCAACAAACTTTTTCCCTACATAAACTTACGGAAAATTATTGACCTCATAGAAGACTCCAGAAATAAAGAAACCTCTTCTTGCAAAATGCCAAGATACCTATCTGAACACAAAGTAGCCTGCCTTCACATAGGTTTGTCTGGAACACCTCCCAGGTATGTTGCGTTAATTATAGGAAACAATAGCTGTGCAGGTTAATAAGTAAACATCTAAACCATCACAGTGTCAACAGTGATGGTCTATATAAAGCTAGCTGTGAATATAGTGATAAAGAAAGTATATTGAATATCAGGCGGTACTGACCGAAGCCAGATGAAAATTTGATGCTATTGGCTCTGTAAGCAGTGGAAAAAGCCTGATGGACTTCAGTGAGGTTGAACCAAGCCCCCAAAGATAATTATTAGAATGTTAAACTTGATGGAAAATGGAATTGTTTCTCTGACAAAAAGGCCCTAAATCATTTTAACCTCACCAGTTTCACTGGGGAATTCTCTTTCAAGAATGGATAGCACACCATAGCCTGAAAACCAAGAGTGAATCCTTGTTTCCAGAGAAATTATCTCAAATGTGTTCAGATTACAAGCATGTGGGATGAAAACACAGCTAGTATCCAAAATTATATAGTCTGGAAATTCTACCTCGTTTTAGAAGCCAAAACACTGCAAAGTCTGAAAACAAAACAACCTGCAGCAGTCAATTGCAGTACTTTTTTTTTTTTTTTTTACTATGGAACATGACAACCATTAAATTTCCTCACAGGAAAATAAAATTCTAGTAGAAATTCTATCATTGTTACAAAATTCTTTACCGCATCTTTACAGACAGACATTGGTAGATGGGTTACTAGGAACTAGTAAGTTTAATTTTAAGGCTGGTCTAAAGAATTACTGATATAAGAAGTTTCTTGCCATGCAGTTTTGCTTAATGTACGAGTTCCTTCTCCAAACTTGCATCCTCCATGCAGTATTGACTAACATGATCTTCAGGGTTTTTTCCTTTCCTGTGGTGGGAATGAGTTGGTTGGCATATAGAATGATATGTTAATTGCTTGTTATTTAACAATATCCTATAAATCTTTCTAAAGGTAATCAGGGTATTCATAAAGTTGTTATTATTTCATAGCATTTAATATGAGGGTAGGCTTTACATTAAGGTATGTAAAAGCTAAATATTTGTATTTTCAAATACCTCTCAGCAGCATTATATAAATTGTTTGCAAGGAAGTGCATCTGTGTGCATATTTATGCTTATGGCCTTTCTCAAGTGGATTTTTGAATATGCAATTGGATTTTGTAATCTGGTAGCTTGTTATTTTGGCTTCTGAACATATTTTTGCAAGGTGGAAAGGCAATGAGATGGTTATATGAGTCGTTTAACTTGTGCAAAGTATTTATCAGCAAGGCAGATTGACAGTGTCAGACAGTAGCAAGGCTACTTGCTCTTTGTAGCTGTCAGAGCATAAGCTCTCCAACCAACGATGAGGCAGAAGACCTAGTGTACTGGGCTATGGATGTCCTGAAGAATGATCAGCAGTTTGTTACCTGTTCCTTGCATGTTCTTGATGTTCAGTTCTACAATCACAACTTCTTACGTGTTTAGACTTCATAAGCTCACAAGGTCCCAGTAAAGGGGACCACTGCGACACATGTGAAAACTCAGACTCCATCACAGAGGGCTCCTCCCTGCAGAAAGGACGCTGAGGGAGAAGGAATGAACTGATTTGGGTAACAAAGAGGAAAGCAACATCAACACCCAAATCAGCAGTATAGGGTAAGAATAAGCGAGGGAAAGCCTTAATGACAAAGACAAGAGTCTTATTTTCACATAAAGGTGAACCCAGCAAACAAAACCGAAGAGATTGTTTTAGCAGCGACACTTCGTTTTGGACTAAGTGAAGCCCAGACGCAGTAGTAAGTTTGAAGGCTTGGCAGGGGATATTTAGCTGAATGTGCAAGGTAGAAAGGCTGACTTTTACAGAAGCTGTGTATTAATTACACTGTGAAAACAAGAAGGGTATGGATTACAACCTGTGTGACTATAAGGAAATGAAGGGCAGTGTGTACAAAGAGAGAGGATAATAAAGGGGATGTCATACATTTCTGAGCATAAAGTGTATTTGCTTTAAGCAGGCTATCTAAAATCTGAATTAAAAGAGTTTGATAATTTCCCAGATTTCTTTTATTTCAGTGAGCACCAAAAATATAAATGCAACATAAGTGAGACAAGGGTCACAGCAAGGAGCCTTTCTGGGCTTTGCTGCCTTCAGAAAATCACAAACTACTTCAGTGCGTGGCAGCGAGGGCATCACCTCTTGTTGGGCTATAGTAAAATCCTGACTGGGGTACACGGGCTAAGCTGTGGTTCAGCTAGTGTTGGACCTCTGTCTTTTGCAGCAGGAGCTTGGATTCTTCAGCCTCTGGGATCAGTGTATGGGACTCTTGCTGGAGTGAGCATCATCAGCTCTGTGCCTTGTGATTCTCTTGTTCTCAACATCTATATTAAAGCAGCAGTGGGCACAAAATGGCCAGCAATTCTCTTGGGAAAGGATACTCTTCCCTTCTCCTCACATAAAGTAGTCTTATGGCTCCTTCAGGTAACATTCTGTACCCTTATAGTGGCTACAAAAATAGATACAATGCTACTAGAATTGATGAGGTCAAGGACCAAAACAAGGTGGAGGCTGCAGACAAGATGCCAAAGAGTCTTTTAACCCCATCAAGAAAGCGCAGGGAGTCCTCACGGGGGGTTGAATATTGTGGAGATGGCTGCACTGTACTTTGTGTTGCACAAGACCTTGGTAAGACGTATTTCAGCCATCAGCTGGGAGGATTTTGCAAATCCATGCCACTGAGGTGCAGTGTATCTCCTCCAAGCAAGCGAAAATTAGAGTAGGAATATGTCAGCGGTTCTGAACATGCAATGAAACGTGCAGCTGGTCACTCCCCTTGTAGGCAGGGGTCTCACAAATACCACTGACGGAACCTTTGGTTGAACTTGGGATTGTTTTATCCTATGTCAGTCACTCCTTGTCCACCCTAATGAAGTTATTCTCTCTTAATAAACTGTCTGGGTCAGCAGATACAGGCAAAATTTAATGCAATTCATCCCCAGCTGCCAAAACTGATCAGAGGAAATGGGAAGATGAGAGTCAAAGAGCTCTGTGGTCTCCCCAGTCAGACTGTTAGCAACTTAACTTTCTCCTTGGCAGTGAAAAGGGTGTAATTTTTGAGAGAAAGCTGGCTTACTGCAATGCAGAAAATGTGTATGTTTTCTGTGTATAAGGACCACAATCTGCAGGAAACTCTAAAAAAGCTTTACAGAAGGTATATTGTTCCTGACAACATTGCCATCTTTGCAGTATTCACAGGTAGTTTTCTTGCAATATCAGAGTACAAAGAGAAAAACAAGCCCTTGAGAAATGTTTCTTACTCCAGGTAGGTAGTGGTTGGCTTTCTCTTTGATCACCGTAAAGGTTCCAGGTATTCACTGTCCTATGTTTTTGTTTCTGTTAATTTTTCTTGGCAATAGGTTCCAGGAATTCATTGCACGTGATCTATACATTTCCTTGTGTGGTCTCTGACACCAGAGTGCTGACCAAGAAGTAAGAACAGACCCCGCGGAGCAGACTCCTGATGACACGCGATTTCTCAACTAATATCAATGTGCTCCCTTTCTGTGCTTCCTTCCCAGGATCCAGAAGTAAGTAATCCCATACAGGCCAGTGGGTTGAAATACTCGTTTTCTGATGTTAGCTTAGTACCTAATACAGAAACTACTGCTAGCAAGTGAGGAAGATAAATAAGCTCTTTGCTATTTCGTGCAGAAATTTTTTTTGCTAGGTTGTATGCTTATATCAAAGACAAACATAGGTACATTGAAAAGGAGAACTTGAATGCAAAAGTCATCAGAAAACCCGAATGTTAAACAGCAGAAGATAAAAAAAGAGGGTGGGGGTCTTATTATGGAATCCAGTCTGGGAATTCAAAGTAACTGGGTGAGGAAACTAAAACCAGCACTGTTTGGAAAGACAGTCAGTCTTGGTGACCCTCCTGAAAAAAAAAAAAAGAAAAAAAAAAGATATTTTTAAAAATCTGTTTCTCTGTTTTCAAACAAAATTTAATTTTTTAAAGTTCAAAACATAGATTAGTTCTGAAATTCTGAAATTTCTTCCTTCTGCTTTGAGCCACATTAGACCTCTTTGCAATCTCTGTATTGGAGCTGTAAACGTATTTCAGAGTGGGCTGTAGTACCATTAGATACAGAATTTTTTATGTAACACTTAGTCGCAGTTACTTATCGAGAGCCCAGAGCTGAATCAGACTGAAGGATGCTTGCACTCAGTACGACTATGGTATAAAATAGCACTTTGCTACAGCAATGAGGAAAAGAGTCAATCTTTCCTTGTCCCCATTATAAAATGTAAATGCAATCTTGAGTGCACTGGTGTCAGAAAATTTCTGGCTGTCACTAAAGCCTACATTATTCTTAACTGAATTTTCAACTATAGATCCTTTTCCGAGATGTTTTGACCTTGTAGCACATCATAGCAAGTGACTTCTTAAAAAATACATGATCCTTAAGAGCAGCCCTGTCAACATTTCAGATGTTACAACCAACCAATTCAGGTCTCTTAATTGAGAGGACTGTGGCTGTAGGATTAACTGCCTTGTGGTATGTGTTTTCAAAGTCTTTACTTATACTTGGCAGAAATTACATTATCCACAGCTTTGGAAAGAACTTTTGGCTGAAGTTCCTGGCTGTGATAAACTTCATGAATATAGTTATGCCCAGAGGGTAATTGGAGTTGAAATAGACCATGAGACTTTAGAGACCTTTTTTTTTAAATGGTGATAGCACTGTCTGTCTGTCATCTCTGCAGTTTTAAAGTTTGTCTACAAGGCTACAAAATATCCCTGCCATCTCAGATGTGTATCTTTTAGATTGTAATGGACTGATAACCACTGATCTGTCAGTTGAGTACACGCAACTGCTACAATTTTATTGTGTGTGTAAGCAAGGGTTTTAGCATTTAATTGTAGACCAGTTGCATCTCAATATGCCAGTGACTATCTGAGCATGTAACTGTTTGTCCAGAATTTTATACAGCACAGCTGAAATGTAAAAACAAACAAACCAAACCCAGCCCGACCAAACCTAACAATTCTAGGAGGAGGTCCTGAAAACTCTCCCAGGGACTGTGGGTGATTTCACACCATAGTATTCTGCACTTTTGATTAACTTTTCATCAAGCAGGCTGCTGAAAAGAAGAGCTTATGTCACACCTCACACAGGTGGCAGGACATCTCAAGTCATCCAGACATCACGTGGAGGAGCACCCAGTAGAGACAAGCTAGAGCACTTGGGCAAGGTTTGATGAAGTTGGAAGGCAGCTGGCATTGAGTGGCACTCTCTCTGTTTATGCTGCAGGTCATATTTTGGCCAGGGACAATCAGGTGACCAAATTTTGCTGTGGGTGTATGTGAGTAGCTCCCAAAAACTTGAGGAAAGCAGAGAATGTATGTCTGAAGGAAGGGCTTAACTATGGGTTTTAAAGTGTGACAAGTCCAGCTCAGAACTGGTAATCAGCGCTTAGCATAAATGTATATTGTTCTTTGCATCTACTCAACTCATCTGAGATGTGCCAGCAGATGATCTGCATGCATAAAACCACCTTTGCGGTGGCATCAATGGCACATGGGGCTTGGCACTGTATAGGTGAGTAAGGAAGAGACAGTTCTTGCCTTGAGGAGTTTAAAAAATGTGATAATGCATTTTCTTTGCATGATAGCCGAAAATCAAGTAACTGCAGCCACCCTCATTGTACCAGAAGAGCCTGGGAAAACAGTTATGGGATGTGGAGCAGTGATGTTATGGTTCAATCCACTTGCAGGTTGCAACACCACCTTTACCTGATGTGGTAGGGAACATCATGGGGCCCACATGCGAAGTTGGCAGGACAGTGGCTCTAGATACACGGATATAGGTCTGCTAATTTAATGCTTTGCTGTCATGTGTAGATCCATGTGTTCGCTTTGCCGCTAATGTGGCAATCGTTGTATTGATATCCTAGTCTGCTGGAATATGGCACATCAGAAAGCCCGTTTTTCGTGCATTTGAAGTGCTCTGTTGATGCTTTATGCATCCATTTGTACTAAAATGAAATGGAATGAATTTTAAAGAGTTAAATGCCTTCCAGAATGCCTAATACAGATTATATCTACTTCATTACTTTTATAATCCAATCTTGTTTTCTCATCAAGTAATGATCTGTAGTTTGTTTAAATGAACTTATTTCCTAGAAAAAAGCACACGTTAATTATATCACTGTCCTTGAATACCTCAGTTGGGGCAATATGATATTAATTTTTCCATTTATTTTGTGGGGGATTAATAAGAGCCTGCTGTAGTCCACCAGGTTATCCCCCTTGCCCTCCCTCACTCTTGCACAGTGTTTGCATTCTGGAATCCTGCTGGTATTCCAAGTATTATTAAAAGTTCACTCCCCTGGGCTAAATATTCCTCAGCAAAAACTAACAGGACTTTTGCATTCAAGATGTTCAGGCCTGATGATTTTTTTATAGTTTCTCTCTTACTGAATATTGCTTAGCAGAGTGGTTAAAAACTTATTTTTCTCTTATGAAATGAGTATCTCATTCTGCTTCTTTCCAAATGCAGAACAGAAATATTAATGCCATCCTTCTGTCTTTTCTCCATCAGCATTCCTGTATTGACAGTTTTACTGCTAATGAGCTATCCTCTTGCAAGTATTAATGTCTAGTATATGCAAATTTCTTCTTAACATTAGCGGCTCTGCCAGTCATCATTCCTGTTTCTGCCATAATCTTTTTTTTCATTTGACATTTATCACTTTATAGATTTCACTTTACCACTAAAAAAATTATGAGCTTTTAGACAAAGTTATCTTCTTTCCTCATTGGAAAATCAGGAAAACCAATTACCTAATCAACAGCTCTCACAGAACTCAAAGTTTTCATTCACAGTTTTCTCTCTGATTTTTCCGTGTCACTTTTTTCCTCTTTCAAATTTTTCAGAATTAAATACCAAAAATAATATTACACTGAGCTATTCTCCTTGCATATATAAGCTGGTTACGATCACAGTGATTAAATGTATTTTTATCCGTCATTATAAGGTTCAAAAGTTGGAAACAAAAGTTAGAAAGTGTTAAAGGTGCAAACCAGGATTCAGTTACAGTGAACATCAAAAAAATCATAGTTGTAAATAATGAACGTGGCTAGGTTTTTGAACAAACCCCTGTAGTTATCTAATATGAGACACTGGACAAAATGTAGAATTGCAAACATGTCAGTAATCACAGTGCACTTTTTCTGAATATGGCTCCACATACACACTGTCTATCATAAACGCTGTCACCACCCATTTTTCAGTCCAGTCAATCTGCAAGCCTGACAGTTAGATTCATGTATTTTGTGACCCTATTGACTTGAGAAGAAGGTGAATTAGAGGGAGAAGTAAAAGCTTAAAAGATGCATGGAGTATCAGCATGTCCTTGCAGAGCGGTATAATTGTTTGTAATGGTCCTTACTTGCTGACAGAGGAAGGCATGGTTAAAGTCTTGCAAGGATATTCCAGGCTAGTATATGGAACAAAGCTTGAACCTTCTGGATCTACAAGCCTTGAGTATTTGAGGAAAAAGCCTTTCATCTTGAACGCTAGAGAGACTAAATAAATGTCTTTAAGCTATTTAATCAGCAGAGAGGGGATGTGGTGGATTACGACACAGTTCTTTGTAACCCAGTATTTGGAGGGGGCAGCTTTAGGACAGGAGTGGGCAATATCAGTGCATGCATGAATTGATGTTGAAACCAGACACAACTAAGATGATCTCCAGGGTATTCTTCCTGATCCTTTTTATTACTTTGTTGCTGAAATTGTTTTCTAATATTATTTATTGTCTCCAATATCACGTTCCCATCTCTTGAAGAAAAAAGGCTGCCCAGTCTTTCATCTTCTGGTTGTATTTCTTTGTCTTATTACACATTTGTTTTTATGAAGTATTTGATCATATTTTCCAAAAATTATTTAAGCTTTGGGTGTCTTTCTAAAAGATATTTTTTAGTTCAGCCAAGAAGTTATGGACCTCAGGCAAGAACTATTAAATGAACTTCTGTCATTTCTACAGTGACAGAAATCAGACAAGTTAACTATTGTGATGGATGTTGAGTGGGCCATAATAATGTATGAATACACTGCTGACCTTGTTATAGGGTAGTCACCGTATGAGTACATTGATTAAGTCTAAGAAAAGGCTGTAAGGAAACAATGACTCAAGAGAAGCCATTCCACAGGAATAGGATAATAGGAGACCAACTGGCTCCGAGAGAACTGGCGTGATTTCCTGCTGAGACTATTGGACTGGTTTTGTCTAGAAGGGCAACAGCCCAAGAACTGACAAAAACAAAAGGACTCCCTCTTTCCAGAGAGGAGCTGGTTATTGGAGAGGGAAAGCATACTGTTCTCAAGATCCACGAGGCCCCATATGTAAAAAAAGACTGTTACGAGCACATGGACTTTTTTCTGGTTTTAAAACAATTTGTGGGGTTTCTTTTTATTCTGTCATGGCTAAGGGACCTTCATGCAGGTTTCTAATTTGCTGTGACCTATAAGCACATTCTTTGTTCTAGTATAATTTTCTATCCTCTCCTTTAGTAAATCTTGTTTGTAGAAGAGCTGATGGGGTTATTATCTGCAGTGCACCAGCAAATGGAGGGAGTTTCTGGAACAGCGACACTGTGATGTGACTCCCATGTGGTGACTTGTGGCCACATTAGTCACATGATCTACTTCACCTCCCGTCACTGAAGAAGGACCTTCCCAGGAAATTTGTCACCTCTCTTTCACAATTGCTTAGATATGCAAACCTAAAATTGTCCACATATACCACTTGTAAACATGTTTCCCAACTATCAGGGAACTCAAGGACCGTGTATTTCTGAACTGCGGTTGTCCCTTATGTATGCCTGCATCACCATTTAGTGACATAACATGTCTGAGTTTTGAAAAAGCTCTGTTGGGACGATTCATTTTCGGCTGTGCAGCCTGGGAGCTGTCACCTCAACCTCCTGCTAAACTCCACATAAAAGAGAAGCCATTTCTATATATAAGATAAAACTTTGGAAGTTGAAATATTTTACCTCTCATACAACCTTTTTGTATGATAATTCCTATATCAGGTTGCTTTAGTTACCACAAAAAATTATCCAGGTAGTACAAGTATTATGTTTCACTGTTAGCTAGACATGGCAAAATGACATTTTGAGCATATGTGCACCTTGCATTAAAGCTTGATGCCTGATAGCCTTCCCTACTATAGGTGTGTGCACGTGGGTGGTGTTTAGCTCATTACAAGCTATGGGGGAGGCATTATCGTGCTCATGAGGATGCCTAAAGGGGTCCTGAAGGTAGAACTACAGCCTGCATCTGCTTCTTTGGCAGTCTTTGATCAGGCTCAAAATCCAGAGTTCTTTCTTTTGCCCATTGATAGGAGAAAGACCAGCCACTGGTCCCTCATCTACACCATGCATGTGTCCTAGACTCATCTCAATGTTCACATCTGCAACCTGTCCTGCAATGCAATGCACCTATTCCTATAATAGCAATACAGAAGACTGAAAAAAATCAGTCTGCACCTGAGAGCCCAGCTGGAGAGAAAAATACCAAGGATCTCTGCAACAGGAATCACTGTGAAAGGAAGCAAGAGCTTCACAACATCTCATTTTATTAGTTACTGTTCAGAGCAGAAAACAAGTGCAAGCCTTCTGCTAACTTTGCTTTTATGCATTTATGCTAGGGATATAGAGAACCTCGAGTGCCTGAAGTCTGGGGACTGGTAGCTGGCTGGGTGCTTTTCAGGAATCCTGTTTAATTACAGTGGTGTTGTGATAGTCTCTGACTGGGGATTGTTAATCATCAGCAAAATCTATCCCATCCTTCTAATGCTGTTATTAAAACTCTCACTCAAAGAAATAAGAACACCAAGGAAAAGAATGCTAAAATTCAGAGTGTGCATATACCCTTCCAAATGTACAGCTACATTGCGATGTTCTTTATCTGCTATTTTGACAGCAACAGCAGAAAATGAACGTAAAAGTTGATTTAGCTTTCTGACATTTGTATAACTGCCCTGAAAAATGGCCTTGCAATTTCCTCAAAGAACAGATGGATGATCTCAGTGCAGTCTCCTCAGAAAGTAAACAGCTACATGTCCTCTTAGTTATTCTGCAATAATCTGGCTTTTGTGAAACTGGACCGCCTAGACTAGACTTGCTCTTTTAGCTAGCATTGTCCATAGTGCCAGTGTCTCGTGTTAATTTACCTCTTTGGACGGCAGAGGCTGTTGACAAACATACAAGTTGATTTTTTGCTGTGTTAGTAGCTCACAGACAAAAGCCTCTTTGTCTTGATAATGCTGACACTGACTGCAGGCAGAAGCTCTGGAAGAAAGTACACTTGAGCCAAACCATCGAAGAGGACAGGGTAGCTGAGGGTATGGCAAATGGCTCCACAGATGATCCAACTTAATGCTACCTGTCATTTGTGTGAGGAAATTAATACATTATATAAAGTTAGTTGCTGTTTTGAGGTTGGAATGTAACTTCAGCAACATAAGGGCAAATCCTTACTCTATGACTACTGGCAAAACAGACCTGTATGAAACCTAGGATGCAAATGTGGCCATGTGCCTGTTTTCTTGTGTTGGGCGCGACATGAATCAGGTCCATGATTTTCCCTTACATCTTATAGTTCATTCACTTTAAATGATGATATTTTCTTTTCTGGCAGTAAGGAGATGGTGACAATATGTTATTTTCCAATGCATATGGTTTCTGTGACAAGTCCGTTTGCCTGATACTCTTCTCCAGTTCCACTTTAACCAGGCAGCTCTAGCATTGCGAGTAGAGAACAGACTCTTGTTTAGAGCAGGTGCCTAAGTACATGTGTGTAGACACAGATGTACTCATGCACACATCAGTATTTTCAACTCATCCTGTTGTTGATGTAGTATCATTCCAGTGGGATGAATATTATATTTTGTTTTACTACCAGAATTCTTCCCTATTTCCACCATGACCAAATCTGGCCATACAGCCATTCGTCTGCCTGAAGTTTTTATACTGGGCCTGTAATTAAGATGGTTGATCTGCTCTATTTTTAAGATATCCTAAGGAACAAGCATAAACCCATGTATCTGCACACCTGATACCATGTGCTGTCCTCTAACTCCTCTACCTGGACCACACCTGGAGCTAAATTTTGGCCTTTCCATACTTTTGTTTTATTCTAAAGCCTTCTTGCATGCAAAGGGACCTTGCTATTGTTATTCTATTCATGATAAGGTAGAAATGAGGGGCTCATATCAACAAACATGTTTGTCAAATACCTTTCCACAACATGGCACCTTCTGCTTTACCAAATGCTCTGTTTCATTTTCCAGGAACTCCTCAACTTTTTATGCCTCTTTTTAGATGCTACAGATCTCTATTTTTGCTGCAGATGTACTTTGAAATTTCAGACTTACAAGAATAATCTTAAGAAAGAGAAGTTAAAATAAGTGGAAAATTTTAATAAAATATCTTGCAATGCATAGTAAAAATGCACACATCAAAGTTGTTTTTTACAGAATTAAGAGAATGAGTCCCAATGTAGGCAGATATTTCTGGAATCACAGAAGAGTTTTCATAGATTAATCAGTTCCATATTCACAGTAGCTAGTACATCATGAAAAGCACTGTCATAACATATTTAAAAGTAATTAGCATGCATACACTTTTGTATGTGACTGTTTATGGATACTATGCCGTAGACGTTATTTTTCTATAAAAGCCAATATTAAGAGCATAGTTGAAGCCAGCCACCTATCAGTACTCTGTCTTTGTTGTGGCTGAAAAAGAAAGGAATATAACTACCTGTAAGTTTGCTGTATAGGTTGCAAAACATCTGGTGAACAGCTGCTTTCTAAAGACACAGTTATTCAGATAATCTCATTGAATAGCTTTAGGGTGTCGTCTAGCAACAAATGGCAGAAATGACCTTATTATGGCTCGTACCTAATGATAGCTAATGATAGCCAAAATGGCTCTTTTTTTTTTAAAAGTACTTAACACCCAGGAATATGTAGCAGGGCACGTTTCCTGGGCATCTTCACAGCATTAACACTTGCAGTCCTGCTGCCTGTAAAAGCTGCTCTGAAATCCATTTGCAAAATGGGTTGTTTCTCATTAAGGACGTACATACCCTTTGGTTGCCTGCCATGAAGGGAAACAGCAGGTCACAAGTTATGTGCAAAACTGGTAATAAGCCCATGCAAAAGAAATACATACACCGCAGCTTGTTGCCAGCAGTTTCTGGAACCTTGCTCAGCACTTGCACATCATATCTTCAAAGCTCTGAGAAAAAACACTGGGGTGGGGGATGCTCAGACATACCTTGGCACACTTCTTGTCTCTATCATTTGCACCATTTCTTTAAAATGAAGGAAAATCTGAAGAACGCTCTTGAAACATTTCTCTCCCATTTAAACCTTCTGTGTGCTTGTGGTGGGTTGACTCAATACAGTGCTTTATCCTGAATTTGAAGACAGACAAGAGTTCTCTTTCCTAGAAAACTTCAGACTAGGAGATGTAAGCAGTTGGCAAGCTCTCACCTTGTTGATACTTTCATCACGGATCTGAGAGCAGCAGTAGTTGCACATAACTGATAGTTGAAGTGGAGAGAAAAAAGATGGAGGTGTAGTTTGAAGTGCACTGTTTTCTAGCAGTGAGACACCAGATGAGAAGTTGATTAGAAAGTCAAATTCATGAAATTTCATCTCAATATTTTTTGTGTGTGTACCCTGTTCCGGGCAGGGTGATGCAGAAGTAACCCAGATACTTTTATGCTGCCATTCAGAAAACTAATTAAGTTTATGGAAGCATGAGACAAAAAGTCTTAGAAAAAAGGAAAATACCACCAGGGCCATCCTGTCTAATCCTCTGCCCCACAGCAAGACCAGTCTTCCCTGAACCATCCCTGGCAGAACTGTATCTAGCCTGTTGTCACATCTCCAGAGATGTCACAGCCTCCCAAACAAGTCTTTCCAGAGTTCTGTTAGCCTTGCTTGTACAGTTGTGCCAATGACTAACTTACCTTGATCCCTGCAAATTAAATACACGATTATATTTTTATTTGCTGTACAGCTGAAGAGGGTGGATTCCCCTAAGTATCTGAAGACTACTCTCCTCAGAAGAAGAAACACCTTTTTTTTTCTCATGGGCCATGTCATCAGGGAAAAGCACAGAAGTAACAGGATTGGTGGAAGCTCTGGAAAGCTATACTTCACAAAATGGGACCTGCTATTTTGTGCTGTAAATCAGCCATATGCTGCACTTGATGAGGTGAAGACTCATTTGAAGTCTTTCTCACATACAGTGTGGTATGTATTGGTTCCGCATGTAAACATCTCTTTAAACAGGGTGATATCCTAGTATATAAACGACCTGTACATCTACAGTAGTTTTTGTTAGGATATGTTAAGAAAACGAGCAGACTTTGTCTTATACACTAAAAAAAAAGTACATATGGCTCTGCATGTGTCTCAGATGTCCATGGGTAGGGGAGTGCTGTAAATGCTTCATTGACTCTGTGCCAGACTCTCGTGTTGAATCTTCATACGTGTAGTGGTGTGATGATAGGTCCAAAAGAACCTCAGATTCAACTTTTCTCTTTTGAATGCTACCTTAACAAATTAAAGCAATTAGACAACAGAAGAAACAATCAAATAATTGAAAGACTACAAAATGCCCCCCCCCTCAAACCACAATCCAATTTCATTAACTTCTAGACAGTGCTTCAGTCAAGTGGCTACTGTGACCACATTCATCCTAAAGAACAAACTGCATGTGGAACAATGAAGATCGCTTCCACAGAAGGCTATTTGTGCCAAATTACAATTGAAATTTGTCCCTATTTCTTTTGATATACTTACGGCTAAAGAACTGATTTAAAGTCTCATCTCCAATTTTCCCTGCTTCTGGTAGGAATCAGACTCCATAGTAACACAACAAATGTTTTGTTTTTTCCAGTGGTTTAAATTCCTTTTTACCTCTCTGGTGAGGCATTCTTGAGAATTAAGACATGCCAGCGCATGTGAGTGATAAAGATAAATAACTCTTCACTTCTGTAGTACAGGCTATAGCTGAAGAGATTTGAAAATAAATAACATTATATTACTATGCAGGAAATCTAACTTCCTAAAATGTTACTGCTTTACTGTAACTCAAACTGGATGTAACATTAAAAATACTTTCAGAGATGGATTACATGTTTATTTTTATTTTATAATAATCATTATACTATTTCTAAAGTAAATAGGGGATGTAGATCAAGACTGGAAACCACATTAGCAGGCTACTAGACCAAGAAGAAGAAGAAAGGTCCTACTGCCTTCCAGCTTGACCTTACAGATTCATATTTAAATTAGTATTAATTACAATTGCACAGCAGAGCAGTATTTTCATTCTGCTGAAGGGAAATTTTTCAAACACAGTATCTTGTTTCAGGGGTCAACTATTTGTGTGTACTCTCTCCTCTGCCGTCTCACTAGCAGCAGAGCTAGAATGACAACTTTTGGAGTTCATAGCCACATATTTTTGTCGCTATGACAAGCCCCATCTGGAAAGTCAGTTGCACAGCAACATAAAGAAGGAAGTATTTTCAAGAAATGTTCGTCCAGAAGACAACTCATTTCAGAGCTGCTTTGACCAACTTTCAGGCCATAGAGCTGCTCTGCTTTCTTTGCTACATTTGGTAAATGCCATCGTGGACCATTCTACTCTGTCAGCATGTAAGGAGTCTCATTTTAAAAGTGCTAAAAAACATTCATCTGCAAATCCAGATTTTAAGCATTAAGAATAATGTGAGGAGAAAAAGAGTACTGGCTGATTCTCATAAGCAGTTAAATCAACATCAACAAAGGCTCACATCCCTCAAGTGGCCCTGGTCACTTCTGTGACCGTACAGAAGTGGGGGGCCAGAGGCTCTCCACTGCTCCATTGCACGCTGTTATCTTTAAGAACTTGCCATGATGGGAAAAATTCAACTTCTCTTTTGTTGTAACTGTCATTCTTACAGGGATGACTTGCTTTTTATCAAACCAACATTTTTTCTCTAAGATCGTATTTGCTTTGAAAACTATATGCTTTCTTCTGTGGTTATTATATAGTATTGTAAAAGACTTCTACAGTCTTCCTCATCTGAAGCCACAATGGTGAACAAGGGGTGAAAAACAACAGCAACCAGCACCAAAATTATCCAAAATTATCCCTGCCAGATTATCCCTGTGTATTTACATTCATTCATGATGTATGAGAAGCTCACCATGCTCTGCCATTAGAGGAGATATCCAAGTCGTTATTCACCATGAGCTACACCAGGTGCCACTCATCAGAGACCTGATATTGTTTTCAGTGATAATATGAAAACCAATATTCAGGCTTTAAAATAACAGAACTTAAATTATTCTTGTATTATCTGCTCCTTCTTTGAAATTAAAAGACTAGCATGACATAAAGAACAACCTTCTATACTTTAGCTGAATATGGTTGTTTTAATAGTTAAAGTTTTCAAACTTCTGAAGTTCAGTATGTAAGCCCTGACTCTACCGAAGGGGAAGAAAAGCTGGCATGACACTGGTGGTAGGTCCTTCATTTTCACCTACCTGCCTTCCTTCCCTGGGTTCATTTAGAAGGGCTGCTTTAACCCGATGCCACCAGTGTACTGCCTGTTGTACTGGTATATGCCTTTCCTTCTTCCCTGGTCTGCTGGCTCTCTCCCCCCTACGGCCTCCCTGTGTTCATTATGTGGTGGAGGATGCACAGCTGAAAACTAGATCAAATGCATGACATGCATTTACGTGATTTACACTACTACCTTTACTGCAACAGCGATGCAGGCAGATGTCTGTAGGAGGAAAGTGTCTACTCAGGTGCAATGCAGATTTCTATGCCAGAAAGTCTGGCCCAAGACTAGAGATACGTAGTCTTCATTTTGACATGCATTGAGGAGTGCATACCTCTCACATTGTAAGTTTTCAATACCATGGAAGTTCGGGGGCAGGGAGGAGAAGTTTCCACTTTAGACTGAAATATGCAAGAGAAGTGTTGAATTAGAAAATGTTTGACAGAATAAATAGGTACTTATTATTCAGTTTAAAAAAAAAAAATCTCAGCTGACCTCAGGGCTGAGGTGGGAAACAAAAGAGCATTCTTCTTGTGATGAAGGAGTCTTTTTCAGGTGAAACACTAAAAAAAATCCTGAATACAAATGGTTTCTAGACAGTTGTTTCAGTGTTAGAGATGTCTAGAACTGGGATTCAAAAGAGCACAGTAAAAGGACTTTGTAATTACACATCATAGTCTCAGTACTGAATGTGACATCTGTCATGAAATGGGTATTTTCCAAGGTACCTCAACTCTACTGCCTTAGATGATATGCAGCTAAATTCATACTCTTGCTAGGAAGAGAAAATAAATGTTTCTTCAGGTCTGTTTAGACCCATACTTTTTGTCTGCAGCAGACAAAAGTCTGGCATCTTGCTTGTGGTTAGAACATAAAACTTTTCCCATTACATTTTTGATAACATATCAAAAAAACACTTCTTGTTACAAGGAATTCAGAGTTGTGACTTAAGCAAAATAAATGGGAATCAAATGAAACCCCCAAAAGTGCAAAAATAAAAATTATAAAACCACAGAGAACAAAACAAAACTTTTGAGAAACATAAATCTTCCCTAGGGACAGACACCAAGTGGGACAGGAGGTAGTGATATACTGTGTGCATAAGTATATGAGATTTATATTTGTTGGGTTTGGTTGTTTGGGTTTTGTTTTTTTACTTTTAGCATTAATCTGCCTCACTCATTTTTGCCATAGTAAGACTTTTGGATAAATCATCATTATTTTGCTCTGTTGATTTCAGCATTGTTGAGCCCGCCATATTTCTCCCCTCTATGTGGATTTCTAGGAAAAAAACGGAACTGGAAAGCTATGATTTTTTCTTTATTTCAAACGTGGTTTTGTCCCTCTCTGAAAGAAACTGATTAAAGGAGATGTCTGCATGTACTGAATCCACTGAGTAGATGTGTCTCTAGCAATTCTTCTTCCTATTTGAAAATGGTGAATTGGCGGGATGATGGTAGGTCCCAGGTCCAATGTACTACTCTGACCTTCCAGCCCCTACACCTTGTGTCCTCCATCAGCACAGGAGAGGACCCTCAGACCTTCCCCAACAGCAAAGGCACAAGCTGTTGCTGCCTCTCGGTTGCACAGCCGGTAGCTATATGGGTGAACATCGGGGAGAGGTGAACCAATGTGTTTTGCTGGGTAGCGATGCATGCCAAGGGCTCTGCTTCAGCAGCTGCAGCTGTAGGGAAGGCTGTGGGTTATCTGTGTTTGCAACCATCTAAAGATGAGCACAACCTTTGGGTTCAGTTACAGTTCAGTTACATTTTGTGAGTCTGTTTCTCTGCTCTCCATTTTCTCAATGGGTGATATGTTCTTTTTTTTACATCTCACCACAACGATGCAGAGAAATATTTATCCTCTTTTTCAACTCATGGTTAGAAAGTATGGAGTATATTGGCTCCATGTAACACATCACATTGGTGACAGAGCCAAGCACTGAATGCAGAAATCTGGAATCCCAGGGCAGCCTTTAACCCACAAGGTCTTTGTTGCACTTGGAAGGAGACTACAGAGCACACACTATCCCTGCTGCAGTATCACTGGGAATTATAGATAGCCATAACCTTTATCATTCACTAGCATAGCTGGATGTTACTCTGAGTATATGTGAAATGTGACATACAATAAGAAATGCTGCATGGAGATAAGTTGGTTTTCTGCCATAATTCTGATCTATACTGTTTCATTAAAATACAAATAGCGGAAAATTCATGTTAACAATGCGTTTTCTTTGTTTCCAATATACAGGCTTATCATCATTGTGATGATAGGATATTTCCTCTTGTTACTAGAAGGTATAATTTTAACAGCTAAAAGTCAAGAAATCCAGGAGTTTGTCCTTTAAAATAACTTTTTGACTACAGTAACCCTATAAACTATTCAATATGATATCATGCTCATTTCATTCCTAAAGCTGAAAACAATCCTGCAATATGACTTTCTCTTTTTTCTCTCCTTCTTTGTGGCATTTCAGGATGATTTGAGGTAGACATATATATATTTTCCTCCCCCTTGCATTTTATGTAGTCTTTGCAATAAAAGCCGTAATACTTTCAAAGTATTAAACCAAAAGACATTTGGAAAAAGAAGTTGACTTATGTCATATATTATGTACTCTCACAATATTCAGCAGTAAGGAACTGAGCTTTGATCATGTTTCCAGATGAAATGTTTTTGTTACTTTTTTTTTACTATATGAAGTATTAATTGAACAATGATGCTTTAAAAATGTGCATATGGAGACAGTTAGATCCACCCATGTTATTGTAAAGCAACTTGTTTGATGTTTCATATTGTTCAGCACAAGAACATCATTAGAATATCCTGTCTGGCAAGAGAGGCTGTCACTTTCAAAATGAACCTTTGCCTCAGATTTAAACTGAATTTTATATTTTCTCTTTATTTTCAGTCTAAATCTGAACCCCCCCCAAATATGCTGCTGAACTGTGTGCATCAGGCTGGATTCAGAGATCATCAAATCATGGAATGGTTTGGGTTCAAAGGGGCCTTATAGATCATCTAGTTCCAACCCCCTTGCCGTGAGCAGGGACACCTTCCACTAGACCAGATCTCTGCTTCTTCATATGGACCAGACTGTCTGTGCCCAGAAGGCATTACATGCCCTACTGTCCCTGTCCCCCAGGCTCCCTGCCCATGGACCAGGACCCCACGTCAGCCCTCGCGGCATCCATCCCTGCCTCAGTGATCCTGCAGCAGTGCCGGTCTCCAGCTCCCCACAGCCCTGCCCTGCCTAGGCCAATCGACAAACTGGTGATGAAGAAACACACAAAAAATTATTATTGTATTGTGAATGCCATACAAATGACAAGCAGGGCAGTTTCTGAGCTGGTATAAACAGCACAGCCTTAACGTGCCCTAGCTGTGGATCTGCGTGGCACTGGCTAGCAGGTACCACACAGACATCGCCGAGATGCAACAAGAGCCCTTGTACATCCAGAAGGGAACATTTAGGCATTTCTAAAGTACCATAAGCGGTTGGTATAACGCAGCATGGGCAAATGTGCCTTTCTATATATAGATCATATATATTCTATTATCTAGATGCTTTGAATGCCTCTCAGGCAGCAAGAAGCTACCACTCTTGACTTCTTAGCTGATTTGCCCCACACTGGCAAAAGTAATGGACTTTAATGCTGTAAATTCTGTGGGGTTTTTTATCATTATTCAACATGATTTAGACTAGATGGTCTAGATCATCTCCACTGTGTGTTTATGAACAATTTTTAGCTGCAATGAAGAGTTTGCTGGGTGAGTCGATGCCAATGTTTTGGCAGAAGATAAGTCTTACGGAAACACTCAGAAGTAGCATTAATGAACATAGCGCTATGCTCCATTTGCAAATCAGCTCCTGTGTTTTGAGGTTAGCTTGCTGGGAACTGCACCCTGAATATGGAAAACACCCCGTTACTTGTTATTCAAATTTGGAATCCTCAATGAGAATTTTTTTAAAAAGACAATTACTACTTTAAGGTTATATTACAATTTTTTTTACAAAGCAGGTTTCAAAAAAGGAAGAGGGTGGTGTGGGAGGTTCAAGCCCACATTGGAGCTTTTTGAAAGATTTTTATAGTCTTTGGTGGTTATCTCCTACTATAATTACTGCACTTGGGAAGGACATCACAGATATTACTTGGACAAACCCAGTCTTTCACAGTTTAATAAACTGAGGGCTGTCACAGAGATGGCTCAGCAACATACTCACCCATGGTATTTGACAGACATCTTAATATTTATCCAGATCCCTAGTAGACTGGTTTGTGTGCAGACCACATCCCAACTGATGATGTTTCAGCTATCTCATGGTATTTTGGATGTGGATAATGCATATATTTATACGGTTTTCTTCAGAAACAGACTGCTTTCTAGAAAAAGGAAGCTTCCAGATACGCATCTTTGCCACTGGCTGGCAATTGAGCCAATGCATGCGATATTAAAATACAGTCTGATGATTTCTCATATTAGTGAAGTGAGCAGAGTCCAAATTGTCCCAATAAAAGCTTCTTAGCAGACATGAAAAGTCTGTGTTACCCTCTCTTGCAATCAGTTTTGACTCAAGAAATGGGTAGAGTAGGCTACTGCCTAGCACAAAAGCCCATGGATCACTGTAGCCTACCTATCCTTCTAGCCCTAGCGACCTGCCACTGTGTCTCCATAAAAGAAGGTGGCTCCACTTGCAGCAGCAGCAATTGTCCTTTCCTCTAACCCCACCAACAGCAGGACAAGATTCTGCTTTATCTGAGGATTCCTGTCATTTCCCCAAATTGCATGCTTTCCTTCATAGCTGCTGCCACACAAAAGGGGCTCTGGGTAGGAAGGAAGACAGAAGAGTGGACTCCGGAGACTTATAGAGTTGTTGGTGTGGGGGGTTGAAATCCTAAATGTCAGTCAGGGTCCTTTTTATGGGGAGTAACAGAGAAGTGTTGAGCTCAGGGAAGAACAAAGAAAGCATGAGACTCCTGATTGTCACCCCCTTTTGGTCACTGTCCTCTCCTGTCTCAGAGATGCCGTATCCCTTCTGATTTCACCACTCCTGTCCACACACTTCATCTCCGCATCCCACTGATACTACCCACCCACCTCTCTCTCACTCCTCTCTCCTGAATGAGATCTCAGGCTTCTGCAACACAAAACTGAGTTTCTCCCTTTCTGGCCTAGAAGCCCTCACTCAGCCAGCTCCATCTTACACACTTTATCCATAAATCAGCCAACCATGCATACAGGATACATATCATCTTCTGATTTTATTTTAGCCATAAACTTTCAGTCTGTTTTATCAGGTTCTACTGATTTTGATATTGACTGATACAATTTCTGATGATGCAAGAAGTTCATCTGAGCTCTTAGGAGCTTAGTGCTTCTGTTTCCTATCTTCTGTGCAGAACTCTTGCATTCAGCCCTCCCGCCTTTTGTTTCTTTAGTATTTGCTGAAATGGATTAGGAACTTCTTTCTCATTTCAGCCCATCCTTGTACTGAAATTTCATTTTGTCCTTGTCAGTTATCAGTAAGAACAGCATGTAAAATACATCTCATCTCACATCTATTCTGATTAGGTGCAATATATAGTGCATGTGGCTCATTTTTATTTTCTCTGGTTAAGGAAGTGAATCTGCAGTATCTTCTACTGGATCAGAAGCAATTTAAAGTTTCCTGTTTCCAAAGGTGCCAGAACTGCAGGGCTCTAATTCCCAGGTAAGACTACAAACCACGTAAGTCAAAGTATCTTATTCCACTTCTTCTCCATCATAGATATGGAAATGGATAAAAATTCACATACACTTAAATATATTTCAAAATTTTGTTAGACATAAATTCACTCCCTCTGCCTTCCATCTACTTAATCATTTTTTATCGGATTGGAAACAAAATCTTCCAATATCACTGAAGAAATTATTCTCAATCTTCTTTAGGCATAAGTAGACGTGAGAAACACCAAAATACTGTTATTTGCATGGTCAAGAACTAACTAGTCAAGATAACTTGCTAATTTCAGGGCACCTTTGCAAAGTAAATCTCTGAATTTTTGAGAGAGAAGTTGCCCCTGAGAACTACATAATAAACATTGCATCTCCTTCCAGACCCCTTTAAACTCTTTAACATCTTCTGGAACATAAACATACACTTATTGTTTAATAATGGAATATTTTTTAATAATAGAAGACTTGAGAGATAGCTATGATACTCCAGTGTTACATACTGCAGGTCCATTACAACTAGTTGGACCACAGAGCTATATAGCTCGAACAAAATTGATGAGCTGTGCCCTAACTTTTTGTATATTGAGCTTTTAACAGAGATAATGTTTAGCTGCCAATTGTCTTTTAAAGCTGTGCTCAAATCTGAAGAGCAACCAGTGAAATAATGTTACTCTCTCTCGTAATTTATTATTTTAGGTATTCACAGAAGCAGCTACAGTTTTTCAAATGGTTAAGTAATAGCGGATGAGGTTTCAGTCTTGTTAATCTGGCGAAAGTAACACACATTTGGGATTCTGAGGCAGAATATATCCAATTTTGCCTATCAGTAGCAGAAACGTTGGCAATTGATGGTTAGTTACCTGCCACAGAATTTTTATTTTTGATCATGAATAGTGATGCTTGAATGTCACATGTATCACTGGGCTTGTGCAGCTCTATATGTACCATCTTGATGGCAACTGTGAGGCTGTTTTAGCTCTCAGCTTGATGCAAGGCTCTGTGACAAAACCAAGGGAAATGTCTGTTTATCGAGGAAAAAGGACAGTAACTGGCACAGACCACAAAAATAGTTCTCCTATTACTGGGTTTGTGAGAGACCTATTTCCTCTTTAAATGGAGGGTGTTGACTGGGACGCTGTATTTCATGGTTGATGTTTACAAGATTGGTTAGAGCTTTGAGTAAGCAAATGGAAAATATTTGAATCAGAAGGAAATGAATGGCAATAAAAAAGGAATCCCGCTACATCTTTGAGCTGGGTAGCTGCTCACAGTAGAACCATAAGTGAAGGAGACTCTGCTCCAACTGAAAAATCCAGTATTTCTTTCATAAAAGCCCTGATCCTTAATGAAGCCTTACCCTGGCCTCCTTTAGTGTAGGAACAGATATGGGAGTATAAACTGAAAGTGAAGAAAACCGTCTGCTGGGAAAGGAGTCGTATTGCCTGGAAAGGCAGCATTAGCTTTGTCTTTTGAAGGCAAACAAGGCTGCCAGGTTGCCAACAAGTTCATGTTCATGTGACTTAACCAGTAGTTGCTGTCCCATGCAGCCACAGGTGAAAGACCGAAAGCCTTTATATTTTTTCTATCCATGCCTTTACAGCCTAGAAATATATTATCTTGCCCTATGAATCACTTAGATCCTTAAGCCATTGTTGTTACAATGGCACTGCTAATACAGCAGGGAATCACATGTACAGCTCCGGCTGTTTTTAAACAGGAATTTGGTATCCAGCTCCTCAGCCATCAGTTTAATAATTTACCCTTTTTTGTCTTCAGATGTTCAATATAATTTTAGAATTAAAGAGGTAATTTTCAAATAAATTGGTAGGTGACTCCACCATTTGACAGACCTCAGTGTTAATGTGAACTGTGTGGCTAAATGTTCTGCCTACCGTTCTGTAAAGTTATCCCAGATCTTGGACACTGCTGCCTAGATAATGCAATGCTGGTGAATTGTTTCCTTTGTACTGATATGTTTACAGATGCCTTTTTCTAAACCATTATTAGAGATTTTTTATTTGGTAAACTATAAGGGTAGTATAGCTGCATATACCTGTTTGTCACAAGCAGTGAAAATATATACAGGTAAAAGCTACAGTATTTCTCTATAGCCTGTTCTTTATTCTAGGTGAATGTGAAGCCTTCACAGTATGGAAGGGCAGCTTGTTATAGTCACCACAGCCAAATTGTTTTCATCAATATCATTTCAGGGTCAAATAGTTATTCTCTGGGTTAATCACCAAGTTCTGCCAAGTACTATCTGGCTGTTTCCCAGATTGCTTACTTAGGCCTCTGAACATCCATAAGTTCCAATCCACAAAGAAGCGAACATGATAACATCCAATCATGACACCAAACAGCATTTTCAATCAAGTCTGCATAAATTATTTTCCATTCTGCACGGAACAGGGCATGGGGCTGAGTTTTACTTCTACTGAAACAAACGTATTTTCTGGAAAAGCCACAGAACTTTTTATTTTTAGCTCTCTGATGCTGCACATTTCAGGAAGCTTGCAAGGTAAGGGCTCATCTTCATCAGAGAATTTTCCCAATATGGTTTAGACAGGCCAGATTTTGCTGCCTATCACATTATGTAATCTTTCAGCTGAGAACAAGTTTGCACCTCTCTAAACGTGAACTGAATCTGACTCAATACTTAATTTTCATTGCTATTAGCAAGGCAAACAGATGTATAGAAAAAAATAAAAAAACAACCCACCCAATACACTTTCGGCTGTCAAAGCAAGATTGTCAAAAGGAATCAGAAGAAGTACTGCCACTGCCATAGTACCACATGAACTGTAAAGAAATGGCTAGCCCTCTGAAAGCTTAAGTGCATTCATATGCAACAGCTTACATGTACATATGTGATTTAAAGGATTCTCGGTCTTTTCTCTGGTAAAATTATATTTCTCCAATTGAAGGTCTTTTAGTATCTCTTAGTTTCTCTAATGGGAACCAAACATGCTAGAAAATGGCACATAAATTGCCTACACCACACTGTACCACTAAGAAGAGGTAGGTACTAATTTAGGTTATTTACTAATTTAGGTCATGTAAGGTAAAAGCCAGAAGTGACATCTAGTCAGCTTTCCTGTAAATATTTTGCCTAGAGCAAATAGAGCCTGGGAAAACCTGTGTGATGAGCAAGCAAGATATTTTACCAGATAAAGCTTGCCAGGCTCAAGAGCTTAGTGAATGAACAGCATCTCCAGAGAAAGAAGAAGAGAGGATAACATTTCATCAGAAACCAAGGAAAGGAGGTAAAGCAACAAGAAAAGCAACACATAACTTCTCTGGTCAAACAGGCCGGATGGTCCCTCCATGGGCCATCTTTGAGACGACCGAGCAAAGGAGCCAATCTACCTGGGACCTTCTTCAAAGGCAGAATGGCAGTGGCCCATATACAAACATGCACATTTGTTATGAAGGTATCTAATTTTTAAATAACTGGAAAGAAAGGTTACTGAGAGAATCTTTTTTTTTTTTCCCCACAAAGCGAAAACAGAGTGTAAAAGTCCAGTTCCACAGGAAGCTCTCTTCTTGGTCCAAAACAGCTATTTCCTATATTTACCCATTTCTGGGTCAGGAGTAGATTCTCTGAACTCTCCCACAGTTAGATTTTAACTAGCTGAAAATAAATTGGAGTAGTTGCTGCTTTCATTTTCTCATAACTTTTCAAAATGCCTGATGCTCTGTAGTCCTCATTACACAGCTCAAGTCTTTTCCACTCGGTTCAGCATGGCCTTTCTGCAAGCCCGGATCCACTTAATGGTAATTACATGAGTAGCGCAGGGTGCTCGGCTAGGACAGACAGGCAGCAGGCTCCTGGTAACCTGGAGGCGTGCGGCATGTGGAAAGGCAGGCTTGGCACGCAGTGCCACAGCATGCACGCCAAGGTTGTGGAGTTAGATAAAAAGTGTGTAAGCACTCCTGTTTCGTGTTTCATGCTGGCAATAGGATACGATTACATACCACCTACTCACATTATGATCAGTAAACTCCATTGGCTGTGTTCTGCAGCATATCGACCTCTCATCCCTGACCAAACTGGTATTCTCTCCCTTGCTACAATAGTCCTGCTCAGTAGATTGTTTCTCTCTGTCATGCTCTTTCCACATATGCTGCTTCTTCTGCTTTCTCCATCCTTCTTCTGTTTGCTCCTTATCTGCTCCCTTTCGCACTGTTTCCCTGCTTCTCAGCCCTGCCCTTGTACACAGCCCCTCTGGAGGGGACGAGCCCAAAGCAAGGTGAACACAACTCAACTGGCACCAACCCTGAGCTCAAAATACTATAGCTGTGCCCCAGGCCCTGTGCTTCCACATACGTGTCCCTCTCACCCAGTACTTCCTAACAGTGTCATTTTCCGAAGTCCCCCATGCAGTCATAGGCAAGAGTCCCTGTTGGGACCCTATCTGCGGTGTGTTTCCTTCGCTGTATTTATCTGAGAGAGCGGGTTACGGTGGTCACGGGTATTCTACTTGACATTCGCCCCCATAGGTCTAGATTTCAAATTCGGCATCTTGCATAGCTATGAATCGGATGTATTGAAGTAGAAAATAAACTTTATTGACTAATTCTCCATTTGCTAGAGAGTTTTGGAAGGTTCACACCACAATAACATACAAAATATCATGTATACCTTCCACAGAGGATTTTGGCATGGGTTGGCATCCTTCTTGTACTCACCGAAGACTGCATTACAGTTTGTGGGTTGCTTGGGGTTCTTTTCTGCTGTGCTGTTTTGAGAATTTACTGTTGCCTCAAGATGCCATGTTCCTTCCAGACCTCACCAACCAGGCTCAGTTGAGCATACGGTTCACCATTGTCCCTGTCTGTGCTTTTTATCTCGTATTTTTAAGGTAGACTTTCCAGGGAAATACATATGATATCATTCATGTTATACTAATGATAATGAGCTAAATCTATAGCCATTTGTCATGCAATTGTATGGCTTGCCCTAGGAAAATAGCAGTGACTCAGACTATCCTGCCCTTTGTGTAGTTTCTGGAGTCTCACTTGCTGGTTGCAGTAGGTTCTGCTTTTCTTTTTTTCTAATTGCATGCCTTCTGGTTGTAGCTGTCTACTTGTGCTGGTCTATAAGCATCGAGCCATGCTTGTGTCTTGACATGATGTGCTGTATCAGACTGCTGCTAATGCCTTGGGAGGGAGTGCTTCTCCACTCTGCAGAGGCTGCTGATACTTTTTTCTTCACAACTCATTAACAGCACCAGAGAAATCATAGCTGTCTGTTCACCTTGGCCTTTTGCCCAGCTGTGTGTTGATGATGTGATGTGATTGAATTCCCATTCACAGGTAAACTGTACAAATTCACTGGAATTACATTCCTCTGGGTCTTAATTTTTGAGTTATTTTAGTGGCTGAAAAGCTTTAACATTTTCTTTAGTGGTAGCTGCAGGAGTGTCTGACAGTTTGTCTGATTCCCCAAAGCTTGAATATGTGCATTATAGTGAGGATTTCCCACTTTTCCTTCAAAGCTAGCTATGAATGCTGTGTATGCTGGGGAGAGGGAGGCTGGGTGTTCTGATGCTTTGGTTGGCATTTTCTCTGCTGCCTGTTGCTCTGCATTTCCCCACATAACAACCCTGGTCAGCTTTGATCACATTTGGACAGTAAGTAGTGCCACTGGCTTTTGTGAGAAACTCCCTTTTCTGAGCTGGCTTACAAGTGTTTTTGTGATTAATTTCTCTTCGCGGTCTTCTGGGTATGATTACTCATATGCTTGTAGATATGATGCTATGTTGGACACTTGGTTTCTCTCAAGAGTCCCGTATCCTTCAGCAGTAGGTAAGCCTTCTCTCCTGCTGTCTGGCTGTTCTGGCACTAAGATGGACGTGAGCCCTTGTAAATTGGCTTTGTTCAGTTTGCTCGAACATTCCTGCAAGCCACTGCGCAGAAACTGGGCTATATTAATGTCTGCTACGCAGATCATATTACATGCCGATTTTATCACATTGAAATCTCATTTTGCTTTCTTGTCACCATATTTTCATGCTGCAAGGCTAATTGGATAAAAGTTTATTTACAAATATTTCAGCTCCTCCCTGCTGCTAAGCTATGGCATTGCCATTATCAGTAGAATGTAGTGAAGGTGTTTTGAGCAATTATCAAGCAGCAAATTCTGAACTACGGGCTCTTAACAGTTTACCATCTTTTCTTCTTTATATTGTTTCTTCTGCTTGAAGGGGTCCAGTCACGTTTTTGTTGTGTAAACACTATCTTGCAAAACAGGACACGCCTGTTGCATTCTGGGGAAAACTTCATACCTCAGCACTGATTTCTCACAAGCAAACAGCATCCTCACTTTTGTGTTCTCTTCTTCCTTTGCCTCTGGTCCTGGTCCATTTTACAGACCATTTACTCTTGTTCTTTGCACTGTCCTCTTGTCAGTTTCAAGCAAAACCCCACCTTCTGAAACACCGTATCACCCCTCCGCGGCCTGCGTTTTTCTCTTTGTGAGCTTTGACACAGTTTCTGTTGCCACAGTTACATGACCTAAAAGCAAGGCACTTACCGATACCATACTTTCTCTAAAAAACATACAGGTCTTAGTTTTATCTCTTTTGCTCATAACTGTTGATTTTGTGTCAGTGTGCTTTTTCTTGTAATTTCATGCTTTTACTGTTCTACTTGATGAATTCTAGCTGTATCTATTCCATTCATGGTTAGCCTTTAGATGTGTTTTGTTTATTGACCTGTCTCCACATCCAGTGATAAGTTTTCAATGGCTCTTTGAGTTTCCACATCTTCTGTGTATTTCACTATTTGCTAATTTCACAAAACAGGCCTCAAACATTTAGCTTAGGGTGGCTGTCCTCTTGCTTTTCCAGATTCTTGAGCTTTAGTGCCTAAACACGTTTTTCATTTCTTGCACAAGATGTTTCTTAGGAATATCATATATTAATTCCAGGATTTCACATGGCTTATATATGTCTTCTCCAACATCGCTTGTCCATTACACATAATCCTGTCACTGTTCATATTTTCCTTTTGCTTCTTTTCTAAGCCAGTGTCAGAAATTACAAATTCTTCCATCAGGATCTAAAAATATCCAATTTATAAACCACTGTCCTTCATGAGATTTGGCTGTAGATCTGGGATGTTACCACAACAACCTTTTCTGACATTTATTTCACAAATGTTCCTTTGCAACATTCTTGTATTCGTTCCTTTCTGCAGCATTCCTACATTCGAACTCCATCAACCTGTTGCATTGGTTGACTTCTGCCTTACTCATTTTTATAATATACAATGAGAACAGTGGGATGCTAGGTTTTAATTCCTCTCTTATGCACACTACTACTTATTCCAAAATCCCTGTTTTAAGTAGTAGTTTAAAATATTTAATTAGTCCTTTGGAAAAATGCAAATAAGTCATCCTAGGTATAAAGTCTAGAAATTAAGCTATATTTGGTTCCCATATTGACCCCAGTGAGGTGCATACCCTACCAGGCTAGAAAGTAAATCCTTTGATAATCCTTTGTCTGTGATAGCTTCAATTTATAATTATTCGATTCATGTTGTAACATCTTTAGTCTGAGAAAGAGCCATCACACTTCTACATAGCCTCTGACTGAACAAGTAAGTACACAGCCCTCAGTGGAGTGTCCTGAGTCGCATCAAGGATAAAAGGTAGTCCTGAGTGTTCCTCTATGAAAAGACAGTTTCAGCCCAACTGTTATTTGAAATGCAGGAATGACTCGCTCCTGATTACTGAAGGACTTGGGTGCTCACCATCAGAAGACCATTCAATGCTGTTAATTCTGAGTTTTACAAGTGTTTATCTTACCTCATTCAGGGCTCTGATCTTCACTTTCCTTGGAGTTGGCTTATCTTTGTTTTCCATGGTGGTGTATTTTCCTGTTGTATTGGAAAGGGAGATAGTGCATAGGCCAAGACTGTGAATTCTCTTGTGGGAGTAGGGGGCACAAAATTGTGGTTTCTCAAGTTGTTGGTTATTTAATAGGGCTTTTAGAATTATAAAAAGCTGTATTTGGTAGTGTAGAAGCAAACAAATACTGGCTGCAAATTTTTACACTACAGAGGGAGCTATAAATTAGCACTGCTCACTTCTCTCACCTGGAAGAGTGTCCACACCTACAGGGAATAATCACAGCTTCTCCCCTTTCCCTACCATGCCGTGATGACACTGCTCGGAGGGACTGCACAAAAAGAGAGTAGTCAAAAGGGAATAACACATGTAAATATCTGAGAAATATTCTATTAAGCACTGCAATTTATAGTGTCAAAGTGTCTGGGATCCTTGGTGGAGGAAGGCTTGCTTTCCTATTTAGTATCGTACTAAAGTGCCTCCTAATGTAGGGCTTAAGGATTATAACTCTCTACATGATGTCCAACAAGAGTTTGAAGCCAGTGCTGCAAGACCAAAGGCCAAGTGCCTGTTGCCTGTCATATTCCACCCAAAACCCTTCTCTTTTTGCAGGGCCACAGAGCACGGGAGGGCTGCACAGTCACCATACCTGTAAAGATAAAAACCTATAATGCATGAGCCTGTTTTAGCCAGGTTGTTCCTGTGCAACTCGCTCACTCCACATGCGGAGGAAGGACCCAACCCAGGGCACTATTCCCAGCCTTCCCCTACCAGTGCCTTCAGCCTGATGCCGCAGTATCTGCTGCTTGCCTAAAGCCCTGTTACAGCAGTCCTCTAGCTGCTTTAAACTAAATCAGCTTGAAATGACAATATTTGAGGTGAGAAAAGATTGTCCAAGACGAGAACAGTTTTGCTCTCATGTAGATTCTCACCAGGCCTGTGTGTAAGAGGAAGAGAATTTACAGTAATGAAATGCCCTTGAGCTTTCACTTTGGAAGCAACCCACCCAGTCCCGAGTCATCTGTACTCATCTGATTTGATGCTTTTCTTCGAGCTCCTTGGCCCCAAAAAAGAGAGAGATCATAATGGAAGGCAGTATTGTAGAGGGTTGATGCATTTTAAATAGCTGCTTTAGAAGAAAACAAAAAATCCTTATTCTTTGCCTGGAGTCAGTGTGATTTCATTTAATGTTTTAATCATATTTTTAAGATTTGGGGTTTCATTGTGGTCTAGGGCTTTTTTTTCTTCTTTTCTTTTTTCTTCTTGCTAGCTGTACAAGTGTCTTGTAATTTTTGGCAGGTCTTCTAGGCTTGTTCTTTAGCACAAACTCTGGACAATGAGCTCGTGAGTTCAGAAGCATTTGCTTGTCTGAGCTGGGATCTCTGGCTTGCACCTCATTCCAGCACTAATTTTGGTGCCATACAGAACTTGCTGGCTGGTTCAAAATGATGACACAGACAACACAATATGCTTAGAGGAGAGTCATTCCAACTGTCCAGGCAGGAAAATTCGGCTGCAAAACTGACAAAACCAGATCTAACCTGCCGCCGAATGCTTAGGCCCAGATCCTCAGATAGATTAAATCATCATTAGGTCATTCACGTTAATGGAAGGATGTGCTGATATACCTCCGATGAAGGTTTTAGCTGGCCTGTGTATGTGCCTGCTGAAATTAAGAGGGCTTTCCAATAAGTGATGTGATTTTGAGTCACTTGTTTAGTACATTTTTTTTTTTTATTCCATTTTTACTGTCTGTCCTTCACTTAACAGGGCACAGTCACCCCCTCACTGGCTCACTCAAAGACTATAACTTTCCCTTTTCCAGGTCTTGGATAATCAAGCATGAAACAATCACTAATACCAGAACAGTATATAGATTATTTAGCATCAAAAAATAACCCCTTCTGGTGCAGCTCTTAGTACTTTCCTGTAAACAGTGTGAAGTTGAAGTCCCTTTGCCCCAGCCACTCTCCAGGCGATTTACACAGAGCTTAGATCTTAACCCCACAACAAGATTTCAGCTAAAGAAGAGAACTCAACATATTAGTGCTATTCAGCATATTTGTTTTGATTTCTCTTTGCAAACAAGTATGAAGATAAAAGAGCTCCAGTAGGTAATTGTTACAAACCGTTCAGAAAATCATGAATGCTCTTTATACATTGGATGCCTCCAGCTTTCCACTCTGCCACCATGAGAACTTAAAGACAGGCAATGAATGGGAAGGCAACACATTTACCCTTGACAAGAAACACATCTTCTTCACAATGCCTGATTAACCTGTGAAAGTCACCATCATAAGATACTACTGAGACTTCAAGAAATACGATTGTTTCAGTATTATAGCCAGACATGTACTAGAACAAAAATACTCCATACTTCAGAAAACAGCAATGGAGCATTGAGCAGGCTTTTCTGCCCACTGCATCTGAAATTTATTTTTATCTAAAGTACTTGGTAGGGGCCTTCTCAAGAAATTAGTTTCATGCTATGGTTCAGCCTGCCATAAAAAGTCTTATATTTCTGTATTTTGATATGCTTATACAGTATGCCTTTGCCAACCAAGTAGCAGAACAGTATGCAGTCTTTATATAAGACTGTTTATTCATATATCAAAATACTTTCCAAATAAAACTTATGGATATAGAAAGTAAGACTTAAAGGAACAACTCAATTATTTTGGTGTTATAGATCACAAACAAAATACAGGTTTCTTAAATTAATCTAATGACTTTTTCAGTTCTTTCTGCTTGAAGACTGACTTGGAAAATTCATTTGTATTCTTAGCTAACTTTGCTTTGAAAAGTCATATTATTTTTAACAAACTCACTTTAAGATAGAATAAATTTGTCAAGACTAATTAATATTCTTACATGATGTTAATAGTAATTAACACATTATTACATAACTGGGATGTCTTTTGGAAACATGAATAGTTCCAACATAAAGGTCCAGTGATGAAACGATAAGTAGTCTCTTTGAGAAAAATTGTATGGTAGACTAACAGGTTTTTTTCTAAGAGAGGTCCTAGGGACATTCGAAAGCAAAACCAGGGGTTAGTAGACTTCTGGGAATCCACAAACTATTGGTAATTAAGCCACAAGCTGTAACTAAGGACAATAAGCCTATTATCAGTAGGATTATACTTGCTATACAGCAAAATGCAGCTACACTAGAAAATGTGTAAGGGCCTGCAAATCAAGGAGGACTGAAGGGTACTGCTCTAAACAGGTAGTCTGTTCCTGTTCCACAACAGGCACAGAACGTGAGAGCCACGACTTGCTCTTTGGTTGGTTTTACTTTCAAAATCCAAATCCTGGCTGCCAAAGGCTGTATGAGTTCAAAAACATAATTGAAGAAATTCGTATTAGAAGATCCATTGAAGGCCGCAGAGTACCAAGAAAGAGGCAGTCAGCTGTAAATCAGTGGAGGTGGAGGAGGTGTGCTGGGGAGCAACATCACATGGTTGTCCTGCTCTTGTGCTCCTTCCTCTAAGCATCCATTGGAGGCCACTGTCAGGGATGGGGTACTGGAAAAAGAGAGATTTCTGCTCTGCTCTGATAGAGCTGTTCTTAGGTTACCTGCCTGCACAGATGGGCACTGTCAGGATAGACTCGCCTTGCACAAGGAAGCCGTATCCCCAGTTGCATGCCCTGTCTTCTAGGTTCGGTTCTGTTTTGCTTTGTTGTTTTTATAACATCATGTCCTGCCCCATTTCTTTCAAGGACTGGAGAAGCAATCAGCATTGTCTGTTTATGGATCAGTAGCACCTTTTTTATTCTGTTAATTTCAGAGTGCTAAAAGCCTGAAAAATGGGGTGAAAGCAACATTTCTGGTAAGGAGTTTTCAAATGATACTGCACACAGTGGCCACCAAAGCATGAAATCTGGCAGCAGTCCCCTCAGAGAAATTTGCTTGACATTAGAGTACATGCACGGCCTCTGAGAACAGGTCTCATAGTGGTGCTGGCCAGCTTTCTCATCTGAGGTAACCCCTTTTGTCGCTGAAGCTGTTCCTCCACATTGGGCAATAAGTCAGGAAGTCGCTGTCTCTGGACTATTTGCTGAGCTTTAGTCTAGACTTAGAATCACAAGTCTCTAGTTTCTGTGCTGCTCTCATAAAAGTAATTTCCTAGAACAATAAATAACTAGTCCAGGGTCTCAGATACTTTAAAAGCTACACTCACAGTTACAGTTGGACAAATACTGCACATTTTTAATGTAAATAACCGTATAAATTTTTTAATGGTGCACGGGTCAATCTCACACTCCTTTTACATTTGTTTCTTTGGAAACATAAAAGTGATGGAGTTTTAGCAGCACTTACGTTTGTGGGAACAAATTTTTGAGGTCATATATACTAACATATTGGTGTTCAGGAAGACTAGACTGCATATGTAACTACTCAGATCAGAAGGGCCTTTGGTTCACATCCCTACACCAACTCAGTATTTGTTTGTGCACACTAACCACACCCAGATTGCAAAAGTCTTTTGTTATGTCAAGGTGTACATAAGCACCCAATAAGAACTACAAAGCTCTGAGAAATTTCAAAAAATACCACTTAGGCTTAGGTCCTTAAAGGACTTGGATATGTAAAGATTGGCTTAGATGCTCAATCTACAAAGTAGATTCTCAAAATCCTCAGTAGGTGTTTATGTGTTAAAGTCTGTCAGTACTCAGACTTCTGATTTGAAAGCTTCACAGGTGTCCAGAAAGCCACCTGCTGAATTAGTAACCGCTCTCTAAAAGAAAGGGGTGACTCTCCTTGGGTTTTCTGAACTATGGCTTCATACACCAGTGTTCAAGAGGCTGCAGTGTAATGAATCCAAAGTAGAAAAGATCATTGCATCAAAGGAAGGACTTAAGGCTTGCTGCTGCCTTTTTATTGATGAGTTTCATTATTTTCTTGATCTGGAGCTCCCAACTCTGTACAGTGTGTGAAGAGTCCGAGCATCTAACTTGAACTATGGGTTCTGCTTGAGGGTACTCTTGTATCAGATGCCATAGTGCCCATGTTCATTAATGGGCTTGAATCTCTTCACTCACCTGCATCTTGGGGAGCTAAGTGCCTACGTGCATCTGACAATTCTGCAAAGTGTCTTTCTGAATATTTAAGTACTTTGTTATATTGGAGAATATGACTAGCAACCTTGCCTGTATTTGATGTCCGCAAATAGATCTAAAGGATCATCTTCCTACCTTACGGAGTTCTTTCACTTCATTATTTTTATAAAGCACTAAACTACATTTCTGATGAGAAGAGCAGGGGAGGTGACAAATATTGAACAGAGCAGATCACTAGTGTGGTGCAGCAAAAAATTAGAATATGCTGATCAGATACATTTGTTATAAATTATTTCCCAATTATGACTTGTTGTATAAATGCACCAGTGCATAGTCTCTCCATAATTCCCATCTTGCCTCTCGGATGCTTTAGCATAATATCAGCAAAAGCAAAAGCATCTGTAAGATTAGGTGCCAGTGGTGAAATCCCTCAAGAAAAACTTGCATTGACATTAATTGAGCTGTTATTTTCCCTTCCAGACTTAAATATAGACTTTTTGGGTCTTGGTTTAAAAACAGGATTTAAAAATTGCTGACTGAAAGTACATCAAAATTGTAAGATGCAATGGCTGATCCTCCAGTGTGCTGTCTGCGAGGTCTTGGTATAAACACAAGGGCTTTTAGGAGTTTAGCAACTTGCTGGATTAATCTGAAAAATGAAAAAGGAATATACTTCTATTGAATACAGAGCCCAAGTTCACTTCCCTGTATGCTAGCAGGCATTTTATCAAACAGTAGTGGGGAAGAATTAAGAAGGACTAACCTATGAAGCCGTTTAAAGAGCAAAGTGAACGGGGCATGAACGTGAATAGCAATGGGAGTAAGGATCAGAGCGTAGTTTTGGGAAGGTTTTCTAAATGTGCTGCAGACATTCTTGGCTGCCTGCAATCATCACATAACAGCCTACATAAGGATGGTGAAAAGAAGAATAATAGCTGCATTTAGAGGATTTGCATGCCTAGATTAATAACTCAAGGCTAGAAGAAATTAAGCTGATCTGTAAGCGAGCAATATTTAGTAGGTGTGAGAAAGAAATTCCAATCATGTCTTTAACTGGAACATAGTTCAAATCCATGAAAAGCAAGCAATGACTCAGTACTATCAGCATAGAAATGAAATGTAATTAAGCATTGAAGTTCAAAGAAATCTCCAGGCCATATTGGAGAGATCAGGCAGAGCCAGAAATAGGTAATATAGCCTTAGCAGGACTTTGCTGTAAACAGTTGAGCCTCAGCTGACGTCTCATATTCTGAAGACAGGACAGCAAAATAACAATTGTTCTCTCCAAAGTGAAATTTAATGTATGTTTTTGTTCAATTTGAAGTGGCACTTGGTTCCATAATGCAACAACGTGAAACTCAAAGAGATGCTAAAGGTAAATACTGCTGGATTTACTACATATAACAGTTCAGAATACTTATGGCAAAATGACTGGTTGCAGGAAGAAAAGTCACCAGTAAAGCCAAGAATACTATCAGAACTAAGTCACAATAATAGAAAGAATCTACAGTTCTTGTTATTTAATTTTCTAGCGATAACCACTACTTAAACTTGCAGAAGACTTGTAAAAAAATAAATAAGCATTATTTTTTCCATTTGACTGAGATAAAAACTCAGGCACAGACAGGTTTCTCTAGTTTCTCTCATCACCAATGCTGTCCCCTGAGACACATGGCTTATCACAGACTCAGGCAACAGGTTTTTTTGTGAGTGGTCTTAAGTAAATTGCTAGAGGCATAACACTGATTCGACCCTGCTTATTCAACGGTTATCAAGAACCATGAACTGTTCTGGGATATGCAAGCTAATATTACCTTCCCTAATCTCATTTGGCATTAGCGTTAGACACCTGAGCCAACAGCTATTCTTTTCTGTCAGGAAGAGATTGATCGAAATGACAAATTGCAAATAAAGTTTACAGATTTTTCCTTTGAAACAGGACCAAACCAAGCGCTATGGGGAGATTTTTCCTTTGATCTATTGGAATAGTCATTGGAAAGAAAAAACAACCTACTCCAGACTGAACGTGTTGCTTCAAATCTCCATAACAATGCGAGAGATACATTGGCAGAACCCGTTTTGCTCCTGAAAAACAGCATCCAAACAGTGAAGTCCTGACAATTCTTGTTTACATTTTGCAGTAGAAATTTGATATGCCAAAAAGTGCACTAGAGAAGAAAAGGCCTCAGTAACAGAAAATTTAGGCTTGTGTTCCTTTAATGATTTCTCCTGTCTTCCAGATGCCATTTTAAATTACCTCCATTCCTTATATTTTAAAATAATTTCTAAGGACATTTTAAAATCCCATTAATTTAACTGGTTAGGATATGGAAAAACAGAAAGCCGCACAGGGCAATGAAACTAAGAGGCCGTTAAGTTTGCTAAGTGATTTTCTGCAAATGCATCAGTTTCCGAGCTCTTTTGTCCATGCTGAAGATGGTTGACTGGCTGCAAGCCTGATCAAAACCAGACTGGAAAATCAACAGGCAAGCAGGCAGGAGATGGGTAGATGGGTGATAAAAAGCACGGAGGTGGTAAGGTAGATAGCTTACATTTATGCAAAGTGCAGTCTGGCTTAAAGGCAGTCTTGCTTGGAAATATCTGCAGATTATAAGAAGCGATGTCTTTATACTCCTGCATACATACACCTCTACAATATGTACAAAAGTAGTTTTTCATACTGCAGCATGTTAGCATTCAGCTCTGATAGCAACTGTGTAAAGCAAACTTTTGACTTCTCCTCACAAGGCTTGCAAATCATTTGCAGGCCCTCATTAAAGAGAACTTTGTTTAGCACAGTATGCTAAGAAAGCATTGCCACTAGATGAGAGCATGCTAAAGCTACAGTGAACCATTAGAATCAGGTATCACTTTTTCCATGCGCAATGCAAGATTTTCCAAGTGAGTGTCTGGAATTCAAACCCAAATACATCTGAATCTCAGATGAGGCTTTTATCTGGAGGAAAAATACTCCCACGAAACAAGATTTCAAACTAAGAAGGGTGCAGGCATAAAAATCAGGAATGATTTACCTTCAGTCCCATCTCCGTATTGGCTTGGTTGCCAGGATCGCAAAGCCTGCAGTATATCAGTGCAAGACCTCCCCAACAACAACAAAAATGCCATGAAAATACTGAATACGCAGGTTTTTTTTAGTACCTGTGCCTATTCCTTTGCAGCTTTCTATGATTGAAATCCATAAAAAACACGGAGTGCTGTTGGCCTTAATCATTGTAAGCTCTCAAGCCCGACAGCTGACTGGCTTCGTTATGGTGCCTCTGTATTTGGAAGGTAACCAGCACAGCACAGAACACACGCTAGGGTTCAGCCTGCTAAAAGGGCCTTTTGGAGTCTGAGAGAGTTTCCCGGAGAGGGACTGCGACATGGAAAACTCTCACGCAGTGAATTTAGGCTTTTGGTCAGGAGAGACTGGCAGAGAGAGCAGTGTATTGCTCAGTCTCCCTGTAAGTTTGCTGCAAGGCTTTTTAAGGAGACAGCAAAGGCTGCAAATGTTCTACTGAGCCCTTCCCAGCATTTCTCCTTCTACACAATAAATCGGAAAGACACAAGATTATACAAGGGCTACTATCCAAAATGAAGAGTGTTCTTTTTTCCCCTACAAAGTTGTCAGAAGACTGCACAGACACCGGAAAAGTCCAAAGTCATCACGAGCCTTTGGTAGCACGAAATTAGAATGAGCTGAAAAGCAATTCCCAAATTCCTGTTGCAATCAGAAACAATAAAACACCTCAAGCTCCTGCTTTCTTCATGTTTGAGATTTTGCAGATAAGTCTTAGGATAAGAGCTGAGTTCAGCGGGGTAAAGCTCCTTCACATTCTCCTGTGTATGAGGGAAACAGGGAGACACTTCTCCTTGGAGACAATTACTGGTTCCAGACAGCAGGGTTCATCCTCTGGCACCCATCCAGACTATGTTAACCAATCAACTGAAAAAAAGGGAAAAATTTAACACTGTTGTCCAGAAGACAAACAGCAGTTCTTGGAAACACAGCAAGGAAGAGGTCACATGGTGCACCACAAAAAGACCCAGCTCCATTAACCTTCCCCAGCCTCCAGGACAGAAATCTTTCTGTGGTGATAATCACATCTCCCTGCTTCAGGTAATCACCTTAGATGGCAAAATTAGTAGTCAAGGGACTTCCTAGGTGTCTACAGTTGATGAGGAAAGAGAGGATCCCAGAGTGCATAAAATTAGCATCTCCGCTGCCTTGCTTTGGAAGACCTTTCACCTTTCTCTGTTGACTACAGAAGGACTCATAGATGATGAGCTGATTGACTTCTACTGAGTTTAGACTAACGTCTCTTCTCCTGCTGCTCTGTGCAATGAAGACTGAAAGAAATTCCAACTGAGAGTGAAATCAACGTGCAGTTTCATAAACATTTCCACACACTTAACACCTTCTTCCCTCCCAAACCCTCATTTTCTCAAGGGTATTCTGGAAAGCTTTTTTTCT
>Ga0065711_1026641_pt1 | contig 63817 bp, 45 predicted proteins | sample Hoacrofraction12_FD_59098 | JGI IMG/M metagenome (GOLD analysis project Ga0065711, IMG submission 59098) | Hoatzin crop microbial communities from Cojedes, Venezuela - Epithelial fraction 12 v2 (version 2) | ecosystem: Host-associated > Birds > Digestive system > Esophagus > Crop | place... | reverse complement strand
AAAAAAAAAAAAAAAAAAGGGAATAGAAGTATTTACTCCTTTTCCTGTTGGCAAATGTGTTCACTAAGGTTCTTAAATCATCCTGGGCTGTTTTTCACAGGTGTGGATCAATATATTTCCTGACTTGTTCCCTTGCCTGTGCTCGATGCAGCTACGCGGCTGGCCTTTTTCCCTTTCTCCCTTCTTCCCTTACCATCACCTGTCCCCACAAGCGCTGCCTTGATTGACAGGCACTTCCCAAAGTCTGTGCACACATTCAGGTGGCACTCACATCAGCCAGCTATCCCAGCCTCTAAAAAGTCAGAAAACCTTCTGAGGCATCACAGCAGTTTTCCAGACAGGTTTGATAAAATCTGCCGTGTCCTCAGCCCCGTGCTCTCCTGTGGGGATCTCCTCAGAGGAGCTGCAGCTCAGGGGGTCGACCAGAGAGCTCCAGGCATCTTTTGCCTGATGGCTGTGGTGGGAGTGACTTGGGGTGCCTGCAGGACGCACACAGGCTGGTCCTGCTCCCACCAGGGCCAAAGTCACCCCAGCTTTCCATCCAGCCACTGGGGCATTGGGAATGGTCTCACGCTGCAGCACAGCAGCTGGAGGGGAGCAGAGCATGGCTGCAGAGTGCTGCAACAAAATCCACGGTAAGTTCTCAAACCTGTCATTTTAACTTCATGCTTCCAACATTTCACATTGCCAAACTGAGAGGGAGATGACTGCAGAGTATCCTTGGCTGTTCGCACTGCTCACCGACCTTCTGAGCAGAGACTGACCGAACATACCTTTCATTTGAACTGTCAGACTTTTCTGAAACTTCTAACTGTAATTCAAACAAATGCACACGTAGAAAGCACACTGCCTCAGAACTACACATCTAAACTTCATTTACTTCGTTTCCTCAACATCTGTTTCTTTCCCATATCCTCCATGTGAACTGTCACTTGTGGCTTTAAAAGTGAAATCACATACCTATCTTTCTGAGCAATGGCCATGCAGACAGCTCATGACTCTTATGAGGAATTTAATCGCTTCCTATGCAGTGAGTTGAAGAAGTAAGAATACCATTGGCAAAGCATGAAGGATGGGTGTGATCAGTATTTACATCCATGTCACATTAATTTGAGAATGAATTCGAAAAAGTTGGCTTAAAGATGTTAAGCACAACAATGCATTGAGATGAATTATGCTGAATTCATATTAATCAAACTACAGCAAAAATTAGTCTTTGCTTTGGATGAGCTAACAAATGCAACATATTTCATCTGTGGCTAAATGATGCTATGGAAATATTTTCCTACAATAATAGGAGGGTGTCTTTCTTAGGTCAGAGCAGGTAAAAGAGAAGAACCTGTTACTGATGAGAACTGGATTTGTGCATGGTACAAATAAAACACGACAAATGTAACAAACATCTCAGTGTACTGGGAAAGCTGCAGACATAGTAATTTGTATGAAGTGTTTATTCTTACAGAAACAAGTAAAATAAAACTCTAATAGGATACAGAAGCAAACCTTCCACTGCTTCCATGCTTGATAACTGATGGATTCTTAAGACTGAGTTAAAAATAATGTCTAGCGGTTTTGTCTTCTGCTGAAGTCAATTATGTTTCGTTACAAGTTCTTTGAAGCAGAGGGTCTGCCCATGTTCTGTCTTGTACATCGTGCAGCACACTCAAATCCAGGACTCGAAGATTTATCACAGCACCTTCACATGATGAAGGAGGGTAAAATGTCATGAGCTCTCAGTTTATGGGTGTGCAGGTGACTGAAGCTAATGGGTTTTAATTCATAAGCAGGGCAGGCTGAGACGAAATAGCTGGCCCTTCCTAGTGCAGCCCAGTAACTCCGTCGCTCAGGTGGATGTGCCTGTCTCCTAAACAAAGGAACGAACAAATGCTCCTCTTCTCAACAGCCTGGACTCAGACAGCATTCCACTGCACAGGTTGGTGGCTATGCAGCGAGGAAAAGCGATCGAATTACCAGGAAAGCCCCCAAAGCCAGGTAGCCACCTAAGAAAGCAGCTCCTTTCTTGAGGATGGGGGGATGGCCAGAAATGAACCTGGTTTCGGCAGAATGCAGCCTGGCAAGAAACTCCATCTGCGAGCAAGGAGCCTGCCTCCTGTTACTTGTTCTCACTGCACTAATGAACACAAAAGCTGAGGAAAGGTCTTTACAGATCTGCAGGACAGAACCCGAGAAAAAAATCTCTTTTATTGTTAATTTTCCTTCCTCATGAAAGCAACCTGCAATGACCTTAACTTCTGGCTAACTGCTCAGGGTCAAAAGGGGTCAACAGGAATACAGTCAGCTTTATCCTCCTCCTGCAAATCTTGCGAAGAGTCGTGTAACTCTTGTGGACTCCTCCACTGCGATACATAATGAAAGCACTTCAAAAGGATGCTGGAACCATTTAACAGAAAGGAAATAAAATCATTTATTCTTTTACAAGAAGGAGCTAGAACTGGTTTTATGAGATTTTGCAGGATATATTGGTGCATTAGAAATACTTGTTAATGTTCCAGTCCTGCCAAAAGAGTTCCAATGGTCCATCGGCCTATGCAGGACCCTGCAATTGCACAGTAGTGTAATTGGCATGCCACTATCCTCGGCTAATCCAGCAGCCCCTCATCACATGTACTTGTCACTCCTCTGTGAAGACTCTACCTGGTTATCAGTTGATAGCTTATGGACAGAAAACAGCAGCATTAATTGCCATCACTACCCATTAGGGCAAATCAAAACACTCTGAGTACATAAAACCCAGAATACTATCTTCAACAATAACAACAAAATGTAATGTGAAATAAACTGCTAATTGTTTTTGTGCAGGTCTTCCTAGTAATTCAGTCAGAATAAAGAGACTGACTCAATTTTGGCATAGGAAAGTTGTACAGACTCCTGTGTGTCCTCATTCCCCCAATGCTTTCCCGGGTGAAGGGACTCAGGCTGGCGAGTTAGGAGGTCTGTGTTTTACACCAGTCCTTGCCAGCTCTGGAGAGCCTGCCCTACGGAAAGCGAGGGTGGGATAGCCCCTTGGTGTGCTCAATGAAACCTCTCTTTTCAAATGCTCGCTATCCATTTAAAAGCCCCTGACTGACATTTCAGGGAAATAAGTTGTTAAGAATAGGCCAGCCAAGGTGATTAATTTTAAACCAAGCCAGCTACATGGGTCATCACTACAGCTGTGCATTTCTTTGTTTACAGGGAAATAAACATATTTGACCTCACCGAGGACCAGCTAGTGTGGTTCCTCTTCACCTCTGGGAACCTCCCCAGGGCACGGCAGCAAAGGGCTCTCCTTGAGGAGAGTTTGTACTCCTTGCCACGGAGGCCAGACATGATTTATTCAAATTAAGTTTGAAGGCAATACAATATATTCTCAGACATTCTTAACTTAGCATTTTAAAGGAGTAGCTTGAAGTTTGATTACTGATCTGCCTTACACGTTGGTTTGTTTGTTTTTTTATCTGGCTATTAGAACACTATTCCATGAAAATATTCTTAAATTCCAAGTACCCATATGGTACACAAATAAGCAATAAAATTACTTTCCAAAGCAAGACAGTGCTAAGTATTGTAGCTGTAAATCACTGGCTATCAGAACGTCATAGCATTATACAATATATCTACTGTGAGTCATTCATTAAACTGTGTTCCAGTCAGAAACCTGGCACACAGGGACTCAGACTAAGATTAATGTTTTAATACACTTTCAAACCATTTACAGAACAAAATGTACACAGTTGCTCAGAGGGATGCTAGGTTTTGTGTTACAAGCAAGCAAAATATGAAATTAAATAGTGGGGGATATTTTTAACAGCATCTGTGTCCATGCCTATGCTGTAGCGAAGCAGTCAGCCCAGAATTAGGCATTCTGGATGGGAATTAATATGGCTACACCTGCGCTTCTTTGAGTCCCTGCTGCCATCATGATTGCTCTCCTGGGTTGCAGCTCTGAACTCTGGGCTGAGGGGTTCCCATGGCCCATCCAGCACGGCCACCGGCCCCTCGCCGGCGGGGGGAACCTTGGGAAGCAGCACATAGGGTGCGAGGCAGAGCAGAATGCAGCCCCATCACCCCTGACAAGATTGTCTGAGCTGGGGTTGCTGGAGGGAGGCAGCTTTTCAGGAAGGCATCGTAAATATGAGCCTGACTGATGGAGGAGGGCAGAGAGGTCACAGAGGGGGCCCGAGGAGGAGAAAACAGCGGCAGGCAGGGTAGCCTAAAAAAACAGTACAAGGACTACTCGACCTGCAATTCATTGAGACTAGAAACCGTCAGAGTGCTCACAGGGTCTGCTGTCATCTTCTCCCAGTGGTGGAAGGCAACTCCCAATGAAAGGGGGTAAGAGCTTAAGTTATTCCAGGCACCTCTCCTCTTCCATCACACCTGAGTAAGAGTCAGTGGGAAAAGGAGGATGGAAAAAGGCAGAGGTTACACAAAGATACATTCCTGCGGTGCCTTGACTGATTTTGCAGCCCTGGGCATGTTGTTGTTGTGCCATGAGCTAGGCTAGTTTAAGCCTACATGGAGTACATCTAATAGCTGATTGTACTTGTGCTTAGGTTTGAGGTGTAAGATCTAGGCCTACAAAGGCTTTTCCTAGGGACTAGGTACACATATAACTGATGACATGGATATAGCCACTCCATGATTCAGCTAAATGCTCCAGGAATTTTCTAATGATACGACAGATTTGTGAGACTAAATATGGACACCAAAGCTGTCTCTCCTGTAGTCAAAAGATAACAAGCCAATACAGGTAATAGAGATTACAGCAAAAATTACCTTATCCTAAATGAGATATCTAAAATAAAACAGACGGATTGTGCCTTGAATGTGCCTCTGTCTATCTTTAGCTATAAAAAGTAGCGTGCGGTGACTAGCTCAGCTGTACTTATCTACAATACAGGTGCCCAAATGTAAGACATACCTGACCTTAAATGCCTGTGGGTGTTTTAAAACTCCATATGCACTCAGACTCTGCTCCAGTGCCTTTCCTGGGGTCACCTGCTCCCCAGGGAGCCATCACCCCTTTGAAGAATGCTGGGGAGAGGGGACATGCAGAAATTCAGAAAATGGTCAGTTGGGTGTTTGCAACCATAAGATGTTCAGAGATGAAATGGTGAGGAAAGGAGCTTAATCATCCAAATAACTAACCTATTATTGTTTGATAGCTCATTGTCCCAACTAAAGCTAAAGGCTATGTACATAACTAGCCCAAGCCTCTTGCCTTTTTTCTCTTGCTCAAAGTCATTACCGTTTCTTCCATACTCTTACACCATGTGCTTCGATGCCCTTTCATTTATTACTCTTCTGTTTCAGGCTACTTCTGTTTGGTCTTAAATACCTTGAAGAGGAGCAGGGTGGCTGGATCATGCCTGAAAATGAGCAATAATACAGAGCTACGCAGCAGTCACCAAAGGGCAATGAAATAGCACGGAGGGCTTTATCTCACCTAACCTGGATGTCTGACTGCACTGCATAGATGTGTAGACTGAAGCAGTCCCTGGAGAGGAACGAGCATGCTGCATTTAATTCACCTGACCTGTTTTAGCCACCCGCATTAGAGTGATGGGAACTGGATCCTGGACACAGACACAGCTGCCTGCACTGGCAGCACTGCCATTTAATCAGACAAATCCCAGTGAGGAAAATAGTTGCAGCAGCACGGTATCAGGGGGAATATTATGTTTTGGAAAAATTATGGTACTGTCCTTTGGAGGGGAACACCTTCTGGAGATGTCCATCTTTTGAGGGATTTTGAAAAATCTACTTTTTGGCCAATTCACACTCAAATTTCTCACATTTTATACAGATCCCTTTAAAGACACACACTAAGGAAAACCAGGAAAGGAACCTCAAGTTTAATTTGAATTATCTTGAATTAGTAGTTGCTCCTACAACAGCAAAATTTCTAAACATAATTGCTTTATATTCCCTGAGAAATACCAAAACCTAAGCTGCTTAAATGTGCTGTTCATGTGGGAGGCGTTGTGTGGAAAGCACAGGAGCAGGAGTTCATTAGGGGACGAGATGTCCATACAGCACAGCACAGAATCCACCAAAAAGGCAAATGTTAGCATTTGCACTTGTTGATCTGACATTTCAGAACAAGTTGCTACTTGACATTTTTCCATGCCTGCATTTTCAGGAGCTAATGACGTATCATCTATTCACCTTTCAGTCTCTCAGATGCACTGGAGACAGTGCAATTGATCAAAATTTATGGTTATCCGGGTGCCACCCTATATTTTTAGATCATCTTCACTTTGTAATTACAAGCCTCTCCCATCTCTTGAGGAAAAGCAAGGGGAAAAAATGATAAAAACCCTCAGTAAAGCACGGAGAACTGAATTAGTGTCAGAACTCAGTCAAGCACAACTCCACACAGTGAAAGACTAACAACCTTTCAGGGATCGCTGCTGCTCAGTTCTGAGGGTAAAATTCATAATACTAAACCTTTCCTGAGTAGCAGTTCTGGAGGCATGTCATGAATTTGAGCAAATCTGGAGTGGATTCACTCAATTTGCACATACAGCCAGCATGTACTTTGTTACAACAACTTAACAGAAAAACCCCAGTGGCTGCAAACAGCCGCTGTGGCCAAGCAGGAGAATTGCAGTCGATGACTGCAAGACCAGGGATGCTGAGGTTTTGCTGATTTTGAGAACAACTGTCCTGGGAGTGCTCACTTGTCACCGCCACAACGGCAGAGCTCCAGGGTCCAGGGATGGTGCAGGTGCACAATAATTAGTCAGAATGACAAGTTAAATCAGACTTTTCACAGAGACATTTAAATCTGCAGTTTGGCCCGCATGCTGGGTATTTGGCCTCCATCCTTGCTGTGGCTGAGAGTGCAAGTCTTCCTCACCTGAGCAGAAAAGATGCAGCCTGAAAACCCAGGAAAAAGCTTCAGGGTCTGATGTCTTCAGCTTCAGGACCACAATGCATTTTGCAGTATAAGGTCCTTTCTGGAATCATATTTCTGGAGGAAATGCCGGTCAGCCTCCTAAATAAGAGGCTGCGTATTGGGATCACACTGCCGAAATATCATCCACAGGGTCTGGGATATTTTGACATGAAATACCTTGGGACTGCAGGTTAGCAGTGCTGGACAAGACTGGTGAGGAGGAGTCTGGACAGCAAATGCTCTTAGGAAGCAAAAAATTATACACTGAGAAGTGCAACTCCGCTGATACTAGAGAAATGCATTGGCATTACGCTCTGATATACCATGGACAAGCATTAGAGCTCACACAGGGCTCTCTGGAGCTTTCAGTGGACTTCTGGCCCTTGCCATGGACTTTACAAAACTGCAATTGAAATCGAAACTTTCACACCACACAGTTCCAGAAGCAGGGGTGAAACTACTGCATGAAAGGTGAAGAGGCTACAGAACAGCCTGCAATAAGAAGAGAACAGATATCTCTGCTAGAACAGGAAAGTGACAAAAATACAGTAAGACCTCTTAAAGCTTTTCTGGAAGAGGTTCTAACCATCACTGATTTGTTATCAAACTTTGTCCCATCTACAAACACATTTATATTGTTGCCCACGAATCTGATCAATTATTCAGTTTCTCATTAGCAGAGCTATCCCTCCAGTCATTAGCTGTATCTTCCTTTACCCCAAGAGTACTATTAGAACTACCAGTCTTGTGGAATACAAAAAATGAAAAATACAAATCTGATATGCAAGACTATATTAAAAGATTAGTCAGCAACAGTTTTACTTATATTTCCTGAGTTTTTAATGGAGAACATAATGTGCTGTTCACAGATCACCATTCTTCTGTGGGTCAGTCTCATTTAAGCAGGTGATAGTAGATACCCCTTCCTATAAAATCTGTTCCAGTAACAGTGTAATTAATGCAGTTGCTACTTGAGATATAACATGCAAAAAATTACATCGTGTAACATTTTTCAGTAAATGTGAATAAGTGTTCATACATGTGTCATGTTTATTTTTGTTCAAGGGTCCCTGAAGCTTTTTCATTGCTTCTTTGCTGCTTGCATAGACACTTGGGCTCACGTTTTTCTCTTCCATCACTTCAGACACAGATAAATCTGAGTGAAAAAGAGAGAAAAATATTATACAACCAGAAGGCAGGAAAAAATGAAGTAGAAAAGTAAATGAAGATATACTGGACAAGTGACTTGACTTACCATTTTACATAAGCAGAACGATCAAAGGGTTTAACTCTGTGCAGCAAACTATATGCAAGTAAGGATGTTGTATGGCCTCTCCTCATGAAAGTGATGCTTTGGGTTGTCTCACGTCTTTTGTGTCTGGATATAGGGAGAATGTGGGTGTCTTGGTGTTGGGGATGAATTTCCTCTCTTGCTCCTCCTGTCTCTTCTCTTTGTTGTTTAACAGAACCTTCTTTCTTCTTTCAAAATTATATGGATTTGTTGATACCCTCATAAATATGTATTCACTGTAAGTATTTTTTCCCATGGCGTTGCATATTTAAAATCTATTGTGAAACTTTAGGCAGGGGAAAAAAAATAGCTGGAGCTATTGGGGTGGAAACACATTTATTATTTTGCAGAATAGATACCACCAACTTCATCTCTGCATATGGTCATTATGTAAGGGGTATCTGTGAAATTCCTTCTACATGCTTCTGTATTTCTGTATATATTGAAGGTGTAGGAGCCACACACACACACAAATCTGTCAATCTCAGCAGACACACAGGAGAAAAGTGGATAAATGCAGCAAACTACAGGCAGTCAGAAGTAGTCACTTTAAAATGGACTTAATAAAACAGGGGGTGCAGTAGGGCTAGAAAGAAACCAAGCTATAAAGACTTCATTTTCTCTGTTAATTGGCATTAAAATAAAAATATTATGGGAATCTACCTTGTGGAAGAAGTACATTTTTAATATAAACTCTTTAAGTCTTCATAAACTTATATGGAGATTATATGTACCTTCATCTTCTGTTAAAAACTCACCGCGGCAGTTCATTTTCTTTTGCCAGTCATGGATTTACAAGTTTATTATGATACTAAAATAACAGAATACACTTTCTAGTAATGTTGGGAGACTTTGAACATTCTAGCAGGTCACCTCACCTCCTTTTTTCTGTGGTCTTTTTTTTTTATTTTTTTAAGGGTGTGAAATCTAGTAATTGAGGCAAGACCCAGCAGTGAGTTTACCCTCATCCCGTGCTTGACTGCAGAACAAAAATGGGAGACCCCCGGTCTTCTGGCCCCAGGTTTTGTACCTCGCCTCTAGACAGCAGTTCACTGCTGAGTCAAAGACATGCACATTTGGTTTGGAAGAAGAAAGTGCAAAACAAGGGCTTTGTCCATCAAAGCATGTGCTTAGGTAACTAGCTGCAGCCAGGTTTGCTAACACAGCTGTATTCCGTAACACCAGTGGAAAGACACTGCTTGGGTGATTTCCGTGACGGTATTCAGCACTAAGGGCTCTCTTCACTTTCCGGCCGGAAACCTGAAAGCTGACTGCATACTTGAACCTCTGCACTGTTCTGGGGCTCCACGGCCTCCAAAGGTAATCACTTCTGTCATTTCTATGGTGTCTGTGACCATAGCAACGGAGGCTGGGGTTCTCATCCGGTGATACTCCGCATGCCGCTACCCGTCCTGTGGCTACGTGGCTCTATCAAAGCCTCTGAGAGCTTTGTCATCGACTTCACTGGGGTCAGTATTTCACTCCAAATAAAGACCCAGCCCAAAGGCACTAGATACAGTCTTTTAATGAAATCTTAGAGCATAAGAGTTCTCAACGCAGCCTCAACTTTCAGTTTAGATAATTTCACTTCAGATAATTTACTTCTGCTGTCAGGAAGTATCATTCTTAACCCTGAGGTAATGATCTTACTTCAGTTTAGGTGTCTGGTATCTTCAAATACCTAGTGTATTTCCATTGCATCTCTTGCACAGGCTATGTATGTACGATGATATGCAGGAAGGAGAAATGAAATGTGTGATTATTTAATTATTCTTCTGCTCTTCTATTTTTTAATCTCCAGATGGTCCCTGGAACCAGTGATGCTTTCTTTAGTCTATATATTTCCTGCTTTAATTAGCTGGCTTAACCAGTGAGCTGTAATTAGCTTACTTAACCACCACTCTTTTGAGATGCACACGTGATCAGATAATACCAGGTGCTAATGTTTAATTGCTTTCACAAAATTAGAAGCGGATGAATGGTTGAATCGTAATTGAATGATCTTATTAGAAGACAAGCTGATCAGTGTTGTGACATAGCTTGAGAGATTCCCAGGCTTGCATTAATTTCACATCAGCTGGGGCTGCTGTAACGACGGCGAGCACAATGCAATTGCTCTGTTAGAGAGCAAGATCAGAGCTGAGTGACTGAGATCTGCCATACATATTTATCAGCTGAGGGGCTGGCACAATTTGCATCACTGTCTAAGAGCAGAGAAGCAAGCTATTGCTTTTGATTTACTACCTCCCAAGAAAAAATGCAGAAAACAGATCTTCTGGGGGAGATTTTGAAAAACAGCCATATCCCTCTCCATCCTTACCTCTCCCCAGCACATGTGTCTGTAAGAAAGGACAGGAGACCACCAAGACCACTTGGCCCTTCAGGGGCTTTGCTGGGAAATGTCAGGTAGGTAGTGCTGAGAGACATGGGGATGTGGCACATGAGAAGTGGGGATCTGACACACCTTTATATGGCTGGGCTGGCTGAAGCAAGTCTGAGGATTCTCCCTCTTGTACCAAATGCAAAGGTTTTTATTGCTCATTGAAAGGTCTGAGCAAGGTTCAGTGAAATTCTCAGAATCTGCACCCTCCATGTGTGTTTTACCATACAGCTGTCATTAACTGGTAAATAGGAATGCCTGGTGTCGGTGTGGCTGTAGTAATTTTACTTTGGTGTTGAGATGGAGAGGAGTCATGTAGTACTTACAGGATCCCTTTTTACAAGGCCTGGGTTAGGCACAACAGCAATGAGGTGGGCGATTGTAAACACGGAGTTCAGCACGTAAGAAAAAAACAAATTCTTATGCAGTGTTATCCTTTGACAGCTGAGGCTCCTGAAAAATATGTAGCACACATCGTAAATTAGTATTTTTCTTCTGATGTCACTTTAACAAGCTCTTTCTGGCAACAGTCTCTCAAGAATGCCTTTTGGCAAGGAGTGATTGGAAAATAGATGCCTTGCATTGCAGCCATAACCTCTGACAAATTTTTGGGTTTGTTTTTACACCTGTTCAGTACCACATGCTTTTTAGACCATGTTGTAAAGAGCCACATGGCTACGTTCTCAACCCTTGATGCCTTTCTTTATCTCATAGTCATTGAGATATTAAGTGGTGAAGCAGAACCCTGAGAATTTAGATGCGCATGACACAAGTAATGAACATCAGGAATAGTGCTTTATAAGCAACTGTTCCCTGGAGACTCAATTTCTCAAATATTCAGATGAAAATTATTTGCTACTTTAGGAATTAGTGGTGAGACAGGATGGGAACGTTGGGCAGGAATCCCCTTAAATTACAGGGGGATTTGCACTGGTATCCTGCATGTTTCTAACTCCAGCTAAAATCCCAAACCAGAAGAGGTTGTTTTCCTGCTCAGAAGGAGCAGCAATATCTTCTGAATGGCTGATTTTGGGGAGGGCAGGATTTCTGTTATTTTGGCTAGCTGAATTTCACAAGAGAAGTTCACAGGATTCTTGTCCATCCAAATCATGACTGCAGTTTCAGACCTGAACCATCCTCCCTTTCTAATTCATGTCCAAACCCTGACGGCACCTCCTTGGTTACCCCAATGCAGAGAAAAACACCCCCACAGCACTCCATGCTTCGGAGCACAGCCTGGGGCTGGCAGGAGGTGATTGCAGAAAGGCAGTCATGGAAATGTTAGATAATGCTGTGATGTCTGTATGCAGTGATCACTGAGAGCAAGCAGGCAAAACTGGTAGGTTAAAAAAAGCTATGAGCAAGTACCGCTGCCTCACTAAGGCAAGCCTTCTCCTCGGCACTAGGAGTGTTTTGAGTCTGGAACGGAGCACAGGCTGTGACTTTCTGATGCTCTGTGTATGGAGGCTAATGCAGAATGCATTTTGTTTAAAAACAGAGAGCTAATCTAACCGACTGAACTTTTCTGCTTGTTTTGCTTGCTTGTTTATTTATTTGTTTTCCTTTTTTAGCTCCTTGGTCACCTGCCATGTACTCTTAGTTCCCCTTACACCTATTTTCTGAATCATTGAATGCAATTCTTCCTTCAGCTTGAGGTTGTCTTTCTGGTTATGGTCATCAGCATCCTATAATGCTCATCACTTCTGTTGACCTCCTTATTTACCAAGACACCTTCTTTGGTTCATCATGTCCATGCAATGCAGGTCCCGGGGGCTAGGAATGAGAGTATCTCTTTATACTTGCCCTGATTTTATATTTTTCTTCAGTATCAGTTATTGTCAACTGTTGAACACTAGATATGGAGCTAGGTGCACTATCAGCTTGATCCACTGTAGAACAGGATACTGGGCAACATTCTTTGGAGATGTTTGTCCTACACTGTGTTCTTGTGCTTACTCCATCTGTATTTGCCCCCATCACAAATCCAGTCTAACGCTCCTTTTCTGCTCCTAAGCTCTGGTGGTATTTATCCAGTCCTGATTCTTCCTTTCTCCCCATTCTCCATCACTATACTTTGCCTATGCTACTGACCCCACATTTCTTGGAACACAATCGCATGCGCATGTCCCGCTGTCTTTATCTTGTAGTTCTGGGAAGAGGATTGGTATGATGCCAATCCTATTCCCAAGAAATAAAAACTTCCCTATAACTCAGAGCAATCTCTTCAGCTTCTGGTCACAGAGATGCAGACTCTTGTCTCTCCAGCTGCCTCTCTACATGGCTAACGATATTGAGAGAGAGTCATCTGTGATAATCTCTGCCATGTACATGTGCCTCCACTCCCATTCCTGTCCTTCCTCACTGGTCTGTTTCACTTTTGCCAGCCTTACTCGTCTATTAAATTGGACTGTCCTTCACTGCATGTTGCCTTCATCTGCTGCCCAAGCTCCTTTCCCTGCCTGCCTTCCTCTCTTACTTTTACTCCAGCACTGCTCTCCTGCTTTTCTCTCAGTATTCTCCACATTTTCCTTGACTCTAGCTTTCATGTTAAAGACCCGTCTGGATCATTAAGCATATTTTTCCATACTCTCACTTTTTAATCTGACCTTCAGTGTTTGCCATTAAAATGGCATCAGCACCTGCCTGACTCAGTTCATACAGAGAGGAGAGCATTCTAGCAAAACCAAAACCCTTACTTGATTCATCCTCTCTGCTGGTTTTGACAATCATCTGTAATCTTCTCCTCTGATCCCTCTTAGCTCTCTTCCTGGCCCTCTTTCTAATCATTCCTTCGTGGTGTTTTTGAAGGCTCCTTGTCACCCCCGGCCCACGCTTCTGTATGCTCCCTACTCTGCTTTATTAATCAGTATGGAAGAAGGCATCACAAAGCCAGTTATCAGGGTCTAAAGCTTGTGAGTTTTTTCTGTCACTATCCCTCTATCAATTGTGCCTCAGAGTTCCAGAGTATCCTGTGTTTCTCGTGGTTCTTCTGTGTTTCACATCTATCCTATGGCTTCTATGTTTCCTCTGACAGAGATAGGTCCTCTTATCTACACACAGAGTCACCCTTACTTTCGAGTTCTTATCTCCACTTCTCTATTGCATCCAGGATATTTTGACTTCCATGCAGCTTTTAGCATTATTTTCTTCATAGATCTCCACTGTGATTCTGCCATTTCTTCTTTCATGGATATCGAGAAAACCGATTTTCATCCCCAGCCAGCTATTTTCCATCTCATACCCACTAGCTTAGTTTTCAAATTATTTTCATGCTTTCTACCATGCTCTCCCTTACCCCTGGGGAAAACTCCCAACAAACTTCCACAAATTATCCTTCCACCCATTATCCTTCTTCAAATCCCTTTAAAAGCCTTGGCAAAAATTAGACTGCAGGCTCATTCATAACACACCATCTATTATTCTGCAAACATAGACTTATCGTACTGCCCATCTGTCTTTATACAAATGTCTTTGTTTTAATAATTCATTTGGAAGTGATTTGGAGTTTGGAGTTCCTTTTCTCTTTTGTGTTTTATCATATAAGATAAATGGAGTCTCGGTTTGCAATTATAAAAATATTACAATAATGTGATGCACGTCACTGTTCGACACTCTACTTTATGAATACTCTGTCTCCTGTTATGAGTTAGTATTGCTTAGTGATGCTCGTCACTACTGATTCAGTATTCCCTTCCAAAATTACTGCAACATTGTGGTGTCAGATCATTATGAATCAATACCCAAAACTGAAAGAAAAAAAAATCTCTGCCAGGAGACTTACATGTGAGAAACAGCAACCTCTGCAAGCTATTTGTTGCTGCCTCTACAGTCAAAGGCTATTATATGGCCCCGAAACCATCTCTTGCTATCTGACTGACTGTCTGATTGACACCTTGCCTGTTATTGAAGGTCAAATAATCTCGTGCTGTCATAGCCAGATGATAGAAAACAATTGAAGGTAACATGAATCCTGCTCCCATACAGCTTTATTCTGACTTTTTTATAATTGTGGTTTGGTTTCCTCTTTGTCCTCTCATTTTGCAGTGATTTGTTTTAATTCCTTTCTCTATTTCTTCCTGTAACCTTTGTGTCGTGTATTAGTCATGGAAGGGGAAGGAGAAGTGGAGGAAAGAGAGAAGGAGGTGTGCTACTGTCTGGAAGGCTGCTGCAAAGAGAAGACTTTCAGCGTGGCCTGGGACCAGTCAGTATTGTGCATTGTCTATGATTCAGAGCTAGGAGTGACTCAGACAACCTAATCCTGCCTTGCCACTGCAAGGAATCAGCTTTTTGGTCCATTTTGGGCCGTCGGTTTAACCAGATCCTGTCTTTACTGTCGCAAAGAACTCTGAAGCCTGGGTATAGGATACCAAATCAGATTAAATTGTGCTCTTTCCAGTTTTCTCAAAGCATTACTGTGGCTGTGGTTTGTGCTTTTCAACTTTACATACATGGAAAGGGAATTCATCAGTTTATGGGGCAGAGTTTCTAGCTGTATCTGTATCTGATTACTGCATGTTATCACAGTCACTCACTAAACTCCCTCTTTGGAAATGAGCAGAATTCACAGCCTGTATTTTGGATTCACGTATTTTGGGCTTGTAATCTTACAGACTCTTATAGTCTATGCAAAGTCCAACCATTTAATTTTCCTATGTTTCCTAGACTCACTCTTGGTGCTGGTGATGTTTGGGGGCTTGTTCTTTTACTGCCCTTCCTGTCTGACAGTGGAGGCACAGACATCTAACCGTACAGCCCTAAGATTTCTGCCAGCTTCTTCTGGCCTCTGAATTTACTAAGCATACCCTTTTCCAGCCTATTTGGACACCCCCATCCATGGTGCACCTTTTCAGGGTCCAGCAATGGATAAAGTAACCAGGGAGAAGTTTTGCATAATGTTACTAAGAAAATAACTATTAGAAGGCGCACAACCTGAACATATTCATAGACATGTAGCATACATACATGAAAATTGAGACCAGAAATGGCTACGATGCCTCTTATAACATGTAGATTAAATAATTCAGGGACCCTGAGGCTAGAACAGATTCAAGCACTGGCACAAGGTATATGGGGTTTTGTGGAGCACCTTTCACTGCAGATTTTTAGAGCAAGGCAACCATCCCTTGTCCACTAGAGATGGGGGTTCAGCAAGGGGTTCTTTTTATCCCCAAATTTATGCAATTACTGTGCATATATAAGCTGGAATTTTGTGTTTGCTATGTACTGATGGATTCTACATACCTTCATAAGTGTATTTGTGGCCAAAAATACACCTCAGAAATTTGGATAATGAAGTTGATGATATCTCACAATCCAGCATGTAAAGTTTGTCACATTGCATTGAAGTTCTTCACCTATGCTGCAGAACACTAAATCTACCAATTCCAAGACACTTAAATGCCAGTTAGTATAGACACATAAAAACTAAGAGAGTCATAGCAAATGTTTAAAACTAAATGGTCATGATAGAAAATGCACTGGGTGTATGTCATTAAGATTCCTTGGCCTTATAGGTGACAAAAAGGAACAGCTGAATGTTTACAGAAATAAACTTTAAGTTAGGGCTGCAAGATAAAGGAATAGAAGAAATACCCAATTATTCCATTACCAGACTTGGAAATTTCAGTGTGAAAAGCTGCTTTGGAAAGCAAAGGTTCTACAGAGAATGAATCCTTGTCTCTTTGAAAATAAGGCATATATACATTCATGATTTGGCATGAGTGGGAAGGTATTCGTTTAGAACCTGCTTATAATTCACAGTTTTTTTTTTGGTCACTAAAATCTGGAACAAATGCATTTGATGTATTTGTTAAATTTGAATTGGGAGATTTGAGGGCATATTTTTGGCTTTCATTTTTCTACAAACATCAACCAAATAAAATCAAATGATAAATTCTGACCTGTATACAAAAGTCATGCTCTTTGTCTGTTTGCTGGAAATATAATTAATGCCTAGAAGTATTATATACTTCTGGATTGCAAATATGTCTTTGAGCTGCTGAAACAGATTGATGAATATACAAAAGAATATAATTTATCTTTCTATGAGGAAGATGATAAAAAATTGTCAAGGGCTCAAATCTGTTCACGTTCACGTAGAAAGAAGCTTACTAATACTCTCACACAGGCCTATTTGTGTTCTGGCATAATTGTAGCTTGAAATAATGTCTTGCAGGCTAAATGACAATCTTGAAACAGTATACTGTTACAATGACAACTGTGATGGACTTTTAATTACTATGGGTTGCCATTATTGTGCAACTATTCTTTCTTCAACTCTGTAAAGAAGCTTGTGAAAAATAAAAGATTTTTTTTTTGTTCCATTTTCCTTGTATTATTGACTGCTCAAAGAATACCGCATTCTCTGAAGAGCTTGGGTTTTATTTGTATTCTTCAATGAAGTATATTTTTTGGCAATAAAAGTCCATTAGGTTATAACTGTGTTTGTTATTTATTCAGAAGAATTTGTAGTTGTTTCTATTCTTTGTTTCCCAGTGTGCAGTGTGGGGAATACTCCTTTGTATCATTGGAAACCTTTATTCAGGTAAAGTTGGAAAACTTCACCTGCCTTTTTAGATTACCTTGCAGTTACCTCCAGATACACTCTACTGATGGTGAGCATTTCCCTATATCTGGTCATGAACTGATGGTCTGGCTATCTGATTACAGCAACTGATGCACCTTTGGTGAAATCAGTATGATGCCATCCCATTTGGGTCGTTATACTGGATGTATCATTCTGTTTCGTCAAAGTATCTGTGAATGGACATTACAACCCTGATTTCTGAGTCTGGTGTCACTCTGGGAAGTTTGCAGCTTACAATCATTTTATAAAAGTGGAATATCTTAAAAAGATTGCTTAAGAGCTAGGAGAATACAGCCTATGCAAGTCATCATAGCTCTGGATGTACAATAGTTCAGGATCTTGTCCATTGTTTATTCTTGAATATCTTTCCCAGTGCCTTTGATGTCTTCTAGTGCTTACCATTTCCCGGAGCTGGAAACCGAAGGCTGTTCCCAGACAGCCCTTCACTATTGATTGTGACTGGAGCTGTGACTACATGTCTGATGGCAAACCTGAGCTCCCTCTGTTCCTTAACTGCAGACACATTACAATAAATAGCGTGCAGACAGGTTCACTAAAGGATAAGATTTAAATGTTCTAGTTAAGTTGCCATACAGTACCTGAAATGCTTTCAGTGAATATCAGTTTAGTCTCCTTTTAAAGTTCTGATACAGCACATCACTGTTTTTCCTTTTAATGCTGATGACAGCCTACACACTAGTGTCAGATTCACGCTTAGGGCTGAGTCCTGTAAACCCCTACTCCAGTCAATAGTTCAGTCCTTCAGCATTGGATGAAGGTATTCCTGTCCTTCAGGAGCTGGGGGCTTCAAGACCCTGCCCTGTGCAGTCCCTGCACCTGCCAGGGGCTGGACGTGCCCTTCAAGGGACAGCAGGCAACTGGTAAATGAAGGGCCCTACTGCATCTCTAGTTACACCATTTCCCTACGGGCTACACTTTTACACCAGTCTTGACAAATCTAATCGCATGATCTTGGCTACACACCACTGAGAGATGTCCCATTGGTGAGAGGACTTTATGTTGAGACTTTTTTATGAGAATTATACAAAACGGCACTCAGAAGAGCTGTTTCTTGCTGCCATGTCCCCTTCCAAGCTTTTCTTTGATTACCACTTGAGATCCCTTAGGGAAAGAAGAGAGAGTGTCTGTAAGAAATACTTACTTGAAATAGAAGAAAATTGCCAAGGAAATCAACAGGGATGTTATAGACAAAGCATGGCCAACAATCGCCATATAATAAAGTATGAACGCCATCTGCAATTTAACAAGAAGAAAAGGCAAACATAAACAATTTTAAGGCACTCAGGGTTTTTTCTCATGAAGGAAGAATCTACAAAATCAAACTCCCATTCTGTGTTTCTTTTCTTTCAAAGGTTCTTTTTCAATATACTTTTAATATCAGCAATCTATTAAATAGCATGACTCATGGTCTAAAAATGAGATAAGTGTTTCTTACATGAGCTGATCTGTTTTTGCTGCACTGAAGTAACTGGTGAGATCCCTGCTCACACTATGCATCACTAACTTCCCGAGCCCTAGGAGAGCACATCAGACAACACACTCAGACTTTCAGAAAGCCAATTACAAGTTTCCACACACACAAAATTATTAAAGAAAATAGGTTGCCCCAGGACTGGAAGAAAGCTTTTATGGTTTGAAAGCAGCTTAAACAACAGGGAGCAAAAGCTTAATGGTCACTTTTGGAGATGAGTCAGTGGTTATGTGCCCTCGGGACTGGTATCCGGGACGGCATTTTGTTCAACATGTTCATCAGTGACCTGATGCAGAGAAATCTCGTAAGTTTCCAGGTGATACTTAGGTCTTCCAGATAACAGTGAGGGACTCCAGAAGGGCCTCACATAACTTAGGCGACAAGAAGATGCCACAAGAGCTTTAATACGTAAAAAAATGGGGTGATACACCTAGGGACGAATGATCTAAACCCTGCCTACACCATGCTGAACTCAGATCTGGAAACCAAGCTCAGGAAGGAGTTTTTGGAGTCGTCCTGGCCAGTTCTCTGAATCATTGGCTTACTGTGTAATGACAGCCAAAAAGTCAACAAAACGTTGGATATCATCAGGAAAGGCACTGAGGGTAGAACATCATTGTCCCTCTATTTACATTTTAAATGCATGTGTGTTTCTAGTCTCCATATCTTATGCACATGGCAGAGCTAGGAAATGTGCAAAGAAGGCAACTAAAATAACTGAGGTTGAGTTGCTGTGTTATGAGAAGTGGGTACAAATGCTTGGATTCTCCCCTCTGGAGAGGAGAGGTCAGAAAGGGCTTATGATTAAGGCCTACAGAGTCACGAAACCAGCAGATGAGATGAAAATTATTCTCAACTCCTACCACACTAGAATAGCATGCCCTGAGACAAATTCCGGTTGACACTGGCGTGCACCTTGTTATTGAGCAACTAGATGGTCTTACAGTTCTGGGACGCCCATATGCATGAACAGATAATCGGGCTTTCACCTCAACTAATATCAGTGAAATCCAAGACAGGCCTGACCACATTTTGTATGCCAATAGTGAAACAAAATAGCAGGACAGCACCTGGGCTGCAGAATGCTGCAATATTTAAATGTCATATGTTAGTCTCAGATAAGGTCTTCAGCATCACACAGCTGTCAGAAGACTGCAGGAGGCTAAATGGCATGCCAGGCTTCACCATTGCCTTCTTTTCTGAAAGCACTAATATAGTATCAGCCTATCCTGAAAAAAGACTAGATAGCAGGACTTAGTTCCTCTGCTGGGTTTATTTTCTTTTCAGCTCCACTTCATTCAATTTTTGTTTGTTACACATGAGCAATTTTCCTTTTTTCAGTGATTAGATGAACTGCTTTCTGTAGCCACTCACATTTTTTTTGGTGTTTCCAAGTAACTTTAAACTTTCATCTGAAAACAAATCCGAACAAAATTCAGAAAACAAATCTATTCGTCTTAGCAAAGGTGCACATCTTCTTACCTAGTTTGTTCTTCAGTCATTTTACAACTTTGGAATCAGCTCCTGCTTTCATTAACCTAGGTGGTGGTGGCCTGATTCAGATTTAAACCAAAGTCACATTTACACCACCCTGACCATGTAGAGCAGACATGATCTGAGTGTAAATATCGTTCACCAGATTATGGAACTCTATGCATATTTACTGCAAATACCCTAGGTCTCCTAGTTTTCCTGCACAAAGCCTAACCACAACATTGCTAGTGAGTGCAAATGCCTGACAGCTTCTTCTGAGACCACCAGGTGCCCCAGAGAGGGCGGACCAGAGTGCAGAGAATATGAGACCACTTTCTGAATGCAGAGTAGTGGGAGAGGTTTTTACCTCTGTGCATTTGACATTTCTTCCACTCCATACTAAGTGGTTGCTAAGGTTTTTCATGATATTAGATTGATATAATTTTAAAGTCAGAATTTAGTTTACAGATGAACTGTTCAAAAACATGTTGTTTTGCTGCCTGTCTCATATATAACCCTTAGCCTGAAAGAGCTAGCAGTAGGAAAGACTTCCAGATACCTACAGGCAAGTCTATGTGCACTTCAGAGGACTCTTCATTATTCAAAATATCTACCTTTCAGCATACAACTGCTAAATCAGTTTAAGTGTATATCTGGGACTCAGCAATGGCACTTTTGATTACTCCATGCAAACTTCCTATGGTAACTGCTCAAGAAAGCTTTCCAAACATAACAACAAAGACAGATCAGAATGGATTGAACTGTCAGCTAACAAAGCATATGGCCCACCATCGTATTTTGAAGAACTGGCTATAATTTTTTTTTTTAAGTGCTCTGCCTCAAAAGCATACCTTGTTGGTATTTCCAGTTAACTTCAAACAAATAATGAACTATTTTACTAATTGCTGCACTCCTTGAACTGGCAATCTGTTATGTTCCTTCTGACATATAGGACTTCTAACATGCTGACTCACCAAATTTTTATCTTATGCAGACTTTGTCATCCTGGGTTTAGAAAACTTATAAAAGAAACAGTTAAATGTTTTTTAGAAATTCTTCTAGAATTCTTTGCTCGAGGAAAGAGAATTCTCCAATAGGAATACCTTCTACTCAGTTAATTATACTGTCTGTAGGTACATGGAAATAGTCTACAAATGAAGCATACTCTTGTTTCTGAAGACCTGGATTAAAGGTCATAATCTAACTTGGCATTTCTGTAAAGATAGATTCTTTCTGTATTTTCCATCATTTTTTGTTTCAGAAGAATCTCGATGTACGTATAATTTTCCTTTGTGTTCTATCTGCACTTTACTTGAATGATGTCCAAAATTGTTCTTCTGGAAGGCATGGATAATAGGTAACAGGACTATATTTTTTGCCTCCCTACAAGGGCCAACATCTGGAAAAATCATATTTTTACAGTGCTTCCATTTAATACCTCTGTGAGCTCAGATTGTTAGTACTATTCTCTCTTTGTCACATAGGTGAGCCCTATGTTACCATGATGGTTCCTCATGCTGCAAAAACTTTTAGAATTCACCTCCTGCCTGGTCCAGTAGACTTTTCCAAGGACCTTTAGGCTGAATCATTATTGAATATAACCACATACTGCTTTTTGGCTGCATAAAGAAAGATACTCCAACACAAACCCCAAATCAAATAACTTTTTGACTCTTTTCCTCCACAATTCCAAACAGTCACAAATTATTCTGTCACAAATCTGTAATCAGATTTTCCTGGAGCTCCACTCACATTTGAGAAATATGTTTATTTTCATGACCTTTCCTAACTTATTTTTTTTAAGCTTTTCTCATATTTCTCTCTCCTTGTTTCTTTTGGTGTTTTTATATTTAGTTGTCTTTCACCTTAGCAACTTGATTTTGGAAATATTATTGCAAATGCTTAATTCATAATTGTAAATAGTCTCAATGACTTCAGCCAAACTGTTAAAGTTGACTGTGTTCAGGCTCGTAGGATTTTCTGGATTAATGGTACCTTCAGAAGTATTTCTTTTCAAAAGGACTACAGGGTAGTATTCTTTGCTTAAGGAAAATAACTTTAACTTACATTAGTATTTCTAGCCCTGCAAGAAAAAACATCAACAGCTTGGAATATACTTATTACAGAAAGAAAAATTGAAATTTTAAGGGATAATTTTATAACTGTTGGACAATCAGAGAAAATCACAGGAATTAAAAAATGCATTTGAAAAATACTGCAAAACTTGTCACATGAATTGCTACCAAATTATCCACCCAGTAGCAAACCTATATTTAGGTTTGAGCACTCATCAAATAATTTTAATAAGCTAAGATCACAAGGACAACGCTATTAAATTTTTTTGCAACAAAGAGAGCTGAAAGATGAGAACTATTCTGATCCCTCTCACCTGTGTCTTACTGCCAGCCCCACCCAAAATCATTCCCAAACAATCACTGTCTTTTTAACCATAGCGTACCTTCAGTTTTTCAGAGGTGAAAGAGTTGCACAGGGTATAGTTGGACCAAGTTCTGTTGCTCTCAGGATGGCGGAACCAGTTCCCAGTTTCATCACAGTACTTTGAAGCCCTCTCTGATGATAAATTACAATAATAATTATTTTAGCGTATGCATATTACGCATTTAAAAATAAATAAAGAAGAATTTATATGTTTGGAAATAAAATGCCTGTGTAACAAAATCCAAAGGATTTTCAACTTGTGCAATTAACATACATTTGTCCATTTTGTTTTTTTTTTTTTTTTTCTGAGAGGTTTATCTGATGGTATACTTGATGTTTATCTGTTTCCTTTTGTCTTGAACAAATCCAGTAGAGTATATATACCCAGCCTTCATTCAGATGAAATTATTTATGTGAGAATAATTCATTCAAAGAGGCGTTGAAAGCTGTTTATGGAAGGGAAAGTAATGCTAGGCTCTGATGCCAAACCTGACAGAAGCATGCACAGACAGGCAAAGACAGTGGTATCTCGTCCCAGCCTGCAATATTGATGCTGGAAAATGGATCTGCCCACTGGCTAGCATGCAAATCTAACTTTTTGTTTTCAAACCTACACTCGCTAGGACATGTTGGTATTCATACACAGATCTAGCGGACTGAATCTTGCAGCAGGGTTTCAGGTATCAAGGGAAACAATAATTAATTAAAAATACCGTATAGAGAAAGGGCAGCAAGCAATGTGTAAACCAGAGCCTGGGTGCTGGCGATGGTGACAGACCCGGTGACAGACCCAGTGCCAGCCCTGTGCTTATGCAGAGGGGTGAAGAGTCCTCCCCAGCCTCTGTGCCGGCTAAACACTGCCAGGAGTGAGCAGGAGCACTGCTCGTTTTCCTCTGAGGTTGCAGAGCATGCAGGCACTGCAAGAAGCAGCCTCCCAAACATTTTGGCACAGGTCCCAAGTGTCCAGTTTAATTTAAAATGGCTGCAGAGTTCTCTGTTTAATCTGATGTGTGCTTGGCCTCTCCTGTGCTGGTTCCCGTGCCGCAGGTGGCTCTGACATCTTTCCTGCAAGCCCTGCCACACGTATCGCTCTGCAGGCTCATGCTCCTCCGTGCGTGTCCTTTTACGGTGGCGGGGGCACAGCTGGGGCTTCAGCACCGTACAGCTCTGAGGGATGCCTGGAGACGCAGATGTGTGCTGTGCCTGTGTCCTCCCGGCCACTCTCACATTCCTGCGTGGGGAACCCTGGATGCTGAGGCGCAGACAGTCACTCCCAATCACCTGTCAAGTTTTGGACTAATTCCTTTGGCCTTCTCTCAAACATTAGCCATATGGGAGTCACTGGAAAGTTTGCTCAAAGGCACGATAAGATCAGAAGCTTAAATTATTTGATGTTTTCTTAGATAGTGACACAGCTGTTTGTTTATGAAAAACACAGTTTTTCATTCTGACTTTTCAAATAGTCTAAAAAGACTATCTTGTCTTCCCTTTGCTATTCTATCTTTGTAATTTTATTGGCTTTATACCTAGATTATCAGCATTTCCAGTCAAGATACTTTTACAGAGCCAACTACCACTTGAACATGCACATTTTCATTTTTTGTGTTCAACTTTTGCATTTATTCTTCTTAATCAGCTCTGATTATTAACAAGTTTATTAATTTGGAATATTCATATTCCCTCTATATACCCTTAGGAAAGCAATCAATCATACTGGCAAGGTATACTGAGTTATCTTCCTCCGACTAGAAATACACTTTACATAGTTGTCCCATTGCAAAAAAGAAAAGAAAAGACAATCCTCCAGACCCCAGCATACTTTTGAAAATATTGTGAGTTTCAAATCACTATTTTGGAGGACTTGTTGAAAATCAATACATGCATTAACACCACCAAGAAGAAGCAGTACGTGTTATCGCAGCCTTCCATCGCTGCAGCTTGGAGATAATCTCAGCCTGCCTGTGTAGCAATGTTCTCGTTGTACTCATTGCCAGATATTATCTAAAGCTGGAAAAAGTTTTCAGTCATAGATAAAAGATTAATGGTTGCGCTACCACGGAACACCGTGTACAAACATCGTACTTACTGTCCCATGCACTCTGCAAAGTACACAGCTTTTCTTAGTATGCTATAGAGTATAACAGTAATATCATCTATCATCCCTGTACTTTAGTGCCTAGGTAGGCACTCTGATGAAGTTTAATGTGGCCTCTGTAAGTTGAGACAAACCTGTTGCCTCATACTTTTCCTTGAAGCCAGACAAATGCCACTGATCCTAGACTGGAAGCGGCGCGGCCATGGCCCACAGATTTCTTGCTGTGATGTCAGAATACAGGACTGGAGGAGAAGCTTCCCTACTGTCCATCCCAGTGACTAAAACAGGTCAAACATCTCTTCTAAATCTATGATTGTGTACAGAAAAAAAGCTGTGAGTCTGTAACCCAGCCACTGTTCTACTGCAAGTTATTCCAGGGTGACCCAGTAGTAGGTGTGGAATTATGAAACTGGGCACATGTTGGTTTTTATGCTACCCAGAAGAATCTAGTAAGCTCTGAAGAAATACACAAATGTGTAAGTATGGGTAAGGCAATGTTAAAAAGGCAAAATGGAAGTGTGGCCTTTAAGATTACTCAAATATTAATTAAACACTGATTTTTTAGGCTCTGTCTGTACCCTCTCAGCTTGGACAGGGCACCACTTGGGCACTGCATTACTCAAAGTGAAGGAACAGTGACATTGTGTAGGATTTATCTCACTTGACTTAGCAACCTCAGAGTTATGCAATTCACGGGCAGTTGTGCAGGCTGGATATAGTTAGCTTAGAATGACAGACACTCCAAGAGCTGTCTGGGAAAACTGGATGAGAGAAATCTTGTCCACGAGGGCAGTTTCATGGGAGCAGTGAAGTGTCTAAAAAGATTAACCAGTAGTAATATTTTTGCATATGAATGAGACGATGTGAAAGAAACAACTCTGCAGACACCAAGGTCAGTGAAGAAGGAGGGGGAGGAGGTGCTCGAGACACCGGAGCAGAGACTCTTCCCTTGCAGCTCGTGATGAGGACCATGGTGAGGCAGATTGTCCCCCTGCAGCCCGTGGAAGTCCACGGTGGAGCCGATATCCACCTGCAGCCCATGGAAGGGAGCCCACACCAGAGCAGGTGGATGCCTGAAGGAGGCTGTGACTCCATGGGGAGCCCACACTGGAGTAGGCTCCTGCCAGGACCTGTGGACCCATGGAGAGAGGAGCCCACACCAGAGCAGGTTTGCTGGCAGGGCTTGTGACCCCATGGGGGACCCACGCTGGAGCAGCCTGTTCCTGAAGGACTGCACCCTGTGGAAGGGACCCACACTGGGCAGTTCATGAAGAGCTGCAGCCCGTGGGAAGGACTCACACTGGAGAAGTTTGTGGAGAACTGTCTCTTGTGAGAGAGACCTCATGGTGGAGCAGGGGCAGAGTGTGAGGAGTCTTCCCCCTGAGGAGGAAGGAGCAGCAGAGACAATGTGTGATGAACTGACCACAACCCCCATTCCCCATCCCCCTGTGCTGCTCAGGGGGAGGAGGCAGAGAAAATCGGGAGTGAAGTTGAGCCCGGGAAGCAGGGAGGGGTGGGGGGAAGGTGTTTTAAGATCTAGTTTTATTTCTCATTATCCTACTCTGCTTTGATTTGTGATAAATTAAACTTTCCTTTTCTCCCCAAGTTCAGTCTGTTTTGTCTGTGACAGTAATTAGTGAGTGATCGCTCCCTTCCTTAGCTTGACCCGAGAGCCTTTCATTATATTTTTTCTTCCCTGTCCAGCTGAGGAGGGGGAATGATAGAGCATATTTGGTGGGCACCTGGCATTTATCCAGGCCAAACCAAAACACTTAGTTTTGCAGATGAGGGAATTGTTGATGTAGCACATGTAGTTTACTTACATCCTCAGTAAAACATTATAGAAGAAAATTCTTCAAGACCAAAAAAAATCTTCTGCTAAAATACAACAGAGATCCTAGAAAACTTCAATTCCAGTGTTATCACTATCATCAGAATGCTTCCGGCGCAGAACTGGAATCTGTATAACAGAGTCATATTGTGCATTGTGGGGATAAGAACTGATTTTTAAAATATGGCTGTCAAGCTTGCTCAGAAGCAGGACACAAATACATAGAAGGGTAGAGGGAAAAGAAGCAGCAAGTTCAGGTTTGTTTTATTTATCACTGTCTAGGCATCACTTCAAGACAGGAAAATAGGAGCAGCAGAAACACAGAGGTGGCTCTTTTAGGCGGAGCCAGGAAATCTGCATTTGTGGCAGCAAGTGAAGGGCTCTCCCAGCCCAGCCCTCCCCGTGCAGCTCAGGGATGCTCTGGAAGGTCCCTGGGGCTCCTGCCCACCGAGGGTGCTGCTCCTTGCCCAGCGTATCCCAGGTACGTCGCCCTGCCAAGGCACAGTGTCCAGTGGGCTGGGTACACAGCAGGCGAGACGCCGGCCGGGAAGGCACTTGAATTAGGGGATGCCTGAGGAAGGTGTCCAGCGGCCGAGCGGGTGGAAGGAGATGCAGCTGCTGCTGCCACCCAGAAGGTCTCTCCCTCTCTGGTTTGTGGGAGGCCATGATTTCTCATCTGCAATGCCTGCCTGCTCTTGTCAGCTTGGCAGCCTCCTCAGCTGAATGCTTTGTACATTTTGTTGAGGAACTACTGGAGAGAGTCCAGCGGAGGGCTACAAAGATTATTAGGGGACTGGACCATCTCTCCTACAAGGAAAGGCCGAGGGAGCTGGGCTTGTTTACCCTGAAGAAGAGAAGGCTGCGAGGGGACCTAATATATACTTATAAATATCTGAAGGGTGGGTGTCAGGAGGATGGGGCCAGACTCTTTTCAGTGGTGCCCAGTGACAAGACAAGGGGTAATGGGCACAAACTGAAGCATAGGAAGTTCCATCTGAACGTGAGTCTTCACTCTGAGGGTGACGGAGCATTAGAACAGGTTGTCCAGAGAGGTTGTGGAGTCTCCTTCTCTGGAGATATTCAAAATGCACCTGGATGAGGTCCTGTGCAATCTGCTCTAGGTGACCCTGCTTCGGCAGGGGGGTTGGACTAGATGATCCACAGAGGCCCCTTGCAACCTCTACCATTCTGTGATTCTGTGACTTTGCTAGCTGTAAGAAGGGTGCACCTGTGTCCGTCAGATCCCGTCCCTTGTGGTCACAGGCATCACAGCTGGTAAATCCAAACGGGTGTGCAAGAGCTATTCAATCTGTTCCCCCTGCTCCTGCATGGAGCATTTATCCTTATTTCTCTAAAGGTGTTTTCTAAAAAAGACAAAGCAGTTCAGAGACCGCAGCATGGCACAAGAAGAGAGCTGCATGCAGAGAACAGAAATACCGCAGTGCCTCGGCCCCCTCCGCTGCCGTGATCCACGCTCCCGAGCAAAGAGACCTCGCACCCCCAAGCAGTGTCAGAGCAGGAAGGCAAGGCTGTGCTCAGTCATCCTCTGTGGTAACTGCTGATGGATACATATGGATCCGTTTCCAAACTGCACGTCAAGAAACTTTGCTCTTGGAGCCACACAAAGAGTTATGAGTAACTGGTCTACAAAATGGAACCAAAGACAGAAACCAAACACAGTGGAGAACTGAGAGCAGTTTTGCTAAACGCAGCCCTGGATCACAAAGCTGGGTCGGGCTTGCTTCCTGCTGGGGTGGCTACTGCTCTTAGCCACTGCTCTTTGCCAAAAAGGAAATGGAGCAAAAAATGAAATGAGAAGGTACGGCTGCCACAGTACGACTTGTACATTCAGCTCTTTTGCTGTATGTCATTGCGCCAAATTAAACCTGACCAAAGGCACCGTGCAGGGAGAGTTAGGTGGGTAATATAACACTCCCCTGCCACAAACTTAACAGCCTATGGATGGCACAGGGCGATGCTCTGCTCCTGCTGCTGCTGCAGTAAATCTGTCTTGCCAGAAGGCCACCACATCCACGATCTATTTCCCATTTTTTTGTTAGTAAGAATGTTATGAGCATGAATTACATATTACATCCCTATCAAATTCAATTCCCAGCAATTTCAGTGTGACCTGGAACCATTTCAAAGTGACTGCACCAAAGATTAACCTGGATAAAATATGAATATAAAATATGATTCAAGAGAAACTGTGCATCTTGCCTGAACAGGGACTATAAAACACAGTCCTGCTCAGAGCTTCACAGTCAGGAGTGAATGAGACAATGAATTTCCTGCTGTCACTGGAGTTAAAACAGTAGGTCTCGGTATGTATTCCAGACAAACCGATTTGTTTTTATGCATTATCACATTGCATGTGATGGTTATTGTGAGAAAGAGATTGCTGCAAGAGGCAACAGTTGTTTACCGAAAAGGACAACATTGTCACAGCTTGTAGAGAGGGGTTTCTGTTTGTCTGTTAGCTTTAAGATACTCATTTTCCTTCACAAGATAGAGCTTCCTCAAGTGGGAAAAGACGTGTGGGAAACCCTACCTAACTGAACAGACTAGATTATCACAGTGGTCTTTCTTTCTTTCAGAACCCAGATTTCTATCTAGTACGAACTGATGTAAGTTCAGCGAAACACGTGGGACTACATCGGGTAGATAATTGTGACGTTGCCAGACACATAATGAACAGAGCACTGAGCATGTTGGTGCTCTTTTTGTCATTTTGCTTCTGGGCCATTTTCTGCAGAATATGATTTCAGCTTATTTACTTTTTAACATACTCTAGCAATTTCTTCTTGGCATCAATGCTGAATGTTGTTGGGGGTTCAGATATAGAGAGCTGGTATACAGCACCCACAGATGCAGATAGGAGGAGGATCCGATCCTATGCTGCCAGATAATGTTACACTTTTCCAGTTTTGAATAACATAAGCATCAAAGCACAAAAAAGAAGCTTCATGCCATAATTTTATTCCAGGACTCAAAGCTATAGATAGCCTCAAACAAATGTAACTTAGCCATCAGTGAGCTGATACACCGTGGTTCTGCAGATCTCAGTACAGTACAAAGCAGCACAGGGTGAAATACCTGTTTCAAAACTTCATGGGGTTACTTGCATGCCTGAAATACATACTGAGGTGGTTTGATATCATGGAGACTTAATGGGAATAAAATCTGACAGGCACTGCAGTTTTCATCTTGTAAAGTCATTGCTCTTTAGGATGAATCTTCTGTTTCTCAGCAGAACATCTAGCTGTATTTTGTTTCACAGGCATAAGTTACCAAAGGAAATAATGACTTGTGACACAAACCCCGACAATCTTCTCAGGACAGCTGAAATCGTGCTTTTGGCCACCTGTAAGTGGCAGCCACTTCCATTAGCAGCTGAAAGACTTCTAGTCACTCCCACGATTTCCTCTCTCCCTCCTACTTTATTAAGTCCCTGTGTGACAATCAGCCACCTGTAAACCAAAGGCTGGCTACCTGCTGCTTTGATGCTGCAGCTATAATATGTGCTGCGCTACTCAACAGCTACTCTAGGAGAGCGTCTTTGGTTCAACCAGGAGAAGCTGAGCTGCTTCCAAACCAGGGAAACAGTGTTGGCTGACCAGGATGCAAGCTAAGACACTGACAAAGGTGCCGATAAGGAGAAGAGAGACATGTCAGGGGAAAATACTGTGTCCAGAAGACCATGGGTATTGTTCCTAAACAGGACAGCAGAGAGTACAGTAGGAAATTAATTACTCGAGGAGGCTTTTCACCCTGTGGCTGTGTACAGAGCACAGGAATATTAAAAAATTCCCAGATCTGCAAGCTTTAAAGTGTGGCAGAAAGAGTAACCACAGCACGCACACACTGTGGGATAAACTCTACGAGTGTATGTTAAGCAGTGATTTGCAATCAGACATATGAGCAACAGACCTTGGTGTTAATAAGCATTAATAAGTAGAGTGTGGCGCTTCTCTATGGATGGCTTCAAGAGTTACTTTGAAGAGTGCTGTTGTAATGGAGCAATTAGTTCAGAACAAGTCATCAGAGACAAGTGGAAGTGGGCAAGTGGAAAAGCCGGGAATAGGCGGCTTGGGAGCGAGCAGGAAAGTGGCTCTGTAATCCCTCCCATGCATTGAGGGTTGAGGACCTCGAGTCGTGTGGAGACTTCTGTGATCACAGGGCTGTCCAATACCACCTTTTCCAGGTATTAACTCACCAACACATGGAGTATACACAACTGTTAGCACCACAATTTTTTTCTACTAAACCCACGGAAGCAGGGAATGTAGAAGTCTTGTAGTAAATTGTCCTATTCATCAAATGGGCTGTTGCCACATGGGGAGGATATCATGAACAAAATGGCGGCTGAAGCGGCAGGTACAGACCCCATTCAGGAAGCACCTCTAACATGCATGTAGGAGAACACTTGCGCAACCTCAGGATCCAGAGCATCAAGCTCTCTCCTAAATGTGGGCACTTCTGTCTGGAAACTGAACCAAGTTTGATCAATTCTTTTAAAATGTTCTTCTGGCATCTTCTGTGCAAACAGCTTAGTGGCTGAAGCAGTTGTCCATGGAGAGGGAGACCTAGGCCAATGGCATCTCTCCTGTTGAGGGTCCCAGCTCCTCAGCCTGTTCCCCCCCCGGTGCTCCAACAGTTAGCTATGAGCATGGCCCTGCTACAAGACTCCTCCTTGAAAACTATGACACTGTACAGAAAAGATGTCAAGACTAAGTATGACAGAAAACAAAACAAGGTCACAAAAGACAAGACACTGTGATTTGGTTCCCGCTGCATCTCAGAGATGTAAACTGCTGCAAAGATTTGTGGGGTAGGTCTCAGGGTATTCCCACAAGAGGTGGACAATCACACTGCCATGCTAGCTCATGTTCCAGGCACACAGATCCTTCCATCCTGGAAAGGGGGAGGTTTATCCATCAAAGCTGCGATGCAGGTTTGAATCCCCTCAAACTGGGGATGACACTGGAAGTTTCCCACTTGCTGGGTGAATTCTCTAGTCATGGGTAGCTTGATTTATAAAGAACAGAAATACTGATCAATCTGTCTGCTACTGCAAATGGGATTCAGCAAAATGCATACTGGATCCAATCCAACCTGGAAACTCCTCTATTTCTAAATAAGCAACAAGCTCAACAAAATCAACTGTTTTAGCTGATGGTACTGGGTAATTAATACACAGCTATGCAAAAGTCTGTTTCCTTACTTTCCAGCTGAGTACATACATTTTAGTTTAAACTTGTTGAAAATTTTTAGATTTATATACCCTCCCTCCCCCAAATCTTTCATTTCATCGTTTTTACCTGCAGTTTGTACACTGTGTCTGTGCTGGATTTAGCACACTGTGGCATCAAGCACTGCCTATGAGCAACGTGTCCTGGGCACGGACCATACAACTGTGTCTTTCTTCAAACAATACTCTTTGTGGACTTTAGAACACTTATATTTCCTCATAACTATTTAGCAATATTTCTGTCCTTGATTTTTCCTTTCATTTGTCCTTTTAAATGTTCTTGAATTACTTCCCTTAGTCTGCATGGCTGCTAGCATTTGCATGAAGAAATGAAAGAACAACTGAAACTTGGAGAATGAAAGAACACTATTTCTGCTGCTCTTCTTCCATAAAATAATATTTTCCAATAAAAACTGAACAAAGAACATGCTCATATACATTTAATGTATATTAGCATTTTCTCTTCATTATAAAAACTTAGAATGAGGAGATAAAAATGGTTTGATATTATAACTAAGTAGTAAGTATTTTGGTAAACTAGGTTCCATAAATCCTTGCATTATATTTACAAAAATGTAAATACGTATCAAATATTTTTTAAATTAATATATAGAAATTAGGCAACCCAAAATCTTGATCTATTTTAATTTCAGCCAAACTCTGAGATTTCACAATGCTGCAAAAATGCCATTGGGAACATGCTTCCACTCAATGGCATGAATGTTTCGACGACTTCCTTTGAAAGATAAGATGATAAAAAAAAATACTGTACCAGTTGGATCAAAGTCTGGAAAATAATCTGGGCAATTCTGAGCAGTCATTCTTCCAGCAGGTGTGTCATCCCAGCACAACCAGCCGTCCCAGGTTCGGTTGCAGAACAGACCTGGACATTTAAGAGGAATGCAGTAGTTAATTCACCCACTGTCACTCCTGAACCTGCTCTGTTCTAGCCTCACAAGGAATACTGCTGTCTGCAGACAATCATGTTTTCTTTTTGCCATAAACCCCCTTGCTATTGCTAAACTTTGAGTGGCATTCAGGTGCTGCAACGTACTTGGTTTTGCTAACGTGATGTTAGTGGTGTTCATTTTATTGGAAAGTAATGTTTTAAAGTCTGTGGAACTGAACTTTGAATGCAGAATTCCTACAAATTCTTCTTTTTGATCCTCCTTACATCTTAATCGTAAGTGTGTACAGTAATGATACCCAAAGACCTTATAGACACCCACTTTTCATTTCACCTTCTGCTGTTCAGCAAGTCTGAAAACCAAGTCTGTGCAATGCAAAGGTAGGAAGGGCTTTCAGGGGCGTCACTGCTAAGGACATCGCTTGCAGAGACTGGTGCCTGTAAGGCCGCTGCATTGCTCAATGCTAGAGATCAGTCAGAAAACTAGAGATCCAGCAAAGTGAGGTGGAAGACCAATCTGTAACGGGCGAACTCTGCCTGCTGATGTTGCCTGGGTAGGCATACTATGACCCTGTCCTCATCACATCCCTTCTGGGAAGGTAGCACTGTTGAGGTTGTGTCCCCTAACAAGGCTGCTCCCAGCCCCAGAGACGATGGCCATACTACAGAGGCAGAACACAGCCCACTCTTGATTCCCTTTACAGAGATGTTACATACTGTGGTCCACAGAAACTGCACTGTAAGACTGCTTGCTGTAACATGGTGTCCTGACTCATTGTGGATTTATTCCAGTAACACATCAAAACACCCCTATACTTCTCACTTATTTTCCATTTAAAATCAGTCTGTGTTGGGGAAAAGGTATTTATCATCACGACCATCAGGTTAAAGGGAAATACAGTGAGAAGATATATCTTGTCTCTTTTGCTCTGGTCTCAAGGGAGTTTCAGAACTGCTGCTGTGACCATGTGCGTTGTTTTTGAAAGGATCACATAGAAGGCATTTAATAACTACTGAAAGTTAATAAAATATGAGTAGCTTATTGCTTCTGGTGCTTTTGAAATTATGCACAGATAAGCCTTCTTACTGAAGCAAGAAAACTGTAAAAATACATCTAAATTGTTCAAATTTGCACCACTAACTCTTTTTAAGTCAAAATAGTTGCGGATTAAAAATTGAAAGCATAAAACTTTCCAAATTATGTTTTTCCAGATTAGCTGTGTAGCAAAAAAACCATGTTTTTATGAGCTCTTTTTCTTCATTAGCTAAGATTTTACTCACATCTGTTTTTCCATTGTCAAGTGAAATGTGCTAATGCCACTTGTTCACTTCATTAACCAACCATCATATCAGCAGTTTGTTATCTTTCCTTGAGGTATTCTCATGTTCTCTAGCTTTGAGATGTATCTGAAAGACTTTTCGAATAATTTTGTAACATCAAAGAAAAAGAATATAAAATGTTTGCAACTTGGGCTTGTATCTGAAAGACACTGCAGAATGGGGTTGCTAGAAATCCCTAGCATTAAATCCTTTGCCTTGCTTGATAAAGAAAAAACATCTCTGATGTCGATCTATATGTTGTGGAATGTGTCTTTCAAGGTAAGTAGCAGTATATATATGCACACTTACATCCATAAATATGTACACACACACACACATATAATATGTTTTTTAAGTGCTCAGGAAATAAAACAGTGATAAAATGAGTTGAACACCATAGTGTTGTATCACTGGCTAAAAATATCACATCTGGGGATGGACAGGGAGCGCCGGAGTGCTGCGCTGTCCTGGAGGGATGGTCAGATGTTCCCATGTGCCTGAGCTCCTCATTTTGTTATCTCTTTGGGATTTAAGGTAATCAATGCTACCTTAAAACGGGCAAGATAAGTGTGTGTACATGGTCCGTTACTTCGGCTCTGCTGACACGTGGCCGCTCGTAATGCTGCCAAAGCTTACCCATATCACACCATCTCTCTGGCTCCCACGTGTGAGATACTACGCAGTTCTCTGCAGTTCGTTGCCATCACCTTTGAGCCCCAGGATTATGAAGGATTTAAACTAACTGTGCAATTCTACAAATAGGCTACATAAGGGACTGCAGAGATACCAGGGAAAAATTAGACATATCTCAGCTGGCTCTGTAAAGTTGTACCAGACACTAGGCTTCCCTGGGAACTTCAGCGTTAGACTCCACTAGTGTTTGTGCTGAAAATGCATACCCAGTATACCCCTTCCACTCATGTGCTGGGCTTTTCCTCTCAGAGGACACCCCTACGGTTGTCCTTTGCATTAAGGGAATTTCCCAGCTCATCCCAACCTCCCTTTCAAATCTGCAGCCAAGAGATTTCTACCCTTGTCCACTTCAAACCCTTTATAAAGTGTAAATGTTGGAGGGCTGGTGAGAATCTTGTAATTCAGTTGAAAACACAACTTCAGTAGTGTTGGCATCATTCCTTAATCACCCATTATCTTTATTCTGGGTTATAAATGAATTAAGTGCACTTTGCTATGAACAAAACAGTTCCAAGTGGCATCACTTAAATCTAGCTGCCAGTCGAAGGAATACAGGAACTTCTGTGCTGTGTCCGATGGCTGTGGGTTTGCCATGGCTGTCCTCCTGGGACAACGCTGCCCTTGAGAACACTACCAGGGATTCATATGTCATGAGACATACAGATTTCCAGCTTAGGCTGGGAAAACACTTCAGCCCTTTGCAACTAATCACACAAGCAAGGTGCAAAAGAAAGGTGAATCCAGTGGAACCATCAATGGATGCAAAAATTATATATTTATAGAGCTGGAGACTAAAAGAGTAATCTGAGCAGACAGTAACCTATTTCCCCCTCAAGCCCAGCAACTAAAGGCTTTTTATGTCTGAAACATGATGCTTTCTGTCCCATAACCTTGTCTAAATACTTGTGGGTTTTCCCCATTATTGGCCTGAAAGAAAACCTGTTTGAAGCAATGGGATTCTCTATACTCATTCCAAAATATTTCTGCATCAAGACCTGAGTATCTTAACTCATAACTATTCTATAAGTCTTACAGACCAGAGCAAAAACTTTGTGGTAAAGAGATGCAGAAATGTCTTTGTTCTTGTATTACAAAAATTCCCACATTACCTCCACCTATCTGGTTGGGTTTTTTTAATCGTGATTTTTTAATATATTTTCTCTTTCAACTGTGTTCTCAGTGTCTCTGTCCTTTATTTGCATAAATCCCTGCAATGCCTTCAGTATTTTTTCTCTAGCCTCCTCATAACTTCCTCTGTGTTTTCTGTGAGAAAAAATGACAAGAATGCTCAGTCCCAACCAGAAATACTGCTTCATTCATACCGTGCCATTGTAGCAGCACTATTATTTGTCATTTCCCTTTGTGTTAATCTTAATATATGCCTTGTATTCGGTAAAGATGTGTGTTCCGTGCTTTACAGAACTCTTTTTGCTAGTGTTACTGCTGAATATACAATCCCTGAAACATCCCTGCTGGTACAGAGCATGACAACTGTCAGTCAATACACAAACGACAGAAAAACGAAACAGTGAGTGAAGCAATTTGAGCGACATTCACATTTAAGAGATCACTGTTCACAATCAGGTCTTTGTGTGAGCTTGTTGAAAGGTTCTGGAGAATGCCATTCCCTAAAGCAAGAAGCAGAGATATTCAAGCAGCAAAGCACTGAGCCAGAAAAGTAGATGACAGGGGTACCGTCTGCATGGGGAGGAAGGAAGAGCTGTTCATTCCCTGGGCTTGTACCAGGCTTTTTTCTTTCCTTGCACTTAAGAGATGCTAAGTAAGGTGAATTTGACTACTGCTTATGGGAAGGAGACTGCACCCTCAGGAAGACTCTGGGTTAGTACACAGAAGAAAATGTTTCTTTATAGCTATACAAGCAAGTGTGGAAATATACAAACATATTTTTTAAAATCTTTTTTACCTTTTTTCTTATATGGAGGAGCTCTGTTCATCCTCTCATAGCATTTGAACTGCGAATCTATTATCTTCTGTCGTATGACTGAATTTTCAGTTACTACAGGCTCTAACGTAGGATCAGTATAATTTACAGTAGAAGAAAGACTTGGAACCATTCTCTGTACAGAAAGGAAAAACTGTTAGTACAAGTGAATAAACCAGGAGGATAACATGAAAAAAGTGAGGATCAGAAATCTCTGTTATGCATCCTTCAAAGGCCTTGTATTTGCACATATGTTTAGCGTTATGATGGGCCTTAGGCTGCTTGCAAAGCAAATGCTGAATTTTTACTAGTTTACCTTACCATAAACACAGGATTTTAACCAAGCCCTTTTTCTTGGCAAAAGGGAGGACCATTAAATACTTGATAAAGTCTTCAAAATCCTTTCATTTAGCTTAGTGATCCGCAAAAAAATTTTGTATCTTCCCAAAGTTACACCCCTGTGTGTCCACTCGCTTGTGCCGATTTCTCTCCAGACTGCTCAGACAAAACACCTCAGTGTCGCAGCCTCAAAACTGATTCTTTCATGTTCCATGCCACCTGCTTTGAGCTCCTTCATCTGTTCAGGTCACAGAAACACCGGGCAGAGAATTTAAACCTCAACTACACGGCCTTAGCTGCTAGTTAAGTACCTAAGCAAAGTAACCCTAAATTTGAGAGTCTGAATAACAAAGTCCTCTTTGATCAAGTGGCATCTTCTGACTTTGCCCCCTCTGAGCTGCCTGAAGGGTAAAGGGAAGTATTGCTGCCTCTGGAAGGCAAAAATCTCAGGTAGAGAGGTCAACTATTTTTTTTTTTTCATCCATCCATCCATCCATCCATCCATCCATCCATCCATCCATCCATCCATCCATCCATCCATCTGCTGCACAGCCCATGTCTGTGAACCAGGGTGGAAATGAGAGTGGGGAGCTTTAGTTAATTCTGTTCTGCCTTAATCCTGTATCGGGACACTTCTCTGTATGAAGGTAATAGGAAAGGATTAGTTCCTCTGCTTCCCCAGCAAAAGCAATAATGCTGTGGTTCTTTCTTTCTATGACCCTCACATTTTTCCCTACACTAAACCATACTAAAGCTGTCACCAACACCTACAGAGCCATTTACAGGGTGCTTCAAAACTTAGGACTCTAATAAACACACAGACTTGACATTTTTAGCACCAAATACTAGTACGCAGGTCTTTAAGGAACGCTCTGTAACTGTTCAAACAAAGTGACAGGTTCAAAAGTTCAAATATCAGCTTGTTTCTTCAATTGTTGCTCTTATTTTTATTATTGCACATCACAAGCAATTGTATCTCATTAATACATTACTTTCTTTTCCGTTTGCACAGATAAAACACCTTGGTAAAACAGACAGCAAAACCAGTATGTTTGACTTTTAGTTGAAAAAAAAAGGCATTGGTTCATCCCGATACTTCTGTGCCAAACCATGTCAGTTTAATCTTTTTATACTCATATACCCAATTATTTTTTCCTAACTAACATTTTCATTTTGAACTGTATATAGATACTGTCTGAAGACTGGAGGACAGTGAAGGCAGTTTATCTCATTGCGCTTGAATAGGTATTTTAAATAGGATGAATAAGAAGGAAGGTATTTTCTGGCAGACACAGTTTTATATAAATTTTATGTGTATGTATACACACACACACAGAGATATACTTTGACAGTAAAGCCATTTGGAAGATTTCCTCTGGCCTTCCAAATGAAAAATTAAGCATCTAGGAAGCCAGAACAGGAAACATGGAAGCAAAGCCAAACATACCACAGATCCCTCACAAAAAGATTAAAGAGAGCAGTTGTAGTCTATGAGGATCATTTAAAAAACAAACAAGAAATGTCCTAAATTCAGCAAGAAGTGTAGGAAAGTGCAGATAAGGTTCTTTTGATGCCCTCAGGTCTGTCTTAGCCCTTAGTGTCCATGTGTTGCCCCAGGCTTTGGTGATTCATAGATACTCCATGCTTGTTTTGCTCTTTCTTATTTTGAATAATACCTCAGTTCCAAGCTGTTTGCATTCAAGAGAGGAATGATGGTATCATCAAAGAAAGCTAGGGGCACTTCCGTGGCATCCTCTCTCTTCCTTTGTTACTCTGGGCCAGTTTGGGAACACAGTCATGTTTTGAAAGCATAACCATTTGACTATGCTTGGAAAACATCACCAATTTTCCTTGCCCTGAAACAATGCTTTTATTTTATTTTTGTTTTCTTCTAGGAAGGAGATGATCTGTTCTTCACGTCTGTTTGACTAAAAATGATCAAAACCATTTCACACTGACAGAGACCAGAAAGACTGGTCTGTTGCTGGCCACAAATACTGCTGCAGTTTCATTTGCTTTGTCTGCACAGAATAAAGCACAACACAGATACGAAACAATTGGCAAATGCCAGTTACACAGATAGAAACTGTAGAAACTGTTTAGTGCTTCAGAACATCTTTCCCCTACTTTTTTTGTATCCTCTTTTACACACCGTTTTTGAAAGGACAGATCATTCCTGGAAGGCTGCACAGTACAGAAACATATAAGCTGAAATTAAAGTAAGATATGCTATTAGAAAAGGAATGCTTTATTTACACCTATTAGCTGGTGAAGATGCAACAGCACTAGGGATGATGCTTTTGAGGGGTAAGATACAATTCAGAGACCGAAGCCACCTTACTCTTAAAGGTCAGTTTCGTAACTCCGTGTGTGTAAGGGACTAATCCAGTTCCTGAGGAAGTCAGCTCTTGTTGGGTACAAGTTAATGAGAATATTTTTATACTTGGAGGCAGAGACTACCTGTGGTGGTGGATAGGATAAATGTCTTGGATTGTGCACAAAATCATTTAAAGTACCCAACCAGGTAACAAGGAGGACTGCCCATTCTACTGCCTCTGAGCAAGGCAATCATGGCCCAGATGAAATTGCCAGCAAAATTTCTATTGCCCATATTCGGGCCAGGGACTCACTCAGGGAGATTAAAAATATTGATGAGACTTGTGTCAGTACAGCCCAATGGAAATTACTTCATCTGTGGAAATCACTTAATGGCCTACAGTAAATCTAAAGCAAGATTGGACAAAGACTGGAATAATAATAGATTACAGCTGTCTCTCAAATTATCTGATATTTTTTTCTTATTACCAAACACAAAGACTCAGATTTTTCAAGTTAGTTGCACACAAATCTTTCCAGGCACTTTCGATGTAATCAAATAGCTTGTGTGTGAAATCAAATTAAGGAGTTATACTTAGGTGTGTTATTGGTATTGTTCACCTGTGATATGACCTTTAAATGTACTCTGCCCTTTGATTGCTATTACTTATTTCTGTTTGCCTAGATTTGAAAAGCTGGGCATGCAAGTTTGAACAATATTTTCTTCTACCTTAAAATCAGATGACCATTTCAGCAGACTAATGAAAAATAAATCTGGCGGCTTGCTGAAGGTCACACTTCTGTTTTGAATGCTGGTACCTTCTACTGCGTGTAGGAGAATCACATGTCCACCACCACTCTGGGACTCAGAGCTGAAAGCCTGACCTCCTTGAAGTCAGTTCAGTGGGGTGACAATCCGGCCTTATATTTCCAGGGCTCAGTCAGACAAAAATCTTGGTACTGTTTGTGGTGTCGGTTATTACTGTTTCATTCCTTTTGTGCTCCTTATCATAGAGGTTAGGAAAGGGCACACAGGGCAGAAAGAAATCTCTGGGTCATTATTCTCTTGCCAGCGGGAGCAGAAGCCTGGGCATGGCTACACGGGGGAAAAATCTTAGTGTGTATCATGGGAGAGGCTGTGTGTGTGTGCTCTCATGGAATTACTGAGTAAGAATCACCTCTGCTACTACATTTTCATGATTATATCTAGGTATTTTAGGAATGAAGTTTTAAAACATATGTTTTGACCATAAAAAAGCCAAGATGAAATCATATTCACCTGGTTACTTCCCTCTGCATTGAATAAATTTTGAATGTTCAGAGCCACTACTGCACATTATAAACCTTTCCCATCCATCCATCCATCAGTTACTTTAGATGGAACTATAAATGATGTTGATACAATAAAGAAATGCCTCATTCATTTATAAAGATGCTTTATTAAAGAGAAATAAATAATCACAACTTAATAATCAGCATGTGTTCATAGCCTGAAAATGATTGGTATGACTTCTTCAGAAGAAAACTGTTTAAGTGATGTCCCATGCAGCAGTTTAGCAGCCGTACATATGATGTCACTCCTAAAAGTCCAAGTAAATGACGTCATACATACGACCACCAAGCCACCACGTGACAAATGACTGTTATAAGAAAATAAATTATCATTACAAAGAGAAACAACAGGCTGCTGAGAATGCTGAAGTTCGCTTTATACCTAGAATTAATAAAGAAATCTAGAGAAAGCAATTTGGCTTCATTATTAAACTATGTCAAAATGAACAAATAGTGCCCCAGTTTGTGTCAGACACCTACTATTAACCGGTGCAAGACTGTACCCATTTCTGCAAGAGAGAATCCAGATAAAGCAAGCATAAAATTCCATTTTTTTTTCCCCCAAAAACATTGGACATCATGAAAAAGCATCCCCAAATATTTTTCTTCCACCATCAAGGAGCTTGAAGTATACTAACTGTTGACTATACATAACATTTAGGAAAAGACAGTATTTGTAGATTTCTTTCCTTTTGATTTTTTTATCTCCCTCCATTAAATACAGTAATTTTGTAACCCATATTGTTGAGATCAGTCAAAATACTTTTCAAATTCTACATGTTCTAACTGTTGGTTATTGATTTTGATAGCTCTAACATTCATTTTGTAGATTTCTTTTGAAACTGTTATGTGTAGTCACCACTTCGTGGGTCATTAAACTTCTGTCCTTTGACACACCACATCTTTGAACAAGAGCTCAGCATGACTTAGACTGGTTGCAGAGCCCTTGTACCTCAATTATGTTTGAACTACATTTCACAGCTGCTAGTGTTAGGACAGAAGAAAATGGCTGTGATGCATTGGGAAGGTCATTAGTGCATGGTACTCGGTAAACATAACAATAATTTCTTATCTATATCACAAATGTGCTGGGAAACAACAGACAACTTATTTGGGGAAGTACCTTGACATATCATGCTTTGCTTAACCATTGAATGTTAAAATTTTTCCATACTAAATTGCTGTTGAAGCAGGATGGAAATTATCTCACAGTGAGATCCCATGCGACTTATATTGCAAATTTGGTGGCTGTTTAAACAAGTATGAGATTATTAGCCACAACAGATAAAGACAAGACACTTGCAACGAAAAGCAACTCATGAATCTTACAACTCTTTTCTGTTGCTGCAACATTTGCTTATGTGATGAAACTTTACTCTCAGAGTAGCCTGATGCAAACTGTCGGCTTAAAGGAAGGCTGCAAAACACTTCATGGATTTTTAATTGCAGCTCTGATTATCATCTTCTTGCAAAAGCCCTCTTTAGAGCAATCAATCAGCTGCATAGCAACTTTCTTACTTTTTTAAAAAGCAAAGATGGAGACAAGAAGTCCTGATCACCCCTGAAATTGGGGTGAAAAGAACAGAATATGGCATTCCTCTCCCTCTTGGTAAACTGTGAGCAGCCTGAGTCTCAAATTCTCACACTAATTCTCACAACCTTAAATCATCAGCAACTTGCTTTCCTGAGTTTTCCTTGTGTGAGAAAAGCTCCAGAACTTGCAAGTCCACTTCCTTAAAACTTGAAGTTACACAGGGAAATGCGCACCTCAGAACAGGAGCCTTCAAAAGCATGGTGTCAGGTGATGAGACTCAGGGAGATCCCATCATCTAAGGCTGGGGAAGCCCCTGGGCTCCCAGCCGTGCCATACAGCAAGCAAGGCTCTGACGAAACGTGTCAAAGGAGGTTGTGACAGATCTTCAGCAGCTCTTCTGGCCCACCAAAGGGTGGGATCTGCTCTCGACCAGATGCTGGAAGAGACGCTGTCTAAGCAGGAAAAGGCTTGTGCTTATGATGCCCGCACAGACACAGGTTTTAGGGACTCATGGTGAGAGCCACTGAGTTGGTGGGTGGCAGGAGTCCAGGTGAGCCCGTGGCCATACCACCTCACCGCTGTGTACTGCACTCTCAGCTGTCAGCATCAAATGGACCCACCATGATTGATGTCCTCATCATGGTGCCAAACATTTTACTAATCAGCTTCTGGAGACTTGAACCTACTGCAACTGAGTTCCAAAACATGCCGGTTTGCACAGTTACCAGAAATTGCATTTAGGCTTTCACATAATTAATTTTCCATGTTTTGTGAATGGGAATGATTCACGAGCCTTTTGGGAGCTGATACAATGAACCAGACTATGTATATATCACTGTTTAGTGACTGAGGCTTGATAACAATTTGACAGATGTGGACTTAATGAACTTGTACAATTTGTTTTTTAAAAGAGAATCCTGGTCCTAACTGAATAATAGTGTGGTCTTCAGCTGCAGCCTCCATTTTGTCCTTACTGAGCACTTCGTGGTTGGCTCAGGACAACAACATTTGAATACGTGAGAAAAACTACTCCATCAATCTTCATTTACAGGATAAGACCAAACTGCCATTTGTAGGCACTAGATGACAATTCTTCCTTGACAAAATCGTGCAGAGAATAGAATTCTCTTTTCTCAAGGTCCTGCAAAATTGATCATTCACACAGGAAAGAGACCCAAGCTTGTTTCCTCTGCCTCATTCTCTGCAGTTTGATGCCCCTGGACACACTGTGCTGATGCTTTTCCTGTCTTGAGGAGAGAAATGTGCGCTGAGGAGATGAACTAATTGCTCCAGCACACAGGGGCTCACACACTTGAGAAAACAAATCTCAGTCACATTCTGTGGCTCTCAATAACTACCAAAAACTAGAGAGCATCAGGAATAAAGTGAACTAAGAAATAATGACCATTTAAATTTTCTAATGGAATTCACTTTGAATTGTAGAAGACTATCTGGTGATGCTGCAAGCATTGTCATCATTCTGCCTCCAAAAGCAAGGGAAGCCATCGAAGAGGAAGATAATAACAAGTTAGTTTTCTTTCAAAACTGGGTTTTGGAGTAACAGGTGCTTTAGGTTTTGTTTGGCAAAGGTGATTTATTATGGACCTGTACACAGAAGAGTAAAGTGCTACTTTTTCCATGCAAAAAATGACACACATAAGAGAGATGCATTCTATCAGAAGGTACCAAAACCCCTTGGTGACAGGTCTAAAGGCTGGAACCTGTGGGGAGTGGGTGTCTGTGGACACTTTGTAACTCGGGTCTAGGACAAGGAGAGATATGGGATGAATCTGGCACCTACAGTGGGACAAACAGTATAAACAAAGAGCCTGGAGCCCAGAGGGGAAAGCAAAGACCTCAACAGGTTGTGCTGCTTTGTCACAGCTTGCAGTCACCAGGTGGGAGTGCAGGACACAGACAAGGGGATAACAGTAAACCACCAAAGCCATCAAAGAAGGATCTGGAGGATGGTTTGTGGGATGGGTAGAGAACAGGAATGGGAGATCACCCCTGTGTCACAAATCACTTTAATTACCATGTCTTTCTCAGCCTCAGACAGCGGCTGACACATAAATCCCAGGGGCTTATGGCTCTGGGAACTGAGGCATGACTAGAAGAACCAACCATGTGGAAGAGTCTTTTTGGAAGAGAAAGAAAGACACCCCTTCCTTGTTACAGACCACAAATAAAATGTTAAAAATGAATGTTTTCTATCAGCTACAGGTGGGGAAATTTTTGGAAAAAATGACCGATGCCAAATATTTTTCATATTTGATGTAACAGCAGTGTTCTGGCATGTGTCATCAAGGAAACAGAGCTTCCTCATGGTCTACTTCTGTGACTGTGGCTTCTCCCTTATAAGACAATTTAATCTAGGAGGTGTCTAAGTAGATCACAGTATGGCCACTGCACTGGGGAAGGAAGGAATACAGAGACTGGAACAGTGAAAATGTAAGAAAATCTGTGCTTAAGTTATCCATTGTGGTCACAAGTTGGAGACCCCTCTGGCGCAAAGGTATCTAAAAGGAATGGGATGCAGATCTCACTGTAGAGTTGCTTAAAGAAATCCTAGCCCTGTAGTACTGCAGGAATGAGCACAGAACTAAGGCTGCACACATGCTACCATGGGTGAGAGATTTTAAAGCTTTGTGGATAACAGGGCAAGGATCAGCCCAGTCCTTCAGAGCTGACCTATAAATTTATGCTGTAGGTCAGAGCACCTCAGATGCTCAGAATTGCTGTTGACAATTTTAGTTATCAGAATATTTACAGTCCTGTCACTTGACTGGGGAAGAAAAATAATCTAGAACTGTTCCTTCAGTCGGAATTGGCTTGTTATAGGAAGAATCACTGTTCTTTGCCAAGGCCGCTGCCAGGCTATGCAGATCAGCAGTTGGAGCACCTCTCCTAGGAGGAAAGGCTGGGAGAGCTGGGGCTGTTCAGCCTGGAGGAGAGAAGGCTGTGGGGAGACCTTATAGCAGCCTTTCAGTACCTGAAGAGGGCCTGTATGAAAGATGCGGACAACATTTTTAGCAAGGCCTGTTGTGACAGGATGAGTTATGGCTTTAAACTAAGGGAGGGCAGATTTACACTGGATATAAGGAAGAAATTTTTTACAATGAAACACTGGAGCGGCTTGCCTAGGGAGGTAGTGGAGGCCCCATCCCCGGGAACATTCAAGGCCAGGTTGGATGGGGCTCTGAGCAACTTGGTCTAGTTGAAGATATCCCTGGTCACTGCAGGGGGTTGGGCTAGATGACCTCTAAAGGTCCATTCAACCTAAAGCATTCTAAGATTCTGTGATTCCACAGTTCTATGATTCTATTATTCTATGATCAGCTGGGATTTGAACCCAGAAGGAAGCTAGTCTCTGTCAGGTTGTTTTGTTAGAGAGATCTCTGACCATGGGTCATTTCCCAGTCAGCGCATTGCTATGTGCGTCCCTTGCAGGGCTATGGGCAACTGCCACAAAAGGTCACAAATATTAGAATACTCCAATATACCTCAAGGCAGAAGACTTCTGCCAAGCACAGGGATGATTACTCAAATCACTAACTAATTATGGACAAATTCTTTTGAGATCAAGTTAAAAGAAATGTATTAACTCTCCTCTGTTCTTTCTGCTCCTCTCCAGCTCTTCTTTGGTTGAGGGTTCTAATCTTGAACTATGAATTCCATGTTTTACCAGAGTGAGGTATTTTTGCTGTTCTCCTGGGTTGTCCATGATCTCATGTAATTGTTTTCTTTTTACCTCCTTCTATCCATCATTCTCTTACTGTTCTGTACTTTCCTTCCCTCCTTTTTATCCATATAAATTTAAGCGGTAAACAGCACTGGGGGAAAGTTATGCTAGGCTGAAAGAAGAGGAGGAACACAACCCAACAAACAAACTCTCTCTCTACTGTTCCTCAATGTGTCTTCTAGCCCCGTTTCTACAACTTATAGTCAGAAAGGATGGGAGTTGATGCAGAGGATGTTCCACATTCAGGTGTTGGAAGAGACGATGAAGCAGAGGGGCACGAGGAGCTAACCAACAACACACAAGAAGAATAAGAATCAAAGTCTTCTTCAGGAACACAGAGATAAACAGTTAGTTGGGGAATAAGGTGGCATCCAGCATTCAAGTTACTCCTACCACACCAAGGCAGAGCAGTGCTTGTTCCCAGTAGCACTATTCAGACATATTCTGACCATTCTGTAACCGAGGCTCTGGGCAGTATTCTCCTTACTGACTACCTGTAACGTCTACAATTTTATGATACTTTCTAATAATTTGAGGATTCACAAGTAGACATTAGAGTAAGAATTCAACTTACATGAGAGGTATTTAGCCATACAGAAAAAAATTTACTACATGTTTAGAACAATGGTTACTCTGCCATCTTGCACACATTGAAATAACTGTAATATTGGTATTAAACAGTTAAAAATAGCAGTTGAACTGCATAATTAAACTTTATGCTGTTATTTTCCATTTCAGTTGCTTTTCTAATAGCAGAGTAACTATAAACAGTGAAAATCCACAATTACTTAAGTCAGTCTAAGTCTCACACAACAACGTTAAGGAAGGTTTCAAATACATAAGTTTCCATGTCACTAATATATTGTAGCCTGTAAAACACAGAAATGAAAATTCATATGCATTACCTTCTGCAGAGTTGCAGTTCTGTCTCACCAAGAAACAATGGTTTCAAGTTCAAACCTGTATGAGATTTCTTGTTTAGAAACTTTATTAACCTTGCTTTGAAATATATTGGTAAGGGAACTCATTCCTCCACCTATGCAGTATAACAGATGTAACTCAGTACTCATTTTTCTGAACATCACCACAAGTTTAAATTTGGCAGATGTCATGAGCAGTTCAGATTTCTTGTACTTACAATTAGAAGGATGATCAATAAGAAGCAACTGTGTGTTGTTTTTTTCATTGTGGAGTCTTCCTGGAGAGACACGTTGTAGCTGACCCTTCTGGAAATTAAAAAACAAAAACAAAAGCAGTATTAGACTTTATCTGTTAAGATAAATTCCTTGTCTTTTGCATATAGGCATCTTTTTAGACTTAAAGCTGAGTCTCTGTGTGTGTGTGTGTGCCCCCAAGCCTTGCGTGTGCTCATGTTTGACTTCATCAGAGGCAGGTATGCTTTCAATTTGGTCTCCTCTGTGGATCTCTGGTGGTGAGATCAGCTGATGTGGGGTACAGCTCCACGTTACTGTGTCACCAGCAGCACATCTGGGTTAAGCTCTGTGTCTTTGCCAGCTGAGGCTAGCTTGGTTGTCCTGATTTAGCCACGGTAAGACAGTGCACACTCACACACCTTTGTTTTTCAGAGAGCTTAAAAACTAAGAGAGAGGTGTTTTCTACCTGGGCAAACAAACCTGTGAGCATCCTACATATCTAAAACCCAGAAATTTAATGGGAAAAAGGCACATGGACTTTGATGCTTAGTCTACCTGACATGTAGTGAGCAACACAAACACTCGTGTAACATTTATCTCTGCAACAGCACTGTAACAGATTTTCTCATCTTGAAATGATCTGGAAGGTCATCGATTTTCAGAGGGGAATAAAACTATTGTCCATATCTAAAGCAGAAATATGTACTGTCAAAATGTAGTAAAGGTGTGGCACTTTCACTTCATTGTGGCACACGTGGATGTAATCTCCTATCAGATCCAAATGGGAGTGTTGCAGTCACGTGTCACCAAGATTACATAAAACATAAAGTGATGGAAAAGAGGATTTGCCTCTAATAAGAAGTAGCCTTATTACTGCCTGACCCTTGCCAGAACCATTCTAGTGTGCCAGAGGTAATGGGACAAGTAAATGACACAGAAATAATATGTAATTATACTGTTGGCCACATATTTGTACTTGATCAGCAATGGCAGACAACGCAATTTAAGCAAAAATTGGACAGCTATATCAGAGAAAAATGCCTGGAATTGTCTGCATCTTCTCCAAATTATTCACTGCAATGTGTATCTGTTCAATACTGCCAAAAGATTAATGAAGATACAACAGGCCTTGTTCAGCTGTGTAATGAGCAGACATACAAGTATGATTATGGTGTTTATAAAGTTACACACTGTACTGTAAAGCGTTCTGTAGTGTGCTGTAAAGCCAGTCTTGTAGGTGCCTCTGTTCTTCTTTCTAGCCTCGTTACTTCTGCCCCATCTACAGGGATCTGGTAAAAAGCAGGCAAAGGCAGGACTTTGCCTTACAAACTGTCGACAGTTATAAAATACACATCACTTTCCAAAAATGGCACAGAGATCAACATAATATTGTGACCTAGAAAGCAGAAGCAAAATCAATAGCAACTGAAATTACCTGCAAAATATCTATTTTTCCTGCACTTTGTGGTGGGACTGGTTGCAGCTTTACGCTGGGCTACAGCTGTAGCTGCAGGTAGATCTTATCCTTGTGAGATTTTGTGAACATCTGTTATTATGTACTGAAGGAGCTATTTAAAATGTTTTTTGCTCCTGTCTCTCCTAATTAAAAAAAAGCCATCTGTAAAATATTTAACACATTATTTTCCACTCTTAACTGTGATGACTGTGCCATATGATACTACATACAAGTAAATGAGTAAGAAATATTTCCCATGCTAAATCTTACATAGTCTTGATATTTCTATTCTTCTAGCCATCTCTAACCACAGGAATGGCTGACATGCTACGTAAAATCCAGTACCTGTTTTTTCTTCCTCTTTCACAGGAATATTATCCATTGACAACAATTTCAACAACTGCTGAACAATATTTTAACAATCCTAGTACACAGCCCCTAACTAAAAAGTGTCTTTTCTCTACTTTAACCATAAGAATGACCTGTAACACTACAGCACACTTGGGTTAGCATCAGTATCGGATCAAGGATGATGATCACATTGCAATGAAAGGGTACATGAAGGTAAAAAGTGTTGGTCAACGGGCAGGGCAGAAACAATGGGGAGGAAGAAAGATTCACAGAAAGAGGAGCCCCGGGAGATGGACCCTTCCAGCCTCCAGATGGAGGAACAGACCAGCACCTCCATGGCTCTGCCCCCATTTCCAGTGATGTAGGTTCAGGTGTGCCATGACAGGCAAGCTGGGGTGTGCAAAGCAGCACACTGTAGTGTCCTGCAGTTTGGGTCTCTTGTGCTAGAACTATCACTTTTTTACACAATTGGCACTACCGCTCATGGACCGCTCATGGTTGCAGCTGAGGGGAGGCTGGATAGCCCAGAGCAGCCTCACACAGACTGCAGGTGCTGTCCTAATTCCTGTTTCCATACTATTTATCCTTTTTCCATCAGTCCAACAATGTCCTTGCTCGATGTAAAGATAATACAATGTGCTTCACATATTTAAGTTTTAGAACATCCATATTTAGTGTTTACTCACAAGCACAGTGCTAAAGCCCAGCACTTTTCCATGACTATTAATTCTTCACCCTCTTGCTTATAATGGTTATGTATGAAATCCCTGTCTGTTATTTAAACTAGAATATTGTTCTTTCTTTCTTCGCAAATGTAGCATAGCTCATTATTTACCAAGATATTTTTCCTGCTTCAGCTATTATGGTAATATCATTGACACCTTGGGATTAGTCTTGAAGCTTGTGTGAGGGCAAGCACAGCATCCTACTTAGTAATGACATCTCTTTTGGCTCTGTCCTGATTTCTACAGCTGCAGTACTAAGCTGAACAGGGCTTCAGCTACAATTACTGTTGGGTTACCTAGAAGGTGGGACAACCTGCCCTGCACAGCCATTTGCGCAATGCCAACTAGAGGGGTCAAATTTAGTCAGAAATGATGATATAAGGGGGCAGATTCAAAACAGGGCAGTAGAGCAGTATTTCTTTGATGAGATCGGAAGAAATGATAAGAAAGAAAGGCCTTTCTGGAGGAAGAACTGGAAAAACTTCTCATTTAATTATTCTGCTCTGATAATTCTGCAATGCCATCTTTCACAATAGTGCTGACATACCTTTGGAGGAAGAAATGGTTTTCGCAGCACAAAACAGAATTTGTGGGATTGTGGCTAAGTACAGAAGTATGACACAAAAATATCTTTTTCTCAGTTGGTGCATTAACCCCAGAAACTTTGAAAATTCACTTGCTTCCTCCTTGTTTGGCTGCAGTTTCCTTAGAGGGCTTCCTTTCCACCCTGTGTAGCTATCTCACATGAATAGCTGTGTATCCACCTTCAACCTCAAGGTCTCTAGGATTTCTTAACTAGTGCAGAGGCTTGCAGACCCTCCTAGGGAGTGCCTTGCTGCTCAGCACAGAAAAGCATCAACCCTCTCCGCCTGCGTTAACGCTGGAGTGGGAAACATAGGGCAGAGACACCCAAGCAAGACACAGGCAAGCCAGCAGACCTCACTGCTGAGCGTTTAGGGAATTTGGATCCAAGGAGAAGGTTGCAGGTCTGTTTGCATTGCCAAATGCACAGATAGTCTGGGGGAAAGTATTAAAATTGTCCCCTCACTCCCAGCTGGATATTTTACCCCTGGGTTCTTAATTTAGGCTACTGCTTTGGGCCAGGAGTGAGCTGTACATCACAATTCCATAATCCCAGTTCCTGCACAGAGCAGCATTGTAGCTATAGTCCCTTCAGGGAGAGGAAATGCCACGGGTGTGACCCCCATGTGTGAGAAGGGAACAGGGCCAGTCTCTCCTATTTCCCTAGCTCTAGTCATTAGCCTGCAATGGTCTGCAAATAGTTTAACTGGCACCAGGATCTTCTGGCTACCACATTTCTGAGGGAAATGGTGAGCTCTGCTCAGTTCTTCGTCATATGCCAGAAAGCTAGTGACTGCCAATCCCAGGTGGAGAGATGTGCCTCCCTACAGCCTCTAGTCAAGTGTCCAGGAAGATGAGGCAAAGCAGAAGACAAATCTCTTGTCTTATATTCCTGTATTCCCTATTGGTTACCTTTACACAGCTCCTTGATCTTTTGTCTGACTCTCCTGAAGTTTTCATAGGAATATCTCCTGAGAAATACAGGTTCCAAATTCTCAACTTCAGGTGTCAGGCATCTAAAGGCATTGCTACATGAAAATTGCAGGCATCTAGGTCACTTGCTGGATCTTATCTCATTCCTTTTGGTAGTCTTAGAGATAATTTAACTATCAGGGAGCTAAATCCTCAGTTGGGCGATGAACTTAGTTGTTACTCAAGCAGATCATCACTAGTTTCCATTAACTTGCCTGGTGGAAATGGTGAACTGCATCTTCTAGAGCTGAGTGTGTGCTATGTTAACAAATGGCAACTATTAGCCATGGCAAATAGGCAATTTCAGAGCTACACAGATCAAGTGACCAAATAAATCTACCTTATCAATTCATTTGAATTACATGGGAGCTGCAATGGTTGATGCTTCATTTTTCCATTGAAAACCAGTTAACAAGAAGGGGCTATTTTACCTCAGGCTTCTCTTTAACCAAATCCTTGCAATAAACTAGACAAAAATAGAAAGCAACAGAAAGTACCTGCAAACTTGTCTGTGTTTATTTTTAAGGTAATCACAGAGTTTTCAAAAGCCCCCACGCTATATAGCCCAGCAGCCAACGTGATCATACTCCCGACAGAGAAAGCTGAAAGTGGTTGTTGTTAGACTGGGTAATGTGACAGAGATAAGTATACTTTGAAAGAACAAAAGATACAAGAAATGTGCTCTGAAGGAGAACTACTTACCTGGGAACTCTAATAATATGCAAGCCAAATTATCCAGAAGTTTTTCAGAAAAGGCTGAACCTTTTTATGTAGTATAAGACAGTAAAGCATTAAAGTAGTTAGAGGAGCTGATTCCTTCCACCTGCCAGAGGCACTTGGGGTGAAGGGCACTTGAGAGGTTTCCATTACCTAGGAGGGGAGCTGAGGCAGCTAGCTGAGCACCGGCACCTAACTTCTAGGTCCCTGAAATTAAATGAATCCCATCCATATTATACATAGATCTGGGTATGGTATTTCTGCATCCTCTAATGGCTAGAGCTAAAGCAGGTGGTTCCTACCATGTATCAGTAGCCAAGGAAATTACTACTTTTTCAGTACTTAAGAAGCCATCCCTAATCCCCCTCCTGGCTGTTAGCCCAGGGATTTTATGAGGTTTAAAGGAAAATAAAAGGAAAGAAAATTTCAGGCAGGAACTAGCTAAGTATTTCAGGGGATTTATTGGTAGCCAAAGTTTGAAATACTTACAAACACTGGATTGTGTCATTTCTTTCAAAAGCTTTTTTTTTTTTTTTTTTTTTTTTTCAGATGTACTCTGGGAAGGTGTAAAACGTGAAGTACTTTAGCCTGAAGTGTTAACAGGAGTATTTGAAGAGAGGCATTCCCAGCACTTCTGGAGTTCAGCTGCTACAGGACTCTCCATACCTTGTTGCACTTTCACTTCTCCAAAATTTGTTCTGTTTTACATAGGAATAGTTGTCTGAACAACGTATATCACCCTAATTTGTAATCACAGGAATGGGCCTCTAGTTTAAGCTGGACATGAAGTTATCCAAGGTAAGAACCATATTTGTTTTAAAAAAAAAAAAAAAGAGAAAAAAGAATTTTGTAGAATAGATTTTTAACTATAAATGATAGGCTTACTGCTGCAATAAATAACATGCCTATTGCTTTTTAGTGTACTGTACCTCAGCACATGTTTCCAGCCTTCCCCTGTGCTGGTGTAAGGACGTGGCCCAGACAGCTACCCCAGCAGAAACTGAGCTCTGTAGTGTATGAGTGAAGAGGTTTTCTACCTCTGCAACACTCTGAACTGACCTCAGGCTCTGGTGATACAAGCACTGGTGAAAGGAAGGGGATAGAAACATTTAGTTTGGAGGAGCTGGTAAGTAAGAGCAGCACAGCTGCCTGGATACAGATAAGATTAAGCTGTTGTGGAATTAAAAGAAAATCAACTTTGGTGCTTTTGGGATGAAAGAAGCAACAACACATGCAATTACAATTGTACTTGAGCCACAATGCAGTTATCGGCAGTGGATCACACTGTGTCTCTGGAAAATTAGTTCAACCTCTTCAACCACTATTCAAAGGATACTCTCTTGAAATAATCTCACTGTAGCAAAACAGTGACAGTTAACATAATAATTAAGTCTGGCTCTCAGCACCCTTCATAGCATCACAGAATGGTTTGGGTTGGAAAAGACCTGTAAAGATTGTCACATCCAATATACCTGCCATGGACAGGGACATCTTGCACTAGATCAAGTTCTTTAAAGCCCCTTCCAACCTGACTGAACACTTCCAAACATGGGGCATCCACACCTTCTCTGGGCAACCTGTTCCAGGGTCTCACTACCTTCATCATAAAAAATTTCTTCCTTATACCTAGTCTAAATCCACCCTCTTTTAGTTTAAAACCACTACCCCTTGTCTTATCACAACAGGTCCTGCTAAAAAGTTTGTCTGCATCTCTCTTATAAGCCCCCTTTAAGTACTGAAAGGCTGCAGTAAGGTCTCCCTGGACGCGTCTCTTATCCAGGCTGACCAACACCAGTTCTCTCAGCCTTTGCTCATAGGAGCGGTGCTCCAGCACATTTTTATGGCCCTCCTCTGGACCCGCTCCAACAGCTCCATGTCCTTCTTGTGCTGAGGGCTCCAGAGCTGGAGACAGGACTCCAGGTGGGGTCTCATCAGAGCAGAGCAGAGGGGCAGAATCCCCTCCCTTGACCTGCTGGCCACGCTGCTTTTGATGCAGCCCACGATATGACTGGCATATGGTATTGTGTATATCAGACACTGAAGGTTTTATTTTTTATTGGTTTTACCATCAGATTTCTAATATTAATGTTAAACACAAACCTTACATTTCTGAAGTATCGCTCAAGATTTTACTAGCTCTGCTCTCAGTAATGGATAATCGGATAAAACCAGCAATATTTAAAAAAACCTTACTACATGCCAGTGAATGCTATGAAGTTAAAGTCAAATATTTTCAAGCTACAGAACACAGAAGCAGAAAGCTGTGTAAGAAAGCACAGGAGTAAAATCTATAGCAGAGCATTCCTGCTATTCTAAGAATGCTTGAATAACGGGATTAAATTAAGCAGTTTTTGCTAGTGGTCTACAATGAGACAGACAAAAGCAACCACACTGCAGGGATGCCAGGTTCATCACTGAACATTCCTCAAAGCAGAACACTTCCTTGCCATTTTGCTACACTGTAAAGCTGTGGTTTAGCATCTCATGTAGTAGCACAGTATAATTTTAGCCTTTCAGGCACAGCTGTGAAAGGTCTTTTCAAAAGTGCTTGCAATTTTTGGAGGGCTTTGCAGCAGCGCTTGTAAAATGAGCAAGTATGCAATTATCTAATCTTGGTGACACTGCAGCTTGAACACATCCAGAAGCTTGGGATGAATACTACCCTGCAGTACAGCAGACTTCAAAGGAGTTACATGTATTTACATCAGATTATAAGCTTTTGCATGGCCTGCAAAATTAAAGCAGATCTTTGGAATGAATCTGTATCTATAATTCTCTTTTTTTCAGTGAAAAAAATTTTCACATTTCTCATCACCTGCAAATAATCTTTGTGGCTAATATTAATAACATTAGTATAATTTACCACGAGAATTGTGAGGCGTAGAACTAAATAAACTGAAATATATTATACCAGCTTCAGTAAAAACTCTGTGAGTTAAGAAAAAAGTCACTTTCGTGGTTGCCTTCTGACTTTAAGTGGACCTACATCCTGACCATACTGTACATACAGCCCAGATCTTAGGTACAGTGCATGCCAGTCAACTCATTGAAGAATATACTAACAAGTATTTGAATTCAGTGGAACAAGAATATAATGATAAGGTGGTTCTGGATGGACTTTGGAAGCACACATCAAGAGTTAGGGAGCAGCAAGAAAAACTGCAGGATAAGGGTTGAAGGTAATGGCGTTCCTTTTTCCAATTCCTAAATTCTTTCTGTATCACATTGGAAGAATCTTCTTCTAACTGGATGAATGCAACATCATACATGACATTCTTCTGTCTTGGATCAATACTTTTTTTGGATCAATACTTTTTCAACTCCATATATTGAGATTTTTGTTAAAATTTGCCTTTCAGCTGCAGCATATACTGGAAAGAAAAATAGTTATTTAATATTTACTTGTGGCCATTTCCTTCTCAGTTTTCCATTTGAGCTTTCCCCAGGCAAACTCCCATTGGACCTTTTTTTTGTGACCATACATTCCTATAGATTATTTGAAGCAAGTGAATATTTTATGGGGTCAGCAAAACAGCAAGAAAAATATTATACTTTCTTATTATGTCACTGTTTTTATATAAATCATATGAAGTGTGAAAAATTCTGTGAGTGGATTGTTATAAATCAAATGCACGTGACACACATTTAAAGCATTTTTTTCCCATCCGGCAGCAGAATAGCCCATGCTACAACTGGATGTAGGTTTCACTTCTCCCCTGACAAAAATAAGCCTGTGTTGAAATGCTAACACTGTTTTCTTGAGTCTGGTTCTAATTTTATGGCAGTTCGGCTAATAATGAGTAGAAATCCTGATTGTGATTTAAAGTCAGAATATGCCATCGTTGATCTGGAAGGGTTGTATCTAACAGGGTATTTTAAATGCCCTAATAGAGAGAGACAAGTTTTGGGGCATGCAAGCCTGCTTGTGACAGTCTCTGAAGAAGACTTTGTGTGTCTGAGTTCTTGGCTAACTTTACAGATACACCATTTGGTCTACTTTGGGAATTGGTAAATCATGCATTATCTTTGCCCTTGAACAGTTATATCTACTGCATCACTGATGTTTCTGTTACCACACCTACACTACAATAAACAGAAAAGTGACCTGAAGTGGTCATTGCATTTTAGACTATTTTACAACTGATGTAATGATGAATACAGATATCATAATTTAATGAATGATGCAGATATAAGAAAACACAGGTAAGTCAGTAAAAACAAGACTAGCTCCATCAGTTATTACAGATTAATTAAATATCAAGCTGTGGTGCTTGGATACTGTGTTGTCCCTGTCAGGAATTATGGCACCATTACTATAAAGGGTTAGATTGAATGTAACAGTCTATATTGACAGTTTCAGTTAGAGCAAAATCCATACATTACTCACTATGGCATTACACACTCATTACAGAAGTTCAACAGGGCAATTTACATATGGGAAATTCCTATTAACTGACATTTTACCAAGAGGTAGCTATCAACCACTGGAATTAAAATTCTGTGAAAGACTTCCAGAGTAATATACATGAAGAGGTGTACTTTCCATGTTAACAAGGCAGGCGAGGTTCATAGTGGACACACATGTGCTTAGGTTAGAATGAAGGAGGGAATGGGTCTTTGCAGAGATTTGCAGAGGGAAGGTTATTGTTTTCTTTTTTTCTGCAAATTAGAGTAGATTAGCAAGGAATACAGATAAGGGAATATGAGTCACCTAAACAGCAAGATGAGTCATTACTGGTGTAAGTCACTTGCATATTCCTACTAAATTTTATAAAAAGCCTTGGTTCTTTGCCCCAAACATCCTTCCAGGCTTGCAGTCTGGAATCCAGGGTTCATTCAGGTGTCTCAGAGGGATAGGTGGGTCCAGTGAGACGCAAAGTATTCACAAGAAAACAAGGCCAGGAGAAGTTAGATGGTGGCTGAAATGTGTACACATGCCTTGTGAATTGAAAGCTCTGTCATTACTTGCTACCAACATCAGCTTTGACCTTTCAGGGAAATCAGATGCCAGCCCCCAAGCCATGCAAACAGCAGCTCTGGTGACATCTTCCACTGCTCATAAATTTTAATAAGCAGCAGAATTAGCATAACCCCTTGTGGGGTTCAGAGTCTCAGCAAAGAACTCCCACAGATCCTACATACATGTGAATATCAATGGGCAACAACCTATCATCTACTGGCACCCAAGTATTCAGGTCGATGAAAGAAGGCTTGATTTTCTGGCAGATCAGAGGTGGATGTAATATTCCCAAGAAGAAAAAAATTGTGAAGCAGGAGGAACCCAGTACAACAGACAAACAAGCCCTTTCACCACAATCTTGCCAGACAGGAAGATACGGGAGAGGACAGGCTTTAGACCTGTAGGTCTTTGACTGCATCTTTGTGCTACGATGAGCTACTACGCATAAGTTCTTGAGGAGTTAGAGATGCTCTGCTTATACTGAGCTGCATTTATTGAAGAACTCTTCCTATCCTACAACATGAGTACAGCAATGAGAATTTGGACTGTGTCTCAGATTACAGACTGACACTTGCTCCTGCTGCCCACTGTGCTGTAGGCTGTCTCAGTGCCGAATACTCCAAAATAGCAAGGTTCTTGCTGCTTTCAGCAGAAACTGCAACACAGACACAAAGCTGCAGAACTGCTCTTCTGTGAGCCCTGAGTTATCCTTCTTCCATGATACATGCTACGTGGAGCTCTGAGACAGACCTGGGGAGCTAACCTACAGGCCTTGAAAAGGAAAATGACATAGCTTGGGAATGATATGTTGTCATCAATGTTGGCAGAAGTGGCTCCTCAGAACCTCTAAAATGCAATGCAGATCTTTTTACCGGCCTAATGGCATTGCCACTGCCCCATTTGCTATTACTGTGATTACTTAAAACACATTTCTCTGATTTTGCTCTCTTTTCATGCATAATTTCATACATGAGATTCCAGTCTGTAGAGCCCCAGGTCGGAGTGAGCGATTGTCGCAAACATCTGTCTTGAGAAACCAAGACAAAGGTGCTCGAATCAAGCAAACTTACAAACAGGCATTGTACTTTGTACTTTTTCACAAGCAAACTTCCTCGCTTGACAAGGGACCGTGGCAGGCAAGTGGAACCCTGCGGAGGCAGGGTGCTGCCTAGTGAAACCCACCTCTCTCCCTCTGAGATGCCACACAGGCAAGGAAGTTAAACATTTGTGCAAGATTGAAGGTCAACTCTACAGAGGGGGATTATGAGACCACCAAGACTCCCCCCTACACCCACTGACTCATTTTGAGCAACAGTACTCCTCCCCTGAGGAGGGATGACAGGCACCCGAAGGATATAAAAGGAGAATGGGCAAGGCTCTTGGTGTGTGCCCGCCACCAGAGGATCCTGACCACCAGTAGAAACCGCCGCTGGACCCAAAGGCAGTGATTTCTCCTTTCGTTTTCCTCTCTTTCTCTATCTTTGACTTGATTTATAAGCACATAAGGGTAACGTTGTTCTAAGTCTGTCAATCTGCTATATTTCATTTATTTTATACATTTTATATATTTTATATATTTTATATATTTTACATATTTTATATATTTTTATAAAGTTATATTTGCAAAATCAGACATTATATTGTTGGAAGCTTTCCAAAGTCAATATCCATTGTAACCTTGCTGCATTAAAATTAATGTCATTATAAAGTTGCAAAGTTGCCATCTTTTGTAATTTCACTGAATTCCAAGTAAAGCTCTGTTTTCAGTCGAGCCTCTTGAGTGACTGTTGTGACTCCTGCATACCACACAGAGAACTGAAAAAGTTCACCTCCCCTTACCCACTGAGTGGGACGGGACATTGTCAGACAGACAATGTGTAGCTTAATTTTATCCTGGACGGAGCACTGGTGGGGAGCAGGGCCTGCTCTGAAGCATCTTGTTAGCTGGGGCCAATGAGACATGCTGTGCATAAAGCATCTTCTGGTCTGGCTCCCTTCTGCTCTGTTGTTAGGACTGAAAGCCTCCAGGGACATTGCAATTCTCAAGCAAGTTGGCCAAAGTCCATTTATGATCACTTATAACATAATGCATTTCTTAAGGCTGCCAAAACTAACTCCGAATGCTTCCTTCTGCCACGGTTCGCTTGCCTAAAGCCTGTCTGTAGCAAGGTTTTATTTTGCTGGGGCTCCTGAACTGAATTTCTGTCTCCATTACTGAAGGAATTCAGAATCAACCTCAAAATGTCAGCTGAAGTCACTAAGGAGGACAAGCCTCCAAGTTTTGAGTCAGCTGAAAATATAGTCACTTGTGCTTTTCCGAGCATAGCCCAGACCCATGCAGGTGCCATAGGGCTGTTCTTTAGTTTAGCCTATAGAGCTCTTGGACACTTTTGTAACATCTAGGCTTAGGGTTGCCCCAAATCTTCCTACCAAATCCAGTTGCAGTGACATATTATAATCTGGACTGCAAATGATAAAGCTGAACAGGAAAACAAATGCTTCCAACAGAGCAGCCTATTTGTAAGGCTTTTCAAAATAAAAACCTGGAAGTAGTCTTTAATTCTCAGCAAGACTTTTCCCGTTACACCACAGGTTTCCAACTTCAGTATTTATTTCACTGGCAATGAGTAAAAAGACCTGAAACTTTAGCCTCTCTGGGCTGTTAATAACTTCAAATATCCATCCATGATCAAAAGTTTCATGTGGAAAAATAATAGATGGTCTCTTCCATAAATTACGTTGCCAGACAAAGTGCCTTCATATGGAAAGTACTTTATATAGCAGATGGAGGACAAAAGGGAAGCCTATTTGGATGAGCACTGAGATTCAGAAAAGATTTCTAATGACTTTGGAAAGAAGTCAGCACAGTCTACTCAATGGCAGCTAGGGCTGACCTTGCTTAACATCCTGACTGTCTCACTGAGTCCGAGCGTGTGTGAGTGTGTGTGTGTGTAAGCTTCTGCAGGGCCGTACAAAATCTCAAGAGGTAGGGAATTTAACACAGCCTAGCTCTTATGGGATCTGTAGAGGTTGTGTCTTGAGGCTCTCTGCCCTTCTTCCGGCGTTGATTTGGCCTCTGGTGATGCAAAGAGTTCAGGCTTTTATTTGCTTATAAGCAGCTTCTAGGTTTTGCTTTAGGCTTGCCAAGTATTCATTCTGTTGAAACACTTGACCTTTCTATGAAGTATGTTTTTCAGGAACCACCAATTTGAAAGGCACTTAAAGAATATTTTTCTCAATCTAAATATTTCCAATTATGGCTGCATCTGGAATCTTCTGCACTGTACCTATATGGCCACCTTCACCAAGGTAATGAAAGGCCCAACTCTCAATGGTTTCTTGGAGCAAGATCTAATTTTGCATATCATATAGCTCACACATTGCGCATACACCAGCAAAAATGCAATGTAAAAGCCGTTTATTTTATTTGTGGACTGCAAACAGCATCTGGATGTTTTTTCTTTATTAAGAGAAAAATATCCTTCATATTTTAATTGTTGGGTTTTTTTAGTAACTCATTTGATATCAGTACTTGCAAGATAATACCACTTTTTTTAGCCTCCTTCATTGATCCCATTTGAGCAGGTGTTTCACAGAGCTAAAAGGAAAAGAAAAAGCAATGCTTTAACAGAGGAATGCAAAAAGCAGTGCTTTAATAGAGCAAGACAACATCATAAAGCAACAAATGAGCTCAGGAGTAGGATTGGCACTGGAAAATAAAGCTGTATGTTTGAATAGCTCTGTAGCCTGGATCTTCTAGTGAATGGGTGGTTTGTTTGGGACAGAAGATATGGAGGGGTCTACAAAAGCAACCTTTTTGTAGAATGAACATTGCTGAATAAGCTGGTATTTCATCTGTGGAAAAACATATTGACTGTTCCTATTTAAGAGTATAGCTCATAGCAAAGATGCAAGCAGCAGCACCTGCTTATCCATGGCTGCATGTCCTAAGACCTTTTGTTCCAGACCTTGTAGTCATAGCTCTCTTCCCTGTATTTAGCACTTTCCCACTATTCTTCATCTCCTTTTCCAGCTGCATTTTTTTCCAGAAGATACTATTCCCACCTACTTTAAACATATTCATAATGCATTCCTATACTGAGCACAGAGCTCAATAGCATATGAGAATGAAAAAACTGGTACAACATTATATTAATTTAGTTTATTGCCAGTGAATATTGTGCTAATTGCTTTCCATATTGATTCGGTAAGACTCCCATGTGGAATTTATTTGAAAAGTTTACAGCATATCTAGCTGGCTTTATTATGTCTGCAAAATCCCCAGCCCTGTGCTATAGAATTAGGCTAGGCTTATTGAGCTCTGGTTATGCATTTCTACTCCAGGCATCACATCATGTCTACATCGTTCAACTTTACTTTTCCCCTTAATGAATGGAGTCAGTAATCCAGGTCCAGTTGCAATCTATGAGGAATCCCACAATCCTTTTGAAAACACTTAAAAAGAAACAGCAAAAACACCAATAGCAAAAAAAATCCCACGCAAATGAACAACTCCCCAAACCTACTTTTAAAAGTCAGTTATGAAAGAACCACTGTAAAAAGGATTAAATGCACTCACTTTGTACAGCTCTAACAGCTGCTATGCAAGGAATGACTAAGTCCAGGCATCCTTCTTGGGCAGCCTAGTTTAGGTACAGTTCCTTCAGAAATGCCCCTCTCAGCAGGCTGCATTCAGACACCCATTGTATCGCCATAATCAACACGTAATTACACACTGCAATATACAGAGAACAGCTGCTGGACTTGGGAATGGTGCATGTTGCTAAATACCTGTATGTATTTTTTTAATTTACCACAAATGGTATAAAATAACAACCTTTCACTTTTGGTAGTTCCTGGCCAGTCCTGAATGTCTGAAACTCCATTTGTACTCCAATGCAATCATAATATGGACAGAGTTCAAAGAGAGTCAATCAAATGTACAGATTTTGCTGTTTTGGAGTGTTTTAACTATCACAATCCTTACCTCACTAATCGGCTGATACCATGCTGAGAGTAATGGGAGAGTATCTGAAAAATCATGCTGCTCCCATGATGCAACAGCAGTTGCTCCTTGAATCCTTAAGTAGAACCCTTGTATATTAAGTAATTCTACTAGATTAGCTTCCTTATTTGACATAAAATAATGGTCCAAAATCAAATAATCAACTAATTTTCCCACTAGCATAATATGATTTCATACCATCTCCTTCTTGTGTGATCTGATCTATGTCCAGTAGCTTTGGGTACAGCACTGCCAATACCAGTCTAGCTAATGGACAGTCCTGCTCTTCTCTCGGTGTTACTTTGCCCAGCAGAAACAGATGTTGTGTCAAAAGTTATGACACCTATGACTAGATCATTAACTTGATCTTTGATCATTAGCCGCACAAACCTGACCTTATTTTCATGAAAGGTTGTATGACCCGAATTCTGCCAGAAAAAGTAGAAGATATATGGGAAAAAAATCTGTACATGAAATGAACTACAAACATTACCTTCGACTTCCTAGGCTGCATAAAACACTGTAAGACAATACACTACTTCTATTAATACAATTTATTGTAACAGTACAGATTTTAGGGGGGTGGTATTTGGTAAATATTACAAGGAAAAGGACAGATTGCCCACTGTGACACTTGTCTGTTTTGACCTACTTTCAAGCCCAGCTAATGGCAACTCTAAAAACCAAGTGCCTACTGACATATTTAGATTAGGTCATTAGTGTCCATTCAGGGTAATGAGCATAATAACACTGAATAAGAGAAGGACATCACAGTAAAAAGATTTGACAAAGCCCTTTTATTTATTTCATGCCACAACAAAAAAAGTCTCACTGAGTACTAGAAAATCTCTGCTGGAGATATTTGAGACTGATTCCACCAATTGCTCTTTCCAGGTAGTGAGAACACATATTGATCTCCCTTGTGCTGTACTCGGGTCTTGTTTGCAGGAAACACTCTTCCCTTTGTCTCATTAGATCTTACCTGACCAAAATTGCTTTCCCTTCAAGCTACACTTCCTCCACAAAACAGGGCAGAAATACTGCTGAAAATGTCTGCAGGACATTTTTGCAATACCACAAGGGAGAGTATGCACTCATACTCTGTGTTTTGAACATAATTCAACAGAGGTCTGAAATGCTTACGTTTCCTTGACGTGTTTCAATCCCTGTTTAGCACAGCATCCAAGTGCAAGCCTAGTTTTAAATACCATTTTTAAATGTTATTTGACTGATTTGCCGAAATGGGGCTCTTGGGTCCAACAGCTGAAGTCATTCAGATGATGCAGTGAGCTTGTTCTTTGGAGGTTGTGCTGCTGACCACACAAGCAGAAGTATGGGTGTGTTTGATGGACTCTGTGTTTAATGGGACGCACTGCAGAACGAGATCCCTGCCAGCTGGGAACTTTGGTGATCTCACTGGACAAATGTCAAGAAGACTTTAGACAGACAGCAAAGCCTCTAGTCTTACATTTGATTAGCAATAGTGTAACTTTTTGCAGGAGGAGAGATGAAAGTCTAGTTTCCTTCAATTTTATCAAATCCCAGCAAAACTGCCCTGTCAATTTCTACCTTGGTGAAGTAAGAGGAAGTCTGTATGCCGTGAGACTTTATGCACAATTTCTGAAGAACTATCTTAGGTAACTGAATGTGTAAATAGAACAAAAATGCATTGTTTAAAAAAAAGCTCAGAAAGTTCACTTATGATCTGGTGGGGCCTAGTGCATATTCTGCAACCCAGAATTACTGTCCTGCCATGTACTGAGGAACAAACAAGGTGCCCAAGAGACAGGCAGTCTCGCACAATCAAGATTTTAAGGTATCTTCTGTTAATTGGTGATGTTTTTTGCCTTCCAGCTGAAACAGGTGCTAGCTGATGTTCAGTAGCTGGAGAAAGAGGGGTGGAATGCGAAGACGAGGGAGGTTCTCCTTCCCCTCTACACTGCCCTGGTGAGGCCTCATCTGGAGTACTGTGTCCAGTTCTGGGCTCCCCACTTCAAGAAAGATGAAGAGCTACTGGAGAGAGTCCAG
>Ga0065711_1026640_pt1 | contig 63818 bp, 37 predicted proteins | sample Hoacrofraction12_FD_59098 | JGI IMG/M metagenome (GOLD analysis project Ga0065711, IMG submission 59098) | Hoatzin crop microbial communities from Cojedes, Venezuela - Epithelial fraction 12 v2 (version 2) | ecosystem: Host-associated > Birds > Digestive system > Esophagus > Crop | place... | reverse complement strand
AGCCCGGGGCCGGCGCTGGCCTCGGCCGGGCCGGGGGGAGCGGGCGCTCCCGCCGCGCTGCGGTCACCCCTGCGCCGTGGCGAGCTGCGTCCGTTTCTCTAAGCCTGGTCGGTTCCAGTGCCAGCTAAACCCTGTCAGGGCCGGTTGTTTCTTGTGCTGGGCTTTAAAGCAGGGTCTTGACTGGGCTCCTCTTTCTGGAAACATTCATTTTGCTGTGCTGCTGGAAACAAGTTACTGAAAACGAAAAAAATCACAAGCCCCGTTGCCCTTTCACAGCTTCTGCCATGCTAATTATTCTATTTCTGTTTCTTGGAAACTCGCACGGGAGCAGCAGTATTGGAGAATTCTCTAAGTAACTTGGAGTTACAGTTGTTTAAGATTTCGGTGACTGCAGCACAAACATAAACTATAATCTTCCCAAAAGTTTCTTTGCAGCTCCTGTTTGAAGCATAGTGTTTGGGCCGCAGCAGTACAAAAATACCTTGCGTTGCGTTATTGAAACAGATAGGTTTTGAAGGGGTTCCTTTGTTCATTTTGGTTTTTAAGGTAGTGCTTTGGAAAGACTTCTTGAAAGGTATAAGATACTGCATTCTGCTGGTAAAGTCTTTACGTTTCATCTGGCAATGCAGTTAAAGATATGTTACCTGTAACTCCGTAGTAAACCTCTACAGAAAATTTCTGCCTGTGCAGCAGCTGTCCAGAAGGGAACAGAGCTGTATGATATGCTTGGAACAGACTTGGTATGTAAAAACTCCACTGGAACAGCACAAGAGGAAAGCTGACGATCTCTTGCAGATGACTTTTGCGAAGCCTTTTTGCTCAAGTTGCTCAGATCCTCAGGCATGTTTTGCTGTAGATGGCTTAGTTCTGGGAAGCGTTCCCTTGAGTCCTTCGAGGAACCACCTCAACACCCAGGAAGTGTTACCATTTCAACTGTTACTTTAGCCTGTTTGTATCTACCACAGTGTTTCCTAAATACAGGACAGTGTGACCTGTACAAGATGAGTCTTTAACAATGTAGACTTTGATTCTTTAGGTAGTAGACATAAAGGTGGTTTTTGTAAAACTTAGTGATGCGTACTAATCAACTTTTTTCTTCCTCATAATGCTTTTTGCATAGTATGTTCACAGACTTGATGCATAATGAGGTGGAAGTGAAATGCTTGTAAATACGTAGATGAATAATAAGAAATGGTAATGTCAAAAGAGCACTTGTGGTCTCAGAAGAACAAGACAGCAAGTACAAAAAGCAAATTTCTGTCCTCTACCTCTTCATTCTGATCAAAATAAAGTATTGATGTGAAGAAAGGAAAGAACAGGACAACACAATCTCTGAATAAAAAGTGATGATGTTTTGTGGTGTTCTTTATTTAATAGTAAAGTGAAGTAGCCTAGCTAAAATATTGTAGGGGTTTATTCAAATAGAGATTGAAAACTATTAGAGTGATTCTTTGCTTTAAGGAGTATGACTGAAACTTGTTCTCCTTTGTTCACAGTCTGAGATTTTCAACAAATTAAGCTGCAGTTGCTGTGGTTATTTGTAATAAAAAAGCCAATAACAAAAGTTTAGCAGGCTATATTCTAATAAACTGCTGAGATTAAAATTTAGATTTCCCCTTAAATGTTAGCTTAGTAACACGTGCTGTAAGATGAGTATCTCGTTCTTCTTTGGACTCCTTCATCTAGATACATGGTGAAGTTAGATTGAGTTACTCTGGCTTAAGGCCACGAGCTGAGCTGAAGTAACTGTGCGGTGCTCAAAGCCAAACCCAGCTGCAGGGTAAAATGGATGAGATAAAACTTAGTGAAGGTGGTTCAAGGGAGCACATTTTCTATCATAACTCAAGGATCATAAAAGTGCATATGTGGTCACCTATTGCAGCTCAGTGGCAAGATAACAGGCTCACAACGTTTTGTAATGTAGCAGTATCCAAATGAGTATTTGGGACTTTCTTTTAAAATGTTGTGCTCATAAAACCTAGTCAAAGATTGGTCTATACATGGTGATACATTTTCATTGTATCCAGTTTCTCAGCTGAATGAAGCGAGAATTGTAAGAGAGGCATTTTTAATTATACTTTTAAAACAGTTGGATTCTTTTTTAAGATACAAAAAAACCGTAATGCCCAAGACCTTATAGAACGAAACTTTCGCTAAGGTCAACATCCAGCCCAGTATTAAGATAGCAAATCTACTGAAGGCTTGAAAGCATATCTATAAACTCGAAAAAGTTAGAAACTTTCTGTGTCTAAGTGATAAAATTCATTGCAATTAACTTTAAAAGCATACGATTTTAGGGTTTGTGATACATTTACATACGTATCTGTGCCATTTGGCTCAAGTGTAATCCCTCATTGTTGTGCTGTCTTGCAGATAACTTCCTTTTTAGTGATGAAATCATAGCCAATGGTTTTCACTCCTGTGATAGTGATGAAGATGACAGAGCCTCACATGCAAGTTCTAGTGATTGGACCCCAAGACCACGTATAGGTAGAAGCCTATATAACGTTCTTAGATGCTGTTTGCCTTTGAACAGTTGTTTTATTCTTCCCAGTCTTCAGATGATTTATTCCGTTGCAAAAAAACCTGGCAATTACTGCTTTTGAGCTTCTTAGAGTTGTTGACTGTATTCTGTATGTTAAGGAGTTTAAAAATGAAACTCTTTAAACTTGCTGTATTTTGATTAAAATTGTCAATGTCTTTTTTGTGTGGAAATCCTGCCGTGATCCATATTAAAAGCATAACACACAGACTCACTAAATTGGAACCAATTTATGGCATATTTCTAGCCTATTTACATAGTGGTATTAATACTTAAGGAACAAGAAGATGGTTCTTGTATGATTTTAGCCAGTCTGTAGGGCTCACTGTCTTAAGTATTACATCAGTTTGGGAATTATTAGTCTGCATATATATTGCATATTACCAATAGATAAGTTAAGCGTGGCAGTTAGGAACTCAGTAGAAAGTTCTCGCCTCACAGAGTGGCGAGATAACTGCTAAGGTCACAGGTGACTTGTGTGGGACAGGGGCTTCAGGGTGCAGTGGGGTTGGCACTTGAGGTCTTTTGTCTTACACAGGCGTGGTAATATCACAGTGTTCATTTCGCCAGTATTGATAAAAATAGCAGCACGAAAACGCATTCCGACAACACAATATTCCACTTAAAATCTGTCCATGTGTTGTCTTTGCTGATCCCTCATTCCAGGATCACTGATGGTATCTTTTGGATAAATATGTATAAAATTGTTTTCTTTATATGTATTGTAACTAGCCTTAGTGATAGCTGTTGGGGTCCTCTTAGTCAGTTTAGCTTCTTAAGATTTGCCTGTTTTTCTTCTACCGCTCTAATCTTGAGTGTTTCTAGAAAGATTGATTTGATGGCTTTAGGAGGTCATGTCTGAAATCATTAGTGTTAGACGACAGAAAGAACAACAAACATCCATGGATTCGTGGGCCCTATTTGTCTCTTTAGAGTGATGCTTTAAAATATGACTAGAAAGTATATGTGTGTTTGTTGGAAAAATGCAAATGAAGGCATAAAATGGAGATGACTTGCAAAAATCTTGTTGCTAAATAAGTGCACCTCTAAGAGCCATCAAGTTTTCTGTGAACTGGGATTTCTACCTTGACTAACTTTCTATTAAATCCTTGATGGGTTAACATAAAATAATAATAAATAAGTAAAACCCCTAGCTATACTATCACTTCAGAATTTAGACCAAAACATCCAGGGGTTTTCATGAACGAAGCATTAAATTGGATTAATAAAATTGTAGTAACAAGTACTAATAAATGCGATGATGTTTATAATAATCTGAAGTACTTCACTCAATTTTAAATTTTTATGTTTTTTAATTTTCTTAGGTCCCTACACTTTTGTTCAGCAGCATCTCATGCTAGGTACAGACCCACGGACAATTCTGAAAGACCTGCTACCAGAAACAATCCCTCCACCTGAACTGGATGATATGACACTGTGGCAAATTGTTATAAACATTCTTTCAGAACCACCAAAAAGAAAAAAACGAAAAGATATTAATACTATTGATGATGCTGTGAAACTTTTACAAGAGTGCAAAAAAATAATGGTTTTGACTGGAGCTGGGGTACGTATTGCTGCAGTGACAGTGAGAGAATATATAGACAGTTGGTTAAATACTTATCCAGTGCTTTACAGCACGCAGATGATGTGACCCTGGCAACGTTCATAATCAAATAATTGTGCTAGACAGGAAGAGGAGGCACAGCTGTCCACTAGAACGATGCACACTGCAAGACTGGAGCTTAAGTTGGAAATTACAAGATCTCTTTTCTTAAACATTTAAACTCTTAAACAGTTGCTTCCATGCAAAACAGGTATGGAATAAAATTACATCTGCCTGTTCCAGAACATTTTCTATCCTAGTCATTTTTTTATTTGAAACAAAGGTAATTTTTTTAAAACAAAATCCCAGTGGATCTCTTAAAATACCTGATGGAGCTAGAGGGACTAGAAAAATAGGACTCGGGGGGGGTGCAAGGGGGAGGGGGGAAGAAAAGGATCGAGGGGGGAGGATTATAAGGAGAGTTTGATTAGATTTCAGTAGACTGAATTTTACTTTTAACATGCTACTCCATGATGGTAATAAGATTACTCACTGTTTTACTAAAGAACATTTTGAAAGTGTTGTACATTTGCAGCTTCATACCTATGTACCAGATCATGATACAAAAGCCTATCATTTTTTGCTTCTGTTGTTCATACACAGAGGGTGTGACACCATTCAGAAAAGAGGAGTAATTCAAATCTGCTTGTCAGAAAAGCACTGCTTCCATTACCCAATCTTGCTGCTTCTATAATTGCTATCATACACCTGTTTCTCCTCCTCTTCCCATAGTGTTTTGGGGTAGTCTGAGACAATAAATTTTAGTCTTTACTGACTACTGCAGTGCTTTGATAGACAATGTTTGTTTATCAAAAGGGGTTTATTCATCAGAAGTAAGAATCTCTTCTGTTACTGCATTAGCATGTAAAAAGGAAATAAAAATCAACCACCTTGTCCAAGCAGAAGTTGGCAGATCAATGAACATTTACTAATCAAATTTAAATTTTTGTTCACTTCTTATGAAACTTCCAGTAGTAAAAGTAAGTTCTGGTGTCCTGTTACTGCCTGTATGGATTATACTAAAGGGGTTTTTGCCCAGTTGTCAGACTTGTTTCTGTGCTATTTTCTCTGCTTGTGATTTGGGATTTCCTATATTGGTCCAAAAAAAGAAAAAAAAAAAAAGAAAAATAAATACAGATAACCCAGACTGGTTTTGTTCTTAATGTCTCTGAGCACTGTGAGCGTACAGAAATGTGGTTTCCCAAATAATTTGTATCATAGCAAGTCTTTAATAGCCCAGTATGTAGTTTTGCTTATTTGAGATTGCAAAAATATATTTCAGGTGTCTGTGTCTTGTGGAATACCTGACTTTAGATCAAGAGATGGCATCTATGCACGCCTTGCTGTAGACTTCCCAGACCTTCCAGATCCTCAAGCAATGTTTGATATAGAATACTTCAGAAAGGATCCCAGGCCATTTTTTAAGTTTGCGAAGGTATGGTTTTTCTACAGTTCTTATCTTGGTCAGTAAAGACAGAAACAATATTAAAATGCATAAATCAGATATAAAACTATTCTGTTAACAAAGTAGTATCTTTGTCTCTTTTTATAAACAAGATAGAAAATTATGTTAATATATTGAATTTACTTTAATGAGAGACCTCATTCAGTGGCATAATAACTTTCTCCTTGGGCAGGTCTTTGCAATGTATCAATTTTATTCCTCAGCGTTACTGCAGTCATTGTATACAACCACGTATTAGCCTTACTAGAAATATTTAGCAACATTCTGTCTTCTTTTTAAGCTTATTTTTACTGTTCCTGTTATAAGTTTATTATACATACAACCATGCTAGATGGTGTCTCTAATTTCAGGGAGGATAAATAAAAACTTATTATTTGAGCAAACCTCAGTAATCTGAACTGCTGTTACTTTCTCTGAATAAATAAAGCATATGAGAAACTTTTGGCCAGCACCTGAGTAATGTGGAAAGCTACATTTGAATTTGATATGCTGTGGCACGTTCTTCAATGTCATACAATGCATTCACATTTTATCATTGTATTTACTGTTAAGAGGAGTAAAGCAGTTTCATGCACTAATGAGTTTGTTCTTGTTTGGTTGCGATATAGCTGTCACGAGGATCTGTACATCTTAGAATTAAAGGCTTTTTGCAGGGACTGTGTTTGCTTAAAACAGAGAATGCAGCAGTTTTTGGAAAGATGTTAGAGATATTAAACTGTGTAATTTAAAAAGCAGGGAGTACATCTCTGAGACAAGAAGGAATGGTAGAAGTTGTAGACATACATAGAAACAAAAAATAGTTGCATTTAGTCTGGAATTCCCTTGGGACAAAAAAAATCAAACCCAAAATATTGTAAGAATTACTACAGAACCAGTAAGGACTTGTGAAAATCGGTTACTACTAGTTATGCTCGCTTTTTCTTCCCTTCGCTCACAATTTATGCTGCTGCTCTATTTTAAAGATTGGAAAAGAAAAGTCAATGCATTCTTCAGTTGCTTAGCTTTCTCTGAAAGTCTCTTATCCAGATACTAAAATAATTTGATGCCCGTTAGTATATTCAGGTCCTTGGCTTTTTATATTAAAAAAAAAACCAAAAACAAAACCAAAACAACCAAAAAAACCAACCAAAAAACCCACAACAAAAAAACCCAACCTACTTGAAGCCTGTCTGTACACAGGTTTTACCAGAACAGTCCAAATCCAGTTTGGCTGATACTTTTTTACTAAAATGATTTCTCCTACTTCTCCTTTTCTGTCTATCAGCTCAGTTAAATACTGATTTCTTATTCCAAAAAATCTTAAGTTCCTTTAATTCTAGGGAAAAAGACTGGCCAAAGAAATTTGCAGAGCTCTGTGGCAGAACATGTCTTGATTCTTCAGACGAAGATATAAAAGCTGTTAAGATCACATGAATATCCGATTATAATAATATAATAGGCTAGTCATAATCTAGGTAATAGCACTAGGAGCAATCATTGATCATTGCCGCAGTTTAACTCCAAAGTCCCATGTAGCTTCAGAATTATGAGTAACCTGAAATATTTTGGGCAAAAATAAATGCTTTCAAAAAGTCTGTCTTTGTTTGTTAGTAGTTCGGCTATATGGCAGCTGAAGGCGGAGCTGTCGCAAAGATTAATTTAACAGTTCACTGTTGTGCTAGAACTTTTGGTTCAGCTTTAAATAACTACTGGTAAAGGCAGGCAGCAGCCTCCTTGCTAACATTCTTTTGGCTAGTGACTCTCTCATGCTTTCTCTGTAAAAAGGCCTCACTTTCCCAGGTGACACTCCAGCCCAGTTGCTGTTCAGTGGTGACAGACTGGAGAACAGAGGGTCTGGAATTCAAGTTCCTCCCCTAAATAAGTGCTCCTGAGAAGAGTGGTGGTGCTGCTGCTGTCCTTTTTGCACAGCAACCAGAGGTACCACCCGGGCTGGTCAGCTCTAGACAGGTTCCTAGTGTGGAGCTTTCAGCTGGGTGCCTACATATAATGTTTCCTTTTGGCAGGATCCTTGTTCACTGTGAGCAAACACCAAACCATTCCACAGAAGTGCCTACAATTTTTCCATATACTCCTTAGATACACCCACCTCCTCTGCCTTGATCTAATGGAAAGGCTAAGCATCTATCGGACACAGTGGAATTGCTCTACTAATTAATTTGATGACTATTGTAACCGGCTAAATAAGCAAAGCTGGTCTGAGTACCACCTGTCTTCCCCCTTATATCCAATGTCATTCTGCTTTCTGGGCTTCCGTCTTCCAGGAACGGCTGCTGATAATGGAAAACTGCTTATCACAAACAAAAAGACCAGAATCCAAATGCCTCATGAAATTTTTGTCTGACTGCAGTTAAACCATGTATGTTTCTAATAAATATTGAGGTTACTTGACACTTAGAAAGGTAAAAAAGCTTTCCTATTTCATAATTCTCAAAACCAAAAAGGACCTAAACCTTGCTTTTATGCTGTATGAAGAACAAAATACCAGCTTCCGCGTGGAGCAAGTCATCCTGATATGATCAGAAGCTCAGCTGTTGAAAGAGGAGTTGGATCTGAGAGAAATGGCAAAATGCAAAGGGAGTGACATTAACTGCTGACAGAATCATTACCAGTAATACTCAGCTCTGTGAATTGCTGAAGTCAGAATAAAGACATTGTGTATTCACTTACAATTTCTCATGTACTTCTGAATTCCCTAGGAAATCTACCCAGGACAATTCCAGCCTTCTCTCTGTCACAAGTTCATAGCTTTGATGGATAAAGAAGGAAAACTACTTCGCAACTATACTCAGAACATAGACACATTGGAACAGGTTGCAGGAATCCAAAGGATAATACAGTGTCATGGTTAGTGGTTTTAGTTTCACTTTTCTTATTTTATGTGTAGGAATGATTTCTACTGGTGCATGTGACAAAGTAATCGCTACTGGAATTTATTTTCTTTTCTTGAATTGGTATATTTTGGCAACAAATATTCTGCTTTTAAAATGCTGAATTTTTTTTTTAGGTAGCTTAAGTATTTAAATCAGAAGTGTTTCAAGTGGAAATACTTCTTTGAGAAAGTATGCTTGATAAACGGTGGTCTGTGTATCAGTGAAGATCTACACCCTGTTCGCACAAGCTTAGACCTTAACTTTTGTAATGTATTTTGTGCTTCTTTATATTCACGTATGAGAACATAGCGTGGAAATCAGTCTTTTCATAGGTCCCTCCCACTGTCAATGAAATGGAGTTTAGCTGTTACCTGATTGTTCATTTAGAACACGTTCCACTGAAATCTGAAAATATCCCGATGCTTCAGTGACTTTACCTCATGTATAAAATATTGTGGATTAATTACCAGTTCAGTTGAACTGAACATCATCTTGTTACACCTTCAATGTCATACACATTCTGTAATTATGATAACAAATTAAGTGGAATCTCTTAATTAGTTGCTTGATATGCTTTATATTTCCAAGGACTTGCAGTTGTCAAGCTAAAAGGCCAAAGATCCATTTTTAAGGAAAGGATGTAGAAAATGAGTTCTTAAAGTGTATGTTTGGATCATTTAGTAGACTTCTGGCAATTAAATTGCTTAAAAGCAGTGTTGGCATGTTCATAAGGCCTGTCTAATTCCACCTTTTCCAGGGACCACACTCACATGGCATCCGTATCTACAAAGCTTAGCTCAGTGCCAGATTTGTCAATTTTCTTTAGTCAAACAGAGCAAGCACGCTGTTCTGTCGTGGTGACCAAACAGCACACAGTAGAACCCTACCTGTCGAATAACCCGCATCTAGTGCTAGTTTCCATCTGTACTGGGTGTGTCATGCATTTTCTTTTGGTTGTCATTCTATATTGGGTATTTATCTTGAAATCCTTACGTGGTTGTGTTTTTGCACATCAGTGCCACATCCAGGCTTCCTACTTGGAATTTTTCAGTTGCATACTACAGTAATTTCAGGCCATCTCTAGTGTATGTCCTGTACAAGTTGACTTTAAATTAAAAAGATTCTTTAAAAACATGGTAAGGACTTTTGAGATTTTGAGGCCTTTGGGAATTAGCAAAGGCTGTTTTGAGCACATCAAGCTTTATCTGGCATACAGTTACGCTGCTCTTTAACAAATGCTAATTGACTAATGGTGGTGGCTAAAGAGAAACTGAAATTCTGTTACACGAGGGTTTATAGTGTTGTGTGTATTCTATCTTTTTTATCTAGCTGTGGCAATGGCAAGTTAATCAGGAGTGTGCCAAATGACAAGGAATGTTGTAATGATTTTGGGAGTTGCTATATAACCTTTGAACCCATTTCACGCTGCAGGCCTACAGTAAAGTTGCTACTACAAAAACTTATCTTAGATGTATTTTCTGAATTTAAAATTGCTGTTGCATTCAACCAACATGTCTGGAATTAGATCATATTCCTTGCCATTGCTGTAGCTGAATGATCAGAGGCAGTGGCCTGCTGACTACATGACTCACGCATGGGGCAGCATAACTTCTTGATCAAGTCCTTCTGACAGTGAAAAATAACTCACATAACAGAGTTGCAAGTAGGTAGCAACAGATGCCTCAGACAAGGTTAGGCCTGCTAGCCTTACAGACATGACCCTAACACACTGTATAAAGGCCTAAATTATTACTGTAAACAAATTATAATGAGAAAATAACTGCCGTACTTCCTGTAGTCTTTGGAATCCCTCAAGTTTTGGGAGCTGCAATGCTGAGCAAGCGGTTCAGCAGCTGTGCACTTTCCATGCCAGCAGCGATTAGCAGACCTGAACTGCCAGCTGTTCATAAATGATCTCCTCCAGGTTTTTCTGTGCTTTCACTCTCTTTGTCTTACCCAGATACAATATCCCCAAAGCGTATTTTGGTGTTGTACTTAGCCCTGGAATCCCTTCATTTAGTCGTGTTAAGTGTTGGTTGGCTGCTTTGTAGGTTATGAGCAGAAAACATGTTTGGTTTGGGTGACGTGAAATAATACTCCAGATAAAGTTTAGTACCAGAGATTTTTAGCTGTTCCTAGCTTCTGCAAAGCTTTCAACATCTTAACGGTTACCTTTCTAAAAGTTTCCTTTTGAAGAGAGACTTTTGTACCTCTCCGTACATTACTTAGTCACAGGGCTTTCTTACTGCCCTCGTATCACCATTAGAAATTAGAGAGTTTCAGACTTCTACTGTATGAGTGACACAATCCAGTGCAGGGTCAAAGAGCCCCAAGTTTTAATTTTTTATTTTTTTTACTCCTTATTTCATGGTCAGGAGAAAATCTGTCGATTTTTCTACTTTATTCTTCAGCATTCTGTCAACTTCTAGCATTATTCCTTTCACAGATACAAGGCCTTGTGGGCCTATCTCTGCTGGACATGTGCGCACCAAAAGGCCTCTCTCATTTGCTACAATGACTTCACACTGTTTATTTTCATGTGCGTGTTAGCCACGTGATAAGCTTTCCCAGTAGGCAAAGACAGGAATGCTCTACCAGATACTTGGGCATCACCTTCAGCTGCTCCGGAAACAGGCCAGTTACAGTAGCTACCAAGTGGCTGGCTGGAGCAGCCAGCTTAACACGGTCTTGCCAAATAATAAACACAGTAGCTACGCTGGATGCCAAGTCCAGAGCAGTATTTCAATTTGAAGAGTACAGCTGTAACTTCTCACTTCTGCTGAGAGGAACAGTACTGCTACTTAGTTGCCTACAGTGAAGTCTTTACTAATGCATTTTCTTATTTTGCCCTCCAGTTTCTTGAGTTCATGTGGGCTGATGTACTGCTGCTGCTGTTTGCAGCGCTGTCGGCCCTACTGTTAGTTGAGTAAAGAGGAAAAGGGAAGGTTCTGTTCTTCTCTCCTTGTATATATGCTTGCACAGGTTGGAATGAGAGGACACAATATAATTTGTGTGGACATGCATGTGGTATATCATTACTCCTAAAACAAGATTTCTGCTGACTAACATCTAGAAGAACTACAAATATATTCTCTTAATTTTACATTACTCATTAATAACTGATTTTTATAGCACTGCAACATAACAGCCTTTGTGTCAAAACAGCTTGGGCAAAAAGACCAAATCTGAATGATTGAAAATCCTTATTTCTGCCATACGGGTTTTTCCCCTCAGGTTCCTTTGCAACAGCTTCCTGCCTGATCTGTAAATACAAAGTTGATTGTGAAGTTGTTCGAGGAGATATTTTCAATCAGGTAAAAAATTTACTTTAACTCACTGCAGCTTTCTACTAAGTCATTCTCTCTCTCAAAAATCAAGAAAAAAAACCCCACCCCAAAACATAATACTTGGATTGCTCAAAAGATCTGCTTTTAAAAGGCTACATATCTTTGCATGTATTTCATAAAGTGTCTATCTGTGTTTTAGCATTTCCTCTAGTATTTAAAAGTATACTCAAACAGTATACTGCAAAAATTAGGTGATGGGGAAAAAGCAGAACAAAACCATGAGTCCCTTTTTAATGGCACCTCCAATAAAAGCAGAGGTTAAAATGGTAAGTGCAAAGTTGGATTTCTACCTGTTTTATGTTAACCTGAGCTTACAGTCACACTGAGAAAGAATTCTTAGCTATTTATAACATTGGTTGCTCTTTGACCATTTACCTACGTTAAAAATATGTTTAAACAGTAGATGGTGAATGGAGAAATTGCTAATTACAGAGCAGCCTCTGAACAAGGAAGAGGATCAAATGAGATGTGGAACGTTGCTTTGCAGGACTTCTGAACTATTCCATATTCCAAACTCCCCACATCGGGGTGTGAAGTGCTCCAGGGCCAAGGCAGGAGTTAGTTCGGCTCTGTCAGACCAGATGAACCTTTGGCTTGGCGAGACCCGCTTTGCTCTCCTTCCTCTTCTTCTGAAGGAACAGAGATGATGAAGCTTTGATCAAAAAGATCTTGTTTATACACATGGAAGGGGACTCTTTTTCTGCAGGCTTACGCTTTTTTGATAAATGCTTAGAGTCTGCAGTTGCAACTTTAGATGAGAAACATGGAAGGGATGTAAATCTTTCAGGTATTACATTTGAAATAGAATTTGATGAAAGCCTTTCAGAAGAGATGCTTGAGCTAAAGCTTTAAGAAATGTGAATCTCATAAGCCTGAAGCTTTGTAACACTGAAATATTGAATGTGAAATCTGTTTTCCTTTGCTACTAAGAATATTATTTCTGAGAACTTCTTATCTTACGGATGTTTGCTGCTCCTTTACCTTCAAAGCCAGCTGGTTGGAGTTTAGGTTTTCTTCCATCTAAACAACCTTCCTAAGCATATTGTAATTTTATGTTTTGATTGTTAGTGGTCCGGTCTCCTTTTCCTAACAACACTTTAATCGTTGTATGTTCATATGCTGAACCAAACTTGTGCCCCGATGGCCCATCCCTGCTGGTGGTCAGTAATGAAAGCGTGGAAGCGGAGTGGAGAGAAGCCTGTAGCAATACTTCTGCATAATGAGAACAAAGAGGGACTGAAGGAGCTTCTTACACTCCATCTCTCAGCCCTAATCTTAGAGTACTGTTGCCAGGTGTATCTTTCCAGGGCAGACCTTAGCTTTAATAGTCAATTATTTTCATAATGCAAAATAAGTATGGTTATTGCCAAATATAATTTCACACAACAAGGAACAGAGCTATTGAAAGAAAACATATCCTTCCTCCTTTGTCCCTGAAAAAAATAATTGTTCTATTTGCCATCATTATCTTTATTCCGTAGCCTGCATTTCCCAAACCAGTGCTATGCGGTTTTTCTGTTGCCTCTCTAAAATAAGCATTTGGCTCCTTAGATATCAAAAGAAACCTTTTCTGTACTTAAGAAACAAAGCACTGTACATTCCAAAACAGCTTTATTCTCTAACAAGTCCTCCTTCACAAAAATGGTTTTGGCCCTGGGTCCTAATAGAAAATCCAGTTTCTAGTCTCTGCTGTCCTGCACTACTTGAAAGTTCAGTTATACACAGCCCCAGGTCCTTGGTTTTCCCTACAAAGACTACCATTCCTTTGCTGTGGTCCATCCCCTGATGGTCATGAGTGCTTCACCAGGAAGTGAGTCTAGCTAGCATCTTTCTGCCAGGATTTCCTTTCAACATATTATAGACTGAGAATTGTTTGAGATCATCTGTTCAGAAAACTACCAATTTCTTGCTGCTGCTCTTCATTCTTTTGCCACTTCCAAGATAATGTGTTAGTTCCCTGTAGCATGATTCTTTCTCTTGGTTGCTGTACACAACCATCCTTCTCAGTGAGAAGCAGCAGCAGTTACACATGGAACTTGTGAACAGAACAACTGTCAGTCACTTCCAAAAACATCACTTTTACTTTGCTTTTGACTATTTTAGGCAGCTTCAAGAGATAGTGAAAGGGTCTCAGATTTAGGACAGAAAGGCCCAAGAAATGGAAAACATGCACCAGTTCTTGAATATTCTTAAGAGAACATAATCTTTACTAATCTTGTTTTTGATATACAGATAACATCAATAGTCAATGAGAAATTCCATTTCTCTTTCACTGGACAAACACATCAGCAGAGGTGGTGGGGTTCTGGGGGAGCACTGCTTCGGAAGGAAAGGAGGACCCTAGGCAATTGAGTGGCCAGTTACCTAGCTTTAACTTCTTGGTATCAATTTCAGCTCTTGGAATAGATCTTCCCCCTTACTGATGACCTTTGAGGATTAGCAGAGAAGCTGGTGAGTAGTGTAGTGTTGAAACACATTTGTGGGCCCATTACAGTGTCTCTCCTGATTTGGATAGGGACATCAGTTGCTCTACAGAAATTCACTAAGTCACAAGTCATTGGACTTCCTGTGAGAAATGATGGAAACGGAGTTAATATTACTTGGTCTCTCTAAATCAAAAATTAGAAGTCTTCATTTCATCTTCCTCCTAACACAGAGCAAATTATTTTCCCTCCCTAAGCTTCCAACTGAAAGTGCAAAGACATCACTAACATCAACAGAAGAGACAGCAGGGTAAAAAGCTTCAGAAAAGTTGAAGCTGTTTGTGTGTTACGAGCTCTCTTTCTAATACGTGCAGATCTGAGGAAAAAGTTCAAGATTCATTCTACCTGTCTGCTCCTTTTTGGGGAATTCTTTAGTTGGTTTCTCTTTAGCATGGGGTTACTCGATGCTCTTTAGAATTGGGTGCATGGTGAAGGTTTCCCCCATACCAATTCCTAGTTCTTGTGCCATATTGCTTCTTACGCATCCTTCCCACAAGGTTTTCTTCAAAGAAGGATCAGATTCTTTGTTTGAAGACTTAAATTTTTGGCAGAGGTCCTTTGACACTAGAGGAAGGTCTTGTGATGTTTTCTCATATGGAAAGCATTCTTTTGTCCTACTGCAGACATCCACCAACCGGTTCTTTGATTTTAACTTTCTAAGTTCTGTATTATTTTTTCTGCATATATTCTGTGTACAAGAGGGAGTTGTTATGCATTTAAATGTCAGTTTTCATATATTTTTCTATTACAATAGGTAGGATACATCTCTTTACACCTTTACATAGCACTAATTTGCTTGTGATGACTGCTATGGGATTGCAGCTACATTTAGCTCCCTAGATGTAATCTGGGGTATCATATTTTAACACTACAGCTGAGAAGACCTGAACTATTTGAGAGAAAAATTGATCAGCAGTAATTGAAGTATTGTCCGTACATATATCGCTCACCTTCTTGCTTTTTTTTCTATCTGAAAGTCTTAAGATAGGAAAGAGTTGAAAGAGCTCCCAAAGATCAAAAAATCCTCTGGTTTCAGGAGGAAAGGGAGCCTACTGCTCCACAAACATAATTCTTGTCCACTTTTTTCAGTGAACAAGGATTCTGCTCTGTTTTTGGAGGAATTGGAAAAGTTTAAAATGGAGACCAAACAAAAGGTGTTTCCTATGTTCCTGTCCTGTATGCTTTTTGCTAGCCACCTGCTACAGTGCTGTGTTGCTACATATGTGTAACACACATACCCTCATGGAGAGGAGGAGAAATTAGAGAAGTAAAGCCTACAATATACTCTTTGATTAGGAAGGGGTTTATATCAGATCCTGTAATGGAAACTGACAGCAAAATCTAAGTTTTTGCTCCAATTAAAGCAAGAAAAAAATATTCCTATCAAACAGGAGGTAATTACTCATTGGTGCTGAGCATGACTTCTGGACTTTGGCTTAGTTGTCAGATAAGAACCATGGCATAGATCTGCATGGTTTCTCCCTTTTGACCTCAGATGACTCCCTCTTTACTCCTGCTGTAGTATTACTTGTGTGTGCAGTTTCTGCAGGGTAGAGTAAGAAATGTACTTGTCTGTATATGAACAGAGAAACAAAATGAGGAAATATCACTGAAACTTCTTTGTCTTGCCTAAATCAGTCCCTGTGAATTGCCAACATCTGAGGTTTTCAAGGGTGTAGCCTTACACTCTAGTAATAGAATGTGTTCTAATGCAGGTTGTACCTAGGTGTCCCAGATGTCCACCTGATGAACCACTTGCTATCATGAAGCCAGATATAGTGTTCTTTGGAGAGAACTTACCTGAGCAGTTCCATCGCGCCATGAAGTACGACAAAAATGAAGTTGATCTCCTTATTGTCATTGGGTCTTCACTGAAAGTAAGACCAGTAGCATTGATTCCAAGTAAGTGGCTATCCCTGGTATTATTTTCTTCCAAAAACTTGGATCAAAAGTGAAATTCTGAGTTAAGAGCTCCAAGAAATGCTTTTGACTGGATTCAGTGAAGAACTAGATTAAGCATCTAGTTTTCTAAGATGAAAACTGATTGCATATGTGAAGCCAAAATGCAAAATAGAGAATGTAACAAATTCTAAGTGCTTTTTCTGCACTCCAGGCAGATCCCAAGGCAATGAAATAGTAACATGAAAAACTACTCTCCTAAGCGTTGCGTGACTTTGTTCTGAGATTCAGTTAATTTCTCTCCCTGCTTGCAATATGCTTTCAGAGTTACTTGGAAGATTTAGAAAGGAATCATCTTTAAAAACATAAACGTGGAACCAAGTACATCAGGTGTCTGAGTTATAGCTTGTTTTTAAGTCAGTCCTTAATACTATACGATACACAGTCGGCACTAATATGTGCGTCACCGTTTGGATCCTTAGCTTTTAAAAGTGATATGGAAAAACATCTCTGCTAATATACATTACAGAAAAATGCCCTTCAGGAGGGCTGAGCAAATACCATGACAGGTGATTTATTTGCCTACTGAGTGCAAGACTTACTGGTACCAAGGACATTCTTTTCACATGTAAGCCTGAGAAGGACACGTGCTTAGCATCTACTGTTAACCTGGAATTCTACCGCATCCGTGGTCTTTGACATAACATCCTTGTCGCTGTACCAGAGGCAGAGCCTAGTGTTCAGGCTGGTGGGAGATGCATAAGGATTGGAAATTCAAGATCTGCTACGCAAACCATTGCTCCTTCTGTGTCCTAGAACTGGATTTCATTTGCTGGTTTATCCGAGGAATCAATGCTACGTTACCAGCTGTTGGGTTTTGGAAGCCTAAACATCAAAAATGGGTTGAGCAATCCTGTACAGTGTAGACTGTACCTGGAAATATTTTGACCTAATTAGTGGGATGTCATTTACCAGCAGTATGTTCTTCATGTGCACTTAAGGACATAAAATGAATGCACAAAATCAACACAACTCTTGTAAGAGATTACAGTACCAATTTCAATACTCTTTTAAACAGCTGACAAAACGTTGATGTAGTCAGTATTTCTATGCATGTGCTTCTCAGCAATGGAGCACAGGAACACTTTTTACTGTAAAAAAATGGGGGAAAAAAATCTAGCTAGGCTACAGTAGGCATGGCACCTCAAACTGCTGCTGTTAAATTTGAGGTTTCCTTGTCTTCTTCCTGATCTGTTTTGGTCTTGTTGCAAGTGAATGTATGAAGAGGAGCCTGAGGAATCAAACTTTCCAGGTAGATCGCTGCTGAAAGTGAAATTGTAGTGACTACCTTTAAATTCTCTTTTCTATGTATAGGTTCCATCCCCCATGAAGTGCCTCAGATCTTAATTAATAGGGAACCTTTGCCTCATCTACACTTTGATGTGGAGCTTCTTGGAGACTGTGATGTTATTATTAATGAATTATGTCAAAGGCTAGGTAGCGAATATACAAAACTTTGCTACAACTCCGTAAAACTTTCAGAAATAACTGAAAAGCCTCCACGATCACACAAGGAGCTTGAAATGCACTCATCTGAGCTACCGCCTACCCCTTTAAACATTTCAGAAGGCTCTAGTTCACCAGAAAGAATGACTCCACCGGATACTTTGGTGGTGTCTTCAGAACACCCAGCTGAACATAGGGTAGGAAACTGTGATCCTGCCTCAGAAACAAAAGGGACCTGCACAGAGGAAAAGCTTCAGGACACACAGACATCGTCAGAAACCCCTGAAAATGCTACTAGTGAATTAATGAACACTGAAACAATGAAGGAAAATGGATCTAACAACAGTGAAAATAAAGAAAGAAATGAAATATTGAAGAAATGCTGGGTAAACAGATCTGCAAAAGAACAGATTAGCAAAAGGCTGGATGGTAAGTGTTAACTGCTTTCAGTATTTTGGGTTTTTTTTGGCCAAGATGTTTGTTCTAGACTTAAAGCAATGAATAAGAGGGAATCGGTGGGTTTTGGTGGTTGTTTTTGTTCAGACAAGTGTCTTCATAGCTCATCATTGTATTGTTTATTTCTTTTGGAGATGCCAATAGGAAACCTTTTTGTAATTCATAATAGGTTTTATAATCAGTGATTACACACTCCCTAAAAAGATCAAAGTTTAGGAGGTGGAAGGTAAGTATCAAAAAATAAATCAGTTTCCAACATTTTCAAATGCATTTTCAGAAAAATTAGTTTGATCCTCAGGTGTTAAGGATCTGGTTACACTAGATCCTAATTTGGTATGGCAATAGAACTGGATGATGAAGTCATGATAGCAGCTGAAAAGCAAATCTCACCGCTGGGGCCAGGCCTGGTTTGAAGGAAGCTCTAGACTTTCCAAGGAAGCCTTCCAGTATGCAGTCCCTTAGCTGATGTAACGAGTTATCACACTATAAAATAAATCAGTGTGGATGAAGAACCAGGTATGAAAATGCAACTTTCCAAAGCAAAGGCTGTTTTTAAACTTTGTCAAGTACTGTGAACATGTATACCAATGAAAAAGCTGCTGAACATTAAAGTTTAAACGCTCTTTTGCATCCAAGGGAGGTGGGAGGAGGAATGCTGAGCTTTCCAGTGAAAGCATGTGTATTTGTAATGTGCTTGTAGTAAATACACATGCACTGAAATAAACAGGTTTCTAATGTAATCTGTCAGTTAAAGTTTCACTGTTGAAAATACATATATGCAGGTAGGCACCTTCCAACCAGAAGTCTGCAAGATCTTGTGTGAATAATTTATTTTAGCCTTTTACTGACTTTTAAAATTCTGTTTCAGGTACTCAGTATCTGTTTTTACCACCAAATCGCTATATTTTCCACGGTGCTGAGGTATACTCAGATTCTGAAGATGATATCATATCTTCTAGCTCTTGTGGGAGCAGTAGTGAAAGTGGTTCATGCCATAGCCAGAGCTTAGAAGTGGAGGATGAGAGCGAGATTGAGGAGTTTTACAATGGCATAGAGGATGAGGATGCTCCTGAAAGGGAAGAGGAACCTGGATTTGGGGAAGATGGAGCTGAACAAGATGAATCAGCAGCTGATGAATCAGCTTATACAAATGAAGCTGCAGGGACTGATCATCCAAGCAACAATTTGTAAAGTGATCACTGACTGGTTACAGGAACTTTCCACCAGCATTAGGAGCTTTGGCATGTCAGAATGAATGTTTATGTCTGAATTGAGAGCAACAAAACCATAAGGATGTAGTGTTTATAAACAACTAAAACAGATTTTCATGCTTAGTTTTTTACCTTTTTCAATAAAATTCTATTACTGCACACTCAACACTAACTCATCTTTTTTTTTAAGGTACTAGGAATATCTAAACAATTGTCACTACGTTCACTTTTAAGTTCATCTGTCTGATCAGGCATCCATGTATATAATGCATATTTTTGCTTAATGAATTTCAGCTTATATTATTTTTAAACAGTTTTGAAAAAGCCATTGGAATGTTAAACTAATATAAAGGGAACAGCTAATTTAGACCAAAGAATGGTATTTTCACACCTCTTGCTTTGTAACAGTTTGGCTTATTTAAAACCTTCCTAGGCTTCTGCTGAACCTTTCATTCTTGCCGAGTCTGTCATTAAACACTGGCATTTTCTAAGACCTACTGTGGCAGCTAATTTTTTGCTTTAACAGTTACTTTGTATGTTTGAGACATACTTAAATGTGAGTAGATAGTTAAATGGAAACAAGACAGCAAGCACTTGAGAAATCCTGGTTTTTAGACTGATCAAGACGTGCTGTGAAAATGCTTAGGTTACAGAGTTTAATGCTTCCTCTGGACATGAAGCGATGTTGCCGTTGGCTCCTTAGCAATTATAACACTGGCATTTTAAACAACGCGGATCCACCACTGCAGAAGTTTTTCATGTCGTATATGAAAGTCGAATATAACACAGCTTGCATTAAAAATAGCATTTGATAAATTGCCAAGGCTCTAATGTGGAAGCCAGGCTGAGTTCAGAATGATGTTTCTACCAGCATGTGAGAATGCGCGAAAAAATAAGCTCTTCCTTTATACTTACTGATGCAACAAACCCAGGAGAAACGAAGTCAAGTATCGAGAGCCTCTGCTTTCCCTGCTGAGTGGATAAAACGCAGATTAATAACCTGACCTGGAAGCACACTGGTTTGAGGTCACGTCTCGGGTGGGACAATTTTCCACCTGCTAGCTCTGCCTTGCATATTAAAAGCAAAGCAGCTACTCAATTTATTACATTGTATATTCACGTGCTAGGCTGCCTTAAAACTGGATGTTGCAAATTTTCAAGTGTGGATTGTTTCCAAGCCTTTAGAACTATTTTGTAAAATTGCACAGGGCAGTAGTAAGTGAAACAGCATTTTTCTATAAACCACTTTTTCAACATTGGCCCAATGAATTCTACAATGTAGATTATTCATATACTTTGCTTTAATATTTATTACATTTTGGAAGATGTATAGTAGCTGTTCTTTGAACATAAATCAGTTAATAAATATTTAAGAACAGTTTCCTGTATTCATCAGAAAATGTTGGCATGTTGTCTCATTGTCCAAATTTAATACAGCTCTTATTTGGCTACACTAAAGAATGCAGTATGTTTAGTTTTCACTTGCATGTCACAATGTATTAGTTTGTGCTATAGGAGATATTTTAAATTTAAATACTTTGGTTTAAATTATTTTTACAGTGAGGATTGTTTTCTGCTCTTTTATATTGTATATAGTGTCTTTTATGTAATCTACTGGCATATGTTTTGTAGAAGACTGTTTAAAATGACTGGCTATCTTCCTGCAACTTTTGAAATACAAAACCAGTGTTTTATACTCGTACACTCTGTTCTAAAGTCTATTAAAATTGTCATTTGATTTCTGGTTTCTGTTACTTTCTAGTTAGATCTTAAAAACTTTACAAAAGATGCCAGCTGAAGTCAAGGTAGACCCTAGCTAATGTAAGGCATTATATAGTAAATTGCTTTTTTCCATCTGCCCCCTCAGGAAAAAAAAAAGCCCAAATGAAGCTATTCTGCACTGTCTTTGGTGAAGCGACCTCCTAAACAACAATGCAACTTTATCCTTCAGAAAACTACTTTCCGCCTTTCAAACCCTACGTTAACTTCAGATGTATTTGCTGCACACGAGCGTTCATTTCTGCCGGTGTTGCAGCACCTTGCAGCTCTGCCGCCCTTTCCCTACCCAGCCCGAAGCTCCTTTCACGTTTGGCCCTTGCTGCTTCCACCCCAGCCCTGAAAAGCCACGTCCAGGAGAAGCTCCCTGTAAGGAACCTGCAGCACCCAAGAGTTCAGGGCATATTTTGGCATCACATACACAAATATTTTGCTTATGTGTTGCCTTCCCACAGGCAACGCCTCCAGGAGCAGGCCCGTGCTTCCCTCGGGGTGGTGGGCTCACCTGCCCGGCACAGCTGCACAGCCCTGGGTGGGTCAGTCCTTGGTTCGCCCATGGCTTCCCCGGGGGCTGCACCTGTACTGACCGCCCCACCGCAAAGATCCCCTCCTGTTTGCCTCCAAGGGCCAGGGCCCAGTTTAACTGGTTTTCCACTATGTAACAGCTTACTGTTTCGATGATTCCGCTGTACTTCTGAACCACCATCCCTCAAATACAAATTACATCTGTATCGTGCAAAAAAATTTGTTTATAAAACTCACAGACTTAAGACATGAAATAAATTATTAAAAACACTAGGAACTTTTTATATAGATAATGTTTCCCTATCAATTGCTTATTACTTTGAAAGGACTTAAAAACGTTTTTGGTCTAGAATAAAACAGCTGCACCTTTTCCTACACCTAGATGAAGAAGTCTGCTTTTTGTTCTTTCTTGTATCTTTGCCAGCGTTATCTGAACAGAAGAGGAACCCCAAACTACAATGTGTCACCTTATTCCTCCATTTCACACATCCTTCCTTTCCTTGTAGTGAAGATGTCGCCTTGAAATACTGTTTAAAACAATCACAAGACAAATGATGGGGATGAGGAAACATTTGCTATCACAGCTCCTTGTTATCCCTAAGTATTCAGCATCTTACATGAAATTCATTTGGAAGCATGAAACACGTGTTCAGTTCCATCTGTAATTTGTACAATCTCAGAAAGGGAGATTACTTATTTTTCTCATAATTTGCATTACTACCTTATGAAAGCAACCTAAACCTCTTAGTCTTTACATTAAATAGATGCACCAAAAAAAGGAAAGAACCACCATATTTGTTTAATATGATGGTGCCATTCCCCAGCCCCTGTTGAGCCTGTTTTGATGCATTAGATACAGTAATGACCTCGCAAAAGTATTTCAGGTGATGTAAAAGAAGTCCGTGTTTAAAACCCTTGTAACAGTTTTTTCTTAACAGCCATGTATTCTCTGTGGGTCTATCCTGAATCCAGAACATTTTTAATTAGTGTTTTTGATTATGGAAAATACACAATGTTTTTAAATGCACAACAGCAAAGTGTTGAACAATATCAAACTGGGAAGGGCTCTAAGAGTACAAAATTCAAATGAAACCGGCATTCAGAAGCAAGCTGAAAAACTGAAAAAAGTTTGAGAAAAAGGAAGACGCAGCTCAGTACCTCAAGTTCAGTATCTATGCATAAACACCAAACCAGAATGGTCAAATCTAAAGGCAGTTGCAATTATTTGCATAATATACTTATTTACAGAGTGACTGGAGTATAAAATCCATCTCAAAATGCAGAATTTCAGGCTAAAACAGCTGGCCACGTCTATGTAACAATGGGTTCTAAAACTACTGCTAATCGAGAAAAGTCATGGAGTCATAACAGTACCCTTAGCATAGCCACCTTTTGCTCAGCAGCTTTGAGAAGACACACAGGCTGCTAGGACTTAGTAGGAAAAGTAATAATAATATTAATAACGGTGCGTGAAGGGAAAAGAGTTGCTATTTACCCTCCCAACATGAGGCCCAAGGACCCCTGAGGTGCAGATGCAGAAAAGCAGAGGCACTGAAGTAAACCATCGCACACAAGCTGTGGAGCTCACTGCTGTAGGACGCTGTGGCAGCTCAAAGAGGCCTCAAAAAGGAACTGTGCAGATTCACGTGGGACAGGACTACCGAAGCGCCTTGAGGATGACTCCAAAGAAAAAGAGTATTTTCCTCTCCCTACGCTCTCCTATAAGCACCTGGACGAGGTATAGGTGAGACAGTTCGTACCTCAGATTAACCCCAGTACAGCAGTTCTCAGGTGAAATACAGCAACAGTGCTTCCAAGAGCTGTGCTACAACTATTTATACTGGACCTTTTAAACCACAGACCAAGCATACACTTGTAAGGCACACCCTAAGAAAGCATATATTCATCCTACCTTGGAGATGGTGGAAGCAGATACATAACCACAGGTCTCTAAAGGACTGAGTTTCCTACCAGACACAAGCCCGAGTGCTCTGTGACTACGGGACTGTTGCGTTGACTCTGACAGGGCAAGAGATACTCTGCTGTCCCCGCAAACCCCACTTCCCCACTGCCCAGCCCCTTCACCAGCGTCACCCGTGAAGGAGCCGGTAACAAAGCAACTACGTGCAAACTACAAATTAAGTTACAGACTTTAGATATTCCTAGTAAATGAATACATTTTTGAAAACCACGCAGAAAGGATAGGTCAGTTTTAAGATGGGACACTGCAACACAAGCTGACCTGGCCACAGGTGAGCTGCAGCTGCCGGCAGCCCAGCTCAGCTCCCTCCCTGCTGCTCGGGGCTCTGGTAGCACCATACACAGCAGCCCTCAGAAGCACCGACGCCAACTCGGCTGCTTCTTGCTCCGCAGCTGTTCTACAGAAGCCGCTACGCATCCCCTCACTGGGCTCCACACAGCAACTAGCCCAGAAACACTGTACACTAAAGAGGTGCAAGCACAACCCTCAGTCCTCACAGTGAGGTAGCACTGCATTCTTCCCCAATCTTAAAAACTTATCTAGGCACCAGCAGAAAGGAGGCCACAGAAATCTCAAACACCCTACAGGGCACGGGGCTCTGCCGACCTCTGCATTAACAGGCCCTGCTGCAGAGCTGCAGCCACAACACGGCCAGCGTGTGGGCAGCAGAGAATTTTTCTGAACTGCTGCAGGTCTGTTCCAACTATGCCCTCATCTAAAGATGCTGTTGATCTCCCTTATCTCCCCAGTTACCCTCTCCCACTGTTTATCGGCAATTTAATCTTTGCACCTTGCCAGCAGACAGCCTCAGATCTGTTGTATGTAGCTCCCAGAGCACCCAAGCACTGCTGCTAGCAGGTGCACCCACGTAGCCCCTGTGCAGAATTAAGCCACAAATAACTAAATTAGTTTCACCTTTAAAATTATTCAAAGACCTGGAAAATACAGTTTCTATAGGAAGCTGGTTTTTAGCTACAGTCTGCCAGCTCCGTTTCTTCTAACGGAAAAGCTGGAGTATTTGCTCAAAAAAACGGAAGGAAACTTAACTTTTGCACTCTACTCAAACTGAACTCTTCACGTAACATTTATCTTTCGTCTCCTCACTAAAATTCCTCATGTAATCAGGCATGTGGGGGGAAGCAGGGAATACCTGCAGACATTCACAGCGCCCCAGGCACTGCACAGAGGGTAGGATTCATGTGCTCTCGGCATGACCCATTGATAAGGCCAGCCCGGAGCTTTGGTGAGATAAAGATCCCCATTAGCATCATACACACTAACTATGCTGAACATACTAGCTCTGTAGTTCGTATGTGGAACAAGATTCATAAATCTCATGCTCCTTTCTAATAATCTAAGACTGAAGCATGTGCCTTCGGCTGGATAAAAAAAAATAATGCTGACCTACCCTAACCCGCACAAGTTCTTTGATTACACTCCTGGCATCAGCAACACATTATTTTGTTGTTTTGTAAGAGACTGATACAGCATGTTCAAACCCAAGGCATATGCAGGCAGTCAGTATACTGGTAATAAGCCACCAGCAAGTCCGTACATAGGATACTTTTGCAGTGTCCCAGCACGCCTATGGTATTGCCACAGTTGGTTTTAGGTGTGCTTTTTTCCCCCTAGTTATTTTGTGGTCAGAAGATAAAAGACATCTTTCTCATTCAACAGATGTGCAGAAAGGGGGAAGCAAGTCTTCCAGTGAGAAAGCTTTAGCGTACTCCACTTGCAGAAAGGAAGTCAGTGTACCAGGTAGCGCAGAGTTAAATAATCTGCATAGGCATGAGCAGGCTCCTTTCCTCAAGAAAAAAATTGAGGACACAGTCAAATGCTCAGGACCTATCAATCACGAAATACCCACCTGTAAGCAATAGGAACTATCACATATGAGGAGAAACAAGTATTTTGCTCTTCCTCTTCCCCCCCCCCACCCCCCAACAAAGTAAGACAGTTGTACACAGTACACACAAGTACATAGTTCTGGTTGCACAATGGAGAAAGTTAACACAGCCATTTTTGTGGTGCTCACTATATACCGCCTGTCATGCTGAAAACTGTGTTATTAAAACAAAGCTTTTATTCTGTATTTATCTCAACTGCAGAACCTCATGTGCCTTTATTTAAAGAGCTCTCTTTTAGTGGTTTGTATTTGATTACATTAAACTTCATTTATTCCTGATAAATCAAGTTTATTGCAGCAGGGAGCAGTGCAATTAATTAAAATCCTTTTTAAAGTGGCATATAAACCTTCTTGAACAGAATACTGCAGCTTGATGCTCTACTTTAATATCAGCCTTATTAGTAGTAACTCCCATAAAGCACCAAAGGAGACAAGTCATTATGCTTAAGCAGGGCTCACAGATTTAGCAGTTCTATACTGGTGCAGGGCAACAGCATTCTTAATTTTCCCTGGAAAATGAGGGACAGACTGCTGTGGTACAGGTAGTTGAAACAGCCTGTGTGGTTCTGCCATGCAAATTCAATCTTTAGTCCTGTACTACAGGTACAATAAATCCAGTATATGACTGCACTGCTAAGGCAACTAGAAGTCCTCCTTTAGTAATCACGATGGAGAAAGGTTTGATATGCAACTAGCATTCTCCAGTGATAATTCTGAATCCTTATCAAAATGCCAAGCTAATTATCAAACACTTTCTTTAAAGAGATTTTTAATTATTGTACAATGCTTCCACTGCAGTCCAGACTACTATTATCCCCCAGTTGCTTGCATTATCCTTTTAAGTGATACACAAGCTTTCCTGATTAACTGGAGATTTGCCAAGGAGCAAGGCCCTAGGCTTTCTTCATTAACACCATGGCTATTTTAGCTAAGCACAGAATGGAAGGGATTCCTCCCCCCCACCGCCCCTTTCCTCTCATGATGCACAGCATCAAATATTTTATGCGAAATTATACTTGATCCAAGAAAGAGACAGCGCTTCCCGCTGCGCACCCTCTTCCAGCCAGAGGAAACACTGAAGTGTGCAACTTCTGCATAGACCCTTCACAGGGCTGTTGCGACTGTTAGCAGAACTAATGGCAACCTAAGTATTGCAGAAAGTATTAAGCTGCTTGACAGAAATAATATAATGACTAGCAATTGTTCTAGAACTACACAAAAGTCTAATTTTACCTTGTTATGTAGAGAATGTTTTGCAACAGGGCACCTGTCTCACTGCACAGACTGAGCTAACACCTGCAAGATAAATCAGGAGCATTTAGCAAATGTGATCGTGCTCTGTAAGACCCAGCTCCACTTCTTGCAGAGGTGGATAAAACCAAGGCCAAAACTGCAGAAAGAAGTCTCAGGTGAATGCTGTCCTGAGGAAAGTGACCCTAGCGCTCCTCTGCCAGTGGGTTTTTAACGCGACATTTAACCAACCATTCGACACACCCCACCCCCTCAACGCCTACCAATGGCCACTCATGTTCCAAGAGAGTAAGAAACATGTCTTGGTGATGCTGGAGAAACTTTTGCGGCAACATGAAGTAATTGCCACAGAAGTTTTAGTCAACAATAACTGCACTTCAAAGATATAGGACACCTAAGTTCTCTAGCACATCCTAAATTGGGCACCAAAACTGGCAAGTGTTCAGTAACTATGGCTTGGATGTTGTCTCAGACCCCCTCATCTACAGAAGGTGGCTATTACTCATCTTTCAGATTAATATTGATGAAAAAATCCAATACAGCAAAAGTCAGAGCAAGTGCCATAGGGAAATTAAATACATATATATAGTGCTGGGTTTAGATGATATGCACTAAATTAGACTTGGACCTGCACAGCTCAACACAAAAAAAAAACTATTATTCGGTGAACACCAGCAACTGTGTACACTGAATAAAGCAAGAGTCCCATAGAGAAAAACCGGCACTTGATCATGTAATAATACACAAGGAAAAAAGGAAGAAGGCAGCTTTACATTAGCCACTTCCTAATTTTTGAATATTTGCCTTTGCAATCTTGGTGTTTCATAAAACACTTTTTAAATTCATATTACCTGGTGAAATGAAGGCATATTATTTATTTTTTCTTTCTTCTTTTCTCCTTTTCTTTCTTCCATGTATAAGATTAAGCTGCTTTAGTATTTGTTGGTTTGTCATTTTTCACAAGAGGGAGAATTTCCCAGCCAGGTAACAAATGTTGGAAAAGATGGAATACGGACTGCATACAAAGAAATTACCAGAGGTTACACTGCATGAGAAAGCTGTAAAAACACAGTGTTAAGGAAAAAAGAATGATTTCAACTGTATTGATTGCTTTGTATTATATCCACATCTACCGCCAGCACAGAAACTGCATGTTATACACTTTATTAAAATGAATGAATTTCCCTGCTTTTCAAGTCAGATCTTAGCATCCTAGCTGTACCCTCAATTTAATGCATGCAAAAGTTGCCCTCCAGCTGAAGAAATATGCATGATGCAAGCATCCATACACATCAACCAACAAAGGTTTTCATTCAAGTCTTTTATTGTAGCTTGAGTTTTTTCACTGCATTTAAAAATCTAAAAAAAATAAATATTTGTTTCACAGCTGCAAGTCACATATGCATTAACACCACAAAATCTGGAATTTAACCAGAGAAGGAAAGTCAAATCCGAAAGTGTCCAGCCAAGCACAATCGTCTCAGGGCAATTATACTAAAAATAAAATCTTAAGAAAAGGGGAGAGGGTGTTAAAGAGTTATTTCAAATGCACTTATCTGGAAAAAAGTGAAAATTCTATTAGAAAACATAAACTACACTTTCAGCATTTAAAAATAAACGTTTAACCTCTTGACAGCAACAATTGTCTGGTGCATCTTTTCTTTTAAGCTGTATTCTTGACATATGGCTGCAGAGGTTTCAAATGATAAAGTAACCTCTTTTATAATTGTGTCCACTTAATTACAGACTCAGTCCTTAAAAATAAAACAGTGTATTAAGTCAGCTTGTCCATCCACATATTAAAAATGCCATTGTATGCAGTTTTGTATCGGCACTAAGTGACTGCTTCACGGATTGTACATTGTGAAGATGAATGTCTCTTCTACAATCACTTTCATTATTAAGGTTCTCAAAACAAACCAGAAAAATATATCTTCAGAAATCAGAGTAGTCACTTTTGTGTTAAAAGCCATAAAATAAGCTCATATTCAATTACAAGCAATAGAAACCATACTGCTATTTGAACACAATTATTTTTATCACAAAAAATTATTATTTACAAAATGAAAAGTTACCCAAGTGAATTTATCAGGGGAAAAGTTAAATGTTCTTACTAAGTAATTTGACAAACTTAAGCAAGTCTCTCATGCACTCACACGCCAAATCGTTTGCATAACATGAAATGTTAATTCATTTAGTGAAACTTGACTCCCATTCACAATACTCTTGTTTTTATTGTAAGATGGCAAAATCCACATGGTTCTGTACAAGAAGGTATGTGTTAAGACAGTTTCTCATTTTTGTAAATGTTTTTTGGCTCCCATGAATATCCGTACCACTGAACGTTTTTGCAAATAATCAGTTATATTATTAACTCCATCATTTAATCCACTGAATTTACCACCACAAGAAAGACATAAAAAATTAGTTTAATGATCCCACATTACACAGAACTCTCATTTCTGAAGTTATACTAAACTGAAACCTTCATAGTGATCTATAGCCTGGATCAACTTAGATTTTAGGGTTTCTTTATCTGTGTATTTTGGAAGATCAAGAAGATTAAAGCAAGTGTGAGCTACCGGAAGATAACCTTCTCCACCTCCTGTTGGCTGGATGACTAGTTTAAGACACTTCATTCCAAGAATTGGAATACGATCACTGCCTGTCAGAAACACTGCCAAGAAAGAACAAACAAACAAAGTCTTGAAAGTAGTTTAAGACTAACATTGTATCTGTCATATACGCAGTTCTAATCATTGTTTGCATTTTTTAATTATTCCAGCAGTGGTTAGCTTTTCACACTGAAGTTGTTCTGCTAAGTTTGAAAAACAGGGAGTAATGACTTAGGCCTCATCCCCTGCTTATGCATACAGACTCTTAACTCTAACAAGTGATATCTACAGCAAAACATTTCATTTTAGCATATAAAAACAAACAGTCCTCAAAACCAAACCTTGCAAAGCTTGCAAGCATCTTGTAACTACACAGAATAGGTTTGTTCAATAAGAAATTTATCTAAATTGGAAACTGATCTATGTTCTATTCTCAACAAAAGCTTGTTCACAGGAAGCTTCCATAACTTTGTTTTTTCCCCTGTATATTTCCAGTCATATCAGTACCGTGAGGTATTTACAATCAGTTGTAACTCCAAAATTCCATCTCTGTGCAATGAAAAAACTGGAGGATGGGAACCTTATGTCAAAACACAGAAATAAAATTCCTAATCATCAGATAAATGACACTAGCAGTTTAGGTTGTCAGGGGTTTTTTGATTTGTTTGTTTTTTGTTTTGTTTTTTTTTTTTAATTTATTTTTTTAACGCTGCTCTGGTCTACTGTGGTCTTGTAACTGCCCACCACCCAGAGTTATTCAGGACAACCCCAGCAAAATCAGAGAAACTCATAATCAATTTTTCCTCCTGTGATTTTTTTCTTCCAAATAAAGTTCTCTTACAGCAAGAGCCTGAAATCACAGTGATCCTGTTAGCAATTTCTGCAAAGCAGTTTCAAATACTTACGCAAAAACTGTTTTTTCTTCTCCAAAGACAACTCATGAAAAACCTCCCAGAATATTTTAATTGTAGGATGGTCTGCCCAGTATTCTCCTTTGTATTCTGTATTCTAAAATGAGCAGGAAATGAGGTTATTGTTCGCACCTGGAACTAGTAGGATAATCTGACATCAACGTCGAATGAATGCAGTTTGTGTAAAGGGACACTGCAAGTGACATATTACTGTTTTACTTGGTGAATTTTCTTCAGTTGTTCAGTCCAACCTCAACTCTATGGACAGATGCATGTACTCCAAAGCATTTTCAATCCCAATGAAATAGTGACAAAGTCTCACACTGAGTTCTGGCAATCCAGAATATTCACTCTTATTAACTGTCTGCATTTGGTTCACTTCCCCCTTTCTAACGTAATACATTGTATACAGCTGCCTTTTGTTTCTGCGGATTTTTCTTCCTCTCTCTTCTTGTAAGTCTGATTTCCTTCAGAAATTAGGTGGGAAAACTTTAAGCAGGAAATTAAACAATATTTTCGTGTCTTTATTCACTGAGATTTAAAAAAAAATTCCACACTCATGCAGTCAATCCAACCAAGGCTGGAAGTCACATTAATTAAAACAGAGCTCAAAAGCACACGTCAAAGTTTTGATTTTGCATCTTGAAACTAAAAATATATGAAACAAATAGCTAACTATGCTTCTTACCTTCTCCAGTTCTTTCCAATCGTAATTTGTGTTCCCAATCACCATTGCCTGCAACTCGCTGGGCTGGAAGAGCTGAAGAACTTTACCTCCACATACTTTGTCGAAGCCTGCATGGAATGCATTGAACAAGGAAGCCACAGATTTGTTGAAGATGTAATCCACATATGCATCTACAAAATCTTGCCTGTACAAAGAAGATAAAAAGGATTACGTTGAAAGAAAGAAAAAGCACACTGTCACCCTTTTATCAATAAAACTGTAGAAATTTCTGCATAGAACACAGCATAGAAAGTTCAAAAAAAAGGATCTTAATATTATATTCTCTGCTTCATATTACAACAATAGTGAAGATAACCTCAATGAAAATGGCACATTAAACGTATTTCCCCTCCACGCCCCCCAAGACAGAGTCCATAATGTGCAACAGCAAACCAGTAACATTTAGTGTTATTTATTGCAGACGCTATAAACGTTTCTTACCTGTAAGCATTGCAGTGAACTGGACTGAATGGCAACAAGCTTAAAGGCTTGAACTACATGCGGTGTCCGAAAACTGACTAGTCAAACTCATTGTCAAATTTTTTAATTAAAAAGATTACCATAGTTGCACTAAAAATGCAAATCAGCTTCAAAAGGACAGCTGAGTTGAGTCCTATGCAGTAGAAAGATCACTGCAAAGGAGCTAGGATACTGAAAAAACAGACGGCCTGTTATCTGTGGTTCAGTACAAGGAGTACTCATATCTTGCTGGAAACATCTTCTGCACCATTTAGGGTGAGATCTAAAATTCCTTGATGATACAGTATTTATGATTATGATTTTTTTTAATTACCATTTAAATCAATCCTGGTTAACACTGCTAGTTTCTACACTGGCAGAGTGACTTAAGTTATAGAGTACAGTTATCCTATCAACATGCATTCTCTGAGGAGACCCACAATATTTGAACAACAAGCACAGCACTTGAATAACATCACCAATAATTTAAAGAATCATCTAAACACACTTTGATGACACATTTAAGTTGTTGAACTGAAAATACTGGAGATGAGCAAAATGGTGAATCATGCTCCTCCTCTTCCAGCAGTCAATGAGATCCATTTTAGGCACGCTATGTAATTAGCAGAGAGGGAGGTAACTTGTCTAACACTAAAAGCAGAAGGAAACGCTGCTCCAGAGAAAATTCATAGTAATAAACTAATTAGCATTATTATACTCTATATTAATATTTTTTAAACTGAATTAAAGCATCACGGAATATTTGGGTCTTGAGAAACAGGAATTTTTCATTGCTGCAAGACAACTGGTGACGACAGTGCAGCATACATTCCATGGGCACCCTGAAATTTTTCTCATAATTCAACTCCAATTTTACTGTCACTTTGTGAAAGAACACCAAACCACCACCAGAGAACTGCAAAGCTATCACGTTTAAGACAAAGTATCACAAATCCTCAGCTATGAGTCAAGGATTTAAAAAAAAAAACAAAAACAAACCAACCAAAAAAAGTGCAATGGGAATAGGCAGTGATTGCCGTTCTTTATGGCAGGGTAAATCACGAGGATAAAAATTAATCCACTGTGGGAGGTAAAGTCACTGCACTATGTACGGTTTTATGGTACTCTCCAAATCTTCTGTCATCACTCTTTCCTCTACAACAGACCTAGTTATAGCAGATGTTGCCCAAAACATTTGCCCTCTAGGAACATGCCTAGAGTTACATTTTCTCCCTCATTCCTACTATGCATAACCTACATGCATTCTGTTCTCATAGAGTATGCTCTTTCCATTCAATTCACCCTTTAGTATGGAAGAAGTAAAAGCACAGAGAATTCATGAAGATTAAAGAGCCAACAGGAATACACGAGAGGAATGGGTAGAGATAGGAAAATGGTAGTATTCAGCAAAAATGGACAAAAGCACCACCAGATATATTCTGCCTATGCTCCAGGAGCAGAAAGGGAACACAGGGTAGGAAATGCTGCTTTTATAATTAGAAGCAACAGCATCCTTGACTAAGTGAAAAAAAACCAGCCCTCACACACTCTTCTGACAATAATGCTAGATAACATTAGATAAATTTATCTGCTCAACAAAAGGAAGACCTCTCTGAAATAATATTTCACATATGAATAGTTGTGTCGTAATGGCATCTAGGTTGAAGTTTTCACCGTTGCTCACTAAATTCCAATTATATATAACTTCCTGCAGAACCACAACCATTTTTAATCTTATAAAATGAAGACCATGTAGTCAAAATGGGCCCTAAAGAGCTTCAAAATAAGCTTGAAGTGAAGAAAAAAAGTATTACACATTCTAAGTAAAATTAGACAGCCTCTCCACAGTTGGCAAATACTTAAATATAATAGCTGTTTTAACATTACACATGAGAACAGCTTGGAAAAACAACCAAAGTCGTTTTGCCTCCAATATTAGTGTAACAGCTTGGCATAGGATATTTATAGCAGCCCAGTTCATTCCCAAGGCAGATAGCAACACTGAACTACCCTGTAACCCATAAAACTCACCTATTTTGTTTGACTACAGGAATGTCAGCACCATTAGGAACAAGCTCTTTAATTTCTGTTGTGCCAAAATTTTCCACAGTGATCTATTTAAAAGAAACAAAAATAGTATAAATCTTCTTTACTGCACAGAGTACTTCTTCCCACCATTTAGCTAACAGCAACACAAACGGCAGACACAGATGCTAAAATGCACGTGAATCAGCAGCTGATGCTTTTGCTCAAACACTCCAACAGAGCCAGATATAATAGATGGCATGAGCTTGACAAGAAATACTTCAAACACTATATAAAACTTACAGTAAAATTAAGACAAAATGCCTCTTCTATGTCATCCTCTGGATAGTCCAGTAGCTGCTGCATTCCCCTGCAAAACAAGTTACAAAGTGTTTGTGCCAGTGGAAAGAAATATGAGCTTAATTTCTTGAAGTATTCTTTATGCTTTGATAATTCAGGTTTAAAAAAAATAATCTTTCTACTGTTACCTCATTTACTAGCTCATTGACTTGCAACTTGTGTAGTGTTGAGAAATATCAAGCAATCATTTTGCTATTACTTGTAATGTTTCCTTTTGATTATCTCCAGGTGTGAAGAGAGACGACTCATATCCTAGCCTTCAGCTAAGGGATTCCCAAACCAGAAGCAGCAAGTAGTTAGTAACTACTGATGGGCTCTTACATTAACTTGTTTATTTTCTCCTTGAATCTGTGAAAACTTTAGCATTCACAACACTGAGGCAATCAAACATCCACTTTCCCTTGTCTGAACCTCCTACCTGTTAGTGCTATTCAAATCCCTACAAGGGCAGACATTTAGCACGTATTTGTTCCTGAAATAAGCAAAACCATTTCCTTCAGGGACTAAATCAGCTGTTCTGAACTCAAACTATGTTCACACTTCTTACAAAAGGAATGGCTAAAACTCAAAGGTTTTTCATTTCAAATATTACGTTCCCATAAAATTCTCGTAGGATGATAAAACAGAAGACACAAATACTAAAACCAAGGATTTCGAAGCAGATGTTATACAACAGCATGTATCCTCTCTCAAATGCCACAATGGCTGCAAGTTGCTCTGAGCTGTTCATCCTGTTAGTGTGATAATAACACATTTTCGTTATGTTCTTAAAGGAAAACATTGAACTAAAAATTAATATCTAGCATCACTCATTTTTCTTTCTTGCTTACCTGCCAACGTCTGGCATCAATTCTTTCAAGTCATCCAGGGATGGCTTCTTATTCAATAGCTTTTTGTACAAAGCCAAAGGGAAATGAAGGTCTACAATAGTAAAATTATATATTGCTAGCCCACAGACAACACCAATCAAATGAAACAAGTCACTGTCTTCAAAGGTCTAAGAACAGAAAACAGACAAGATGGTTTAAAATAAAGAAGTTAATTTAATCTTGCAGAGTCCAGAAGAAAGTATACAGTGCAGTACAATCTGAGTTTCATTTATATTTTCCTTAAATATGTACACATTTGCAAGTACAGAGGAAAACAGGATCGTTCTAACCAGCTGAGAGTGAAATCCAAGGAAACAGAACTCTATTATAAATGAAAAAAAAAAAAAAAGCTGCAATACTACATATTTTGTATTATAAAGTGACACATACTGCTGAAAGTACTGCAATAAGATTGTGGTTTTGTCCGTGACTAACTATTGTGCTACTGAGTGCTGAAATATAAGTGAATTTTTTTAAAAAATATTTTTGAGAGGAGGGAGGAGCTTATTATTGACTCCCTTGGATTTAATAGCCAGGGCTTAAAACACAACTGTGGAAACGTTAACATTCATGTAATTGTGATATAGCCTCCCTAGTCAGTGTTCTTCTCTGAAAGAGGACTAAAAAATCAATGATCAAAACTTTCGAGAAAGTATGACCAGATGACTACGTACGAAATGGACCCATAGATGTGACTGAACACAGAAAAACCTGTTCAACGTGCCACTTTAAGAATTTTTCTCTGCCATCTTGATTTACTGATTCTGGTCTTGGAATCAGTTTACTCTGGCTGACACTTCTTCCTACTGAACTCACCTGGGTTGGGGACAACTAGTAAGGAGTGAAGAATGGGGAAAAACTGAAGGGGAAAGTTTTGATCTAACAACGACAAAAGTAAGCATTTTTTGAGAATACTTATTTCAGCTTCTCCTCTTGAAATAAAACTACCACAAACTGGTAATGTTCACACATTATTAACATAAATATTGTAAACTCAAAGAAACTTAGTGACTATAGATTGCATCCTACCTTATCAGAGAACCAGATCAGCCTGGACTCTTCGTAATACCTGAACATTCCATATTTGGGATCTAGCAACTCCCTCATGATGAGCAAAAAAAACTCCTTGCGAACACCTCCAGCATCAACAGCTTCTTCCCCTACAAAAATAACCTGAAACACAAAATTCAGTTAGCGATTAATTAAAAACAGATTGTGAAACAAGATTTGTCCAAAATGATTCTCAATCACTTGCTTGTCACTGAAAAACACTTTGAGCAGTATGTACTACTAATACCTTGAGTGGCTTCTTGTAGTCTACATTCTTTGTTTTCCTTAGGACTTCCACAGCATCTCCTACAATATTGTCTCTCCGTACCATCAGTATCAGGCATGGGTTGACAGATTCAAATACTGGCAGAAAGAGAGAAGACAAATTCTGCCTGTGAGCCTGATCGACAGCCATCTGGAAGAAAAAACAAAGTGAAGGTGTCAGCAGGTAATGTAAGATTCCCGTCAACATTAAATGTCCATCAATCTTGTCTTAGAAAGTGCAGAACACATGAATGGGAATAGCTATTATGAGAGCTACTGAATTTGCCCGAATTTGCTTCATATTCCTTTTGTCTCAGGAAATACTTTTCCTTTACCCATTAGCCTCATCAATGCTAATGTTCAGGGAAGTCTCAGAACACAGTTTTTGACATTCCAGTCAAAATACTTTGGATAACAAAAAAAACCAAGAAAAATACTGCACTTCATCTAATGAAGAGTAAGCTGTTTAATATAAATTCAGCATGAAAACATCCATTAAAAACTAATTCACAGAATGAAAACCGATTTGTTCATCTACCTCATTTGTATTTTAATTTTTGTATTACCACTCTTCAAAACCAGAGTACTGTTACGAATGTTCTGAATATGGCACAGAACTCGAAGTTTGTGTGGTTTAATACTATTTGATACTGTTGATAGAAACATTCAGTGTGAACATTTCCCTGAATTCATCAAACATTGGCATTGATTATGTATATACATTTTAAAGGCATAAGAAACTATATTTATTACGAACCATGAAAGCAATCTATTATTTTTCTACATGATCCCTTTACTTGAGCAGTACTTATCTCTTCCATTTAATTTCAGACTCAGAACAATAACTTTTATGATGTTAAACATTATAAACATGGGGAGGGGTGGTGCTCTTACTGCTGTTGTTTTTGCAGTAGCCTCCCTTCACTCTTCCTTTCCTAAAAATTCGATTTATTATATCCGTACAGCAACTGAACAGGTATGGACTATATTCATATTAAAAAAATTCCAACCATGGAATAAAAACCTAGCTCACCACATCACACTGGTTTCAGTTCTACCTAGAGAATCATGGAAACACGTAAGATCCTCTCAGTTACGTTAGGGTTGTCTAGTGTACCTATCTCTAGACAAGAGATATGGGTCAATATACAGAATTGTTTGTAGCAAGTACCTAATTTCTAGGAAAGTGTCCAGTTAAAAACAGAAACGAATAAATTAGGAGTAACATATAATTGCATTTAACAGGAAAAGAGCCAAAACCTACTGCAAACTGCAAGGTCAGGAAACCTACTCCCACTATCCCAAGCAGATGCTAGATTTTCAAGATAAGCTTCTTTTCTACTACCTTGCCGATGACAGACTTCAGAGTTCAGCAGCACTCTGAAGGTGGCATGACAGATGAAATTAGAAATTAGGTGTGCACTAGATACTCACATGGTGCCAACACGTTGCCTCTTTAATACTACAATCATTAGCACAGCACTAGCTCCTAAGTCCCATCAAGATAAGGAAATAAAAGTAACTGTAACTGGCTGCTGCCTCTAAAAAGATAGATTTGACTTCCAGCTCCGGGCTCTACACATGTATCATTTAAAGCCTGCTCATATGGGAGGTCGTTTCTTTGGCTGGGGGTGGTGGTTGTTTTTTTGGTCGGTTGGTTGCAGAGGGGTGGGGGAGTGGGGTGTTGGTGGTATTGGTGGTGTTGGTGTTTTGTTTGTTTTGGTTTTTACACCCGTACTATGGTTTATTAACACTTAAAAAAGCATCTCATTAATAAAAGGAAAAGCAATTCCTTAGAAATGTACACAATTATTAAACATTTTGATTTCAATAAGATTCCAAACCCACAAAACCACTAGCTTCTACCACGTACATAGCCTGAGGTGAAAACTAGATCCCTCATTCCTACAGAGAAGAGATTGCACAAAGTTTAAAAAAGCAAAAAACAATAAAAAAAACCCACAAAAAAACCCAACACCAACAGCAACGCTCTCCAAGACACCCAACTAAAAACAAAAAATTATTTTTAAATTCATAACATTGACAACCAAGACTATTACCTGCATCTGTATGACTGCATCTGTTTGTAGGAGAGTTGTCTTTGCTTGGGCATCAAATACGAATGGGTATGTGCATATTGTAACAGGAATATCTGTTAGCTAGAATGAAAAGAATCATGTCATATCTCTGCTTATTCGAAAACCATGATCATGGTTAAAGAAGCCATTGCAACAGTACTCATTTAATACACCCATTTTACTGAAAAGAGAATGAAGTCTTTACTCATTGCCAATGCAGGACCAAAGCATGTTAGGAAAATTAAGTAGTTTTTCAATCGTTTAGTACTTCAGCAAAAAAAAATCCAAACCACACACAAACAGCACTCTCACTTAGTAATTTTAATTTCAGAACTTTTATTACGGCTAGTAAATATAAATATATTTTTGTTTTCAAATGCTGCTCTGAATTTTCAATACAAAGAATTACATATTTTTGCCCCACAAAAAACTTTTCAGATTACAGCTATGCTAACTTAAAACTTTACTCCCAACAGAACACATCAGACAATCCTTGACATTCATATTTCTGATTTCCTCACATTCTGCAAAAGAAATCAGGTTGCAACCAATCTTACCTCAGTTAATCCATGGTTGACATCCTATGACAGCATTTGCATAAAGGTAGCAACAATTAAGATGAAAAAGCAGCATTAGTGTCTGCATTAATTATTAATCTCTGATGTAGAATTAAAAATATTTATCTACAGCTTCCCCCCAAGACAATGTTTACTGAGCAATAAATATCAACCATAAATATGCTAATTAATCTACCAAACACAACCATGCCTTTAAACACCTTATATATCAGCCTTTAAAAAAAGGACCATTAAAGTACGACGTTTCCTTGAGTGCAAAAATTGAAACACTTTAAAAGTTTATTTCCATTCACCAAATAAATCACATTTGCTTTTACCTATGTATTTTCATTCTCAAATGACTGTAGCAAGTCAAATTCAATGCAAAACATTTTTAATGAGTAAAAATTTAAAAGTACAAAAGAACCCAACCACTTTATCATGAAGTCTCAAGAATCATTTAGGTCTATGACAAGATATAACATGAGAAAAGCAAGACTCTTAAAATTTGAGACAGACAATACATATGGTTGGGCCTTTGTGGAGACTTTCACAACAAGCTAGAACAGCTGCGCTACAAAACCAAGTCATCCATCCGGTGCCACGTTACCCTACTTATCCTCTGCTGAAAGCTACGTTTGTTTCCACCCAGCAGGCAGAAAACAGAAAACAAATGAAAGGTAATGACAATGTAACAAATTTTAAATTCTAATAAATATACACACACACACACACATATATGAGACCCAGAAATCAAGTATGTAGACATCCATGGCTCACAGGAAGTGATGGCCAGAATACTTCGCTTTCTATCTCTATCCCTAACTCCTCCAGGAAACATCAGATATGAGTACCCCATTTGTCATATGGATTTCTGCACTTTTGAACGCCTACTGTATCTACCATTATTCCAATAATTAAACAGTTTTTCTCAATTCATTTAAGCCATATCTCAAGAACGTCTCTTCACCTCAATAGTTCATTATTTCGTACTTTCAGTTTTTTCCCACTCATTTTTCTGTTATTAAAAGAACAAAAGTTTTTTCTTCCCAGTGTCTCTAATAATACTTTGAATACTTCTGAGAATCTCTTTTCTTCTACATTTTCCGCTCCATGTTTTAATTAAGGAGCTGAGCAAACAGTTTTGCCTCAAGTTATGACAAGAAAAATCACACTAGCAAAAGAAATGTTGATTCGTTATTACTGGTTCAATAGGCAAGTAGGGCGTCTTCTCATTTTAAAAGCAAGAACACAGTAAACTAGTGGACATGAAGGCAGGAAAAGGCCATCAAAACCATTTACGAAGGAGATCTGACTAAGGCCATAGAATTTCTTTCAGTCCTATAATAAATCAAAGTAACTATTTCTGCTGAACTTGAAACTGCACAAATGCATGACAATATAATGATGATTAAAGGGAAATTCAGTATCAAGTATTTTCTCAGTAACGTCAAGCAACTGCTCCAACTTAATTAACACATGGAGCATAAGATTTCCGTTACAAAGCAGTTTTCCAGTTCTTGTTTTCCCATTCAGTATCTTCTTCTCTGATCACGACATGCGCAATTCAGATTTGTTTGCATCCATTTGAAGCATACTTGCAAAGGTCACCATCATCTTTCAAATTCCACCGCTTCTGTACCCTTCACTGGCATACCCTTCTCTGTTCCAGCCTGTCTCTAATTCCAAGGCTCTGTACTGCTTATTCCTAGCATCTACATCTCATTTAGTGTACCACCAGCTACCAACACCAGCCTACATCACACACTGGTTATCTTTTCAGACAAGCTTGGCTGAAACAAATGTCTGTCACGACTGCCAATACTGACTTTTTTTTTTTTTTTAAACACTCCCCAGTCTCCCTGCTGTTGTTATTTTACATTGCAATTTTAATTCTTTGGTAGACAGCATCACTTGCTTTGTATTCATAAGATACAGCAAAAACAGGTCTCCCATGTTCAGGACCCTCCAGGTACTGCTGCAAGAAAATTAAATTTGGGTGGCTAGAGAAAGCATTACTTAATATCATTTTATAGCTTAAGGCAAAGAACTGTGTGGCAAAACCCTATCCAGCTCATTAATTCTCTGCACAGTCATTAATTTACTCCCACTTACCACTTTTCTGTTTACAGATCCAGGAATTAATTATCTCAGTTCTTGTTGCTATATTCAAAGTAAAAAACTGTGTTAGTTATCTGTCCTCTGTAACTCCCTATTATTCTTCTGGACTTGGTTTTCCAAGACAGATTCAGCTTTTTTATTGACTGAACCTACCTTATATAGCAATTTAGGTTATTCTGGACGTTTTCCCATTATTTCCTAGCTTTTCTGACATGGATAAGCCTCAAGTGACAACATTCTAAATCGCTTTTTAATTCATGGATTAAAACGTTGAACAGCATCAGTCCTAAGAATGATAGCCCACAAGAAGTACACCTATAATAATTCTTCGTTAGCTAGTACCTGATATAAGATGAGACCGTTCAGCATCAGTGATCTGTGAAGATATTTTTATGAAAAGAAAGTGCCCATGTTTAGAGAATCTACAGGCTTCTAACAGGACAAAACACAAAACAAAACACAGGGGGAAAACCCACAAAAAAACCCAGATAAAAACTAGCACAACTTACCATTCCAAATACCTGCTGCTGGACCCAGTTGAAATAGTCATTTCTGATATCTATCAAATCTTGTATCTCATGAATGTAAAATCTGTCATACTGTATAACTTGTCCTCTTTCATTTACCTAAAGAAGGGCAATTTGTTTTTTATTAGCACTTTGTATAACAGTTTTCAAGATGACATTTTCTATGTTTTTCAAGCATTTGATACGTCAGCCACAGATACCCAGCTACTACAAAAATTCTAGAAAAACAACAATACCTACAAGAATGCAAAATACAATGTTAAAGACATGGATACGTGGATTACTCAGAACACCATCAAAGATGCAAAGAAAAATAAGATTAACTGAGCATACAGCATCACACAAGAGTCCTGCCACTCTGAAACATCGTATGATCTCACAGGAACAGTGATGAATATATGTATTCATGTATACAACAGAACAAGTACTTGTTCCTGTATTTGCACAAGAACTACGATTCAAGAACTCTGTTCTTCATTACCGTATGAATATTATCTCTATTGCTTGTGACCAGAGGAACAGTTTCTATCTAAAATATTAAGATCAGAAAGAGAGAGATGTGGAAAAATAACTCTATATAAAGGCTTATCTCTACATTATCATTTTAATCCAGAAGCATCCACACTTTCCTAACACACGCTTCTTCTCCCAAGGACTGTTAAGCACAAGATCCCTAATCCTGTCTTTACAACCAGATAGTCTAAGCCTACTTTTCTCAAACACTTCCTCTCCCAACCACCAGATACTAAATCTGTGAAATACCCTAGATATGTTGCCCCATTCTTTTCTCTTCCTTTAGTCCATACCAGCTAATTATTAAGACTATACCAATATAAATAGCTGGGCAGCAGGGTAGGTACAAATTTAACTATTTATACAACATAGCTACGTATTAGTCAAAGTCGAGTTTCAAAAAAAAAAATAGGAACTTGAGAGCCACAATACAGTTCTGCAATTACCCACGAGGCTGTAAGATTTTAAGATCAACTTCACCTGTTAAGATTTACAGCTACTGCAAGCCTGAGCAGTGGCAGTAATTCTAAAGGCAGCAAAATAATAATTTGTTTTATATCAACAGCTTTCCTTATGGGAATCTGTAACGGACATCTTGCACTTCTATCACAAGATAGTTACTGAACAGTCTTACTCTCAGCCTTAATTTGATGGTTTCCATAAAGAATAAAGAAAAACTGAGCAAACCAAAGCATCCAAATTCCATCTTGCAAAGCAGAAATCTTCCCCATTCTTTCTGACAGCTTGGGGAGGAGGGCTGTTACGTATAGCACACAAAGTTCCAACTTAGACAGCTGTGCCCATTTTGCTAGATTGTACAAATACCGTACTTGACCAGCACCTTAAAGATGCCTAAAATGCTCTTTTAGCATATAAACACAGAATGCAATAAGACAGAATAAACTACACAGAGAAAAAAATAGGGAGTGGGAAGGGAAACCTCAGCAGCAATTAGATAATACACTGTGATTACTTCAAATGATTTAGGCTACTTCTGTTCACAGTTCATAAATCCACTAGTTTTCATGAATTAAGTTACAATACTAACAAACAGAATAAACAAACCAGAAAACACATGTTTGCCTTGGTAAAACATTGCAAATCTTTCTTGTTCAAAATACAGATTGCTCTTTTCTTCCATTTGATTTGCTATCATTTCGAGCTTAAGTGGCCATTTGTTCCAACATACCCTCACAGACGGAATTGACTTGGTCAGTCTGTGTTCCCAAGAAAACAGGTCATTCCACCACCATGTCAGATTGGAATCCAGAATTCCAATGGTTCATAGGTGCAGATGGAACAACTACAGATATCTCTGTAGATGCAAGTCTAAGTATTTAACTCTTTATGAACTTAACTTCTTTTAACAACTACATAGCACACAGATGCTGACAAAAAAGCAAAGATAGGTAATTGGTTAAAATTGATGTAAACATACTCTATGCAGTATTTCCAGAACTCTGAAAGCCGTGTGTAGAAAATTGGTAAGTATTCTTCTTTCAGAAGCTGGAATGCCAATCTTGCACAACTTCAAGAGGTGGACTACGACATCCTTGTAGAGTTCCACTATCTTGAGGAACAATGGAGGTTCAAGTACAGACCACCAATTTTCTGTCAACAAATGGTGAACACACAAACTTAGTACTTGCCACTACAGCATTATGTTGTGCTATCCTTTTACCTAAAAAACACGTTTTGCTGGAAAGCATACTTGTCAGTTACCAAAGACTCACAAAAAAAAAAAAGTTGAACACAGCAAGAGTGGTGCAGACTTCTACAAAAGAAACTACTCTTTGCACAAATAATGAAACCTCTATTCAAATGCTCTCCTGTTACACACAAACTCTTCAAACTGTCTGTTCATCCAGAGTACACAACAGTATCATGAAGTAACTTCTGACATAAAAACAGACGGCTCAAAACCCTGAAAGTTTGACTTAAGCGAACAGTCCTGAGAGCAACAGGAAGTGAAGCAACACAAAAAAAGATATACAGTTCAAAGAAATCATCAGTTTGCTTTTCTTTACAGCAGACAAGCTCTCTACTCTCACTAAAAACTACAGAGAAACACAAGAGATGGGTTACAAAGCAAAAAAACAGAGGAAGAAGCAGCACCCTCTCAAAAAGATACCAATTAAAAAGGAAATATTCTGAAACCTCAACTCTTTAAGCTGAACTTCAGTCACAATTAGAAAGTGTAAGAAGTGGAGTTAAAAAAATAGAGCTATTCTCAGCTGCATATTTGAAGACCACATCTTAGAATCAAGGAGAAAACACAAACCTCTCAGAAAAATCAAAGCAGGCGCTGCAGTCAAAACAAAGACGATTTAAAATCTGCTCTGCAACACTTCTGTAAATTGCTCAGAGCTTGTTAGCTGTCTGACCACACAATTTTCACTTTAAAGTGCAAAGACAAGTATTAAATATGCCGAACTACACAGCTTAATTCCTCCCAAATGGAATCAGTCCAAAAATTACAATACCAGATGAATTCATATGGATGGCCAGTTTATTCACCCAGCAGCAACAGAATGGGTGTTTTCTCACACATCAAGCAATGTTAACCCTTAACTTTCTCAGTGGGGAATTCTATAGAACTGTAAATATGCAGCAGGTGTTGCTGAGACCATGTCTTCACTGATGGAATTTCTATGCATTTTCATCTGGAGATCCTTAGTTTGAACAGTAAAGAACTCAGTTTCTTACCAAGAACTTTCAGAGGAGCTTTTTCCAGGTTCAGAATAGCTGTTCCAAAAGGAATAGCTAACGTTGTGAAATTGTTTGCATCACTCATCAGTGGGCATTCTGGTAGGGTGAGATACAGCCTCAAAGCTTCAACATCTGGTAAGGAGCTCGTCAATTTGGGAATAAGGTTCTTTTCCAAACTAGCCGCCACCTACAGCAGATCATAAAATTCAGTTCATTTTAATGCAACTGTGAATTCAAATAAATGCCCATCTAGATTAAAAAAAAAAACAGAAAACAATCAATAGTTTAAATTTGACTATTCTACATTTAGGAAAAAAGGCAGTATATTAAATATTAATATACAGACAGATAAGATAGGCTAATATGTTACCTAACTGGCACAACACAACACAGTTTTACATATTTTCAGTTGATATACTACTGAGTAAAAAAAGTTATTAAAAGGGTCACAGCAAGCATAACAATATTATTTCTGGATAGGTGTAATGCAGAAAGATAATCCCAAACATAAGGAAAATATGCAGCACAAACCTGTTGTGATATATGAGCGTGGTCAGGCTGTATAAGTTTGTGAAATAGTAGTCTAGCAGCATTCATATCAACCCCTGAGAATCTAATGCTTGTTTTGTAATGATCATCATTACTGCAGCAAAATAAAAATACAGAGAAAAGGACTGAATCTTGTATTCTCAGTAACTCAAGAACTTTTTCCACCTTGAATCTTTAGCCCTGCTTACTAAGGAATTAAAACATGAGAGATCACAGTATCAGACTTTCATTTCTTACATGAACTCTGAAGCAACTGAAAAAAAGAGTCTTCTCTAACTGCAAGACAATTGTGTAAAAACACCAGGATCTAAACCAGCCTGAGCAATATATTCCTCTTGAATTACATACAACCTGTGGTTGAGAAGTAACAAGTTTTGCTGGCTTACATGGTAGCAGCCAGGTGGCACATACTTCCAAAGATCAGCAGAAGACATTCTGCATTTAGGCCAGCTGACAAACCACATGGCAGTAAAGAAGCTAGAAGCTTAAACTGCAGGTATCAGAGTAACAAGATAAGGAAATGCTGGGAAGGTGTTACTGTTGAAACAAGAGACACTAGGAAGGTAGCCACTATTAATTCTGTTCATGAGAATACTTGTTGAAAAGCCTGACCACTTACCTCAAAGCCAAAAAGCTCCCATTCAGGCACCCAGCTGAGGAGAATGTTCCATCAATTTCACTGAAATTGTTCATATGAAAGAAGTTACATTTATTGTGTGTTCCATTTACAAATTAGCATAAAAATTACATTTAACCCCAATAAATTACATTGCACATAGGATGGAACTCTGACTTTAACGTGACTAAAAAACACTAAATCAAATCTCCGTTCAAGAATCAATGCTTAAGACAGCTCAAATCAAAACAAGTTTTGCAATTTGTTTTAAAATTCTTTGCATCCTCCTTCATTAAAGTAGAAGCAACAACTTTTTGAGTTGTTCTCACATTCCTTTACACATACTGTTATTTTCAATGTGCAACTAGATACTTAATCTTGTACAGTCATCTAAACTGACAGAGATGACACAGACTAAAAGATCTAAACTACCTGACAAGCATGACAATGAAAGCACAGCAAAAGCTCTGCATAATAAAACTAGCAATTAAATATAGCTTTGCTATGTATGTACAAAGCTCCATTAATGCCAAATTCATAACTATAATTACAAAAGACAACTTCTTTCCTCAACATCACTTACTTAGCTATCTCTACGGGAAGTCTTCCGGATGGGAAAGTCAGCAATTTCTGAATAAATGTTTCATTCACAGTCCAGATCTGCTTCAAAAAGTCAGAATACCTAAAATCATCTGGTGGCACCATGTTCTAAATTTTAAAGAAAGCATAAAGAATCAGCAACACAAAATTGATTTCCAGAAAAATCAGTCCTGTGGTTGAGCTCCTTATCTTTTCATTGACTGACAGTTTGCCTACCCAGACTATTACTGTGAAATAAGCCGAAGGATAAATTCACTATATTCTAGCAGTTCTGCATTCACTGTGAAAGCAGAGCATACATTAAAAACATCTGGTTTAGTGTGTTAATTCACACCACAGCTTGCTTCACGGTAAACTCCCTACACATACAAGTACTTTTGTAGAAGACGAACACTAAACAAGCCTTACACAAGAGCATCAAACACCTCTTCTCCCTAGGCGCTATGAGCCAGTCAGCTCACTGCTAGGCTGTGAGCATACAGAAAGTGAGCCATCCAATTTTTTGGACAGCTGCTCTCCCATCCCACTTCCATCAGACTCCTCTGAGAATGAATCTTGTTTCTCTGAACGTTACTGCACCATCAGGTGAGCTGCATTTTGATGTGCTACTCACACCAAATGAATTCCAGTAAGATTTCCAACAGTAAAGAGGAACAGAACCAAGACCATCGCTTTGAGTAGGAGCACTGGTTCGAAAAGAGATGGCAAATAGCACCAAAAATAAAGTTAAACTAGTAAAAGGAAGCATGTATCTCCCGAGGGTGCAGTCTGATCACATAGCTGACTCGTGTAATAACAACTAGCTGTTGCCAAAAATCATTACTTCTGATCCTGTACCCTCCTGGTGTTTCCTTTGTGTCCAGCAGAAGTGTCATTTAAACCCACAACAAAACAACTCAGGGAACTGAGCTGCCCAAAAACTAACTTGAGAAAACAAACAGATTTTGGCTGAGACCGCTTAACTGGCAAGGACACACAAGTCCCAGGAGTACAGTACTCACACAACTTTGAAAGAATTCAATACAAATTGCCAAACTAAGGAGTACCATAAAGCATACTTCTGCAGCATCAAAGTTCATCTATTGCTAATACTTCTTGTACGGAACAAGACACAATAACCGCATTCATACACTCTCCAGTTCACCTCAATTAGTCAGTCGGAGTCTACTTCAGTGATTAGAAAACTGCATACGAAGGTTTTTAAGAAAGGAGTTTTAACAGAGAAGTTTTGAGCCTGTATTATGAGTATTTTTTCCAGTCTACACCTGCTAAACAAGCCTCTCCCAAAGACAGCAATAGACACCACAACTCAATCAGAATTAAGGAGGAAGGAAAAAAAGAAAAAAAACCCAATACCCTAGAAAAATTGTTGATTCTGTACAACTAGGACAGGCTGTGGGAGCAAAGGGTTGCTGCAAGCCTGACCTGTACTCTGCTTTTCTTGACAACAAACATGTTTCCCACTAAAATCTGTTTTCCTTCATGTCCAAATTAGTTTTCAACCCACATACTCAACTCCTGATGCTTCATTAATGCCTGTGGCCTAGTATCTACTGGGCTATATTGGAAAGAGTCCCTAGACAAATCCAGTCATGTATTTTCATCTTGTCTTTTTCTCCCAACTCATCCTCTAATAGCATTTCCTTTCCATCATACTCCCATGTTACCATTTTTACTGTAAAGTCCTTCTAGACTTTTTTCCATACTAGAATTTAAACAGATGAATTTGTGTCCTTTTAAAACAACATAAGTTTTACAACTAGCATAAAACTATCACATAACAAACTATGTCAGTATCTATCACTTCTAGCAAAAAACTCCATTTGTTTCCTCATCATTGTGGTATGCTAAAATGGGTACAGAACAGAAAACAGCATAGCTGCAGTCAGGAGTTACTGAGGAGGGCTGGGCAGGGGTGAAGAGCTCAAATATTCAATCATGGTTTCCTTTATGAAAGGAAAAGAAGTGCATTAATCCATCACTCAGGAAAACAGCTTATGCCAAAAAACCTCAAGAGCTTCTGACAGCTAACACTCAATAACTGGATCCAAGCCCTCCAATTGCTAAATTGACTTAGTGTCTTGTGCTTTCACACTGCTCTAACGAACTTTACCACGTAGTTACACACCTTCAATATGAAAATCTTTTAAAATGCATCAGAAAAACTAAAATTTAACTTAACTTTAACAGACTTTGGAACCAAAGTATATTTGATTTGTTACCTGTGGATAAAAGTAGTGTGCAAAACTTTGGTCCCCACCAGAGAAAATTCTCTTTACACAGTAACACTCCTCACTGTCTGCAACAGGAAGGAAAAACAGACAACAGTGAAAATGTGAATTTGAGAAATGTTTAAGACACTGCAGTCACTCAGTTAGAAAAAGGTTCCTTCATTATGCAACCTCGCTGACGCAGATCTCTGCAATACCACAGTGAAGACTGCCTTTAACTGAGGTAGCGCTAACAGCTTCAAGTTTTAGCTCTAGTGCTAATAAAGGAGCTATCCCAACAGCACAAGCATGTATTTCCTACAGCAGAAATGAACTTCAGGGAGCAGAGCACAGTGACAACAAACGGTTTGGAAGAATGTGATTCTAACCCATATTTAGTTTAAATCTCATGATTTGTAAAACACTATAAAGGAACAAGAATCCAAGATGACAATACGCCAGATGTTACTTACCTGTGGTTATTGGGCACTGCGTACTGTAAGGAAGCCAGTTTCCTTTTACTGTGAAGGGACTTTTCCTGTTACTGGTTGTTCCTGTACCTAATTGCCCATTACCTCCGAGTCCAAAAGAATAAATTCTTCCAGATGAAGGAACAAATGCAGTAGTGTGCTGCCTAGGGCAAACAAAATTCAGTAACAAAAACCTAAGCATTTGTGCAGGCCAGCCTAAGAATTGTGTTAAACACCTTGTTAAAGGTCCTGTAGTATCAAAGACTCCACTTCCCTATTGGCAATGCACTGCCACTGGCAATGCTCCATTTATGCTCCAACAGGCAATATCCCATTTTCATGGAAAAGTTCACAGAACGGAGATGTCAGGTTCTGCCTTGAACCCCTACTTAGGCACAGCCTGACCTTTAGAGCATACTCTACACGTTCAGAAATTTGAAGTTGCTACCAGACCGGCTGGATCGCCTTTCTTCTCCCACCCCCTCAACTCTAGATGTCCTCTTTCCCCTAATGAGCCTGGGAAGAACCAGTATTGAACGTACGTAAACTATTAGCAGGGATGCTATTATAATACATACAATAAAAATCCATTAGGAACCGAAGCGCTGTACAGTACTGCAGGTAATTCACAAAATAAGTTACGTTTCCAAATTTTATACTTATCCTCAGTGATGCTCATGTACCTCCCCAGACACACTTGTTCTTTAACAGAAAATGATAAAGTGACAGCAATAAACAACACCTTCACACTGATTACTCACACTTTCAGTCTAGAAAATCAGAGCCTCTCAACTAGTATAACTTCCTCTAGTTCTTCTGTTGACTGTTTGCAGAATCCCAGTAAGGTCTCTAGAGACCACCTTGTCTTCCCTAACCACAACGGGTAAGAAAAACACCACCTCACATTACAATACATATGAAGTTTTATACAAAACAAGTTATTTAGAAGATTCATAGTGCTAGCTCAGAATAGACCTTACCTGCCACAAGTGATCTGCGTCACAACACTTCCCATAAGTTCAAAAACTTTCCTTGGGTTTATCTCATGGCTGGTAGAGTTATGACCCAACTGACCATAGCCTCCAGCTCCGAATGTAAACACCCCACCTTCCTAAACAAATAAATTGTTTGCCTTAAAATGACAGCATATCTCAGAACAAAAAACTTCACAGAAATAGGGGTTTAATAAATCTCCTTGTCTGATGATTTTGGAATTGTGAGGAAAGGACGTGCACAAGAGGGCCCTGAGACACCGAAGGGTCACAAGTTAATACTAATTATGAAAATATGGCAGAGCTATCAAGTATTACCTTATTCACTTTAAATTGTGTTCTTGTAATTTTCATATTATTATACAGTAGTCCTGCCATTAACTTGTTTCATTAATAGATACTAATCCTCGTTTTTCCTCTTTTCCAGTTCTCTTGATGAACTACAACAGTATATAAACTCATACTATTAACAAAAGTATACTTAACTTTTAAATGCTGAAGACAAATTTTAAATTACCAAATAGCAAGCTGTCTTCCTCAGGCAGATGATGCAGAGTATGACTGAAATAGTGAGCTTCATTGTTTGAAAGCTTAAGAAACCAGAAAATTTCAACACTGTTGTAAGGCAAGTCATTTTTTAAAAGTGTTTTTGATTAATTTAATCAATAAATCAACCAAAAACTTTAACAAGAGAATGTTCAACCAGAAACATTTTCAGAAGTTGTACAACTTACAACAACTTTGAAACTTTCCATTTTCAAATACTTTGAAACTGTAAAGCTGTTTCATTCAATCCTACTCTGCATCAAACTGGACCTCTGCTGGAAATCATCATTAAAATCACAGCATCCACTGAGAAAAACCAACAGCCTCACTCTCTGAATCAGGATAACAAACAGTGACAGGTTTTTCTGAATTTCAGAAGGACTTGAAGAATGCTCACGCACATACATAGTTCTGTCTACAAAAGACAGAAATCCAGACCTTTCATTCTGCAAGGTCCATCATGCAAGGGAAAATGGAGCTATACAAACGGGTGACATAAATGATCTGTAGAAAATTTACTGTAAACTCAGTATCTTCATTGAGTCCATCCGCTTTAAAGCAAGTTTGGAGTTAACTTCTACAAACTAAAAAAAATACTTAGAATGCAAGTTTCAGATTACTCTTTTCTTTACATTCTGTATTTCCCTAACCTCGCACAACACATCAACATCAATTCAGGATTGCAAAGTTGCCACATTTCTTTCAGTCAAAGCCAGAGAATATTTTTAGGACAAAAAGTAATTGTTTGCGAACAGTCTTTTCCTTTCACTGTAGAAAATTAAGTGTGTACAAACAAAAAAAGTATGACCACATTTAGGCAGATCACATTCTTCAAAACAACTTTTAACTTGCTGCAGTGTAAAAATTCAAACTAATGTATTAAAAAAACCATACTATTTCCAAAAGTAAGCAAACACGGACTCTTTTCTTCAGAAACAAAACATTAAAAATAGTTACTTTCTAAGTTCTCATGCTTTCTACACCAATATTCTAAATTCAACAGATTCAGACATGAAATGGGTATTTAGTCACTTGCCCAAACCTTGACTGGCCAGAATTGTTTTCTACTGCTATCAGCAGTAAGCTCCAAATATTCTATTTATAAATTGATACATTTTATTGAGTGATGAACAGCAAGAAATGTCAAAACGTTAATATATACTGATTTATTCCTAAATGTTGAAGTCTAATCCAACTACCAAAACACAGAAAGAAAAGCAGAGGAGTCAATTATTTAAAGTAAGATGTGTATGTACTGTTTTACCACCACAAAATAAAGGTACTTATCACTTCATGCTTGAAATATACTACATGCGTCACTGAAATGAGTGTAAGAAAGAGCACTAGCATTGTATATTCTATGTTGCTCCTAAAGTTTCCACGTCAGTTTAAAAATAAGACTTCAGATGATGCATTTAGCCAACAGTTATGTGTAAGGCAATTTGACACATTTCAGCTCTCTAATTTAACCAATTCCTACACATCTATATGAACATGTCACACTGACAGAGAGTACATGCTTTTTTCTCAAACTGGCCTTGAAATAAATGACCAACTTTTCATAGAACATCACACTACAATAATTACTAGTGGTTTATGTAAGTCTTATTTTCCTTCTATTGGTTTGCCAATAGTATGTAAATAGCTGCAACGCAACAGTAGCCCATGCTGGAGCAAGTCTGCTGGCAGGACTTGTGACCCCATGCAGGAGCCACGCTGGGGCAGCTCATGGAGAACTGTCTCATGTGTGAGGGACCGCACACTGGAGCAGTGGAAGAGAGAGAGGAGGAAGGAGCAGCAGAGGCAACGTGTGATGAACTGACCGCAACCCCCATTCCCTGTCCCCCGTGCTGATTGCGGGAGGGGAGGTAGAGAATATGGGAGTAAAGCTAAGTTCGGGAAGAAGGGAGGGGTGGGAGAAGGTGTTTTTAAGATTTGCTTTTATTCCTCATTATCCTACTCTGACTTTTGATTGGCAATAAATTAATTTTCCCAAGTTGAGTCTGTTTTGCCCATGACAGTAATTTGTGAGTCATCTCTCCCTGTCCCTACCGCGACCCACAGCCTTTTGTTGTATTGTTTCTCCCCGTGCCCAGATGAGGAGGGGAGCGACAGAGCGGCTTTGGTGGGCACCGGGCATCCAGCCAGGGTTAATCCACCACCACAGCAAACAGCAATACACTAAGAAAACTTTAAATACTGACACACGCCGATCCCCCCCCCAGCATTTAAGTTAAATTAAAAATTAACTTGGTCTGATCAGTGGTAACAGCAATGCTAGAGGCATTACAGTCAGAAACCAGCTAATCTCTCCAGGATACACTAATCTAAATTTCAATAATAATGCAGTATGCACTGTCATATCAAAAATGCTGTATTTTGTGTGCTCAATTTCACCAATTCTGGCAAAAATTTCAAACTACTGAAAGATTTCTTGTGTTTGCTAAGTTTTTTCAAATATTTAACCATTCTTCCAGTGTTTCCTGAACTCCATCCAATAAACTTTGAAGAAATTTTACGTGGAATTTTGTTTATCATTTCCTATTCAGGTAGCATTTTCTCCGGAAAACATTAAAAAAAAAAAAAATCAAAGCATAAACATATCTTTAAATATTGTACCTTTGTAAGGGCAGCAGTATGATCTTCTCCACAACATATATGAACAACCTTCTGAGTTCTCAGTGACTTTAGCAGCGTAGGAGCATACCTGTCTGAAAGGTTTAATACAGCAGTAGATTGCTTATTTTGAAAATAAAAATCAGAAAACAAATAAATAGTTTTGCTCATTTATTCTAATTCGGTTCCAGGCAAACAAACACTTTAAATTTGTCAGCATAATGCAATCATTGTGACTGAGTTTATCTGTCTTTGAGATGGAAGTGTTATTAGAAAAAAACAAGAGACATTACTATATTGAAATTCTTTGCAGCAAATACTTTCATTTTCACTAGCATAGGATCATATGCCAATACATAAATCATAAAATATGGAACAGTATGTTAGACCTGCCATTGGCCATGAGAAAAGAAAAAAAATTACAGTTGTTTCAAGCTGTTTATGTGCTTCATGTTTTTAAAGTGTTCCTATAAGTTGGTATCAGTTGGTCATTCAGTATTAGTAAACATTTAATAGAATGGAACACTGAATAATTAGGAAGCACAACTAACTTCCCTCCATCACCAAAGCAAATCAACTTTGTCATCCAGTTGCACAAAGGCAATTTTTTTAAATGTTAATGCTAATATCTTAAAATTTGTCAGATGCGCTAAGTTGCCAGGAAGAGGCCCTATCAAGACATAAAGAGATTTTAAAGAGAAGTGATAATATACTAAAACCTGGGGCCATACATATTCCAAAGAACGCTGAAGTCTCCCATGAAAATTTAATTTCTGAAAAGTACGTCATTCTTATTACATGCGTATGACCAGACTTAAAGCATTAATTCACATACGCATTTTAACTACAACAAATTTTCCTTATTTTCAATGATATTGAGAACCATGAACCAGTGAGAAAATTTGCATTAATGAAATTAGCTACAGATTATTCTATACTAAACTGTGTATTGCAGGAACCTAATAGCATATACTCCCATCTTGGAGCCCTGTGCACGGATAGTGTGCACGTAACATAATACGGCTAACAAAGCAACAATTTTTTGTCTAACCTCACCACCTGCTTAAAATCGTTAATGACTATCAATACCCTAGTAGAGGAAATCTTGGAAATGGTTAGCTGAAAACTGTGAATGATTATAAAAAGCGGCCTGAGAAAGCAGATACCCACATGGCAATAAAACAATGAAGATGCCTTAACCATATCTGCTAAGGACAACCAAATCGTTCTGATAGATTACTGGTGTTGTCAAGCAATTTCATCTGCCTAAAAATCATTTCAAACTGTAACTACTACACAGTATCTTCATTCAATCCCATTCCGAAAGTTTAAGTCACAGAAAAATCCAGCACAGTGAAAGAAAACAAGTCAAGCAGGCTAGAATTTCAACAGAACACTGTCAGAATTTTCACTACAGAACAGCTGATGACGAAAACTCTCTCCCTTACGCAATCTCACACGACATCAGCACTCTTCGACAATATTCAGCAAAGGTTTTGTTCTGTCCGCTCCTTTTCTACAAATATTGCTGTCTTTAGATTCACAAACCAAGACCTTCAGCATGAAATTTTACTGAAGTAATGATTACTCACCATTATCATCATTAAGACCCAGCTGCCCAAATTTGTTGCGTCCCCATCCAAAAATGGCTCCAGAAAGAGTTAGTACAAAGCTATGAGCTCCTCCTGCTGCAATCTGTGCAAAAGGGATTCCCAGCAGAGATTTAATCACATGTGGCGAGTTTTGTTTTTTATACTCGTAACCTAAGCCCAGCTGGCCATATTTATTTTGTCCCCAGGAAAACACCTCACTTCCTGTTTAAACAAAGAAATACAGTCAATAAAGTTTATTTACTGTAAGAAAACTGAAAAGTTAGACAGTTACTCTTCAAATATACTTGAGTTTGAAAATGCATAGAAATTACCGACTTTTGAAGCTAACATTCTTGTGTAATTTACAGACATTCAACTCAAACATTTAATCAGACTGAAAGGATATAAGTGACATTCAAAACCTTCAAAACTGCACTTAACATTCCTGTTTCATCAGCCTTAGATAGGCTGAGTTTGGTTATTACTAAGCAAGACGCTGTTCCATTGGGACTTCTGCTACCCTATATATTTTTAAGCAGAGATCTTGTTGAGATTTCACACTGGACATGTAAAAACTTCGGATTTCCAATCACAAGCCTCAATTAAACTTTTATACGGTAACATGCTTAATTTTCACACACTATTGAAGTGACATATATTTCAAACTTTAAAATATTGTATCAATTATATGGTCAATGAAGCACAGTTTACAATGTCATCTGATGCCTTGTAAAGAAAAAAAAAATTTTGAAGAATCACAGATGAGAGAGCTATTTATGCTAAGATTGCATCCAAAAGAAAATGTTCTACTGAACAATCAATGTTTTGCCAAGGTATTTACTATCCTAAAAATTAACACTTAATCACAAAGATATTTTGCTTTTGCCAACATGATACGTTTCAAATAGCAATGTTAGCTTCAAGCAGTAATGTTTCCTATGTCTCTGCTAGCTCCATCTTTCTAGTTACAGTTTTATCAAGACAGAAAACAATGAAGCCCGTCCCCTCGGGTACAGGTCTCCCAGATTTTATGTATTTATTTAAAGACCACTGCCACACCAAAACCAACCAGACAACAAAAATCACAGAAAACCCAAAAACCAAACCACTACTTTTACACAAAACAATCTTCCTAACACCAAAGAAATCCTATGCCAATCATTTATAATCACATGAACTAATCTACCTGATCAATATCCCATATATAGATTTAAAAATATGATGTCTCCTCTCAAAACGTCCAATTCGAGTAAGTTCATAGCGTTTTGCTCCCTGTGTGGGTGTATTTTCAAGGCCACAGCTGTGACTGACCTTGCTGCATTGCAAATATTTCTGCAGGTTCTCTTACAAGCAGAAAAAAGAACACCCTACAATGCACGTGAAGAACAGAAACAGAGAGCTGCAAATTCGTGAACTGGCAACAGGATAATGATGCTCTGCTTGAAGCTTGTAGCTACTTCAAACATCGAGGGAATTTTACATTACAAACTCCTATTATATTCTTGCAACTTTGACCAACAGAACGCTTAACAGCGAAATTCTGATACTCCCCAGACTCTACTGCTGATCTTAACCCAGGCGAAGGCTTATTTGTAAATCTCTGTCTGCCTGTCCCGAAAACAAAGGAATCTCACTAGGTTATAATGGTACAGATGCCTGGGAATACATCACGGCACAGCAAACACTCATTCTGCGCCCATGAAAAGTCACATACAGAATCTAGGCACACATAGTCAGTATAAACTATTACAGTCAGTATAAACTATTACACTTCAAGAAAAAAAAAAATCATTCAGCAGACAATTAACACCTCCCTCCCCACACTTCTTTAGTTTATATTTTAACCACACATTGTTAAGAAACACTGTCAAACTTTACAATCTTTCTGGAATTTTGTTTTCAGTTTCTAAGTTTCCATTAACGCCATCCCGCAGCCACTTCTTCCAAATGGAAGTTTTGGCCACAACTCTCCTTTGTCACAAGGAAACAAACAGGCAGCCAATTTTAATTAATATTCACTTCCAGACAGCTATACTAACTAGACATGCAACACTCTCATACCAGTGAGGCCAACCAAGTATGTTCTCATAGCCCCAGCAAAATTTTGAGGACAGGTGTTTCAGCCTTTTGAAAGGTGGGTTATAATGCGACATTACATTTTCACTATAGAAGCACCAACAAAACAGAAGCTTTGCAACAGAAAAGCAGATAATGAAGTCGTTGCCTGCAAGCCTCAGTAACTTGAAGTTACAGGTTAAAACAAACTAGTGACAAAGCGGCTTGCTAGCAGGACGAAAAAGAAATGGGACCAAATAAAGGCGAGAAACAACAATGAATTTAAAAAGGAAGCTACATGAAAGCAAGATGATTAAAAGTAAAAGAGCATAAGAAAAAAAAGCAGAACAACACAACATTTTTTTGTACACTTCTCCTACCAAGGTGAAATGGGATCTGTGTTAAGTGGCCGTATGTTTTTTTTTTTAAATTTCCTTTTTAAAAAAAGATAAAATAAATGTTGAAATCTTTAGAATTACCTGGTAAGAAATTACACAAAACTTCAGAAAAATTTGGCTTACCTTTTGAGAGTGCTAATGAGTGATAATAACCACAAGCAACTTGAACAATTTGGATCTCTGATAAGCTTTTAATATTTCTATTGGGGAAAGAAAACAGAGAAAGAATTAAACTACTAGGGCATGGTATGAAATATCAAGTCACACCAAAGGGTAATATACAAAAAGTAAATCCTTTTCACTGAAGTATATATGAAACTAATTTAAATATCCTAACTTTAATTAGAAGGTATTTAGTAAAGTCTCAAGTCAAAACTACTTCATTTCTAATACTTTCAAGGACAGGTTCCATTTTATTTTCAAATTAACAAAGTCAGTAAAAGACTATAACAAAGAATTAAGGAGGTTCACATGCTAGGAAGGAAATGTCACTTAGTATTGAATGCAAGAAGAAAATGATTCTTACTTTCTAGTTTCCACAAGAAAAGAGGTTTTACAATCTTCTTCACATCAATATTAAAGACTGAATTACTTTCTGTTAAAATTTGAACATTCAATTTTTCATCTCTACCAACATTAACTTCAATCAAACCTTCAGCTCACAGAGCTATTAAGTATTGTGCAACATTATAAAGAATTTGCAAATACATACAAATGTGCCTTAAATCTAGCATGCTTTCAACTTTTGATGAGAAAAACAGGGGTTTCTAAAAGGCCTGTGGGTTGTTTAATTTGAATAAATAGCCTTTATATTAGTTATTTATGTCTTTCACATTTCTACAGGTCAGATAGCCATGATAAAACTATAAATTACTGACGTTCCAAGGAATTGTTACTTTCACGTGTCCTTTTCCTACATAAAAAAGAGAAAATTAGAAAACCTCCAGCTTGCAAACATACAAACTTCTTGCTACAGACAGTTGCACTGACTCCAGTGAACCTATTCATCACAGTAAAAATGTGGACTTCAGCTCGCTGGAATGCTTACAGCATTCTGAAAACAAGCAACTGAATCCGGCTAGCATTCATTTTTATAACTAGAAGGCGTATTATTTGATCACAGCTAAAAAACCTCAGGGTGAAAACTGAAGTACAAAGATCAGATAGCAAACGTACCTTCTTCAAATGTACTCCCACAACTGGTTTTGAAAGCTTAACGTTCTATTTCTCTGACTTCTCTTAAAAGGCAGTTAGCAATCCCCATTTACATTCTTAAAATACCCATCCTACTTTTCCACCGTAACTCTCATTCTCAGTAGCTGACTGTTAAAGAAGAAAAACTAAAACCCAGCAAACCAAACCAACCCATAACACATTTCTCACATAATCTGACTGTTTGAGAAACTGTCTACAGCATGCAAGTGCCACATCTAGAATACAGCTTCTAATGCGTGTTTTCAATTCTAACAGCAGAACTGCTTAACCAGTGCGATTTCAGCACATTCTTTTTCCAGAAAAATAACTTATTATATGCTAATTATTTTTAACCTGGGCACTCTGATGCATTCTTCTGTTCCCGGCAAGCCAAGCTGTCCATCAGTAGCCAGGCCCCAAGCATATACCTGACCCTTGTCATTTAAGGCAAGAGTGTGGGCTTCTCCACACGATACAGCTACAATATTTTGGGCATCCAGTGCACCAACGTGCTCTAGGAAAAAAAAAAAAAAAAAGTTAGTTGTTTAAAAGCAAAAAGCTACTAGAAAGGTAGCCTTGTTGAAGACAGTTATACTCAGTACCAAGATACCAACTGAAATGACACTGAAGTAAGCCCAGAGGTCTACCGAAACATCCTTTATTTAAAATTATAAGCAGCTTTTCTAGAAGTAAGCTAAATTTGACACACCAAGGTAACCAGACAACAACTGTATCTGGGGCAATATACAGAAGTGCACTAAAACTGCAGCTTGATCATAATGGTTCCTTCTAATCTTGCCATCTGAAAATGAGTGCAGAAACTCAATTAACATTAAGGTCAAATAGATTACTGTCAAATGACTACACGTGTAGACATTATGTAAGAGGAAAACATTCCACCACAACAAATTAAATTCACCTATTCATTATTAACAAAAAAGCCTGCAAAACAAGGCAGGGCAAATTAAAGACTAAAGCTACTGATTTTGCAATGAACTACACAATGTCCTCTTTATAATGCAAAATACTGTAGAAACAGACCCCAAAGAGTAATTTTTCTAGATATATAGTGCACACCTCCGAAAAGCAAACACTAAAATATCTGTGATTTTTTTCCAGCAGTCTGCATCAATACATTCCAATGCGTTTGGAAAACCTCAATCGATTTGTGCTCAGAAGTCTAATATTTTCATTTCGAATGAAATGCTTACGATTTGTGATCAGAAGTCTAATATTTTCATTTCATCAACAGTAAAGTGGAGAAATGCCATCAGGGCCTATCATTAGGGTTGGAATTTTCAACAGTTCCCTTAAATAAGAGCCTGCTCAGACATTTTATGCCCAATTTCAAACACATACATTCTATTCCTGCCCAAGAATGGCACACCACTGAAAAAGCCTGTGTATCTTCAATGTAACATGCACTGTAAACACAGCCTAGCACAGCCTAAGTCAATTTCAAAATGTAGCTAATAGTATCTACAACACCACAGTCACACAGTTTCCAAAATAAAGTAACACAGGCAGCAAACAATTTTTTTTAAACACTTGGTCCGATTAAAGAGTTTACCACCCCAATTCAGCCCACTATGGCCTCCACAGCTCTGCCACTTGCAGAGATCACGCAAGCACGCTCCAGTTCAGGCAACAGCATGCAGATTGGCTACACTACCTTCTGCTAAACCAACCAGGCTGACTTCGCCTAACATGGATGAAGGAACATTCATACAATCCCTACGGCAAGCAGAGCTCTGTGGGGATGAAAGAGGGAAGGCACAACTAAATAGTGCCACTGGTGACACGGAGGTGGCAAAGACATGCAGTCAGTGACAAAATTATCTTCAGTTAGCAGAAATACGTTCAAAAGACAGCATTCATCCATTCGTAAAGATACTGAGCCTCTTTAGGCTGCACAAGTAAAGTTATCCCAATGCACTGACTTCACATTAGAACACTCAACAGTATCGTCAGTAATCTCCAAATGAAAGAAAAACTACAGAGGAGAACATTACAATCCTCATGACTGCTGTGTCTGAGAATAATTAAAAAAAAAAAAAAAAAAAGATTTATAGTAGGTGTTTGTCCATTACATAAGAAAGCTCATACAAGACTTACAGAAGTCCAAACTAGTTTTAATAAGTTACATATCAACTACACAAAAAAATCACTACTTGGCACCAAATATGAAACTCTGAATAAAGGAGAACTACTGAAATACTGCCTAATGCCTTACTTCCATTTGAAATATTTGTATCAATTACTGTACCAAGTAACTTGTAAAATTGCTATAGCAGTGATTAGAATAAACTCTTACTAAGCCTTTTCGGTTCGCTTACGTTATACCATAAGCACTGTCAGAAGCGCTGTTCCACACCTCTCAGTAGCACGCAGATATGACTCACATGCACAGCTCTGAAGGGAGCCCATGTGCACACTCCTCTGCAGTCCCTGCAAGATGTTTACCCACTTCTGCTATAGAACTGCACTCGCAAGAAGCAGAAACACGCACGTAACATAGACGGCAAGAAAAAAGCCCAAAGAAGTTTTACACTGCATTCTTTAGGCTTTTTCAGGTCTTCTTCCTGTAACACTGCATATGCTGAAAAGTCTTTTATCAGAAGTTCTATTTTTAGTTCTTAAAAAAAAAGAAAATTAAGAAAATTGCTTTAATCAGTCCTGCTCTACATCATATATTAGACAATTAAAAACACACAGCATGTTAAACTATGGTAGGCCAAATATTAATTTCTACCATATTCCAGCAGCCAAACCCATACATATAGTCCAATGCTAACGCCTGTATTGAAGCAGGTCACCTCCCCTTGAGATTATAAACAGCCACTGAGTCTCTCACAGCCTTAGGTCAATTGATTCCATGCTGGAAATAAAAACTAGTGGCACTGTCGAGTTGCACAGCAGGCAAAAATATGGGGGTCAGCCACGTTTCACAGTTGGTTGTTTCTAACTGTCACAAGGTGCAATCCAAGCAAAGGAAAGCTTTTCAAGTTAAAAATATGCCCATTTCTGGAAGAACTACTGTGCATACAATTCAGTACATGCGCAGACACTGGCAGTCTCGGGTTTGACATAGCAGAACGACACAAAAAATACATGCGCAACCACACGTACTCCCCATAATTCATTACTTCTAAACTTACCAGGTCTTTTCCTGGCTTTTTCATGCCCTAGCTGTCCTAGATCATTGCATCCACATGTATAAACAGTCCCATCATCCAGGACAAAAACAGTATGTCTCAGTCCACATCCTACATCTCTGACCCTTTTATTTAAGAAAAAGTCACTTTTTCTGGGTTCTAAAACAATCTCTTCATCAATTCCACCCAATCCAAGCTGTCCAAAGGATGCATTTCCCCAGCACAACATGTTTATGCTTCTCTTGATCACAGAGATCTTCCAGCTTCACTTTTCCAGAATATCCCTTCTTCGTAGCTGTTAAAAAAAAAAAATATATAGTTTTTCAGTGTCGTCCCGAATGTTTATGTTGTCTTTTACATAGCATGTAACCTGCAAGTTTACTTTCTATATACCAATATATTGAAACACTGAACAATTTTTAAGAGTGTGATTTACCCTCCTGAACAGTACTTACGTTATCTCTGCAGTACAATGCTTTCCTTCCCATTTCAGATACAACTTCTAAGATGTGCAGGTCCTCGGTTTTACAAAACTTTGTTTCAAAAACTTAAAATAGCATTCTTTGTAAAACTTCTCTAATCCCCAATCCAGATCTGTACAAACAGCAGTCACAACCAATTCTAGCCAGTGGAAACGACCTCACACGTCTTCTGAAGAGACAGCACAGGCTAATTTCTTTACAAAAAGGAGCTGCATGACTCCCAAAGGCACTGTGTACTGCCTCAAGATCATGCCCAAATACAACACTTGACTCACAGCTTGGAAAAAATTGGTCAGCTCTGATCAATCCAGTTATGCAACACAAAGAATAATACGATGTGTCAATCATTACATTTAAACAACTATGAGTCAACTGAACTTAAAATTTAAGAGAAAATAAATAGCTGAAACCCAACTCCCCAGTCTTGCACTGCAACCCACAAAGGCTACAGCTTCACAGTTACTCTGCAGTAACGGAAGGCCACATATGCAAACTCCCTTATGCAACCCCCACCCGTAATGCCTAAATTGCAATTACCAGTATACATGCTGACAGACTGTGTGCCTGTCCAGAAATGATACAAAGCTACACCTCTTTCATTTTCAGTACTTCAGATGATTAAGAATTTATGGCAATGTTTTCACTATTACTTACACTATGCTTCTGTGACAGTACATTTCCCCGTAATTTCAGAGCAATTTAAAAATCAATGCGATACAATGTAAAATTGCTATAAATTTTCATCTGTGATCATTATTTGGAAGACAGCATGAGTACTGGAATGTGGAATACAAGGCACTACAAACGCATTCAATCTTACACTCTGCAGGGTCGTAACACCTATAAACTGCGTAAATATAAAACTGCTCAGAGAAGCAAGCCATCAGTTAACACCAAAGTGTTACATTCACCAAAGAAGGGCAGAAATCTTCCCAGCACAACAGGAGGCACTATTTTTCCCCGCAGAAGTCAAAATGCAGTAAACAAGATGCTTATTTTTGTGATCTCATAAAAAAAAAACCCACCACAAAATAGTCAAACAGCTTAAAATATATTGCGTTCTGTTTACCTATCTCAGGAGATGACGCATGATCAAATATTTTCCTAGCTATATCCTACCACGTTCAGCAGGGGACATCAACACGAAGACGTCTTTGGTTCAGACATAGCTACGCAACAGCAAACTTCACACGTCTGTAGCAGTGTCTGCCACGCAAGCTCCAACCTGCAACACAAGAAGGTAGAAACGACGTGTGACTACAGCGCTTCAAGGTTTCTGTTGCCAGGGTTCACCTCCATCTCCAGGGGGGCAAAAAGAAGAAAAATTCCCATTTCTACTGAAACCGACGTGGACTTCCATAGCAGGCGGGGGTTTGGTTTTGTTTTTCTTTAAGCGTCGGCAGCCAAAGAAGTTTTGTACTTTGCTCTCGACTGACAGCAGTATTTAACACCCGTACGGAGTCACGAAAGCCAACTCACGGCGACAGCTGCTGGACACTACCGCGCGTGACGTCAAAAGCCGCCCAGCGCCGAGACGAAGCAGGGAAGGCGAGCGAAACCACCCAGCTCGTTCGGTGCGAGCAGGGAGCGGGCACCGGCGCCGCAGGAACGCCCGGACGTTCTCCGCAGGCGGGAGCGGGCCGTGCCGTTGCCCCCTCCCGGGCACGGACGCGCCCTCACAGCGCTGTGCCGCCCGCCCCTTCGAGCGGCGCGCCGCCCGCCCTCGCCGCCACA